>OCSG01002342.1_pt1 | contig 9883 bp, 10 predicted proteins | sample 1538831 | NCBI WGS metagenome assembly OCSG01 (sample SAMN04571729, study PRJEB22368) | human gut metagenome | biome: human gut; material: stool | host: Homo sapiens | place: Luxembourg | collected 2012-09-20 | reverse complement strand
GGGAACAAGCGTATGTACCAGCCGATTTACAAATAGCATAGCGGTCGTCCTCACAATCATGTTTAAGGGGATAGTGTAGCTCGCGCGGGGGCGCCGTGCACCGATGCTCAGAAAATGCAGCAATAGTCTGCCGGTGCTAACGAGCGAGCCTTCTTGTCTGCCTGGGTGGTCCATTTTGGGCCACATGGGTATGGGCATGTGCCTGTTTGCTCGACATACTTAATGTCGACAGCCCCTGTGCAAAGGAGGACGTTTCCATGGACGAGATGTTTGCCATTAAATGTCAAAACTGCGGCGGCCCTATGTACTCGCACCAAGCTAAGCGCAGCTTTGAGTGCGCCTATTGCGGCACGGTCGTTCCGTGGCAGGCGGACGCCGGAGAGCCCAAGAGCGCTTTGGGTATTCGCCATACGCCGTTGACGGTGGTGGATGGACTGCTCAAACTCACGCATGTGTCGCAACTCGAGCGCCCGGAGGACCCGGACTGGTATTTCTTCAACGCGCACTGGCGCAATCAGTCGGTCCTGGAACATCTGCTGTGGGAGGATCGCGGCACGGCGCAAGAGTTCCAAGAGGTCACGCATGTGAGCATTCCTTGCCCCTTCTGCGGGGCGTCCTTTGAGGGCGAGTCAACGCAGCGCGTGTTTGAGTGCCCGTCCTGCGGCAACAAGATCGGCATTGCCGACCTGCTCAAGCCCGGTACCTTCAGCAAGCGTCTGACCATGGGCGTGGGTGCAGAGTATGTGCCGGAGCAGGGCATTCCCTGCGAAATCTCGCCGCAGCAGGCACGTGCCAACGCACTGCAGCTGGTGCGCCAGTATGCGGAATCCTTTGCCGGGCACGACGTGGAAGATGCGATCCAAAACGACATGATGCTCTTCTATTTCCCCATGGCGCTGGCGGACCTGCGCATGATGGCGTCCTTCCCGGGCAAGGGCCTGAGCAAGGAGACCTTGGTGTACTACGAGGTGCTCGACTGGGCATATCCCAGGGCAAACTACCTGGACGTTCGCCTCATGGGCATTTTGGAGCCGTGGGACTTTGCCAAGGTTGGGCCGTTTGACCCGGCCATGCAGGAAGGTGACTTTCGCGTTGTCTCCGTCGATGCGTCTACCAAGGACCAGGTGGTTATTGATAAGTTGGCGCTCGACGTTGCGGGCAACGACGCCGAGGCGGTGCTGGGATTCAATAAAAAGAGCATCCGCACGTGGGCGCGCAAGGCCCGCAAGCACAAGGACGGCTTGGTTATGGTGCCGGTGTACTTTGTCGATCGTCCTGCCTCGGATAGTCGCGATGGCGAACAGGTGCGCATCGCCGTGAACGGCCAGACGGGCCGCGCGGCCGCGGTGGTGTTTAGCGACAAGCGCGAGACGCATATTGTGGCGCCGCTCAGCCCGAGCCTGCATCTGTCCGGTGAGAGCACCGTGCACGCCACGCCCGTCGAGGTCAAATACGTTAAATCGCCCTTCCTGTACCAGATCGTGCGCCGTGGAGGCGGCGAGCAACCGCGCCAGGTTGCAGCCGCCGTCGAGGGTTCCTACCGAGAGGAGAAGCCCAAACGCCGCGGTCTGCTGGGTGCGCTATTTGGGAAGTAGGGGGGGGAGTAGCACCGGTTGTTGCCGTAAGGTGATGGCCGGGGGTGCGGGGCGGCTCTCAGGAGTGCGGGCTGCCGTCTGATTGTTTGAGGGTGCCAGATATAAATAAACGGTGGAACGGCTGCAAAAGAGCCGCCCCACCGGGTAAAATCAGGTTGTGCCGCGGAACCCGCTCCTCAGCTAGTCACACTTCGGAAGCGCGGGCAACGCAGGTATTATCGTCTAAAGGGCCGGCTGCAACCGGCCCTTTTCTGTGGCAGCCAATGGACCCACATCAGACGAAGGTCGCGTCTTTGTCTGTCAGGTCACGCTCGCCAGCCACGGCTAGAATGTCGTTGCCGGCGTCCATGACCGGTATTGTTTCGTAGCGTGCGTCGCAACCGCGAGTGCGCCTGCGACGGCTGCGGTGGTATCGGTCGCAACGTGCTGTTATCCTTGCACTTCGCCATTAGTCGCTTCGTTGATGGCGCGGTACTCGGCGCTTAGTTCGCGCGCCAGCTCTTCCTTGCTTGGAAGATACGGCAGGTATTTGGCGGCAAACACTTGGTCGTTGTCTTCGGGCAGCGTGTACTCGACGATCGAATCGCTTTTGTCCGCGCAGAGCACGATGCCTATGGGCGGATTGTCGCCTTCGTTCATGAGCTCGCGTGTGTAGTAGTTCACATACATTTGCATCTGGCCCAGGTCCTGATGCGTAAGGTCATCGGTCTTAAGGTCGATGAGCACGAAGCAGCGCATCAGATAGTTGTAAAAAACAAGGTCAATATAGAAATGGCGCCCATCAAAGGTGATGCGCTTTTGGCGCGCCTCGAAAGCGAAGCCACGGCCAAGCTCCAGCAGGAACTTCTGAAGATGCGTGATGAGCGCCTGCTCTAGATCGCTCTCGCGAAACGCAGCATCGTCCGAGAAACCTAAAAACTCCAGTACATATGGATCGCGGATGATATCCTCGGGGCGACGAGCTGGGGCGCTCTTTTGGATTTCCTGGGTGACAGCCTCCTTGTCTTTGCTGGCAAGTAGGCGCTCGCGGAACATGGTGTTGATCTGACGTTCGAGCTGGCGCGTGCTCCAGCGAGAGTCGGCGCATTCGTTCATGTACCAGGTGCGAGCTTCGGGGTCAGGAATGCGTATTAACCTGCGGTAATGTGTCCAGCTCAATTCGGGACGCAGTGAGTCCCGAATTGGAAATGCAAGATAGAACTGACGCATTTTGCGCAGCTCTCTTGCTTCAAAACCTTTACCAAAATCCTTGGTAAGCCTGATTGCGAGGGCGTTGAGCAGCGCCTCTCCATACTTGGCGCGCTCCTCTCCGCCCTGCTCATCAACAATGCTCTTGCCGATCTCCCAATACGCCTCAACCATCGCAAAGTTAACGGCGGTATAGGCCTTGTCGCGAGCGGCGTTGAGAATCGAGGAAACCTGCTTGTAAAAACCTTCGGGCACGATTGCCGATTCTCCACGGTTTACCAGTTCGCCCATCACTGTCGCCCCACTTTCCTCTTGTGGAATGCATCTTTATCGCATTTAGTTTAAAGCCTCGCGCGGACACGAATTGCTTTGCTGTCTAGCACCTTCGCATGGGAGCCTTGCGGTGACTAAAATGTGGCCATAGAGGCAGTTTTAGCGAACCCCACGGGAGTGACGCGTATGGACAACAACACGCTGCTGTTCCAGGACAAAGGTTCGGGTAGGTTTAAAGACGTCAAGATCTACCCTAACCGTATTGAGGTGCTCAAGAAGGGTACGTTTGGTGGCAAGCACACCGAGATTGTCTATCTTAAGGACATCACGGGGGTCAACAGGATCAAGGGCCGCGACGTTTTCCTACGTAACAGGCTGTTGACTGCCTGTGTCTTTAGCCTGAGCAGCCGTGCGAAGGCCCAGGAATTTGTGAACGCGCTGAACATGGTGATGTAGCCCATGGCGGCGTTCGGGCCAAGGTAAAAATCGGGGGCACAGAACGGTGTCCTGCGCCCCTCATTAAATCGATGTGTCCAAAAGGGCCGGCTGGCCTAATCGTCAACGTCTCCGTTGTCTTCGCGGTCATTTGCAAGCATTGCTGCGCCGGCGACCGTCGTCGCCACGGCGGCAGCGAGCCCGGCGGCAATGCCGGAGCCGTCGCCCGTGTCGGCGAGTTTTCCGCCCGAGTTCTTGCCCTTGTTGCCCTTACCGTTCTTATCAGCGCTGCCTGCGTTGGAACCCGTGCCACCGTCGGTGCCGGTGCCGCCTGCACTGCTCGAGGCCGCTACGGTAAAGCTCGCGGCTCCGTCATTAGCAAGCTTGTAGTTTTGCGCCGCGTCGCCCAAAAGACCGTTCGCGCGCACCCAGTACGTTCCCGCGGTAAATGCCTCGCCCTCGACCATTGCCGTGCCCGGAGCGCCGTCCGCGTCGTGCACAAACTCGAGCTGAGCCGTGCAGGCATCGTTTTCGAGTTTGCCCTCGAGCAGCGCCGCGACCTTTGTGCGCACATCCTCGCCGGCCTTAAGGCCTTCGAGCCCCTCAAAGTGGGGTGTCAGTGCGCGCGGATCGATATCGATGGGCACGGATCCCTGCAGCCCCGTAACGGTCTCGTTGCCCAAGGCGTCGACATCCACGTATTCGATGGTAAACGCATGGCCCGAAGCCGCCACGTTGAGTACGTTGCTGCTGTCGACAAGGCGGAAATGGCCCTCGCCAACGGTCTTGCCATCCTGGAGCGAGGCATCGCTCAGCGAGTCGCCGTACGTCATGCGCATGCGGGTCGGGAGGCAGCACGAAGCCGACTGCGTGTGCTTCGTATCGTAATTGTAATTGCGCTGGTAGATGCTCCGGGCCAGCGCCGCATCAACAAAGTCGGATGCGATGATGCCAATGTGCTTGAGGTAATCTGACTTTGTATCCTCGGTGCCGCTGGGATTGATGTACGGGCTCTTGTACAGATGCTCGTTGACTACTCGTGCCGAGGTAAAAGGATTGCCTCCGTGCGACAAGCCCGTGCAGCTGGTGTAGTTGATAGACCAGCAACGCTCCTGGACTTGCACCTCGGCCCCGGCATCGTCCACGACGTCCACCTTGTTGCACGTGCGCCCGGTCGTTTCCTTCAGCGCATTATCGACCCAGCTGAGCTTGTCGGTTCCCGTGAGTTTGTACTTGTCCTGGGCATATACCTTGGTGCAATAGGGCTCTTCATTGCCCGTTTCCCCTATGGCTTCAAATCCCCGCGCGTCTTGGACGAGACACATCGACTGCCCGGAATGCGCCTTGATCTTGTCATCCCATTGGGTGAGGTCGAGGCCCCACGTGTGGCCGCTTACGCTGTTGCCGGCGAGCCCAAATCGACGCAGCAGGACGATCTTTCCGCGCACCTCGCCCAGCGTGGGGACGTGGCTCGACGTGTAGAACAGGTTGGGGTTATCGGCCATAACCTTGGCGAAGGCCGTCGTTATGCTTTCGTCGGTAGCCTCATCGTTGCCGCGCGATGCGAGCATGATGAGCGCTTCTGACGGGTTTTCGTTCAAAACGTTTTGAAGTACCCGATGACATCGGAGAGATGCAGATAGTTCCCGTCTTTTTTGAGTAGGTAGAAAATCCCGTGGTCGATGCCGGGGTCATCGCCCTTTCCGAGCCGGATATCGAAATAGCGAATGCCTTCGAGCAACTGCGTGGGAATGTAATCCTGCTGGCATTTTACTTGCGAGGATTGGGGCTCAGTGTCGTTGTCCACGCTGCAGGTGCCCGAATCGTGCGTACCCGGGATGCTCAGCTCGTCGAGGAACTTGTTGTCGTCGACGTATTTCATCCAACATGGTCCGTCGACGTAGCTGCTGTACGTGATCCAGTCGAGGCTGCTAACCGTGGCATCGTTCTTTTTCATGTCGTAACCGATAAGTTCGAGCTCCCACGGAATGCTCTTACTCTTATGGCAGATCTTATTGTTGTCCTGGTCTTTGCCGTTCGATTCTATTGCCAGGTACTTAATGTCTTTTTTCTCGGTTTCTTTCTCGACCGTGCGGTCTCGGATGATGTAGGTTCCGTTTGATTGACGCTCGAACGCAAAAGCGCGGCTGGGCTTGTTGTCATACTCGCCGCCCCATACGTGGATGACCTTTCCATCTTTGTCCGAGTCGTCGTCGACCGACCAAATGCTGTAGCCCGTCTTTTTATGCTCTTCGAAATTGAGCAAGGTGCGGATGGCGTACCAGTTTGTATCGTCATTCTTGGTCGTTACGTTCTCAAGGATGAGCTTGCTGGACGTGCCGTCGTTAAACAGGTGACAGACGTTGCCGCGAACGTTGCCGTCTTGGTTGACGCTCGCGGTGCGAAAATAGCCCGCGGGGCGAAGGCGAATGACGAAATTGTGGAGGCTGTCCGACGGTGCGGGTGTGTTGTCTGCAAATGCCGCTCGCAGGGGAATGCCCGGCGCTGCGGTTTCGGGCAGGCTTGCAAGTGGTGACAACGCCGCAAGCCCTAGGCCCAGCGTAAACGCTCGGCGGCTGATGGCATGGTGTTCGGTCATAACTTCTCCATTCGCAGAGTGCGGTTATGCGATAGTTTTGGTCACTATACTGCCCAGATGTTTAAAGATGCTGGTTTAATTGTCTGCGCGGCGCAATAAATCGGTGGGCGGACGTGTTGGGGTGTTTGTCGTTTTCGTACTGTTGCCACATTTGGGGCGGTTCCGGCGTCCGGCATCCTCGCGTTCGTCGGCTACAGGCATAAGAAAGGGAGGGTCGGTTTACCGGCCCTCCCTGGGTACGAAGCGCTGGGGTACCGTCGCTTGTTTGCATTGCGACCGTGTTTCCCGTTGCGCTCGCCAGTCGCTTAGCGCTTGATCTCGATATCGTCGAGCTTGACGTCCATGGCCTCGGTCTTGGCCTCGGCGATGTCGTCGGCAAATTCCAGAGACTTCATCATGGTCTCGACGGCGTCCTTGTGCTCCTCGACGTTGTCGATACGCACATACACACTGCCGCCGTCAACGTCGGTGAAGTATTCGGTCGTTACGCCGCCCGAGTGTGTATAGGAAGCGTTGCGCCAAGTCTTGCCGTTGTACTTGACGGGGTCATTCTCGGTCCACTCAAAGCTGGCATTCCACTTTGCCTCGTAGTCGAACAGCTCGTCGGCGTTCTTGTCAGGATCGAAGACGGGGATGAAGCGATCGCTGGCGTGCTCGCTCTCGGTGAACTTAAACTGGGCCCTGTCGGCAGTGTCGCCTGCGACGTCGGTGATCTCGACGCCCTCGGGGACCTCGACCTTAAACCAAATGAAGTCGGTCCTCATATCCACGGCTGGCTTTTCCGCCACTTCCGGTAGCGTCGCCGCTGCCACCGCAGCCCACCAGGGCAACTGCGGCAAAGAGACTGATGCAGAGGGTGAGAATCGCAAAGGCCTTCTTTTTCATGGTCGTGTCCTCCTCGATCTGTAACCGCCCATGGATTACCTGTCTTTACTGTACGCGTGGACGGCTCGCTAGGGTGGGCCATGTGTCCCATTCTGAGGGCCGGATTTGCGCCGTTAAGTGGCAATATGTTCGGGCGCAAAAGAGGGGAGGGCTGGTGCTGTCGGCCCTCCCCGGGTTGGGCGCCCGTTGTTTTAATGGGGCGCATGTGCGCGGGTGCGCGTAGGCGCGTGCGGGTGTCCCGTTACTTGATCTCGATGCTCGAAATCTCGACTTCGCGTGCCTCGGAAACTGCCTCTTCCATGTCATCGGGGAACTCGATGGAGTTGAGGAGTGCCTCGGCTTCTTTCTTGTGCTGGTCGAAGTTCGAGATGAGGACGTAGACGCTTCCCGGCTCAACATCGGTAAAAAGCATGGTTGAGATGCCGCTGTTGTCCTCGTATGTTCCGACGAGCCACGTCCTGCCGTTATACTCGACGGACCCGCCATCCTTCCACTGGAACGTATCCCCCTTCTTTTCCGCCTGGTCGGCGTGGGATTCCTCGGCCGTCAGCGCTTTTTTCCAAACGGGGATAAAGCGATCGGCCGAGGCGTTCTCGTCTTCGGGGAAGGTGAGCTGGACCCTGTCGGCATTCTTGCCGGCAGGGTCGCTCACGCCAACGCTCTCGGGCATCTCGACCTTAAACCAGATAAAGTCGGTCTTCTTGGCGACGGGGACCTTTTCCTTGCTCTCGCTCTTGGGGGCGCTGCCGCCGCCCGATGCGCTCCCGCCGCAGCCGACAAGGGCAAACGCGGCAAAGAGGGCGATGCAAAGGGAAAGGGATCGATAGGGTCTTTTTCTTCATGGTGGCGTCCTCCTTGTCTGCCAGGGACATCGTGTGCCGCGGATCGCTGGGGCGGCGGTTACGCATGCGCATGATGTCTTTGTTTACTGTGCGGTTATTCTTCCATTCGTCGTCCGGTGCCGTGATGAGCTTGCCCCAACATAGGGCTCCTTACCTATATGTATGCCCCAGTTGCCGCTGCCCGGAAGTCTCGAAAGGTGGGCCATGTGTTCCATGTTTGCGGTGCCGACGCCTATCGTTCGTCATAGAAATCCGCGATGGCCAGGTGCGCTGACGCTTATGTACTTATGGGCTAGACTTAGCACCATTATGTGATCGATGCGGTCGGTCGGCGGTTTCCACCCGACCGATGTATATGACTTGAAGGTGCATGCGTATGAGCCAAGAGATGATGGACAAGACCTGCCGCGGGTTTGCCGAGGCGCTTGCCGCGCGCGAGCCGGTTCCCGGCGGTGGCAGCGCGAGCGCCTTTGTGGGCGCGCTGGGCGCCTCGCTGTGCGGAATGGTTGCCCGCTACGGTGCGACTAATCCCGCGCTTGCTGATCGTGCGGATGACCTGACGCGCGCGTTTGCCCAGGCTGATGAGCTGGCCCAGGAGCTTGTCGAGTTGGTTTCCGAGGACGTTCGTGCCTACAGGCGGGTGTCCGCGGCGTACGGTATTCCGCGTGACGATCCGGCTCGAGCGACCGCGATTCAGGATGCGCTGCATGTGGCCGCTATGCCGCCGTATCGCATTATGGATGCCTGCGGGCGTGCGCTGGCGCTGCTCGAGGACATGGCCGACAAGGGTTCGCGTCAGCTGCTGTCCGATGTGGCGTGCGGCGCCGTGTTCTGCCGTGCCGCTATGCAGGGCGCGAGCTTGACGCTCTTTGCGAACACCACGTCTATGAAAGATCGCGTTCGTGCCGAGGAGCTCGAGACGGCGTGTGATGAGCTGCTCGACACATGGTTGCCGCGCGCCGATGCGCTGGCGCGCCGCGCCGCCGACGCTGCAAGGAAGAGAGGATAGCCATGGCTGAGCTACTGAAGGGTGCTCCTGTTGCTCGCGCGCTGACCGAGGAACTTGCTGCTCGCTGTGCCGCCTTGCGTGAGCGCGGCGTTGTGCCGACGCTCGCCATCGTTCGCGTGGGCGAGCGCGAGGACGACCTGTCCTACGAGCGCGGTGCCCTCAAGCGCTGCGAGAAGGTTGGCATTGAGGCTCGCCGCGTTTTGCTTCCTGCCGATGTTTCGCAGGATGAACTGCTGGCGGCTATTAAGGACATCAATGCCAGCCCCGCTGTTCATGGCTGCCTAGTGTTTCGCCCGCTGCCCGCTGGACTTGACGAGGATGCGGCTGCCGCGGCGCTCGATCCCGCCAAGGATGTTGACTCCATGACGCCGGCCTCGCTGCTTACCACGCTTTCGGGTCGTGGCGAGGGCTTTGCTCCCTGCACGGCCGAGGCCGTGTTGGCGTTGCTGGACCATTACAGTGTTGAGCTGGATGGGGCCAAGGTTGCGGTCGTCGGTCGGTCTCTGGTGATTGGTCGTCCCGTTGCCGCCATGCTTACGGCTCGCAATGCCACGGTGACGACGTGCCATACGCATACACGCGATCTTGCTGCCGAGTGCCGTTCTGCCGATATCGTTGTTGCGGCCGTTGGACGCGCGAGCACGATTGGCGCGGATGCCGTTCGCGAGGGCCAGACGATCATTGATGTTGGCATTAACTGGGACGAGGCCGCTGGCAAGCTGGTCGGGGACATCGATTTTGATGCTGCGGAGCCGGTCGTTAACGCCATCACGCCCGTGCCGGGCGGCGTGGGGGCTGTGACCACCGCGATTCTCGCCAAACACGTGATTGAGGCGGCGGAGCGCGCATCGAAATAGGCGTTTTGAGCTGTTTGAGGGGGTTAGCTATATACCACGTGGTCAAACAATGCCAAATATGAGTAGTGTTGCAAAGATAGTCACATATATTTTAGGTTAATTTGGCTCTCTAACGATATTTATTATCGATAGAGAGCCTATTTTATTTCAAGACTTTAGTCTGCTGGCCGCGCAGCGGCCAGCTTTAAACCACCCGCTAC
>OCSG01002337.1_pt1 | contig 9906 bp, 8 predicted proteins | sample 1538831 | NCBI WGS metagenome assembly OCSG01 (sample SAMN04571729, study PRJEB22368) | human gut metagenome | biome: human gut; material: stool | host: Homo sapiens | place: Luxembourg | collected 2012-09-20 | reverse complement strand
CGTTTGCGGATGCATCAATAAGTATGCACTCGAGAATTGCCATTGTAGTACGTGTAGGTACTGCCTTCGATACGATATTAACACCTTTCAGTAAATTTGCTTTTGAACAAATAAGTTTCATTTAGAAAAACTCCTTCCTGCGCGTATATATAAATATTTAAAAGATATTCGTAATATTCTTCTTAGGGGCTGTTAAAAAGTTTAAAACCCCTTCAAAGCCTTTAAAGACAAGCTTTAAGCGGCTTGATAACTTGCTTAAAAACCTGTTGAAGTAAAAATGATAAAAATTGATAACTTTTTATTCACTTTCCTTCAACCTGTCATTAACATGCTCATGTGGAAATAAAAGCAAGGTTATAACCAAATTATTAACATGCAAATGAGCACATATATAAATAGGTAGAAACTAATTTGGATTAATCTTTTTCTTGATAGTTTCTATGAGAGTACGTGTACTGTCATTCTCCTCGTAATCCTTGGTGACTTTCTTGATGCCGTGGATGATAGTAGAGTGGTCTCTGCCGCCCAAAAGCTGGCCGATTACATCAAGTGAATCAGAGGTCATGGTCTTGCAGAGGTACATGGCAATCTGTCTTGGACGTGCAATCTCGCTGCTTCTGGTCTTTGAAATCATCTGGTCCACAGAGATGTGGAAATGCTCTGAAACGACCTCAATGATGAGCTGTGCAGTGATTTCCCTTGGCTTGTCCGGCGTGATGATATTGGAAAGCTCCCTCTCAGCGATATCCATAGTGATGTGAGTATGCTCGAGATTGTGGAAGGCTAAAAGCTTGTTTAAGGCTCCCTCAAGCTCACGGATGTTGGAGCTGATGTTTGAAGCAATGTAGTTTAAAATATCATCATCTATATCAAAATTGTCAGTTTCAGCTTTCTTACGGAGGATAGCCATCCTCGTCTCATAGTCAGGAGTACCGATATCAGCCATCAGTCCCCACTCGAAACGGGAACGGATGCGCTCCTCGAGAGTCTCCATCTCCTTAGGCGGCTTATCAGAGGTAAGGATAATCTGCTTGCCCTGTGTCTGCAGTGTGTTGAAGGTGTGGAAAAACTCCTCCTGAGTACTTTCCTTTCCTATGATGAACTGGATATCATCAATCATGAGCACATCTACAGTCCTGTATTTGTCACGGAACTTTGTCATGGCAGAAGAATTACCGTTACGTATAGATTCGATAACCTCGTTGGTAAACTCTTCAGAAGTAACATAAAGCACCTTGGTATCAGGATTCTGGTCAATGATGAAATGACCTATTGAATGCATAAGATGAGTCTTGCCAAGTCCCGGACCACCATATATATATAGCGGATTGTATGCTTCACCCGGGCTTTCTGCCACTGCAAGAGAAGCAGAATGGGCAAACCTGTTATTATTACCTACGACAAAGGTGTCAAATGTATAGTTAGGGTTTAAGTTTGAGTGATCCCCCTTTACAGGAGTCTGTGGCTCAAGCTGAGGGGTATCGTTGTTTTTAAACTTAAGGCTCTGAGCCTGATCCGGTAAAATAAACTGGATATCATACTCGATACCTGTCACCTCACCTATAGCTACCTTAAGAGGAAGATAATATTTTTTGTTGATATAGCTGAGCCCCATCTGCTCAGACGGAACGAGAATATACAGTGTATTGCCGTCTATGGCGAACACCTCAAGCGGTTTTATCCACGTATTAAAGGAAACGTCTGTCAGACCATGCTCTTCCTTGACCATCTGTAGTATTTCATTCCACTTTTCCATTACTTTATCCATCAAAGTTCTCCATTATTTAACATATAAAGAGTATATTAGGGGAATGTTCTCCACAATCCCATACATACTATATAGTACACTATTTTTGGCATTTAGGCAATGTAAAAAGATTTACAAAAATGCTTTATTAACATTTTTCAACCACAATTATACAAAGTTACCAACATGTTATTCACATATTGTGGATAACTTTTTGATATCTTGATAACTTTCCACAATATGTTGGTCACAATAGGTGGTTTATATCAAAATATAGACGGTTATCAAGAATTATTATATATATAGAAGAAACTCGTTTTCCACATTTTTATTGTGGAATATAAACCGATAAAAAAACATATGTAGAAATTTAAAGAAAATTGAGAAAATCCTTGACACAACAGGAATTTTTGTTATAATTATACCGATGTTTTTTAACGTAAAGGAGGTGGATATATATGAAGATGACATTCCAACCTAAGAAGAGACAGAGAGCAAAAGTTCATGGATTCAGACAGAGAATGAAAACTGCTGGCGGAAGAAAAGTAATCGCAGCCAGAAGATTAAAAGGAAGAAAAAAATTATCAGCATAGGCCACAATTTTTGTGGTCTTTTCTTCATTTTTGATTGTTTTTAGAAGGACAGCGTCAAATGAAATTTTCAGATTCGTTGAAAAAAAACAAGGATTTTCAGAATGTGTATAATAACGGTGTATCGTTTGCTAACAGATACCTCGTTATGTATGTTCTGAAAAATAACACAGAAAATAATCGTATAGGTATATCAGTTAGCAAAAAAGTTGGAAATAGTGTTATTAGACATCATATTACTCGTCTCGTGAGAGAGAGCTACAGACTACTTGAGGACATCGTAGTCATCGCAAGAGTTGCAGCGCGGCATGTGGGTTATAAGGAAATAGAAAGTGCTGTTTTACATCTTGGAGGTCTTCACAGGATTATTAAGAAACAAAATATTTGAATAATGAAAAAGAAGATGGAATCGTTTTGAAAAGTATCTTAATATTTTTGATTAAATTTTATAGGAAGTATATTTCCCCGATGAAATCAACGAAATGCCCATTGTCCGACCTGTTCGGAGTATGGTTTGCAGGCTGTGCAAAAGTACGGTGCCATAAAGGGGGGTCTGCTTGCGGCATGGAGGATATTGAGATGTAATCCTTTTTCAAAGGGTGGGTATGATCCGGTTCCATAGCAGCAATGGAGGTTTTTATGTCGGACATTTTATTAACCGCATATCCAGGCTCTATTCTTGGACCAATTGCCAAGCTTCTCGGTATCCTGATGGATTGGATATACAGTGGTATATCTAATATTACAGGTGGAAGAGTTGAGAGCGTTGTACTAAGTATTGTAATTATTACGATTATAATCTACATGTGTCTGTTGCCACTGACTATAAAGCAGCAGAAGTTTTCTAAGCTATCACAGAAAATGCAGCCTGAGATGCAGGCTATCCAGGCTAAATATAAAAATAAAAAGGACCAGGCTTCAATGATGGCCATGCAGGAGGAGACACAGCTTTTATACCAGAAGTACGGTATTTCTCCGATGGGAAGCTGTGTGCAGATGCTTATACAGATGCCTATTCTGTTTGCACTGTACCGTGTGTTCTACAATATTCCTGCTTATCTGAGCGGAGTTAAGGGCTCTTTTACAGGGCTTGTTGATTCAATTCAGCAGACAAGCGGATATCAGAATACACTTGTCAGTCTGATGGAAAAGTATAATGTTGTTACATCAAGCGGTCTTAACGCTTCAAATGCGGCTTCAAAGCTTGCCGATGCAAGTGGTGATACTTTAAGCAATTATATCATTGATATCCTTTATAAGCTTCCTTCAAAGGGCTGGGATGCTCTTATGGACGGTAAGTTTTTTGATGGTATCCAGAGCGCAGTTGAGAAGACGCACGATGCGTTACTTCATTTCAACTACTTTTTGGGACTGAATATCTCAGATACACCTTGGTATATCATAAAAAGCAACTTTACGGACAAGCCTGATAAGTGGTTACTTTTTGTAATACTTGCACTGCTTATTCCTGTACTGTCATATCTGACACAGATGCTTAATATCAAGCTCATGCCACAGGCTACAAACGGCAATGATCAGATGGCAAGCCAGATGAAGATGATGAATCTCATGATGCCATTTATGTCATTTGTTATCTGCTTTACAGTTCCTGTAGGTCTTGGTATTTACTGGATCTGCTCTGCACTTGTAAGAGGTATCCAGCAGTTCTTCGTCAACAGACATATAGAGAATCTTGATCTTGAGGCTGTTATGGCAAAGAACGAGGAAAAGGCAAAGAAGAAGAGAGAAAAAATGGGACTGTCTGAGGATTATATAAAGAAGGCAGCTCAGATTAAGACAAAGTCAATTGACAATAAGGCAAACGTATCTGTATCAGCAGGCACAGAGGAGAAGCTTGCAAAGGCCGCTGAGTACAAGGCTAATGCAAAGGCAGGCTCACTTGCTTCAAAGGCTAATATGGTTAAAGAGTTTAATGAACGCAATTCACGCAAATAGGGGGAGAAAATAGTGGAATACATTGAAGTATCTGCAAAAACAATTGACGATGCTTTGACAGAGGCATCTATTAAACTTGGAACAACAAGCGATAAGCTCGAGTATGAGGTAATTGATAAGGGAAGCAATGGTTTTCTTGGAATTGGCAGCCGTGATGCTGTCATCAAGGTTAAAAAGGCCGAGGCAAGTGTTGAGGATGAGATTCGCGAATTCCTTGACAGTGTGTTTAAGGCAATGAAGCTTGAGGTTACTATTGATATCAAAGTGGATGAGGACAACAGAAATGTTGATGTTGAGCTTAACGGTCCTGAGATGGGCGTTTTAATCGGCAAGAGAGGTCAGACTCTCGATTCACTCCAGTACCTTACAAATCTTGCTATCAATAAGCAGTCTGAGAATTACTACAGAGTAAAGATTGATACTGAGGATTACAGAAAGAGAAGAAGAGAGACACTTGAGAATCTTGCCAAGAATATTTCATTTAAGGTTAAGCGTACAAAGAGACCTGTTTCTCTTGAGCTGATGAATCCTTTTGAGAGAAGAGTGATTCATTCTGCACTTCAGAATGATAGATTTGTTGAAACACACAGCGAGGGTGATGAGCCTTACAGACATGTTGTTGTGACACTTAAGAAATAATAGATATAAATCATTAAAAGGGTATCTGGTTTCAGGTATCCTTTTTGAATATATATTATCTTAGAATTTTTGAGGAATTTCATATGCAAAATGATACAATAGCGGCTATTGCCACAGCTATGTCTCCGTCAGGAATCGGAATTATCAGGATAAGCGGAGATGATGCACTTTCGGTAATAGACAGGATTTATAAAAGCAAGAATAATAAAACGAAAATAAGCGCCTGTCAGTCACATACTATTCATTATGGTTTTATATATGACGGCGATGAGAAAATAGATGAGGTTATGGTGCTTTTGATGAAGGCTCCAAATACATACACTAGGGAGGACACTGTGGAGATAGACTGCCACGGTGGTGTGTATGTGATGAAGAGAGTGCTTGAAGCAGTAATCAAAAACGGAGCAAGACCGGCAGAGCCCGGAGAGTTTACCAAAAGAGCGTTTTTAAACGGCAGGATTGATTTATCCCAGGCAGAATCTGTTATAGATGTAATAAATTCAAAAAATGATTTTGCGCTTAAAAGCTCTTTAAGCCAGCTAGGCGGAGCCGTGCTCGGAAGCATCAGGCAGATAAGAGAGCAGCTTTTGCATGAGATTGCTTTTATCGAGTCGGCACTTGACGACCCTGAACACATTTCTCTGGATGGTTATCCACAAAAACTGCGTGTAATTGTTGATAACGAGTATGTGGAGATAGATGGTCTGTTAAAAACCTCAGATAATGGAAGGATTCTGAAGGAAGGAATAAACACAGTAATCATTGGAAAGCCAAATGCCGGAAAGTCATCGCTTTTAAATGTGCTTGTCGGAAGTGACAGGGCAATTGTTACGGATATAGCCGGAACCACGAGAGATGTGCTTGAGGAGCAGATTAATATTGGTGGAATCACCTTAAATCTAGTTGATACTGCAGGCATCAGAAGTACTGAGGATGTTGTTGAAAAAATTGGTGTGAAAAAGGCTATGGAGCATGCCAATGGAGCTGATTTAATCATATATGTAGTTGATTCGTCCGTTGCACTTGATGATAATGATTATGATATTATCAATTTTATTAAAGATAAAAAGGCTGTCATTTTACTAAATAAGTCGGATCTGGCTTCAAAGGTGTCTGCAGATGATATAAAAAAGCTTGTGGATAAAACGGTTATTTCGGTTTCTGCAAAAGAAAGCTCGGGAATAGATGAGCTTTCTGATACAATAAAGGAAATGTTTTTTGATGGACAGGTCTCATTCAATGATGAGATTTATATCACAAATATCAGGCACAAAAAACTATTGTCAGATGCTAAGGAAAGTCTTAAGCTTGTTATGAACAGTATTGATGATGATATGCCTGAGGATTTTTATTCGATTGATTTGATGAGTGCGTATGAGTCACTCGGACTCATAATCGGAGAATCGGTTGAGGATGATCTGATGGATGAGATATTCAGTAAATTTTGTATGGGAAAGTAGGCAGTTATGTGCGGTAAGTTTGTTGAAGAAAATTATGATGTTGTTGTAGTTGGTGCAGGACATGCGGGATGTGAGGCAGCACTTGCGTGTGCCAGACTTGGACTTGAGACTATTGTTTTCACGGTAAGCGTGGACAGTATAGCGCTCATGCCGTGTAATCCGAATATCGGTGGAAGCTCGAAGGGGCATCTCGTCAGGGAGATTGATGCACTTGGCGGCGAGATGGGAAAAAACATTGACAAGACCTTTATCCAGTCAAAGATGCTAAATAAATCGAAGGGGCCTGCTGTTCATTCTCTCCGCGCGCAGGCAGATAAAGCGGAATATAGTATGGAAATGAGAAAAACCCTTCAAAATACCGACCATCTGACCATCAGACAGGGTGAGGTTTCTGAGATTGTTACCGATGAGAATAATAATATAGTCGGTGCAAAAACTTCGGGAGCTTTATATCATTGTAAGGCGATTGTGCTGTGTACCGGTACATATTTAAGAGCCAGATGCTTAACCGGCGAGATGATCACTCATACAGGTCCGAATGGACTTTTGGCAGCCAATCATCTGACTCAGTCGCTTATAGATCACGGAATTGAGATGCGTAGATTCAAAACAGGAACTCCGGCGCGTGTAGATAAGAGAAGTCTTGATTTTTCCAAGATGGAGGAACAGTTCGGTGACGAGAGGGTAGTGCCGTTTTCATTTACAACTGATCCTGAAAGTGTTCAGATTGATCAGGTTTCATGCTGGCTTACATATACGAATAGTAAGACCCATGAGATTATCAGAAACAATCTCGACCGTTCGCCGATTTATGCAGGTATCATAGAGGGAACAGGTCCTAGGTATTGTCCTTCAATAGAGGATAAGGTTGTTAAGTTTGCTGAAAAGGAAAGACATCAGATATTTATTGAGCCGGAGGGATTAAACACAAATGAGATGTATGTCGGAGGTATGTCTTCGTCTATGCCTGAGGATGTGCAGTATGAGATGTACCGCACTCTTCCTGGACTCGAAAATGTGAAGATAGTAAGAGCCATAGAGTACGACTGTATCAATGCAAACCAGCTATATGCATCGCTCGAGTTTAAGAAAATACATGGTCTGTTCAGTGGTGGACAGTTCAACGGTTCGTCCGGATATGAGGAGGCTGCATGTCAGGGACTTATCGCCGGAATCAATGCAGCCATGAAGATACTTGGCAAAAAGCCATTGATACTTGACAGGTCAGAAGCGTACATAGGTGTGTTGATAGATGATCTGGTCACTAAGAAAAATAGAGAACCTTACCGCATGATGACTTCTAGAGCGGAATATCGTCTCCTTTTAAGACAGGACAATGCAGATTTGCGTCTCACCGAGAAGGGATACGAGGTTGGTCTGATTTCAAAGGAAAGATATGACTATGTATGTAAAAAGAAAGAGCTTATTGATAAGGAAATAGAGAGAGTCTCGCACGTAAATATCGGTGCAAGGGCTGATGTACAGGAGATCCTGAAGAAATACAACAGTATAGAGCTAAGCAACGGAACCACACTTGAGGAGCTTATCAGAAGACCTGAGCTGGATTATGACAAGCTTGCTCCGATAGATCCCGACAGACCTAAGTTATCGGATGACACAAGAGAACAGATTAATATTCTTATTAAGTACGCAGGGTATATTTCAAGACAGATCAAGCAGGTCTCTCATTTTAAGAAGCTTGAGAAAAAACTGTTACCTACTGATTTTGATTACAATACTATTTCGGGTCTGAGAATTGAAGCACAGCAGAAGTTGAATGAATTTCAGCCGCTTAGTATAGGTCAGGCATCCAGAATTTCAGGTGTCACACCGGCTGATATATCGGTTTTACTGGTATTTCTGGAACAATTAAAATACTCAAATCCTGATTTATTTTCTAGATTAAACCCAGATAATACAAGCGTTGAACAATAATAATGGAGAATAAAATATGAAATATGATTTCACACACTTCACTGATGAATTATCAAAAATTAAATGTACATTAAATAATTCACAATTAGAGCAATTTGAGCTATATTATGACATGCTTATCGAAAAAAACAAGGTTATGAACCTCACTGCTATCACAGATTTCGACGAGGTAATAGAGAAACACTTCCTGGATAGCTTATTTTTATGCCACACGTTAGATTTAAACGCGGAAAAAAATATCATTGATGTCGGAACCGGAGCAGGTTTTCCCGGTATTCCTCTTAAGATAGCTTTTCCTCAGCTTAAGATTACTTTATTAGATTCACTTAATAAGAGAGTTGGGTTTTTAAATGAAGTTATTGAAGCTCTTGAGCTCAAGGATATTGAAGCAGTTCATGGCAGGGCAGAGGACTTTGCCAGAGATAAGGAACACAGGGCAGCTTATGATATTTGTGTATCGAGAGCAGTTGCAAATCTGTCTACTCTTTCAGAATACTGTCTGCCGTTTGTGAAAATGGGAGGCTGCTTTGTGTCATATAAATCAGGTGAGTGCGAGAGCGAGGTGGCAGATGCAAAGTCGGCCATTTATCTGTTGGGAGGAAAGCTGAATAAAATAGAGCAGTTTGGCTACTCGGATAATCATCGCTCTTTTGTCATAATTGATAAGGTTATGAATACGAGCAACAAGTATCCGAGAAAAGCCGGACTGCCTTCAAAGAAACCATTGTAAAAAACCGTTATAATTGTTGAAGAATAGTTATAGGCGGTGCTTTATTTTGGATTAAAGTATAGAATTAGTTAGTAACAATTTTTTTAATAATTGAAGCTGTCTTCTCCGGTAACTCTAACTGAGGATAAAGCTTTGCATTTGCAATATGGATGATGTCGCATTTACTGTTTAGCTTATGGTAATTGTTGATAACATCCATATTATTTTTTATTCCTGTTGATGCTATAATTGATACATCCTTGTCCAGGTTCTTGAGAGCGGGCGCGATATTAGTATTGATGTAGTTTGATAAAATGCTTGAGTAAAGATATTTGCCGCGGCTTTGCCCTTTATGTGCGGACTCATAGTATGCATCCTTCATATTATCTGATATGAGCTGGCCTCTTGAAATAAACTTATTTCTGAAGAGTAAATCTACTTTAATAGGGCTCATAAGCTTATTGTATATAAATGTACCTATGATTGGCAGATTAATTATGTTCTGCTTAAATTTGGTGCTCTTGTCAGGTATACATTTAAGCTGTTGCAATGATACAGGGTTTATAAGTATGATTTTATTAAATAAATCCTTTGACAGAGCATTTGCCATGATTACAGGAGCTGTTGAAAGATTGGTTGCAGCTACGTTAACAGGCTTTCCGATTACGTCATTTACAAAGGCTGTGATAATCTGTACATACATGTAGCTTGTATATTGGATGGAAGGCTTGTCCGAGCGGCCACATCCAAGCAAATCAATAGTGTATACGGTATTGTTCTTTGCAAGCTTTTTAGCTACTTTAGCCCATTCTTCACCGGATGCTCCGGAGTCGGTATCGTGTATTAAAAGTATTGGCTCACCGGTGCCGG
>OCSG01002334.1_pt1 | contig 9910 bp, 9 predicted proteins | sample 1538831 | NCBI WGS metagenome assembly OCSG01 (sample SAMN04571729, study PRJEB22368) | human gut metagenome | biome: human gut; material: stool | host: Homo sapiens | place: Luxembourg | collected 2012-09-20 | reverse complement strand
AATTTTCAAAATAATACTTTTATTAATACAAAATTTAAAATTATATTAAATTTAAAATTTTAATATTCAGTATTAAATAAAAAATGAATTTTAATATATAAACATAATAAAAATGTAGTAAGGGATAAATAATTAATTAGTATTAGTTAGTAGTATAAAGATAAGTAATGAAAAATAAGTAATATGAGATAATACTAATATATTATTTACTGTAAAAGATTGTAAAATGTATAATAATTTAATAAAAAGATATTAAAGTTATGTTTAATATTGATAAATATAAGAGTAAAAAAATATAAAGAAGGGAGTAAAAGAGGGTTGAGAGGCGAAGCTATTTTAAATTTAAGTAAAAAAAGCAAAAAATCAATATTGTTACTTGGAGATTTAACAATTATATTTTTATCTTATTACTTAATAATGTTATTTCAATATTCATCATCACAGTTAATAAGAAGTATATTTATAAAGCTTCCTTTAGTAGCAGTAATATATATAGCAATATTATTAAGTTTTAAGATGTATAGTTGTATATGGATAAATGCAGGTATTTATGAATTTAAACAAGCAATTACTTCAACAAGTATTGCATGTATCATAACTACAGTAGTAATGTTAATTATTCCAAATTCAATACCAGCATCATTAAATATTATATCTGGAATAGTAATAATAGCTTTAATTACAAGTTTTAGAATGTCATTAAAAGTATTAACAAGAGCAATTATTTACACAACATCTGAAAAAATTAATGGTAAATACAATGTTTTAATAATTGGTGCAGGCGATTGTGCATCTACAATAATGACTGAAATAAGAAAAGAAAAAAGTGATGAATATAATATTGTAGGAATTATAGATGATAATAAATCAAAAATAGGAAATTATTTAAATGGTGTAAAAATTCTTGGTGATAGAAATGATATTGCTGAAATAGTAGAAAAAGAAAATATAAATGAAATATTTTTTGCAATTGCAAAGATAAATGGAGAAGAAAGGGCAAAAATACTTGATATATGTAGTAATACAAAAGCTAAGATTAAGGTTATTCCAGGGTACTATCAATTATTAGAAGAAGGTATTTCTTTTAATAAAATGAGATATGTAGACTTAAAGGATTTAATAGGAAGAGAAGAGGTTAAATTAGATAAGGTTGGAATTGAGGAATATATAAAGGATAGGGTTGTTTTAGTAACTGGAGGAGGAGGTTCAATTGGATCTGAATTATGTAGACAAATTGCAAAGTATAATCCAAAACTTCTTTTAATATTAGATATTTATGAAAATAATGCCTATGATATACAAAATGAATTATCTTTTAATGAAGCTAATTTAAATAAAAAAGTAATAATTGCATCAGTTAGAGACAAATTTAGATTAAATCAAGTAATAAGTGCCTATAAGCCATCAATAATATTTCATGCAGCAGCACATAAGCATGTACCATTAATGGAAGATAACCCTGGTGAGGCAATTAAAAACAATGTTCTAGGAACATTAAATATGGTTGAATTGGCAATTCAATATAAGGTAGAAAAGTTTGTTTTAATTTCTACTGATAAAGCAGTTAATCCTACTAATATAATGGGAGCAACAAAAAGGCTTTGTGAAATGATAGTACAAGCAGCTAATAATGAAAGAGGAAATAAAACAGAATTTGTTGCAGTTAGATTTGGTAATGTACTTGGAAGTAATGGTTCAGTAATTCCATTATTTAAGAAGCAAATTAAAAAAGGTGGACCGGTAACCTTAACTCACAAGAATATAACAAGATATTTTATGTTAATTCCAGAAGCTGCTCAATTAGTACTTCAAGCGGGGGCATATGCAAAAGGTGGAGAAGTATTTGTTTTAGATATGGGCAAACCAGTTAAAATTTATGATTTAGCAGAAAATTTAATAAAACTTTCTGGATATAAGCCTAATGAAGAGATAAAAATTCAAATAACAGGTTTAAGGCCAGGAGAAAAATTATATGAAGAATTATTAATGAATAAAGATTTAAGAAAAACTCAGCATAATAAAATATTTGTTGATAAGCCAGAAAGTATTTCATTAAGTAATCTAAAAAATCAAATAGATGATTTAATTTTTGCTACAAAATTAGGAAATGAAAATATGCTAAAAGATAAATTAAAGGAAATAGTACCAACTTATAATTCACCAGAGCTTTATAACAATAAAAGGATATTACAAGAAGCTGCAATTACATCAGGAGGGGAAGAGGAATGGAAGCAATAAAAGAAAGAAAATCAAAAGAAGTTAATGAAAATAAAAGAATATTCTTATCATCTCCACATATGGGTAACTTAGAAAAGGAATTTATTAAAGAAGCATTTGATACAAATTGGATTGCTCCACTTGGCCCTAATGTTAATAGTTTTGAAAAAGAAGTTGCACAATATGTTGGAATAGACAATGCAGCTGCATTAATTTCTGGAACTTCAGCAATACATTTAGCAATTAAGTTATTAGGAATAAAAGAAGGAGATGTGGTATTTTGTTCAGATTTAACATTTGCAGCAACTTGCAATCCAATAATTTATGAAAAAGCAACTCCCGTATTTATAGATTCGGAATATGAAAATTTAAATATGTCACCAAAGGCATTAAAAAAGGCATTTGAAGTTTATGAAGAAAAAGGAATCATGCCAAAAGCAGTTATAGTAGTTCACCTTTATGGACAAGCTGCTAATATGGATGAAATACTTGAAATTTGCAATAAGTACAATGTTCCAATAATAGAAGATGCAGCAGAATCACTTGGTGCAACTTACAAGGGAAAACAAACAGGAACAATTGGTAAGTATGGTATTTATTCATTTAATGGAAATAAGATAATAACTACTTCAGGTGGTGGAATGCTTGTTTCTAACAATGATGAAGATATAAAAAAGGCAAGATTTTGGGCAACACAAGCTAGAGATAATAGAAGATATTATCATCATACAGAGCTTGGATATAATTATAGAATGAGTAATATTGTTGCAGGGATAGGAAGAGGCCAAATAAGAGTTTTGAATGAAAGAATAGCTCAAAAGAAAAATATTTATGAAATTTATAAAGAAGGATTTAAAGATATTAAGGAAATTGAAATGCAACATATATGTGATTATGGGAATCCAAATTATTGGTTAAGTGTTGCAACTATAGATTCAAAATCAAATGTTAAGCCACTAGATATAATTTTAAATCTTGAGGAACATAATATAGAATCAAGATATATATGGAAGCCAATGCATATACAACCTTATTATGAAAAATATGATTTCTTCAGTAGTTTTAATGATAATGAAAATAGTGTTTCTGAAGATATATTTAATAGGGGAATTTGTCTACCTTCAGATACAAAAATGACACAAGAAGAAATAAATAGGGTTATTAAAATTATAAAAATATTAAAGAAGGGTATAGATTATGTTTGTAAAAAGGCTTCTCGATATTACAATATCATTAATAGTTTTAATTTTTTTATTGCCATTAATGTCATTAATTTACTTATCAGTAATAATAAACCTAGGGAGCCCGGCCTTTTTCTTGCAAGAGAGGGTTGGAAAAGATAATAAAATATTTAAAATGATAAAGTTTAGAACAATGAAAAATTCTACTGATAAGAATGGAAATTTATTAAGTGATAATGAAAGGGTAACTAAGTTTGGAAGTTTCTTAAGAAGTTTTAGCTTAGATGAATTACCAGAACTTATCAATATTTTAAAGGGTGATATGAGCTTAGTTGGACCAAGAGCATTATTAGTTCAATATTTGGGACTTTATAATGATGAACAAATAAGAAGACATGAAGTTCTTCCAGGGCTTACTGGATGGGCACAGATAAATGGAAGGAATTCTATTACTTGGAGTGAAAAGTTTAAGCTTGATGTTTGGTATGTAGATAATTGGTCTCTTTGGTTAGATATTAAGATTTTCTTTTTAACTTTTTGGAAGGTACTAAAAAGGGAAGGGATTAATCAAAGTGAAAGTGTTACAATGGAATATTTTAATGGAAGCAATTAGTTATTTAAGTAATAGTAGTAAATCGAGGGCTATATAAGAAGTGGGGATTGCTATATAGATAGAAAAAGATAACGGGAGGATGAATATGGAAGATAGATTAATTAATTTTGAGTTTGAAGAACTTTGGTATTTATTTAAGAAGAAATTTTGGATAATTATTGTTATCACAGTAATAACAACTTCTTTAGCTGTGCTTAAGGTATCAAAATTACAACCAAGTTATAGTGCATCTGCTAAGGTTTTTATGGGAAATGGAAATGATATGTTTGATATTTACTCAGAAAGCGAACTAAGTTATTATTCACAATTTATAACTATATTTAGTGAAATATCTAAAATAGATGGCTTTTTAGATGATACTTTAAAGAAGCATAAAATAGATAATACATCCCTTGAGGTGGCTTCAGCATTAAGTTTTGAATCTTCAGCCAATACTCCAATAGTTAATATTTACTATTCAAGTTATACAGATTATCAAATGGCAGAAACATTAGATGCTGTTTGTGAAGTGTTATTAGATAAGGTTAAAGAAATTATGCCTACCACAAATCCTACAATATTAAGTGAAGCTAAAGTAGCTACTATATATCCTAATAAAACTAAACTTCCTATTATTGCTTTTGGAGTAGGAATTATTTTATCTATTGGATTAATTTTAGTTTTAGATTATTTAGATACAAGAATAATTTCTAAAAAACAATTAGAAAAAATAGTGCCAGTACCTGTTTTAGGATGTATACCTGTAGAGGAAAAAGAGTTTAGAAAGGAAGTCAAAAATGTTCGTAACCAAGAAAATACCAAGGTCTCTATCAGTGGAAACATATAGAAGTTTAAGAACAAGTATTAAGTTTTCATTAATAGATAAACCAATAAAGACAATAGTTGTAACAAGCTCTTTAGCAGGAGAGGGAAAATCTACAGTGGTAGGCAATTTAGCATATAGTTTAAGTCAAGATGGTGCAAGGGTTTTAGTAATTGATTGTGATTTAAGAAAACCATCTATTCATGAGAACTTTTTATTAGCAAATGAAAAGGGATTAACAGATGTGTTATTTGGGAAGTCTGATTTGAAAGGTGTTACTAAAAAAATTGAGGATTCTCTTTTTTTAATAACAGCAGGAACAATTTTACCTAATCCACCTGAAATATTAGGGTCAAAAGAAATGGAAAATTTAATAAAAGAATTAAAAATTAATTTTGATTATATAATTATTGATACTCCACCAATACTTCCAGTAAGTGATACATTACTTTTAGCATCTAAGGCAGATGCAACTTTAATAGTTGTTAAGGCTAGAAAGACTAAGGAAAAAATAGTTAAGGAAAGTTATGAGCGACTTATAGAGGCAAAGGCAAATGTTATAGGTACTGTTTTAAATGAAAGTGATAAATCTTTAGATAATAAATATTATGGTAATTATGGAGATGGAAAAAATAAAAAGGGTAAAATTTTTAATAAATAATAGAGTTGGGGATTAGCAATGAAAAATATAGTGATAATAGGTGCAGGTGGAGTTGGACGAGAAACGGCATTAATAATACAGCAAATAAATGAATTAGAATTAATGTGGAATTTAATTGGGTTCATTGATGGTAATAAAGATAGTTGGGGAAAGGTTATTAATGGATATTCTGTTATTGGTGGTATAGATTCATTAGAAGTTTTACCATCTGATACTTATATTATTATAGCAATAGCAAATTATGAAATAAAAAGGAAAATAGTAAATAAAATAAATAATAAATTTAAGTTTGCAACTATAATTCATCCTAAAGTATATATTCATAATTATATGAATATAGGAGAAGGAACTATTATTTATGAAGGTGTGATTCTTACTGCAAATATAGAAGTAGGAAAACACGTAATTATAAGTCCTAAATGTGGAATTGGACATGATTCAATTATTAAAGATTATGTTTCTCTATTATGGAATGTCAATATTTCTGGAAATGACATTATTGAAGAAGGTGTAATGATGGGGTCAGGGTCAACTATTATTCAAGGTAAGAAAATAGGAAAAGGATCAACAATAGGTGCAGGTGCTGTAGTTATAGATAATATTGATTCATATAGCACAGTAGTTGGAGTTCCAGCAAAGGTTATAAAGGTTGATTATGAAAGAAGGGGAAGAGAATATGAAGAAAGTCTTATACGTAACAACTGTTAGTAGAACAATAAATGCATTTTTAATACCACATATTAATATGCTTTTAGATAATGGGTATGAAGTTCATTGTGCTTGTTCTATAGATAAACCAGTAGATAAGGAGTTACAAAGGAAAGGTGTTAAGATATTTGAAGTTCCCTTTTCAAGAAATCCATTAGGTATTGGAAATATAAAAGCTTTTATAAAGTTAGAAGAGCTTCAAAGAATTAATAATTATGATATTGTTCATGTTCATACTCCAATAGCAGCTATATACGGAAGATTACTTAAGTTAAGCTTTCCAAATCTAAGAACTATCTATACTGCACATGGTTATCATTTCTTAAAGGGCGGATCTAAATTAGGGTGGTTATTATATTATCCAATTGAAAAGATTATGGCTAAATTTACTGATGTAATTATTAATATAAATAAGGAAGATTACGAAATAACTAAGGAAAAACTTAGACCTAAAAAGTGTTATCTACTTAACGGGGTTGGACTTGATTTAAGTAAGTATAAAAAGTTAAGTGCTACAGAAATTATAGAAAAAAAGAAGGAACTAGGAATTAAAGATAATGATTTTGTAGTTTTAATGATTGCAGAGCTTAATAAAAATAAAAATCATATTCAATTAATTAATGCTATGGAGATATTAATAGATAAATATCCTAATATAAAGGTTCTTTGTATTGGCGATGGAGGATTGAGAGAAAATTTAAAGCAAAAAATAACTACAAAAAATTTACAAAATAACATATTTATATTAGGATATAGATGCGATGTAAATAAATTGATAAATATATCAAATATTGGAATAATGTTATCCCATAGAGAGGGATTACCTAGAAATATAATGGAATTTATGGCTTGTGGTAGAAAGATGATAGCAACTAGTATAAGGGGATGTAGGGATCTTATTTGTAATGATAATGTAGGAACTTTAGTGAATGTGGGAGATTATAAAGAGACAGCAAGAGCTATAGAGAAATATTATATTTTAAACGATAAAAGTTTTGAAGTTTCATGTGAAATTAAGAAGTATGATATTAATAATGTAAATATAGAGTTACTTAAGATTTATGAAGATATTGAATTAGATATTAATTATGAGAAAGGACTTTCTTCATATGTAAGTAATAGAGGCTAATTAATAAATAAGATAAAATATTTAAATTTTAACTATACAAGAAATAGAAGGTTTTAAGGAGAAGGAGACTAAAAGCTATTATGGATAAGGTATTGCATTTATTACCAATGAATAAAATGAGTGGTGCTGAAAGAATGGCATTATTATTATGTAAAAATCTTAAAAACTATAAACCTATAGTAGTTTGTGGGGGCATAGAGCTTTCTAATGTTTTTAAGGAGAATGGAATAAAGAGTTATAATATAAAGTTTTCTAATAAAAACATATTAGCTAATGCCTATGATTTAAGCAAGATAATAAAAGGTGAAAATATAAAAATTGTACATGCTCATGATAATATAGCATCTTTAGTTTCATATATTACAAAGAAGATTTTTAGATTGAATATAAAAGTGATATCTCATATCCATAGTTGTTATCCATTTTTAAAATTTAATAGTATTAATAAAAAGATTGATTCTATTTTAAGACCCAAATATGATTACAATATTGCTTGTGGGAAATTAGTTTATAACTTTTATAATGAAAACTCAGGGTATTTTCCAAGAAATAAGACTGAAGTACTATCGAATGCTATAGATATAGATGAAATTATAAATATTAATATTAATGAGAGTAATAATGCAATAAATGAATTTAATATTCCTAAAGATAAAACTATATTGGGATTCGTAGGTAGGATATGTGATATAAAAGGAATAATACCTTTTATAAATGAAATTGCTAATCATAAAAATGAATTTATGGATTGTAAAGTACTTCTAATAGGTAGTGGTGATCAAGAGGATGAAGTAAGAAGTCTTATACGAAAATTGAAATTAGAAGATATATTTATATTAACAGGATTTCAAGAAAATGTTTATAAATTTTATCCATTAATTGATGTATTTTTTTTACCGTCACGTTATGAAGGATTACCAATGGTTATTTTAGAGGCTATGGCATTTAATAAACCTGTTCTCTCTATGAATGTTGGAAGTATTAGTGAGGTTATAGATGATGGAAAAACAGGATACTTAGTTAAATTAGGTAATTATAATGATTTTATTATTAAGTTAAGAGAAATGAAATCTGAAAAAATGTTAATGAAGAAATTAGGGGAAAATGCTTTTAATTATATAAATAGAAATTATAATATAAAAGTTTATATACAAAATATAGAAAATATATATAATAATCAAATAGGAAAGGAGAATAATTATGGACAAGTTGATAACAATATTTACGCCCACATATAATCGCGCGTATACAATACATAAATGTTATGAGAGTTTAAAAAGACAAACATGTAAAGATTTTGAGTGGTTAATTATAGATGATGGATCTACTGATAATACAAGAGAACTAATAGAAGTATGGATTAATGAAACTACGGAATTTAAGATAAGTTATATATATCAGGAGAATCAAGGGATGCATGGGGCTCATAATACAGCTTATGAAAATATAACTACAGAATTAAATGTTTGTATTGATTCTGATGATTATATGCCACATGATGCTATTGAAAAAATAAAAAATGCTTGGGAAAAGGTAAGGAACGATAAGAATATATCAGGAATTGCAGGATTAGATGCGTATGAAAATGGAGATATCATAGGTATGAAATTTCCAGATGATTTAAAAAGATCAACTCTATTTGATTTTTTTTACAATAAGGGTATTAAAGGTGATAAAAAGCTTGTATATAGAACGGAATTAACTAAGAAATATCCATATCCAGTATATAAGGAAGAGAAATATGTTGGATTAGCATACAAATATTATAAGCTTGATGAGGAATATGAATTAGCTTTAATTAATGATGTTTTATGTATAGTTGAATATATGGAAGATGGATCATCACTTAATATGTTTAAGCAGTACAGGAAAAATCCAAGAGGATGGTGTTTTTACAGAATTGAAAATTTAAAGCTATCTAAAGGAAGTTTGAAATATAAAATAACTCAAAGTATACATTATGTTTCAAGTTCAATGCTATCTAAAAATAAAAGATTCTTATTAGAAAGTCCAAATAAAGTTTTAACAATATTATCAATACCATTAGGATTAGTTTTATGTTTTTATATTTTATTTAAAACTAGGAATTTTAAGCTTTCGTAAAGTATAAGGAACAATATAAGTATGACAGTATTTTATTTAACTTTATTATTAGTATATATATTTTCATTGATGGCACGAATTATAAGAGTGAATCATAAAAGAATAGCATTAATATTTGTTGTGATAGTTATTTTTATTTTATCATTAGTATCTGGGATAAGAAGTGGAATAGGAGATACGTATATGTATGAACACTTGTATAAATTAATTACTCCAGAGTATGATGCAAATGGCGGATATGAAGCAGGATTTATTTTATTACTTAAAATTTTAAAGCAAGTTTCTGAAGAGCCAATATTTATGTTGATTGTGACATCCATAATTATAAATGTCTGTAATGTTATAAGTATGTATATATTTACGAAAAATGGATATTTTGAAATAGCTACTTTTCTTTATGTTGCATCTGGATATTTTACTGTAACGATGAATGGATTAAGACAAAGTCTAGCTGCTTCGATTATATTTTTAGCTACAATATTTATTATAAAGAAAA
>OCSG01002325.1_pt1 | contig 9964 bp, 5 predicted proteins | sample 1538831 | NCBI WGS metagenome assembly OCSG01 (sample SAMN04571729, study PRJEB22368) | human gut metagenome | biome: human gut; material: stool | host: Homo sapiens | place: Luxembourg | collected 2012-09-20 | reverse complement strand
GATCCGGCGGGAAGAAGAGACACTGCAAAATGTGAATGTAGCGCTGGTTGCGGTCATAAAGCAGGGCGCTCCAGCCGCTGATGGGGTTGGAAACGCGGTAGTTTTGAATGATGCACAGAACGCTTGGCACGAGCAGAATGCACGCGATGCCGAGGCCGAGCACGGCTTCGAGCGCGAGCAGGAGAAAATCTTTGACCGTGATGTGCCAGCTGCCGGAGAGCAGACGCACAAAGAAGTAGATGACCGTGAATGTCACCATGCCGACGAAGAAATAATAATTCACGATGCACGCGGCGGCGACCATGAGCGCAAAAATGCCGCGGCGCTTTGTGTACATGTATTCATCGAGCGCGGCTAAGAGCAAAGGGAACACGATGATGGCTTCGTGAAAATGATTGAAGAAAATATTGTAGATGGAGTAGCCCGAGAACGCGTATAAGAGCGACGCTAAGAGCGCCGTGTTGGGGTTCTTTGCATAGCGATGCAGATAGATATAGCCAGAGAGGGAGGCGCAGCCGAACTTTAAGATGAACAGCGGGCCCATGAGGTATTGCAGCCACTCGCCCGGGAACGGAATGGTGAGCCAGAAGAACGGGCTGCCGAGCAGGTAGAACGAATAGGAACCGATGAAATTGACGCCGAGGTCTGTTAAATGATTCCAGCCGATGTTGCCGGAACGAATGGCATCGTGCGCGATGCGGTAGAACGGCACCTGCTGCACATTGAAATCGCCGTAGAACAGAAAGCGGCCGCCGTCTACGATCATGAACGGCACAAAGATGACAAAGGCCAGAGCGAGGCCGAAAAGGAAGGAGAAGAGGAAATAATTGCCGCGCGGCTTTTGCTGGATGCGACCATCGCGCACATAAGATTTTGAGGTATCCAAGTGAATGTCCTCCTGTATGTGAATTTAGAATGAGGTTTCTTGTAAGCGTGGTTAAAAGTTTTTGATCGACCTTTTTTCAAATGAAGGTCAAACCGAACCTGCGGTTCGGTCGTGGGGTCTCGGGGTGAAGCCCAAAGTCGTCGTCCGCAGACGACGAAAACTTTTTGCCTCCCAAAAATCAGGACTGGGAGAAACCAATGCTTCGCATTGCTATCAAACAGTCCGGTGGACTGTTTTTGCGCGGGAGACCCAATTAGGGGGTCTCCCGAAAGGCGTGTAACGCCTTTTTAAAAGAGAGATTCCCCGCATCTATATTTAAGCCCAGTATAACACAAATAAAGGGTAGATTAAAGGCAAATTCTAATTTTTAAGGAATTTTTATTGAAATGTGCGGGGCAGTTCGGTATTATAATATAAGTAAAATTAAAAATACAGAAAAATCAGAAGGATATAAAAATGAAAATCGGAAATCTGACTTTGAACGGTGTGGCGGCGCTGGCTCCGATGGCGGGCGCGACCGATCGGCCGTTCCGTGAGCTTTGCTGCTCGTTCGGCGCAGCGTACTGCGTGACGGAAATGGTCTCGACGAGAGCGCTGCAGTATAACTATAAAAAAACGCAGGAGCTTATCACGCTCGGCGAAAAGGAACACCCCGTCGCGATCCAGATGTTCGGCGACGACCCGCTCATCTTTGCATCTGCCGCAAAGCGCGCCGCAGCGGCCGGGCCGGATGTTATTGATATCAATATGGGTTGCCCTGTGCCGAAAATTGCGGGCAATAACTGCGGCAGCGCCCTAATGAAAAAGCCGCCGCTGTGCGGGGACATTGTCCGTGCCGTGAAAAATGCGGTCGACCTGCCCGTGACGGTGAAAATTCGTAAGGGCTGGGACGAAAACAGCGTGAACGCGGTGGAGGTCGCAAAATATTGCGAAGATGCGGGCGTGGACGCCATTTGCGTGCACGGCAGAACGCGCACACAGATGTATGAGCCGCCGGCAGACTGGGATATTATCCGTCAGGTGAAGGAAGCCGTGAAGGTGCCCGTCATCGGCAACGGCGACGTAAAATGCGTGCAGGATGCCGTGCGCATGATGAACGAGACCGGGTGCGACATGGTGATGATCGGGCGCGGGGCGCTCGGCAATCCATGGATCTTCAGGGAGATCAACGGCTATTTCAGCAGCGGTCTGCGCATTATGCCGCCGCCGACGCTTGCGGAGCGCATTGTGGTCATTAAAAAGCATATGGATGCGCTGTGCGCCGCAAAGGGAGAGGGGCGCGGCATGCGCGAAGCGAGAAAGCATGTGGCGTGGTACATGCACGGTCTGCGCGGTGCGGCGGAATTCCGGCGCATGGCGGGCGAGCTGGAAACGCTCAGCGACCTCGATAAATTGCTCGAGAAAGTGTATATAGAAAACAAAGACGTGTCTTTTGACCCGTAACGGAAAGGAAGATCAGCGTGAAGCTTTTGGTACTGGACGGCAACAGCATTTTAAACCGCGCATTTTACGGCATTAAGCTGCTGACAACGAAAAGCGGCGAGTTTACAAACGGTATTGTCGGATTTTTGAATATTCTGGAAAAAGTGAAGGACGAAACGGAGCCGGACGCGGTGGCCATCGCGTTCGATATGAAAGCGCCGACATTTCGCCACAAGGCCTATGCGGGTTATAAGGCGCAGCGCAAGGGCATGCCGCCGGAGCTTGCGGCGCAGATGCCGGTCTTAAAGGAACTGCTCGGCGACCTCGGCTATAAAATCGTGACGTGCGAGGGCTGGGAAGCAGACGATATTCTCGGTACGTTTGCGGAAACGTGCGAAAACACGGACAATACGTGCATGATTGCGACCGGCGACCGGGACAGCCTGCAGCTTGTCTCGCCGAAAACGACGGTGCGCCTTGCAACGACGAAATTCGGTCAGTCTGCCGTGACGCTGTGTGATGAGGCGTATATCAAAGAGACGTACGGCGTGGAGCCGAAGCAGCTCATCGACATCAAGGCCATTCAGGGCGATACCTCGGATAATATTCCGGGCGTTGCGGGCATCGGCGAAAAGGGTGCGGGCGAGCTGATCCGCAAGTTCGGCTCTTTGCAGTATATTTACGACAATTTAGATGAGCTGGACATCAAGCCCGGCATGAGAACGAAGCTGATCAATTCCAAAGACAACGCGTTTTTGAGCTACGACCTCGGCACCATCCGCCGCAATGCGCCGATCGATACGGAGCTTGCGCATTATATTCCCGGCGAGGGCGACCCCGCAGCCGCGGCGCAGATCATGACGCGTTTGGAGCTCTTTAAGCTGATGGAACGCCTGCACCTGACTCCCGGCGCGGCACCGACGGCGAACAGCGCACAGGCCGAAGAAGCGGCTTTGCTGCCCGTGAAGAATTATAAAGACGGCGCAGCGGTGCTCGGCCGGTGTGAGGACGAGGGGGCGGCGTACTTTGTGCCGGTGTTTGAAAACGACGAATTAAAGCAGCTTGTGTTTAACGGTAAGTTCGACGCGGGCAAGCCGGCGATTGCGGTCGTGGATGCGGACGACGCGTTTTTGAAGGCGTTCCTCGGCAGTAAGGTGACGAAAAAGTACACGTTTGCGCTGAAAAAGCTGCACCGCACGGCGCTGCATTTGAGGACTTCCCTTGAAAACGCCGTGATGGACACGGAGCTTGCGGCGTATCTTTTGAACCCCTCGGGCTCCGATTACGGTGTGCTGCGTTTGGCGGCGGAATACGGCATTGCCGTGCCCGCATATGAGGACGCGAACGTGCAGGCGGCGGCTGTGCTGCCCGCTGTTTGTGCGGCGCTGCAAAAGGGCATCGACGAAAACGGCCAGCACGAATTATTGGAGAACATTGAAATTCCGCTTGCTTTGGTTTTGGGCGAGATGGAGGAAAGCGGCTTTCTTGTTGACCGCGAGGCCATAAAAACCTACGGCGAGGTGCTTTCTGAGCAGGTGGACGCGCTGCAGAAAGAAATTTATGAAGACGTGGGGTACGAATTCAACATCAACTCCCCGGTGCAGCTGGGCGAAGCGCTGTTCGTAAAGCTCGGACTGCCGCACGGCAAAAAGACGAAAAAGGGATACTCCACAAACGCAGATGTGCTGGAGGGCCTACGCGGCGTACATCCGGCAGTTGATAAGGTTTTGCGCTACCGCACGCTGACGAAGCTGCGTTCCACGTACTGCGAGGGCTTGCTGAAAGCCATCACGGCGGACGGGCGCATTCACTCGAGCTTCAACCAGACCGAAACGCGCACGGGGCGTATTTCCTCGACTGAGCCGAATTTGCAGAACATCCCGGTGCGCACGCCGCTTGGGCGTGAATTCCGCCGGTTCTTCATCGCAAAAGAGGGGAATGTACTTGTGGACGCCGACTATTCGCAGATTGAACTGCGCGTATTGGCGCATGTGGCAAACGACACGCAGATGCAGGAGGACTTCCGACTTGGGCGCGACATCCACACCATGACGGCGGCGCGTGTGTTCGATATGCCCGAAGACCTTGTGACCCCGCAGATGCGCAGCCGCGCGAAAGCGGTCAATTTCGGCATTGTGTACGGCATCGGTGCGTTCTCGCTTTCGAAGGACATCGGTGTTTCCCGCCGCGAGGCCGAGGACTACATTCACGATTACCTGCGCAATTATAAGGGCGTTGCAGACTATATGGAGCGCGTGGTGGAGGAAGCGAAGAAAAACGGCTATGTGGAGACGCTGTTCGGCCGCAGACGCTATCTGCCGGAGCTTGCAAGCTCCAATTTCAATATGCGTGCGTTCGGTGAACGTGTGGCGCGCAACATGCCGATTCAGGGCACGGCGGCGGACATCATCAAGATTGCGATGGTGCACGTGCGCAACCGTTTGAAAGCCGAAAAGCTCGATGCAAAGCTGATTTTGCAGGTGCATGACGAACTCATTGTGGAGTGCCCGGAAGCGGAAAGCGACACGGTGAAGAAAATTCTGGAAGAAGAAATGGCAAACGCGGTGCAGCTGAGCGTGCCGATGCTGGCAGAGGCCGGAAGCGGTAAGAGCTGGTATCAGGCGAAGGGCTAAGGGTTTATGATGATATTTTGCTGTCCCGCATGCGGCAGCGCGTTGGAAAGAGAAGACCGCGCGCTGCGCTGCGCAAACGGACATTCTTATGATATTGCACGCCAGGGGTATGTGCATCTTCTGCCCGTAAAGCAGATGCACGCGAAGATTCCCGGCGACACAAAGCAGATGGTGGACGCGCGCCGCGTGTTTTTGAGCGGCGGCTACTACGATGCGTTCCGTGATAAACTGGCGGAGCTGACGGACAAATATCTGCCCGAGAACGGCGTTGTTTTGGACGCAGGCTGCGGCGAGGGTTTTTACACTTCGGCTTTATATGAAAAAGCCAAAGCGAAAAACGGTTCGGTTTCCGGCGTGGACATCTCGAAATTCGCGGTAAAAGCGGCTGCGGGCAAATATAAGGGCATCGATTTCGCGGTGGCGAGTTTATTTCACCTGCCGTGTGCGGAAAACAGTGCAGATGTGCTGACGGACGTTTTTGCGCCTATTGTGCCGGAGGAGTTTTTTAGGGTGCTAAAGCCGGGCGGCGTAATGATCCTTGCGGTGCCGGGTGCGCGGCATCTGTACGGCATGAAAGAGGTTTTATACAAAGAGCCGTATGAGAACGAAGAGCACGACACGGCCTACGACGGGTTTGAATACCTTGGCCGTGCGTGTGTGCAAAAGTTTATCACGGTGAACGGGCAGGAGAACATTGAAGCGCTGTTCTCCATGACGCCGTACTACTGGAAGACGGATGTAGAGGGCGGAGAGCGTCTGCGCGCGCTCGATGTGCTCGAGACCGAGATTAAATTTGACTTTCTGGTTTACAGGAAGAAGTAGGCGGGTGCGCCTTTCAGCAGCTTTGTGCGGCACAATGTTGTTTATTATTGTTGTTTTGTTGTCATTCATTGAAAATTAAAGAATACTTAGTAGAATTCTCTCCCGAACTGTGCTATGATAGGTAGCGGTCGTTCGGGAGCGTTTTCATTTTGGAAGACGAAATACGACCGATTATAGAAGTATTCGAGGTTTATAATCAAAGATGAAAATTTTATTTGTCTGCACCGGCAACACGTGCAGAAGCCCAATGGCGGAGGGCATTTTCCGCCACGAAATGGAGAAGCGCGGCTTTGAGAACATCATGTGCCAAAGCGCCGGTCTTTCCGCGCTCGATGGGCAGCACCCCAGCGAAAATGCGGTGCTGGCCTGCAAGGAGATCGGTGTGGACATCAGCGGTCACATTGCGCGCCGCTTTACGCCGGAAGAAATCGATGTGTGGGACGTTTATTTCACGATGTCGAAAACCCACGCGTACATTTTGATGCAGGCGGGTGTGCCGGCGGAGAAAATTTACGTGCCGCATTACATTGACGATCCCTACGGCGGGGACCTAAATACCTACCGCAAGTGCCGCGACAAGATCTGCGAGGAATTGCAGACGTTTGAGCAGCATCTCGGTTTTTAAGGAGCGTTTATGCAGATTGTTTCGATGACGGCGGAGCACGTTTCGCGCCTTGCGGAGCTTGAAAAGCTTTGCTTTTCGGAACCGTGGAGCGAAAAAAGCCTGACGGAGGAGATTGATAATCCTGCCGCGTGCTTTTTGGTGGCGATGCAGCAAGATGAGGTGCTCGGCTACGGCGGCATGCACACGGTGCTCGGCGAAAGCTATGTGGACAACATTGCGGTGTTCCCGGAGTTTCGCGGCCATGGTGTGGGCAGAACGCTCATGGCGGCGCTGATCGAAAAAGCGCGGGAAAACGGCGGCGTTTTCATCACGCTGGAGGTGCGGGCGTCGAACCTGCCGGCCATTGCGATGTACCGTTCGCTCGGCTTTACGGAAGTGGGTGTGCGCCGCAATTTTTACACAGAACCAAGAGAGGATGCGCTGATTTTTACGCTCTCTTTCTGAATTTTTAGCTATACGGGGGTAAAAAGTATGCTTTTCGGAAAAATCAAGGCGCTTGTCGAATATGGCGTGCGCACGGGGCTCATCGAAGCGGAAGACACGATTTACACGCGCAACCGTTTATTGGAGGCGCTTTGTGAAGAGGATTACGCGGATGAGGAAGCGGAGCAGAGCGAAAACCTGGCGCTTTTGCTGGACGGCCTTTGCGACGAAGCCGTAAAGCGCGGCATCATCGAGGACGGTGCGACGTCCCGCGATTTATTTGACACGAAACTGATGGGCCTTTTGACACCGCGCCCGTCCGATGTGAACCGCACATTTCGCGCACTTTACAAGGAGTCCCCGGAAAAGGCGACGGACTGGTTCTATAAGCTTTGCGGCGACTGCAATTATATCCGCCGCGACCGTGTGGCGCGCGATTTAAAGTGGGTGTATAACGACCCGCGTTTCGGTGCGATTGATATTACCATCAACCTTTCAAAGCCGGAAAAAGATCCGAAGGCCATTGCTGCGGCAAAGAAAATGAAGGCTTCCGGTTATCCTGCCTGTATGCTGTGCAAGGAGAATATCGGTTATGCGGGCCGCATGAACCACCCGGCAAGACAGAACCACCGCGCGATCCCGATCACGGTGAACCATGCGGATTGGTTTTTGCAGTATTCTCCGTATGAGTACTACAATGAGCACTGCATTGTGTTCTGCGGCGAGCATGTGCCGATGCAGATTGACAAGAGCACGTTCCGCAAGCTATTTGATTTTGTGGAGCAGTTTCCGCACTATTTTCTCGGCTCTAATGCCGATTTGCCCATCGTTGGCGGTTCCATTTTGACACACGACCACTACCAGGGCGGCCACTATACGTTCGCGATGGCGCGCGCGAATATGGAGGAGCACTGCACGCTGCACGGCTTTGAAGATGTGGAAGCGGGCATATTGAACTGGCCGGTATCTGTTTTGCGTTTGCGCCATAAAAACCCGGAGCGCCTGATCGACGCGGCCGACCATGTATTGAAAGCATGGAGAAGCTACACGGACGAGGACGCGTTCATTTTTGCGGAGACGGACGGCGAGCCGCACAACACCATCACGCCGATTGCGCGCTGTGTGGACGGCGTATACGAGCTCGACCTTGCGCTGCGCAACAATATTACGACGGAAAAGTATCCGCTCGGCGTATACCACCCGCACGACGAATATCATCACATCAAGAAAGAGAACATCGGCCTCATTGAAGTTATGGGTCTCGCGGTTTTGCCGTCCAGACTGAAAGACGAGCTGAAGACCCTGAAAGATGTGATGCTGAAAAACGGCGATGTTTCAAGCGTGGAGAGCATCGCAAAGCACGCGGAGTGGGCAGCGCAGGTGAAGCGCGACCACCCGGAAATGAACGATGCGAATGCCGAGCACATCTTGCAGCAGGAAGTGGGAAAGGTGTTTGTAAAGGTGCTGGAGAACGCAGGCGTCTACAAATGCACGGCAGAGGGCAGAAAAGCGTTCAGAACGTTTGTAGAAAGCGTACGCTGAATCGAAAATAATACGATAAAATAAGGAATCCACCGTATGTGTGAAAGCGATACGGTGGATTCCTTTTAATTCGTGATGAAACAGCTTCAAATTTCTTTGCCGCAGTATGGACGGATTGCGTTTACGTGTTCTTTACCGTGTCTTTCAGCGGTTCGCTTTTCGTGCCGTCTTCGTTGACCTTCTGCATGTTCGGGTAGACGAGCGCGAGGTAGTTGTCGTCCAAGTGCTTATCGAGGAACATTTGGAACGAGCTTGTGGCGGGGATGCCCTCGGCGCGCTCGTTGGCGCGGGTCAGCGCGGCGCAGGAGATGAACCCGTCAAACAGCATGAACGCAACGAGCAAAATGGTGAGGATAGCGCCCGGGCGCTTCGGGATTTTTTCAATCATGCGAGACATGGCGGGGTAAATTTCTTTGATCCAGATAAGGCCGAGCGTGCCCCAGATGAGCGCGAACATCAAGTTTGTGCGGCCGTCAATGTTGAACGGCGTGCCGCTGTAATCCCACGAAACGGTGCCGAACAGCATCTCCTGTCCCCAACTGCACAGGTACTCGAACGCCGCACCGATAATGCCGCTGGCAACAAAAATGACGATGTCGTCCTGCTTGTAGAGCTTATACAGGCACAGCGTGATGATGGCTGCGCCGCCGCCGTAAATGGGCTGGAATGGGCCGTACACAAGGCCTACACGCAGCTCAATCTGGTGCGCGATGAAGAACGCCCAGCATTCTTCAAGCACAAAACCGGCAAGGCAGCCGATGAAGAAGATCCAGAAGAGTTTTGTGAAGTTCATGCCGAACGCAAACGGGCGGTCTTCCGGGTTTTCGAATGTAGCTTCATATTCATAGCGGTTGCGCTTCCAGCGTTCGGCGGAGCGCTTTTTGCGATCTTCCGTCGTGATGCGGTACGCTTTTAATTCCTTTTCGTACTGCTCGTTCGTCATATCCGGCGAGGCGCTCATGAAGCGGCGCTTTAAGAAGTTCGATTTGTTGAGGAGTGCCGTGTAGTTTTCGTCAGCGGTCTTCTGTGCTTCCTGAAGCTTCTTTTGCAGGTCGAGGTCATCGATGGCCTCCGCTGCGCCGATGGCGCCGCCGGTGACGGCATTGCCGAGGGCGTTTCTCGCCTCGCGCACGCGGTCTCCGAGTTCGGATAAGCGTTTAAACTGGTGATTCAAGCGCTGCACGGTGATGGACGTGATGATGATGTCGAGCAGCATGATGCCGAGGACGGCATAGAGGATGACCCAGCCGACGGTGCGGTTGACGTAGTGCAGAAGTGACGTGAGTACCGGCACGATGAACACCACAATGAACGAGAAGCACACGCCGCGCACGGTGGCGACGGGCACGGAAACGTAGCCCTTGATATTCCACTTGAATTTGGAGTAATCACGCAGGCGGATGTGCGTTGTTTTGCGCAGCAGCCACGCGAACGTGAATTCCACAAGGAAGCTTGAAATCAGGCAGAAAAACAGCGTGGCAACAAACGACGTCTGCCAATGCAGCGCCGTCAATGCCGCCCACGGCAGCGCAATCATCAGGCCGTACTGCGGGCAGTACGGGCCGTTCAGCATGCCGGGGTTTTTGAATTTTCGGTATACCATGCCGATGT
>OCSG01002310.1_pt1 | contig 10014 bp, 6 predicted proteins | sample 1538831 | NCBI WGS metagenome assembly OCSG01 (sample SAMN04571729, study PRJEB22368) | human gut metagenome | biome: human gut; material: stool | host: Homo sapiens | place: Luxembourg | collected 2012-09-20 | reverse complement strand
CGAGGAGGAGATGCTCTCCACGCTCAACAGCGAACTGCGCTTTTGCGCGCTCAAGCAGCTGTTTGTGACCGCTGCGGTCATTTCTCTCGAGACCACGGTGCTCTCGGCTCTGCCGCTGGGCTTTAACAACCTTATGCACGGGTATTTTCGCACGCTGTGCGTGGGTTATGGCCTGTATGCCGTGGGCAATACGGTGATGCTCATCTTGCTGTACTTTACCGACTACAAGGGGGCCGTTCTGGCTTCGGGCCTGTTTGCCGGTGTGGCCGGGCTGGCGACTGCCGTGTCGTTGCTTTTGCCGCAGCAGTTTTACGGCTTTGGCTTTTTGTTGGGTGCGGCGGTGTTTTTTATCGTGGCGCTGCTGCGGCTCGATACCTATACCGCCAACTTGCCTTATCGTATCCTGAGCCAGCAGCCCATTGTGGCGACCGACAAGACGGGCTGGTTTACCGAACTTGGCCGGGTGCTCGACCGTGTTGAGCAATGCTACGAGGACAAGCGCGCGGGCGGTGAGCCGCGCAGTGCGTTTGAACGTATGGTGGTTCGCCTGTATCAAAAACATTGGGGAGGTTCTGATGACCGATAGGATAATGTCTCGCCGTCGCCTGTTTGAGGGGCTGCTCGGTGCAGGAAGACTCCTCGACCAAAAAGGTCAAAAAGCAGGAGAAGATTAAAAAGGCCGAGTCCTCGGACGGTACTAAGCATCTACGCGATAAAGATGAGCTGTACGAGGTTTACGACGACTCGGGCATTGTGACCATGTACCTGACGGTCTCGCGCGGCAACAGCTCCGAGAACACCGACCACAGCTGGGCCGAGATCAACACGTACTCGGTGTATGACTATGCCGATATGGGCGTGACGCGCTATCAGGTTATGGGCCTGCTGCAGCCGGGCGACGAAGACGGCCCGGTGGCCGGCGAGGTTGGCTATGGCGAGGAAGCGCCCAATGCCACCGTGCAGGTGCGCGGTCAGACATCGAGCAACAACTCGCAAAAGAATTACAAGGTGGAGCTCAAAAAGGGCAAGGGTACCTGGCGCCAACAGCGCGCGATTGCGCTCAACAAGCACATGGGCGAGGGTATGCGTTTTCGCAACAAGATGGCCTACGACCTTATCCGTGGGATTCCCCAGATGATGGGCCTGCGCACGCAGTTTGTGCATCTGTGGGTGTGCGACCAGACCGAAAAGTCCAACGACACCTTTGAGGACTACGGCCTGTTTACGCAGGTGGAGCAGCTCAACAAAACGGCGCTTAAGGCGCACGGCTTGGATAAGAGCGGGCATCTGTACAAGGTGAACAGCTTCGATTTCCATCGCTACAAGGACACCATTAAGCTTGCCGATGATCCCGGCTACAACCAGGCAAACTTTGAGGGCATGCTCGAGATTAAGGGCGATTCGGACCACACCAAGCTCATCGAGATGCTCGATGCGCTCAACGACGAATCGCAAAAGATCGATAACGTGCTCGACACCTACTTTGATACCGAGAATCTGGTCTATTGGCTGGCGTTTCAGATTCTGACGGGCAACTGCGATACGCAGAACCGTAACTGCTATCTGTACAGCCCACTCAATTCAAATACCTGGTACTTTTTAGATTGGGATAACGACGGCATGCTGCGTAAGCTGGAGCTTTCTCTTACCGGGTTTTCGGACTACGCGAGCTGGGAGCGCGGCGCAAGCAACTACTGGGGCAACGTACTGTTCAATCGTGCGCTGCGCAGCAAATCGTTCCGCAGCGATCTCGACCGCGCCGTCAAGGACCTGCGCTCGTATATGACCGAGGCACGCCTGAGCAAGATGATCAAGCGCTACCGCGAGGTTACTGAATCGCTGGTCTTTGCTTCGCCCGATATCGATAATCTGCCTGTCACCAAGGACCAATACGAGCAGATCGCCGCTGCGATTCCCTCCGAGATCGAGGAGAACTACAAGAGCTTTCGCGAGAGTTTTAAAAAGCCCATGCCGTTCTACATCGGCGTGCCGCAGATCGATAACGGTAAGCTGCGTATTAACTGGGATGCGTCCTACGACTTTGAGGCGCGCGACATTCGCTACACCGTGGAGCTTGCGCGCGACTATGCCATTGGCGATGTGGTCTTTAAGGCCGAGGACGTGCTGCTGCCTGAGGTGACCTGCGATGCACCCGATGCCGGCCAGTATTTTGTGCGCGTGCGTGCCACCAACTCCGACGGCTTTACGCAAGATGCGTTTGACTACTATGTGACCGACGACGGCAAGCACTACGGCATGAAGTGTTTTTACGTGCAAGGCGGCGGTAAGGTCGTGGAGGACACGTATGAGGAGGGCTAGCGCGCTGCTTGAGCGCTTGGCGGCCCCGCCTGTGCGTGTCACGCAGGAGCGTTACCGCCACGAGCTCAAATATCTCATTAACGAGGGCGAGCACGCCGCGCTTGCCTGTCGCATGGCGCCGGTGTTTAAGCTGGACAAGCATGCGCGGGCAGGCGGTTACACCATTCGCAGCCTGTACTTTGACGACTACTGCAACTCGGCCTACGAGGAAAAAGACGCCGGCATTCTCATGCGCAAAAAGTATCGCGTGCGCATCTATAACGGCAGCGACAAGGTGATTAAGCTCGAGCGCAAAAAGAAGTACGGCAGCTGGATCTACAAGGAGGACGCGCCGCTCACGCGCGGCGAGTTTGAGCAGATTCTGGCCGGCGACTACGGCTTTTTGCTGAGGAGCCCCTATCCGCTCTGCCGCGAGTTCTACATCGAGTGCATCTGCAACATGATGCGCCCGCGGACCATCGTGGACTACGAGCGCGAGCCGTGGGTGATGGATGAGGGCACCGTGCGCATTACGTTTGACATGAACGTGCGTGCCGCGGTGGGAAGCTTCGATATCTTTGACGCGACGCTGCCCGCGCTGCCGGTCCTGGAGCCCGGCAAGCTGGTGATGGAGGTCAAGTTTACGGAGTTTTGCCCGCAGCTGGTGCGTGATATGGTGCCGCCGGGAGCGGCCGAGCTTACGGCGGTCTCCAAGTACTGTCTGTGTTACGAAAAGACCGCCTACCTGCGCGGATTTAATTACTGGGAATCGGATTTTGAGAACCGAGGGGATATTTAGACCATGAGCACCAGGGACTTTTTTAAGAACTCCGTCTTGGAGGCGTTTGGCCAGGTCGACCCTGCCAAGATTGGCCTTTCGCTGCTCGTGGCGCTCGCCATGGGCATCCTAATCTATTACGTGTACAAGCGCTTTTTTACCGGCGTGGTGTATTCGCGCAGCTTTGCCGTGACGCTCGTGGGCATGTGCGTGCTCACCTGCATGGTCACGCTCGCGATCTCGACCAACGTGGTCATCTCGCTCGGTATGGTCGGTGCTCTGTCCATCGTCCGCTACCGTACGGCGGTCAAGGACCCGCTCGACCTGCTGTATCTGTTTTGGGCCATTACCACGGGCATTACGGCAGGCGCCGGCATGTACGCGCTCGTGGGGCTCACGGCTGTGGTGATCGTGGTGATGATCGCCGGCTTTGCGAGCCACCAGGACAAGGCACGCGTGTACATGATGGTCATCCACTACACGGGCCAGACCACCGGCGACGATATCGTGCGCGCGTTTGGGCGTACCAAGTTCACCGTCAAGTCCAAGACCATGCGCGGCGACAAGGTCGAAATGGCCGCCGAGGTGTTCTCGGATGGTGTGGATATGCCCTATGCTGACGCCATTCGCGCGCTCGATGGTGTTGAGGACCTAACGTTGATCCAATACAACGGCGAGTACCACGGCTAACTATGTTCCGGCGTTTTAACAAACGCCCGACCGCTCGACGCTGCGCGAGCATCTGCCGGGCGATCTGCCGCTCAAACCGTCGCTCGCGTACATAAAGTACGCTTCGCTCCTCTTTCGCGGCACCTCGCCACGGCAGCTGCCCGCTCGCTAGCTATGCTCAACCTGGAAAGTTTATTTGGTTCGGTTTTAATTAAGGGATGGTGCCGTGTGGACGTGCAACGGCTAGAAGAGGTCTGGGCTGCAAGGACTGGCGCGCGTGGAGCGCGACTGGTTGCGGCCTCGCATGTGCCGGCGGCGCTTTCGCTGCTGGGCATTGTGCGTCCCGGTGACCGCCTGGTTGCGTTTGCCAATGACTTTGCCGATGCGTTTGCGCGCGGCTTTGATAGCTGCGACGTGGCTATGGTGGGGGAGCCGTCGGTTGTGGCGTTTACCGCCGCGTCCGAGGGTTTTGATGCTTCTTTTGAGGTTGAGGGGCCGCACCTGTGGTGGTTCGTCAACTCTATTGGCGGGTTTGGACTGCGCGTGCCTGATCTTCGTGCGCTGGGTCGGGCGGCGCGTGAGGCCCATGCGCTGCTGGTTGTGGACAACACCGTGGCGTCAGCTTTTGGCTGCGATTCGCTGCGGCTGGGTTCTGCGCTGTCGCTCGAGGCGCTCGATCGCGTATGCGCCGGTGATGCTCCGCGCAAGTTGGTTGCCGTATCGGTCGCGCGCTCGCAGCTCAAGCGCCATCGTGTGGATGCCGCGGCCGAGTGCGCGCATGCCCTGCTTGAGGGCTGTGGCTTGGCCAAGTTTGAATTGACTGCTGACGAGGCCGGTGTGCTGGAGCGGGGACTGGACTCGCTCGACGTCCGCATGCAGGCACATTTCGACCGCGCCCGTGCGCTGGCCGAGTATCTGGCCGCCAACGAGCTGGTGCGCAACGTGCGCTATCCCGGGCTGAGCTCGCATCCCGACCATGCGGTTGCAACGGGAATCCTCGAGCACGGCTTTGGCCCGGCAGTTGAATTTGACCTTATCGAGCGTAGCGCGGGAGAGCTGTTCGATGCTTTGCCGGGGGAGTTTCGTACATCGCCCGCCGGCGGCGCAACGACGCGCCTTTCGGCCCCACGCGGCAAGCAGGGGAGCACCGTCTGCCTCTTCGCCGGTACCGACGACCCCTTGATCGTGGCCGCCACCCTAGACAACGCCCTCCGCAAATAGCTAAATCATCCTCGACTCCATAAGTTGCGGTGAAATATGGATTGATTTACGGCTTTAACCGCATAAACAGTCCCTATTTCACCGCAACTTATGAGAAGGGGTTGTGTGGCTATAAGGCCCCGTCCCAAATGGGCTACTCTTTGATGCTGGCGATGAGATCGTTGGCTTTGGTGGCGATGACGTTGTTGATGTCGGCCTGCAGCTCCTCGTAGACCGCTATGGCTCGCTCTCCGGCGGGGGTGAGGGTGGATCCGCGGGCGCCGTCGCGCTCGATGAGCTTGCAGCCCAGCTGGCCTTCGGCTTCGTTCACGATGCGCCAGGCCTTGGAATACGCCATGCCCATGCCCTTGGCGGCGCGGTTGAGCGAGTGCTCGCGGGAAATACCTTGCAGCAGTAAGACGCAGCCGTGGCCGAACACGCCCGGCAGATCCTTGTCGCACGCTTGAATGACCAACTTTGCCGTCGTCTTGTACTCCATGTGCTCCACGTCTCCCCGCTAAAGTGTTTGCTGGGCAAACGCAAAGCCTGCGTCAAACCCTCGTGTGCTCTTCTTAAATCATGCATTGTAGCAGTCAAAGTGCGTTAAGATACTTCCCCAGTATTGGGCGCCCAAGGTTGGGCTGGGTCCTACGAGGCCTGCAGCCGACCGGTCGCATGGAAAAAGGAGAAACATGGCTACGTTCTTTCCCGGTGAGTCCCACACGTTTTCGGAGTATCTGCTGGTCCCTGGTTACTCGTCCTCGCAGTGCATCCCCAACAACGTCTCTCTTAAGACGCCGCTAACCCGCTTTAAGCGCGGTGAGAAGCCGGCAATCACCCTGAACATCCCCATGGTTTCCGCCATTATGCAGTCCGTCTCGGGCGTCGACATGGGTGTCGCGCTCGCTACCGAGGGCGGCCTGTCCTTCATTTACGGTTCCCAGAGCGCCGAGTCCGAGGCCGCTATGGTCAAGGCCGTCAAGGATCACAAGGCCGGCTTCGTTCAGTCCGATTCCACGCTGACCCCCGATATGACCATGGAACAGGTCATCGAGCTCAAGGAGAAGACCGGTCACTCCACCATGCCGGTTACCGACGACGGCACTCCCAAGGGCAAGCTCCTGGGCATCGTCACCAGCCGTGACTATCGTCCCAGCCGCGATGACCACCAGACGAAGGTCTCCGAGTTCATGACCCCGCGTGAGCAGCTCATCGTGGGCGACAAGAACATCAGCCTCAAGGTTGCTAACGACGTCATCTGGGACAATAAGCTCAACGCCCTGCCCATCGTCGACGACTACGATCACCTCATGGGCATCGTCTTCCGCAAGGACTACGACAGCCACAAGACCAACCCCAACGAGCTGCTCGACGGCGACAAGGTTGGTGCCGGTATCAACACCCGCGACTATGCCGAGCGCGTGCCGCTGCTCATCGAGGCCGGTGCCGATGTCCTGTGCATCGATTCCTCCGAGGGCTTCAGCGAGTGGCAGAAGCGCACCATCGAGTGGATCCGCGCCAACTACGGCGAGGACGTCAAGGTCGGTGCCGGTAACGTCGTCGACGCCGAAGGCTTCCGCTTCCTGGCCGACTGCGGTGCCGACTTCATCAAGGTCGGCTCCATCTGCATCACCCGCGAGACCAAGGGCATCGGCCGTGGCCAGGCCACTGCGCTGATCGACGTCTGCCGCGCCCGTGACGAGTACTACGAGGAGACCGGCGTCTACGTGCCCGTGTGCTCCGACGGCGGTATCGTCTACGACTACCACATGACGCTCGCCCTTGCCATGGGTGCCGACTTTATGATGCTGGGTCGCTACTTCGCCCGCTTCGACGAGAGCCCGACCGAGCGCGTCAACGTTAACGGTCAGTACATGAAGGAGTACTGGGGCGAGGGTTCTGCGCGTGCCCGCAACTGGCAGCGCTACGACCTGGGCGGCGCCGCGAAGCTCAGCTTCGTCGAGGGCGTCGACTCCTACGTTCCCTACGCCGGTTCCCTCAAGGACGGCGTGGGTGGCACGCTCTATAAGGTCAAGTCCACGATGTGCAACTGCGGTGCCCTCTCGATCCCCGAGCTCCAGGAAAAGGCACGCCTAACGCTGGTCAGCTCCACCTCCATCGTCGAAGGCGGCGCCCACGACGTAGTCGTCAAGGACTCCCAGCAAAGCGTTAGCTACCGCTAAGCGGCTTTCCCAAGCACCGCACCTTGCCGTTCAAACCGTCGCTCGCGTACCAAAGTACGCGTCGCTCCTCTTTCACGGCAATCTGCGGCACTTGGAAAACCCGACCATGCTTGGGCGGATAACAGATAGCGGTTGATTCACAACCACGTTATTTAGATAAAGCGAGATGCCCGCAAGTCGCAGGCATCTCGCTTGTCGTATTTGCTATCATCAGTCAAGTTAACCTTAGGGTCGGGTGGCTTGGCTTTGTTCGCTACAAGTTCCGCACGCAAAGAAGAGCACTTAATGTGCTCTTCGTCTTGCGCAGGACTGTCCGCAGTAGCAAATAAAGCCAAGCCACCCGACCCCAGCTAAGATTAAAGGAGCTGATATGTGCGATTGCACAGATCATAAGGACGAGATCCCTGCCTACGACGCGCAGGCCATTGAGTCCAAGTGGATGAAGGCCTGGGAGGATTCCAACCTCTTTGCCGTCGACACCGACGACAGCAAGCCCAAAAAGTATGTGCTCGAGATGTTCCCGTATCCGTCGGGCGACCTGCACATGGGCCACGCGCGCAACTATACCATCGGCGATGCCATGGCCCGTCAGGCCCGCATGCGCGGCTACGACGTGTTGCACCCCATCGGCTTTGACGCCTTTGGCCTGCCTGCCGAGAACGCCGCCATCAAGCACAACACGCAGGCTGCCGCCTGGACGTATAAGAACATGGACCAGGCGCTCGCCACGATGAAGCGCATGGGCTTCTCCTACGATCTGGATCGCATGGTCAAGACCTGCAGCCCCGACTACTACCGCTGGGGTCAGTGGATCTTTGAGAAGCTGTGGGAAAAGGGCCTGGTCTACCGCAAGAAGAACCCGGTCAACTGGTGCCCCACCTGCAAGACCGTTCTGGCCAACGAGCAGGTCACCGAGGGCAAGTGCTGGCGCTGCGGCACCGAGCCCGAGAAGCGCGACCTTGAGCAGTGGTACTTCAAGATCACCGAGTACTCCCAGGAGCTGCTCGACGACCTGGAGAAGCTCCCCGGCTGGCCCGAGCGCGTCAAGCAGATGCAGGCCAACTGGATCGGTCGCTCCGAGGGCGCCGAGGTCGACTTTACCCTGTGCGACCAGGATGGCGAGCCCATCGAGGGCGATGAGGGCAAGATCACCGTCTTCACCACGCGTGCCGATACCCTTTTTGGCGTCTCCTTCTTTGTCCTGGCTCCCGAGTACGCCGGCCTGCACGAGCTCGTCGAGGGCACGGAGTACGAGGAGGCCGTCACCAAGATCGTCGAGGACTCCAAGCATATCTCTGCCGTCGAGCGTGCCCAGGGCACCCTCGAGAAGCACGGTGCCTTCACGGGCCGCTATGTGGTAAACCCCGTCAACGGCGAGAAGGTCCCCGTGTGGGTTGCCGATTATGTCGTTGCCGACTACGGTACCGGTGCCGTCATGGCCGTTCCCTGTGGCGACCAGCGCGACTTTGAGTTTGCCCGTAAGTACGACCTGCCGATCGTGCCGATCATCCTGGACGATGACGATCGTGCTGCCGTCGAGGCCAGCGGCGAGACCATCGATACCTTCCATGCCGAGACCGTCGACTGGGATTGCGCTCACGCTGCCGAGGGCACGCTCGTCCAGTCCGGCAAGTACACCGGCATGCGCGGCGGTAAGCACTCCGAGGGCGAGGCTGCGATCGTGGCCGACCTCGAGGCCATGGGCTGCGGTCGTCGCAAGGTCGAGTTCCGTCTGCGCGACTGGCTCATCAGCCGCCAGCGCTATTGGGGCAACCCCATCCCGGCCATCCACTGCGAGCACTGCGGCATCGTGCCCGTGCCCGAGGATCAGCTGCCGGTGACGCTGCCCGAGAACCTGGACCTGGGCGCCGGCGAAACCCTTGCTGAGTGCAAGGAGTTCTACGAGACCACCTGCCCGGTCTGCGGCCGCCCGGCCAAGCGCGAGACCGATACCATGGACACCTTCACCTGCTCCAGCTGGTATTACCTGCGCTATACCGATCCGCACAACACCGAGCTGCCCTTCTCCCGTGAGGCTGCCGACCGTTGGATGCCCGTCGATAACTACATCGGCGGCATCGAGCACGCTATTCTGCACCTGCTCTACAGCCGCTTCTTTACCAAGGCACTGCGCGACCTGGGCCTGCTGAGCGTGGACGAGCCCTTCACCAACCTGCTGTGCCAGGGCATGGTCAAGGACGAGAACGGCGACACCATGTCCAAGTCCAAGGGCAACGTCGTGCCCCCGAGCTCGGTTATCGAGCCCTATGGCGCCGACACCATGCGTCTGGCGATTCTGTTTATCGCTCCGCCCGAGAAGGACTTCGACTGGGATCCCAAGGCCGTCGAGGGCGCCAACCGCTTTATCAAGCGCGCCTGGCGTATCGTGTGGCAGCTCGTTCAGTCCGGTGACGCCAACGTGGCCTTCGACAAGTCCGCGCTCGACGAGACTGCGATGAAGCTCTACCGCGAGCGTCACCGCACCATCGCCAAGTGCACCGAGGACTTTGACCGCGGTCAGTTCAACACCGCGATCTCGGCCGTCATGGAGCTCGTCAACGCAGCGAGCGCCTACCTCAACGCCACCGAGGGTACCGCCCGCGACAAGGCGCTGTGCTACGGCGTGGCCAAGGACATCGTGAGCGTCCTTGCCCCCATCTGCCCGTTCTGGGCCGACGAGCTGTGGCACGAGGCGCTCGGCTGCGAGGGCAACGCCTATACCGCTGCCTGGCCCGAGTTCGACCTGGCCGAGTCCATCGAGGACACGGTGCAGATCGTGGTCCAGGTGCTCGGCAAGGTCCGCGGCCGCGTCGACGTTGCCCGCGATGCCTCTAATGAGGATATGCAGGCTGCCGCCGAGGCCGCCGTCGCCAAGTGGCTCGAGGG
>OCSG01002308.1_pt1 | contig 10030 bp, 13 predicted proteins | sample 1538831 | NCBI WGS metagenome assembly OCSG01 (sample SAMN04571729, study PRJEB22368) | human gut metagenome | biome: human gut; material: stool | host: Homo sapiens | place: Luxembourg | collected 2012-09-20 | reverse complement strand
GGTCGGTGACGAGCGTGTTTTCCACGCCGCGTATCGCACCGTCTTTGCGGTCCACCGTCACGCCCGGAAAGTTGCCCACGTGCTGGTTAGAGCCCGTCAGCTGATTAAACAGCGTCGTTTTGCCGCAGTTCTGATTGCCCGCAAGTGCAAAGGTCAGCGTTTCTCCGGGCGGCAGCGGCTCGCCGGTCTGCACGTGGTACTTGCCGCCCTCGCCGAGACCCGGGTGAAAAATCGGGCGCGCGTCCTGCGGCCGCATCGGCTCCGTTATCGTGTCGCGAATTTTATCGATCTCTATTTTTTCCGCATCGGCAAGGCGCAGCGTCAGCTCGTAGCCATGTATGCGCACCTCAACGGGGTCGCCCATAGGTGCGAATTTCACCATGGTGACGTCCGCCTTCGGAATGAGCCCCATATCCAGAAAATGCTGGCGCAGCGCGCCCTCGCCGCCAACGGTCGTCACCGTTGCCGTTTTGCCGATCGGCAGGTCTTTCAGTGTCATGCTCTTGCCCCTTTTCTATCCCGATTAGACGTTTTAAGTCTATTATGTTGCTCGGAATTTGTCAAGGGCATTTCTACGCAAAAGCACGCTTATATCTGCGTTTAGCCTCAGATAAAGCGTGCTTTTACACTCTGTTTCGCTGTTATTCGCCCAATTTTGCGCTATGGATCGTTGCGGTCATTTCTTTGTGCCACACACCTACGCGGAACGCTGTGAGCCGTCAAAAGCGCGGAGCCTTCCACGGGCGCGGGGTCGATATTTTCTTGCACGGTGCTGGCCTGCGGCGTTTGCTGCAGGTCCTCGTCCAGCGCCCAAATGTTAAGGGGGCTAGCCATAGCCAAAACAAAGAATGTAAGTTTTTTCATGGGTGATTTCTCCTATTCTATATAACAGTTTGTTGAACAGCTTGTGCCGCTGTGGGTTACTGTACATCCAATACGGTCACAACATTCGCCCCGTTCATAGCGCTGCCGTCCTGCAGCGAGGCGGTTGTGATGCGCAGCTCCGCATTGTACTGCCCGGCAGACAGTGCACGGTTGAGCGTGATGTTGGTAATCATCTGCCCCGGCTCGACCTGCTTGGAGGTGTAAAGTACCTCGTCGGTGTCGGTCAGCACCAGTTCAAAGGTGAAATAGCAGGGGTTGCCTTCAGGGTTCAGCAGCGCGACCTCCGCGTCCTGTTTGTCGACGGGTAGCCCGGTATCTTGATGCCCACCGCCTTTCCGAATAATCAACTAATAAAGAATTCACGTTATGCCTATAATGCTTCTAAAAACGTGTCTTCAAAATTCAAGAAATATATAAGTGAACGTTATCATGGAAACTTCGACGTCTGCTGCAAAAATTTCTGTATTACGCAAAACGCAAGATTTACTTCTGTTTCTTTTGAAGAAATTCTCGAAATCATGTTAAAATAAAAAAAGACAGCACTGCCATACAGACAGTACCGCCTAAGCGTTCATATTTACATTTCATTGCAAAGATTTGCAAAAGCCAAAGCCCCCAAGAAAGAAGATTTCTTGAGGGCTTTGTTTAATATTGCTCTGGTGGGCCATCAGGGACTCGAACCTTGGACCAACCGGTTATGAGCCGGTAGCTCTAACCAACTGAGCTAATGGCCCGACTATATATCGGAACTTAGAAATTATAGCACAAACAGCATATAATTGCAAGACCTAAATTCACCCGTGCGAAAAGAAAAAGGAGAGCCGCAAAACGACTCTCCCATTCTTTACAGGTTTATATGACCCGAAAATTATTCCTTATTGCAGTCGCAGTTTTCGCCGCAATCGCAGGAATCGTCTTCTTCGAGGTCGAACTCCAGCGTTTCACCGCAGTTCGGGCAATCGATGGAGCCCTCATCGAGCATTTCTTCGTTGAGCTCGATGGTATCGCCGCACTTCGGGCAGGTGACTTCGTAATAGCATTCGTCTTCGTCGTCTTCCCATGCGTCGTCATCGTCATCGTCTTCATCCTCGTCGATGTCGTAGAACTCTTCTTCCAGCTCGCCGAGGTCTTCCTGACCGCTGAGCTCATCGTATGCGTCTTCCATTTCCTCAACGGAAAGGGAGAGGTCATCGAGCAGGTCAACGATCGCGTTGAAGAGCTTCGTCTCCTTCGCATTCGGGTCCAGATCCATGCCTTCCATCAAACCGCGGATGTATGCCGCTTTCTCGGAATTTGTCATGCTTGCACCTATCTTTCCGGCAGGCAAACGCGCTGCCTAACGTAGGGCTTTCGCCCCGGGTGTTTCGGCGTATGGAACAAGGAAAAACGCTTATGCGCGCTCCATGTACTCGCCGGTTCTGGTATCGACGCGGATCATTTCGCCTTCGTTGATGAAGATCGGAACCTTGATCTCTGCGCCGGTCTCCAGCGTAGCGGGCTTCGTGACGTTCGTAGCGGTATCGCCCTTCACGCCCGGCTCGGTCTCTGTGACCTGAAGCTCAACAAAGTTCGGCGGCTCAATGCCGAAAACGTTGCCCTTGTAGGAGAGCACCTTGCAAACCATGTTTTCCTTCACAAAGCGGAAGTTGTCGCCGAGGACATTCGGGCTGATCGGCAGCTGCTCATAGGTCTCGCTGTCCATGAAATAGTACAGGTCGCCGTCATTGTAGAGATACTCCATGTCCTTTCTCTCAATGAAAGCGGTCGGATACTTATCGTTCGGGTTGAACGTCTTTTCCGTCACGGCACCGGAAATCACGTTGCGGATCTTGGTGCGGACGAACGCCGCGCCCTTACCGGGCTTGACGTGCTGGAATTCAATGATCGAGTAAACGTTGCCGTCCATTTCAAAGGTGACGCCGTTTCTGAAATCGCCTGCGGTTACCATATAGATAATACCTCCAAATTTTTCTTAGGTCTATTGTATAACAGAAAGTGGCTTTTTTCAAGAAAAAACCGTTCTTTTTCTCCGTTTTTTCGGAAATTTTACAGGATGATGAGCTCCTTCGGGGAATGCGTGAGGCTGCGGCAGCCGTCATCTGTGATGAGCAGCATGTCTTCAATGCGCACGCCGCACTTGCCCGGGATGTAGATGCCCGGCTCGTCGGTGATGACCATGCCCGGCTCACAGATGGTCTCATCGGTCTTATTGAAGCGCGGCCACTCGTGAATCTCGAAGCCTACGCCGTGGCCGAGGCCGTGACCGAACGTGTTCGGGTACGGGGTCTCGATGATGTCGCGCGCGATCTTATCCACATCGCAGCAGCGCATGCCCGGGCGTGCGCCGTCGATAACGGCGAGCTGTGCTTTTAAAACCGTGTTGTAGATGGCTCTCTGCTCATCGTTTACATAGCCGAGCGCGACGGTACGGGTCATATCGGAATGATAGCCCGCGAGCATAGCGCCGGTATCCATGGTGATGAGATCGCCTTTTTTGATCTGTGTGTTGCCCGGAATGCCGTGGCACTGCGAGCCGTTTGCGCCGGTGACAACGATGGGGTTGAACGCATTGCCGTCTGCACCCTCTTTGCGCATGAAGAACTCAATCTCCAGCGCAATTTCGCGCTCCGTTACGCCTTCCTTGATATAGGGGAGGATGTGCTCAAACGTAGCGTCTGTGATGGCCTGTGCGTCACAGATTCTCTTCACTTCCTCATCGCTCTTGACGATGCGCTGCTTGCGGATGGCATCGTCCAAGGTCGTATTCAAAATCGCCTTAGCGCCGCACTCTTCGGAGAGCTGCTCAAAACGCTTCGCATGACCGTAGGGCAGAGCGGCGTATTCCATGTACACCTCGGTGATGCCGTGCTTTTTCAGAAGCGTTTTATAGGTTTCGTTAAGCGAGGTGAACTCCACAACCTCCACATTTTGCGCCTTGGCGCGTGCGGCCTCGGTGTAACGGAAATCGAGGAGATAATAAGCCTGCTCGGAAGTGAGCAGCAGTGCGCCGTCTGTGGACGGGAACGCCGTGAGGTAATAGAGGTTCGTTTCGGAAACGATCAGCGCCGCTTTTTTGCTATCGCCGCCGATGACAGAATTGGTAAGACGTTCGATCGGATTGCTCATTGATAATTCCCCTTTCTAATGTGTACCCAAAGGTGCCCTTTATGCTTTGCTTTTTACCGTTTCTTCCCCGGCCGTGAGCCGCGTATAGTGCGGGCGCAAAAAGCCTTCCAGACTGCGCTTGAAGCGCACCGTGGCGGAAGGATCCGGCGACAGGGGGTCAAGTAAAACCGACCGCATTCCGCAAAGGTTTGCGCCGAGGATATCGGTGAAGATCTGGTCGCCCACGACAAGGCATTCCCTGCGGGGCGTGCCGGCCATTTTCTTTGCGCGCAGGTAGCCGACCGGAAACGGCTTGCACGCGAAAGAAACGAACGGCAGATTGAACTGCGCGGCAAAGGGCGCCACACGTTTTTTGTAATTGTTGGAAACAACGATCAGCTTGACGCCGCTTGCCGTTACGCTTTGTGCCCACGCCCGCACGCCGGGGAACGGCGTCTGCGAGCCGTGCGGCGACATGGTATTATCCACATCGAGCACGATCATGTGCACATTGAGCGCTTTTAAAAGCTCGGGCGTAAGCTCCGTCACGCAGTGGAGCGTGCCGGTCGGTTTAAATACCGCCATAGCTTCGGTCTTTGCCTCCTGTGTTGCTCGGGAAAAACCCGTTTACACAAAAAAGCGGGCAAAAAGCCCGCTTCTTCACGTTTGATTATTTGTACTTGCGCTTGCGAGCTGCTTCGGACTTCTTCTTGCGCTTAACGGAAGGCTTTTCGTAAGCCTCTCTCTTGCGAACTTCCTGAATAACGCCCGCTCTTGCGCACTGCTTCTTAAAGCGTCTGAGTGCGCTCTCCAAAGATTCGTTGTCTTTGATTCTGATTTCAGCCATCTATATCCCTCCCATCCGCCATCAGGCAGGGGTTTGTATTTGTTACTTAGCACGAAATAACACAAATAATTATAGTGGCAGGGGGCAAAAAAGTCAAGGCTTTTTTCCCGAAAAATAGAAGAAATCCGTTTCTCTTTGCAAAAAAATCCGTTTAGGGCCGTTTATTTGCCTTTTAAATCGGTGCTGCACGAGTTTTTGGGGCTTCTCTTCCCCTGCTTTGCGACTTTTATGGTTAGGCAGAAAACGCAGCACGGCTTTGCGGCTTTGTCATAGGTTTTTTCTTGTTTTTGCTTTTCGACAATCTGCAAAAATGCTGATAGGAAAATTTTTCAACTGAATTTTGCCCAAAACATTGACAAGCGCGAGCGTTATATTATATAATACCTCCATAAAACCCTGCGCAAATTCCTACTAAAGCGAGGTTACGGATTTATATGAAAAAGACGGCGCTTACAAAAAGCGAAAGCGAAGTCATGTATCTTTTGTGGCACACGGACCGTGCGCTTTCCGCGGCGGAAATGGTCGCGCTTTCCCCACAGAAGACCTGGAAGGACAGCTACATTCACCTGATGGTGAACTCTCTTTTAAAAAAAGGAATGATCACCCCGGCCGGCTTTGTGAAGACCTTTCGCAATTATGCGCGCACCTTTGCACCGTGCATGACAGAGGAGGAGTATGCCCAGTTACAGCTGCGCGACACGACGATTCAGGATCCCGCGCTCGTGGCGCCGTTCCTCTCTGCAATGATCGACACGGCGGATGACCCGGCTTCGATGATTGACGAGCTCATTGCAATGCTGCAAAAGAAGCGCGAAAAATTAGCCGCGAAAAAACGAACATGACGGACAAAACGGAAGGCAGAGCACATCATCGCTCTGCCTTCTGTTTTGTAATGATATAGCAAGCTTCACTTGCATTGTCCGAAGGGCAATATCACCCGCCGCAGGCGAATACAATTTATAATTGGTCTTTGCCTACAGGGGTGCAGAAGAGCTTTTCAAATTCCTCGCGGGTCTCGGAATAGGCCAGTGCCCACATCATTTTGGCGATGACGGCTTCCGTTGTCATGTTGGAAGCTTCGAGCACGCGGTATTTTTCCTTGATGATATGGCCCACGCGGTAGACGGAAAGGTTGCTGCCCTCGTGCGGAACCTGTGTGGTGATGACGACGCGCACACCGTTTTCCATTAACGCAGCAATCTTTTCCTCAAACGCGTTGTCGCCGTAGTACGGGATGCCGCCGACGCCGAAGCTTTCGATGACAACGCCGCGGCAGTGCGCGGTGATGTAATCGAACACGGACGGGTCCATGCCCGGGATGACGCGGATAGAGAGAATCTCCGGTACTAATTTATCGTAGAACACCGCGCCGGGGCACTCCGGGCGCTCATCAATATAGCACAGGAGCTTTTTATCGTAGAACACGCCGATATCCGGGAAATCGATGCTGGAAAACGCGTCAAAGCTCTTTGTATGCGTTTTTCTGGCGCGGGTGCCTGCAATGACGTGCCCGTTAAAAACGACGTGTGTGCCGCACGCACGGGCATCTGTGGCGTATACAAACGCTTCAAACAAATTGCGCCGCGCGTCGCCGTCCGGCACCTCGATGGATTTCTGCGCACCCGTTAAAACAACGGGCTTTTCGTTTTTCTGGATGAGATACGAGAGCGTGGCCGCCGCGTAGGACAACGTATCCGTGCCGTGGGCGATGACAAAGCCGTCGTACTTTGCATAGTTATCGCGGATAATCTCCGCCACGTGGATCCACTGCTTCCAACACATGTTGGTACTGTCTAAGCTGTACGGCTGCACGGTATCCACCGCGCACAGGTTTTTCACCTGCGGCACGGCGTTTAAAAGCTCATCCGATGTAATCGCCGGCGTGAGGCCGTTTTCCGTTTTCGCCGAAGCGATGGTTCCGCCGGTCGCAATGAACAGAATTTTTTTCATTCTGCATTTTCCCCTATTCTTCGTGAAATTGCGGAAATATCATACCACATTTTCCTGCATAAATGCAAGCCGCAGAACCGACAAAAAGAGACGGGCCGCAGCCCGTCTCTTTTGCTTTTGCGAAATTATTTGAGTGAGATGTTGGACGCAAGGGACAAAAGTGCATCGCCCGTCAGGCGGTACGTTGTCCACTCCTCCATGCGCACGGCGCCGAGGGAATCATAGAACTTGCGGCTTGGGGTGTTCCAATCGAGGCACGCCCACTCCAGTCTGCCGCAGCCGCGCTGCAAAGCGAGCCGCGCAAGGCGCTTTAACAGTAGCTTACCGTAGCCCTTGCCGCGATATTCCGGCAGTACGAAAAGATCCTCAAGATAAATGCCCGCGCGGCCAAGCCACGTGGAGAAATTGTGAAAGAAAAGCGCAAAGCCCACGGGCTTTTCGTCCTCCGAAACAAGGAAAACCTCTGCTTTTTTCTTTTGGAAGACCCACTCTTTTAAAAGCTCCGGCGTTACAATGACCTGATCTTCCATATTTTCATACGCGGCGAGCGCATGGATAAACTCTAAAATGACCGGAATGTCTGCTTCGGTTGCAAAGCGAATGTTGGCTGCCATGGTTTCCCCCTTATTCTTTCGGCTTTCTGTTGCGGACAATGAGCATGAAGCGGTGCTGCACGCTTGGAATATAGCCTTGCTTTTCACACAGCGCGTCGAGCGCATCGAGCTGCGGCAGGCAGCTTTCTACTGTGAAATTGCCGAACTCCCACGGCAGAACCTTTGCGTACCACACGAGTGCGCCGACATCCAAATAATGGTCGGTTACATAGGCCTGGTCGCAGAAATTCACCGTAAAGCCGGCGTTTTTGAAGCGCAGCAGCTCGTTTTCGAGGTTAAAGCTCGGCATGGCGGTTTTGTTATTGCCGAGCAAAGCGCGCAGGCGCAAGTTGTTGCTGCCGCCTACCTGCTGCGTGATAAAATATCCGCCGGGCTTTAGGACGCGGCGCACTTCGTTTACGTCATAAGAATCGTGACGATTTAAAACGAGGTCAAAGCTGTTATCCGCAAACGGCAGAGGTTTGTCCTCTTCGGTTTTGCGCACGGTGATTCCGAGCGGCGCTAACTTTTTTTCGCACAGCTCAAAATTTGGCTGCCAGCTTTCCGTGACGCTTGTCTGCGAAAACGGGTGGCGCAGGGACAAAAGGAACTCTCCGCCGCCCGTACCCATATCCAAAATGACGGACTGCGGCTTTAAAAAGTCGAGCACCTTTTGCTTATAATCCCACGGCAGCGGGGCTTCCACTACACGCCCGCGGATGTGCGAAAAATCCCAGCCGTGCATTTCGGCGTTTTGCTCTTCCTGCGCCCAAAGTGCGTGTTTTTCAGTTTGTGTCATGTATTGTGGTCCACCTTGTGGAAAGTTTTGAGGTTACCCGTTTTGCCGTGACGACGGTTAAGCTCCGCGCGCACATCGTCAAGCGGGATGTTCTCGTTCACCATCATGACGGTGAGGTGATAGAGCAGGTCGCTGATTTCGCCCACGGTGTCCTCTTTTTTGCCGTTTTTCGCGGCGATGATGACTTCGCTGCACTCTTCGCCGCACTTTTTAAGGATCTTATCAAGCCCCTGCTCGAAGAGATAGCAGGTGTAGGAGCCCTCCTGCTTTTCGTCCTTGCGCTCCAAAACGGTATCATAAAGCTGCTGCAAAATGTCCATAGTGTTCCCTCCGTCAGTTTCTTGCAATCTCTTTGTAGAAGCAGCTGTGGCTGCCGGTGTGGCACGCCGCGCCCGTCTGCACGACCTTTACGAGCAATGTATCGTCGTCGCAGTCGGCATACATGCTGATGACCTTCTGCGTATGGCCGCTCGTTGCGCCCTTGTTCCACAGCGTTTGGCGGCTGCGGCTGTAAAACCACGTGTAGCCCGTCTCCAGCGTTTTCGCCATGGATTCGCGGTTCATGTATGCCAGCATGAGCACTTCGTTTGTGGAGGCCTCCTGCACGATGCACGGGATGAGCTCCGATTTCTTGAAGTAGCGCTCAAGATGGTCTTCCTCTTCTTCGCTGCACTTGAACGATTTGCCGGAAAGGCGCTGGCTGGCGGTGATGGCCGCCGTTAAGTCCAGCGCTTTCGTATAAATGGATTTGCCCGCAATCGCGCCGTACACGCCGAGGGCGTTGAGGTCTACGATGTCCTTTAAGTTGCCGACGCCGCCGCTTGCGATGATGTTGCAGCTGACGGCGCGGTTGACCTTATCGAGCATGACGAGGTTCGGGCCGTTCATGGTGCCGTCCTTATAAATATCGGTCACGATGAGGTAGCGCACGCCGATGTCTTCCATGCGCTTTGCCATTTCGAGGTAATCCACTTCGCTTTGAGCCGTCCAGCCCTCTGCCGCCACCTTGCCCTTTAACGCATCAATGCCGACGGCGATCTTTTTGCCGTATTTTTTCACGGCCTCGCGCACGAACTCCGGGCTGTGCAGCGCCGCAGAGCCCAGAATGATGCGATTGATGCCGTGCGAAAGATAATATTCCACGGTGTCCATATCGCGGATACCGCCGCCGACTTCTATATTCATCGAGACATTATCGCGAATGGAGAAAACGGTGCTGTCGTTTACGGGGCGACGCGCCTTTGCGCCATCGAGATCGACAAGGTGCACCCAGCGCGCGCCCTGCTCCTCAAACGATTGCGCAGTCTTGACGGGATCCTCCGCCACCTGCTCCGCCGTGGCGTAATCGCCCTGGAACAGGCGGACGCATTTGCCGTCCTTGAGGTCGATCGCCGGTAAAATAATCATGTTATATCCCTTCCTTATTCATTTCAAATTATCGTGTATGCAAAAAAGTTAAAATTTCAAATTATTCCGAAAGCGTGCCCTTGGTGGAAAGCACCGCGCCGGTGCTGTTTTCTGCTGTGGCATCGCACAGAGCGTGCGCGCAGGCTTTGAATAGCGCTTCGATCATATGGTGAGAATTTTTGCCGTAGGAGCAGCGCAGGTGCAGCGTGAAGCCGGCGTTATCGCTAAGCGCGCGGAAGAACTCCTCCGTCATACAGGTGTCAAAATCGCCGACGCGCTCCTGCGGGAACGCAGCGTCGAACACAAGGTACGGGCGGCCGCTGACATCTACGGCGCAGAAGCCGAGCGCTTCATCCATAGGGATCATGGCATGGCCGTAGCGCACGATGCCGCTGCGGTCGCCGAGCGCCTGCTTAAACGCACGGCCGAGCACGATGCCGGTAT
>OCSG01002307.1_pt1 | contig 10030 bp, 7 predicted proteins | sample 1538831 | NCBI WGS metagenome assembly OCSG01 (sample SAMN04571729, study PRJEB22368) | human gut metagenome | biome: human gut; material: stool | host: Homo sapiens | place: Luxembourg | collected 2012-09-20 | reverse complement strand
CAATATTAATAGGATTATTCATATACATTTTACATAATCCTAATATTTCTTCCGGAATCGTTGCAGAAAATAACATTGTTTCTCTTTTTTTATTTAATTTATTAATTATATCCCTAACTTGGTCTATAAATCCCATATTAAGCATTTCATCAGCTTCATCTATTACTAAATATCTTATATTTGAAATATCTAATGTTCCTCTGTCAATATGATCAAAAACTCTTCCTGGAGTTCCTGCTACAATATGAGTCTTTTGTTTTAATTCTCTTGTTTGCTCTGAAAATGGTTGCTTACCAAATACTGCAACAGCTCTTATTCTCTTAAATCTACCTATGTTAGTTAATTCTTCCTTAACTTGAATAGCTAACTCTCTTGTTGGCGTTAAAACTAAAACTTGAGGTTTACTTTCTTCCCAAATTACTTTTTCACATAATGGAATTCCAAATGCTGCAGTTTTCCCACTTCCAGTTTGTGATTTAACTATAATGTCTTTACCATTTAACACTTCAGGTATTACCTTACTTTGCACATCAGATGGATGTTTATAACCTATACCATCTAATGCTTTAATTATTTCATCACATAAATTATATTTTTTAAATGTATTGTTCAATATATTTCCCTCATTTTTAATTTATTTATTATATTTCATTTAATTAGTATAACCTATATTAACAACAAGTAAATAACTTTTGATTTAATTACATCAAAAATAGCAAATAGCTTAACAAATTATTAATTATAATTTGTCTATAACTATTTGCCATTTTCAATTATTTTAAAAATTCTTCAATATTTAATTGTTTTTTAAATTCTTCTAATCCAATTCTATCTATGTAATTCCCTAGTCTTTCTCTACCTTGACCATTTTCTGCATAAATGTCAATTACTCTTTCAACAACATCAAAAATTTTATCATCTGGAATATTCATAGCAATTCTATCACCTAATCTAGGAATAACTCCACCTCTTCCTCCAAGGTAAAGAATCCATCCTTTTGGACCTCCAATTAATCCAATATCTCTAGTATGACTATCAGCACAGCTATTTGGACATCCACTTACTCCAATTTTTAATTTATTAGGAAGGTTTCTTCCATGGAATGCTCCATCTAATTTAGCTCCTATTGCAACTGAATCTTGTAATCCTCTTTTACAGAAAGTTGTTCCTGGACATATCTTTACACTTCTTACACATAACCCTATAGCTGCTCCTGGCTTCATTCCTAAATCTAACCATGCATTATCTATATCTTCTTCCTTTATTCCAACTATTGCAATTCTTTGAGCACCTGTAACCTTTACTGCAGAAGCATTATATTTTTCCGCAACATCTGCTATATCTCTAAGCTGTTTTGGCGTTATTAATCCTCCTATTAAATGTGGTGCTATTGCATATGTTTCCATATCCCTTTGTATTACAGCTCCCTTATCTAATAAATCTTTCATAGATAAAAACTCCTTTCAAGTCTAAAAAACTAAAATTTAAAATTCATATATTTCACTTATGTATTATATACAATTTTTATTAGAAAGTAAAAAACTATCTTATTATTATAGACAGTTTTTTATTTCTATTTTATATCATTTCATTTAATATATATTTTAACTTTTTAATATTAATTTCAAATACACTTTCCTTAATTTCAATTTTAATATTTTCTTTTTCATTTTCAATTGAATTAATAATATTTCTAAATTCAATTATATTTAATGCTTTAACTTCTTTTCTTCCATATCCAATATCATATTTATGTGTATTAGCATCATCTTTATTTTCAAATAAATTAATAATTCCACTTCTATCATATGCTAATTTATAATTTCCATTATCATTTAATTCATCACTTTCAATTGCATAAATAACTTTTCCATAAAACTTCATCATAGTAAATAAAATCATTAATTCATATTGATTTTTTTCTAGAAAATTTTCTTTTCCAACTTTATTAAAATGTATATTTAACAAATCATATGGTACCATAACCATAGTACATTTTCCTTCATCTATAGAAAATTGATAAATACCATTAAATACCCCATATTTAATAGCTTCTATTATTTCTTCACCTTTTAATACCCTTATATATTCAACTTCATCTTTAATTAATCTAAAATGATTTACAAAATCTTGGGCAAATTCTCTTTCTGAAAAAAACCATATTGTTGGTAATTTTTTATGATTCAAAGCACATAATGGCTTAGCAGTATTATTTTTAATTTCTTCTAATGAAGATTTTTTTGAAGCTATAGTATAAACTTCTTTTAATTCTAAAAACTCATTTAAAGCTTCTTCATATTTATTTCTAAACTTAACTACATCTTCTCTTGGAGTTTTTGAAAGTTCCTGTAATATATCTTGATACCTTTTTGTTGTGCTCATATTCATTTTTCCCCTTTTCCCCTCATTAAATGTTTACATAACAATTATATACTTTTTTTAATAATTTATCAAATTAATAAGTTATTTGTAAACTTTTGTTTTTAAACTTTTATGTTTCCATTATTATTGGAATTATAGTTGGCCTTCTTTTAGTTTTTTCATAAATATAATTTTCTGTAGCTTTTTTCATATTGCTTTTTAATACATACCATTCAATAACCCCTAACTCTAAACACCTTTCAACTTCTATAATTGATATTTCTTTAACTTTATTAATTAATTCTTCTGATTCTTTAACATATACAAATCCCCTTGTAATAACATCAGGTCCTGATACAATAATTAAAGCTTCCCTATCAATTGCTACAACTATAGTCAACATTCCATCTTGAGCTAAATGCCTTCTATCCCTTAAAACAATATTACCAACATCGCCAACACCTAAACCATCAACAAATACAGCTCCTGTTTTAACCTTTCCTCCCTTTTTACACCCCTCATTTGTAAGTTCTAATATATTTCCAGTTTCTAAAATAAATATATTATTTTTATCCATTCCTAACTTTTCAGCTAAATCACCATGATGTTTTAAATGCCTATATTCTCCATGTATAGGCATAAAATATTTAGGATGAACTAAAGTATGTATTAACTTTAATTCCTCTTGATATGCATGACCAGAAACGTGAACAGCTTCTAAATCCTCATATACTACATCTGCCCCCTTTCTAAATAATTCATTTATAACTCTAGAAATTAATCTATCATTTCCTGGAATTGGTGATGCAGAAATAATAAAAGTATCATTTGGTTCTATAAGTATTTTTCTATGATTAGAAAATGCTATTCTTGCCAATGAAGCCATAGGTTCTCCTTGACTACCAGTTGTAATTAATGTTATTTGATTATTTTCGTAATTTTTTAAATCATCAATAATTAAAATTTCAGAATCTGGTATATGAAGATACCCCAACTCAATAGCAACTTTTGATATATTTTCCATACTTCTTCCATTAAAAACAATTTTTCTATTATTTTTTATTGATGCATCAACTATTTGCTGCATTCTATGTATATTAGACGCAAAAGTAGCAACAATAACTCTTCCCTTAGCTTTACTAATTATTTTTTCTAATGTATATCCTATACTCCTTTCTGATAATGAATGTCCCTTTCTTTCCACATTGGTACTATCAGCCATAAGCAAAGTAACACCTTCTTTACCTAAGTTAGATATTCTTTGCAAGTCCATTGTTTCTCCATCAATTGGAGTATAATCTATCTTAAAATCACCAGTATGAAGTATTATTCCAACTGGAGTAAATAAAGCTAAACTACAAGAATCAGCTATGCTATGAGTATTTCTAATAAATTCAACCTTAAACTTATTAAACTTAATAACATCCCCTACTTCAACATTATTTAACTTTACACTATTTAATAATTTATGCTCTTTTAATTTTGTTTTTACAATACCTATTGTCAATTTTGTCCCATAAACAGGTACATTTATTTCTTTTAACACATAAGGTAATGCCCCTATATGATCTTCATGCCCATGCGTTAAAAATATTCCTTTTACTTTTTTTATATTATTTTTTAAATACCATATATCTGGTATTATTAAATCTACTCCATACATTTCTTCATCTGGAAATGAAATTCCGCAATCTATAACTATAATTTCATCATCACATTCAAAAGCTGTAATATTTTTCCCTATTTCACCTAACCCACCAAGTGGAATTATTTTTACTTTTTCCTCACTCATTAAAACATTTCCTTTCATTGTTTTATCAACTTCCTTATATTTATTATTCCTTTGCAATTTATTAGTTATTCCTAATATTTCTTAATGGTTACTATTTTAACAATCAAGAATTTAATATTTTCATGAAAGGCTCTTCTTTAGTGAATTTTTGATACTAAAACAATTATACTATCTACAATTCTTTTATTTAATTGTTTTATGTCCTAATACCTGGCTAATGACTGTGGACACTAAAAATTTATACATATCCCAATTTAGTTTAAAATAAATTTTTATAAAAAATTAATGACAAAGGTCATTTCATTTAAGCTTATTATGCTTAATATTCGAAATTTCCTTTGTCATTTTAATTTATTAATTTAGTCATTATAAAATAGGCTTTCTGAAGCATATTCTGCATCACAAGTTACATCTATTCCAAGCTTTCTAAATGTCTGTTCATCACTTGTTGGAAGTATAGTAACTGAATGAGCTTGAGCTCCTTTAAGCATTGCTAACTTATCCATAGCAACTTGTGCTGTTGGATTAGTTGCTGCTGAAATACTTAGTGCAATTAATACTTCTTCACAATTTAAAGATACTTTTTTATTTCCTAATGTTTTAGATTTTAAATCTAAAATTGGTTGTAAGATAACTGGAGATATTAAATGTATATCATCAGCTATATTAGCTAAATATTTTATTGAATTTAATAAAGCTGCTGCTGATGCATCTAATAATTGTGATCCTTTACCTGTAACAATAACTCCATCTTCTAATTCCATGGCAACTGCTGTGCAAATTTCAGCATTTTCTTCTTTTAACTTAGCTGCACGTTCTCTTGCTGGAAGAACAACTTTTCTATCTTCTTCCTTTAAGTTAACTTGTTCCATTATTAGCTTTGCATGCTCAAATGTTTCCTTATCTACATAACCTTTTTTATATTCACATCCAGTTTTAAAATATCTTCTTATTATTTCTTGTCTTGAAGCTTCCTTAACTACTTCATCATCAACTATACCAAATCCAACTCTATTAACTCCCATATCTGTTGGTGATTTATAAACTGATTCTTTTCCAGTAATTTTTTCTATTATTCTCTTAAGTACTGGGAATGTTTCTAAATCTCTGTTATAGTTAACAGCAGTTTCTCCATATGCTTCTAAATGGAAGTAATCTATCATGTTAACATCTTTTAAATCAACTGTTGCTGCTTCATAAGCTATGTTTAATGGATGTTTTAATGGAACATTCCATACTGGGAATGTTTCAAACTTAGAATATCCTGCAACATTTCCTCTCTTATTTTCATGATATAATTGACTTAAGCATGTAGCAAGCTTACCACTTCCTGGTCCTGGTGCAGTAACAACTACTATTGGTTTGCTTGTTTCGATATATGGATTTTGTCCATATCCTTCTTCACTAACTATAGTATCAACATCTGTTGGATATCCCTTAGTAGCTCTATGCTTATAAACTTTTATTCCACGTCTTTCTAACTTGTTTATGAAAACAGTAGCTGAAGGTTGATCATTATATCTAGTTATTACAACCGAATTAACTTCTAAATCATAACTTCTTAAATCGTCTATTAATCTTAAAACATCCATGTCATAAGTAATTCCGAAATCACCTCTAATTTTGTTTCTTTCGATATCACCTGCATATACTGCTATAACAACTTCTGCTTTATCTCTTAATTTGTGTAATAATTTTATTTTTGCATTTTCATCAAATCCTGGTAAAACTCTTTTTGCATGTAAATCAAATAAAAGTTTTCCTCCAAATTCTAAGTATAACTTATCATAGTTATTTACTCTTTCTAATATGTACTTTGATTGCTCTTCTAAATACTTTTCATGATCAAATCCTATTTTCATATGTCCACTCCTAATTTTATAGTTTTTTTTTAACATAAAGAGATTTATATTACTAAATCCATTTATGTTAAATTGCAACTATTTAATAAAAATTTAATTATTTTTATTAATTAGGCACAAAATATATAATATTATTACATAAAATTTTCATAAAGTAAACTATAAAATACGAAATTTAATTTATTCAGAATATTTATAATTCGTCAAATAAAATATACTTTTTGAAAGTTCCTCATTACTGTTCATTTATAAATACGGGCGTAAAACCGCTATCCTTTTAAAGTAGCGGATGTAAGCCCTCACCTTGATTTTGTATATATTTTTCAATTGTTTCCTTAGAAACATTTCCAATACTGCATGAGAAATATCCATCTGACCAGAAAGTTTTTTCTTTCCAAAAGAACTTAGCTAGTTCCATAATATTATTGTTTTGCCTCCACAATCTATATGTAGAAATTTGCTTAAACCATCGAACTAAGTCTAAAACTGACATAGTTGGTTTGTAATGTACCAGTAGATGTATATGGTTCTTATCTACTTCCATTTCTACAATCACAATATCTTTCTCATTGGCTATATCATAAAATATTTGTTTAATCTCATCTCCAAATTTGATAAGCAAATTTCTTCGGTATTTCACAACAAATATCAAATGAACCATTAACAGATATTTACTGTGGTTTTCACTAACATAATCCATAACTCCAGTTAAGCCCTTTCTTAAAAACATAAGGTATTAATAATTCCACTTTAGGAACTTTTTTAATTTCCTTTAAAGCGATATACTTGCCTTCATTTTGAGTTCCTTTAACAGTATAAACTTTTCCATCATATTTAACTAAATCATTAGGTTGATAGAAATATTTTTGTTTTCTTATTCTACGCTGACCTTTTGATATTTTAACACCTCTATATTTTCTTAAATCTTCTGTATTAAGATTTTTGTTTCTTGTGCTTCTACCACAGTTTAAGTCTCCACCAGAAACCTTTTTTTCTGTTCTAATATCTATAATTTTTGAATCATAGAATTTCTCTAAACTTCTATTTTTGAGCCTATCTTGAATTACTAAAAACCTGTCTTTAGTTCGAACTTGATTCGTTCCTTTTGCAATAGCAAAAGCGTCGTTTAAATGGCTCTTTTCGATACCATTTTGAATTCTATGATTTTTAGTAATATATCCATAAGTTATAGACACATTATTATGTTTAGATTTTAATTCATTAACTAAATACCATCTAATCATACTCATAAATGTAGCATCTTTAAAACCTCTAACTTTTTTACCATTCACGCACCAATCATAAAGAAATTTCCCCTTCTTATGATTGGCGGGAGTATGGCATTTGCTACAAAGTGTAATTAAGTTTTCAGGTCTATCACTACCGCCTTCGCTTCGGTATCTAATGTGATGAACTTTTAATATCTGCTCTTTCTTATCTTTATGTTTGCAGTTTGGATTTTGACACTTATGACCGTCCCTGTGAAGGACAAATTCTCTCACATTCCAAAAACCAAACATATCCCCATTTTGATAATCAACATCAGAAATCAAATCATCTTTAATCTTTTGAATATCGAAATTAGCAACTTCAATAGTAATTTTCCCTATTGGAAGTATATTTTTTAAATAATCTATAAATTTAATGTGCGTATCCAGTTTGTGCTTTAAAGATGGAGCTAACCAGCCTTTTTTCTTGGACTTAACTCTATTATTCCATCTAGCTTTTCTATATCTTAATCTACTTCGTCTAATTCTTCTATATGAAGCTTTTTCTAATAATCTTTTTTTCATTCCTTCAAGAAGTTTAACTTCTCCAGCAATATATTCTTGTTTTGCGTCTATGACGCTAAAACCGATATTAGAATATCCACTATCTACACCCAAATTTAGTTTTTGTGTATATTCAGTTTTAGTTTTGTATGTTAGCTTAACCACAAAAGGTCTTAAACTTACAACTTTAGCCTTCTTTTGTTTAAGTAGCTTTCTAGCTTTTGCATTAGATGTAGGCATAAGAGCCTTTCCATCTATACTTTTTACATAAACCATAAAAGTCATTCCTTTTAAATTAATCTCGCCCGAAGGCGGTAAGCTCCCTTCGCCAATGTTATCCAGAGGTTTTGTATACAAGCAACACTTCTCCTGCCATCAGAGATGTTTAATCGCTTACCACAGAGCTTAGAACTTGGGAAACATTCTAAGGTGTCTATATATTCTCCAGTAACGTAGTATATTCGCTGTGCAAAGCACATTTCGATATACTTAGGCTATTCAACCATCACATTCGCCCGAAGACTATGCAATACTACTTTCAGAGAAGAGACTAGGGACTTTCATCCCAAGCCCCTATCCCTTTAGGGTAGTGGGCTGTTGACATATTTATCTGTAACACTTAATACATTATAAATTTCAAACTATAAAAAATTTACTTCTTAATATATCTTATAATAAAATGACTTGGCAGAATTGACCAAGTCATTTTACTAATATAAAAATTTATTAAACACTATCTTCTTCTATTTTGAAACATTTCCTGCCACGTTAAGTACATCCCATGTTCTTGAAAATGGTGGAGCATAACAAAGATCTAACATTCCTAATTGTTCTGTTGTCATCTTTGCATAAATACATGCAGCTAAAACATTACATCTTTGAACTGCATCTTTATATCCAGCTACTTGCCCACCTAAAATAACCCTAGTATGTGCATCATAAATAAGTTTAACATAAATTCTTTCTCTTCCAGGATAATAGCTAGTTTGATTCATATCTGTTATAAATTTAGTTTTGTAATTAAATCCTAAATTTAAAACTTCCTTTTCTGAAAGACCAGTTCTAGCTGCTTCCATATCCATAACTTTAATACAACTTGATGCCATAGAACCTTGGAAAGAATTATTTTGCCCAGCTAAATTCTCCCCAACTATTCTTCCAAGCTTATTAGCCCCAGTTGCAAGTGGTACATATATTTCCCTATCAGTAATTAAACTATTTATAGTTGCACAGTCACCAGCTGCATATACATCTTCAACCGATGTTCTTCCATACTTATCAACTACAATTGCACCATTTCTAATCATTTTTATTTCATCACAATTTAAGAAATCAGTATTTGGTTTTACACCAGTTGCAAGTATAACTATATCAGCTTCAATTTCTCTTTTATTTGTTTTCACCTTAGAAACTTTTCCATCACCTATAAGTTCAGTTACTGTTTCTGATAATAAAAGATTAACACCATTTTCTCTTAATTCTTCTTCTAAAAGATCAGTTATATCCTTATCAAATACCTCTTGAAGAACTCTATCTTGAAGTTGAATAACAGTAACTTCCTTACCTCTATGTTTTGCTGCTTCAGCAGCTTCAAGACCTATAAAACCAGCACCTATAATAGCAATTTTTTTATTTTCTTCCTTTGACATTAATTCTCTTAATTTATTTCCATCATCCATTGATTTCAATGTAACTACATTTTCTAAATCAATATTTTTAATTGGTGGAATTATTGCTCTTGCTCCACTAGCAATCATTAACTTATCATAACTTTCTTCTAACACTTCATTTGTATTAAGATTTTTTACTGTTACCTTTTTGTTAGAAAAATCTACATTTGTTACTTCATGTTTTGTATGTATTTCTACTCCTGCTTCTCTAAATGCTTCTGGAGTTCTTGCTATCATTTCATTTGAATCATCAAAGAATCCTCCAACATAATATGGTAGTCCACAAGCACCAAAAGAAACTATGTCACCTTTTTCATATACTACAACATCGTCATTTGGTGAAAGTCTTTTAAATTTAGCAGCTGCACTCATTCCTGCTGCTATACCACCAATGATTATAACTTTCATCTTAAACACCATCCTCTTCTGTAATTGAATTATCAATTATTTATACTTTATTACTTTTCTTATGTTTATATAAAAATAAACCATTTTTTAAATAATATTTATTTTTATTATAAATGAAATTTCAAAAAAATAATAATATAAATTTATATCTTTAAATAAATTTAT
>OCSG01002305.1_pt1 | contig 10041 bp, 7 predicted proteins | sample 1538831 | NCBI WGS metagenome assembly OCSG01 (sample SAMN04571729, study PRJEB22368) | human gut metagenome | biome: human gut; material: stool | host: Homo sapiens | place: Luxembourg | collected 2012-09-20 | reverse complement strand
TGTTGCCGCGGCAGGCCTATCGAGCGCGTCGACGGTCAGCGTCTCCTCGGCAATCCAGTCGCGGTAGGGCTTTTCCTTGGCGTAACGGGCGCGCAGCTCGTCGTTGTAGATGACGCGGCCGCGGGCAAAGTCGACCTCGAGCATCTGGCCCGGCCCCAGACAGCCGCTCGTCAGGATGTTCTCGGGGCTCACCTCGATGGTGCCCACCTCGCTTGCCAGCATAAAGCGACCGTCGCGCGTCACATAGTAGCGGGCGGGACGCAAGCCGTTACGGTCGAGGGCGGCACCCAGCGTGCGACCGTCGGTAAAGGCGATGGCCGCCGGGCCATCCCACGGCTCCATGAGCATGGACTGGTAAGCGTCGTAGGCGCGGCGCTCCTCGCTCAGATTGTCGTTGTGGTCCCACGGCTCGGGCAGCAACATGGACGCGGCACGCGTGAGTGGACGACCGTTCATGACCAGGAACTCAAGCACATTGTCCAGAATCGCGGAGTCGGAACCCTCGCGGTTGATGATGGGCATCACGCGCTCAAGATCATGTTGCAGCACGGGGCTGTACAGGTTGGGCTCGCGGGCGCGAATCCAGTTGACGTTGCCCTTGAGGGTGTTGATCTCGCCGTTGTGGATGATAAAGCGGTTGGGGTGCGCGCGCTCCCAGCTGGGCGTGGTGTTGGTGGAGTAGCGCGAGTGGACGAGCGCCACGGCCGTCTTGACGGCGGCGTCGTTGAGATCGATGAAGAAGCGGCGCATCTGCGTGGCGACCAGCATGCCCTTGTACACGATAGTGCGCGAGCTCATGGAGCACACGTAGAAGATCTTGTCTCGCAGGGCAAACTCGGCGTCGGCCTTCTTCTCGATGGTGCGGCGGCACACGTACAGGCGACGCTCAAAGGCATCGCCGGCGGGCGTGTCGTCCGGACGGCCCAGGAAGGCCTGCAGGATAGTAGGCATGCAGGCGCGGGCCGTCTCACCCAGGTCGTGCGGGTCGACCGGCACCTCGCGCCAAAAGAGCAGCGGCACGCCGGCCTCGGCGCAGCCCTCCTCAAACACGCGGCGGGCATCCTCTACGCCCTTGTCGTCCTGCGGGAAGAACAGCATGGCCACGCCATAGTCGCCCTCTGCCGGCAGAATCTGGCCGCACTTTTGAGCCTCTTTACGGAAAAAGTGATGCGGAACCTGAAACAGGATGCCGGCGCCGTCGCCGGTGTTCTTCTCGAGTCCCGTGCCGCCGCGGTGCTCCAAGTTGACCAGAATGGACAGTGCATCGTCCAGAATCTGGTGATGGCGCTCACCGTTGATATCGGCAAGCGCGCCGATGCCACATGCATCGTGGTCGAATTCGGGGCGATAAAGGCCCTGCTGCTGAGCGGAATCTGCCTGCATCGCGATCCTCCCCTAGATATTAGACAGTCAGTTGAATAGGCATAGTAGGAGCATCGCCGGCCCGTTGTGTTTCCCGCCCGTTTCGAAACAATCGCGTAACGCACGTAACAAATGATCCGTTTTCCGGCACTTGGGGGCATTCCTTTTCTGCCGGCAGCTTGGGACACTCCTTCTATCAAACGTGTACATCAGCCTCCAAACATGTCGAAATTTGGCATCTTTGGAGGCTGATGTACACGTTTTTGCGCAGGGACAGTCAGCGCATACGTACCCGGCCCCTTCGGGTCATTCTGAAAAAGCGATACCCAAGTACCTCAATTCCATATATTCATACGTGTTTAGTAGGTTGTAGACTATCGGGAACCGAATCCTTACAGACAGGAGTCACTCATGGGCTACCCGAGCATCCATCCCACCGGCACCCTCATCTACGACAAAGAGCGTGCCTACAACGGCTACACCATCTTCCCCACCCCGGGCGGCGCACTGCTCATCGACATGAACGGTCGCGAGGTCAACCGTTGGGCCGGCCTGGGAGGCTTTCCCAACAAGCTGCTGCCAGGCGGCCAGGTCTTTGGCACCTCGGGCGCGCGCGGCGGCGCGGCGGCCTATCAGGACCAGCTCGATCTGCTGCAGGTCGACTGGGATGGCAACATCGTCTGGAAGTGGGACCACACCGAGCTCGTGGCCGACGAGGGCAAGGACCCTGCCTGGCAGGCGCGCCAGCACCACGACTACCAGCGCGAGGGGTCGCCCGTGGGCTACTACGCCCCCGGTCTGGAACCGCGCACGGACGGCGGCAATACCATCATCCTCACGCACGAGAACAGCTATCACCCCGAAATCAGCGACAAGCTCCTGATCGACGACAAGGTCATCGAGGTCACCTGGGACGGCGAGGTCGTCTGGGAGTGGCGCGCGGCCGACCACTTTGAGGAGTTCGGCTTTGACGAGGCGGCCAAAAAGTCGCTCTACAACAACCCCTCTATGCGCGGCGAGGCCGGTGGCGACTGGCTGCACATCAACTGCGTCTCGGAGCTCGGCCCCAATAAGTGGTACGACCGCGGTGACGAGCGCTTCGCCCCCGAGAACCTCATCTTCGACTGCCGCAACGCCAATATCTTGGCCATCATCTCCAAAAAGACGAGCAAGATCGTCTGGAAGCTCGGTCCGCGCTTTGACGGCAGCGATGCCGAGAAAAAGATCGGCTGGATTATCGGCCAGCATCACTTCCACATGATTCCCAAGGGGCTTCCCGGCGAGGGCGACCTGCTGGTCTTTGACAACGGCGGTGCCGCGGGATACGACGCGCCCAACGCCATCGCGCCCGACGGCACCAACGCCGTCCACCGCGATTACTCGCGCATCCTGCAGTTCAACCCCATCACGCTCGAAATCACGTGGCAGTACACCCCGCTCGAGGCCGGCTGGCTCCCCTTTGCCGACGGTAGCCGTTTCTACTCGCCGTTCATCAGCTCAGCCCAGCGCCTGCCCAACGGCAACACGCTCATCACCGAGGGCTCCGACGGCCATCTGATCGAGGTCACGCCCGATCACGAGATTGTCTGGGAATACCTGAGCCCCTACTTTAAGGCACCGGCGCCCGGCTTTAGCTCCAACATGGTCTACCGCGCCTATCGCGCGCCCTACGAGTGGGTGCCGCAGGTAGAGCACGCGCCCGAGGTGTCAATCGAGCCCATCGACAACGCCATCTTCCGCGTGCCGGGCGCTTCGAGCGAGAAGCTCAACGTGACCGTGGTCAATGGCATCGATCCCTACCAGACCGCCCTCACCGGCATGAATGCCGAGGACGAGGAATCCGACGAGGGCCATGCGGACTTTTGCATGATGAGGCTCGACACCACCGACCTCAAGGGCGACAACAAGGCGCCCAAGTTCGACCTGTAATCCCACCGCTTCAAACATCTCAATCTGGAACAGGAGGAGCCGATTTTAACGCCTAGATGTTACAGATTGAGATTTTCTGCAGGACGGTTTTGGTTTGTCTCGATCTGTAACACGAAGGGCCGGTTTTGGCGGTCAGCTGTTACAGATCGAGATTTTCCATAGGACCATTTCTTCCTGTCTCGATCTGTAACACCTAGGCCCAATTTCCATCCCCAGTTGTTACAGATCGAGACATTTCGGCAGCCCCCTTTCACCGTCCTATTCAAATACAACAATTTTGTTAGTCTTGGTTAACTTTTGAGTCTAAAACGGGTATCCTTTGCGGCGTCAAGCAAACGGCACGCGCGCCGTGCCACATTAAGGAGGCCCCCATGGCACACCAGACAGACCAACAGACGATGCAACTCGTCCTTATCCGTCACGGAGAGTCGGAGTGGAACAAACTCAACCTGTTCACCGGCTGGACCGATGTTGAGCTCACTGACACGGGCCGTGAAGAAGCCGCCGCAGGCGGTCGAGCCCTCAAAGAAGCCGGTTTCGACTTTGACGTCTGCTACACTTCGCGCCTCAAGCGCGCGATCCACACCCTCAACATCGTGCTCGGCCAGATGGATCGCGAGTGGCTGCCCGTCATCAAATCCTGGAAGCTCAACGAGCGCCACTACGGCGCACTGCAGGGTCTCAATAAGGCCGATGCCGCGGCGGAGCACGGCGACGAGCAGGTGCTCATCTGGCGCCGCTCCTTCGATGTCTGCCCGCCGATGCTCGAGCCGGGCGACAGTCGCGACCCCCACACCCAGGAGCAATACCGCGACGTAGCGCCCGACCAGCTGCCCTATACCGAGTGCCTCAAGGATACGATCGCCCGTGCCTGGCCCTATTTTGAGGACGAGATTCGACCCCAAATGCTCGCCGGCAAACGAGTGTTGATCGCCGCGCACGGCAACTCCCTGCGCTCGCTCGTCATGAAGTTCGAGCACCTCACGCCCGAGGAAATCCTCAAGGTCAACATCCCCACCGGCGTGCCGCTCGTTTACACCTTCGACACCGATTTCAACGTCCTCGACAAGCGCTACATCGGCGACCCGGCGACCATCGCCGCCAAGATCGACGCCGTGGCCAATCAGGGCAAAGCGCACAAGTAGCCCCAACCCAAATCCGACGCGTGGCGCCGCACGACCCAGATGTGACGTCACGCCGCCCATACGCAGGAGCGCACCATGCTCAACCATCTCAAACAACACTTTGGCTCCCGACGCACCGGCGGTCACGGAGGCCTAGACATTGCGCGGCATATCGGCCCCGGGCTGCTCGTGACCGTCGGCTTTATCGACCCGGGCAACTGGGCCTCCAATATGGCCGCAGGCTCGCAGTTTGGCTACGCGCTGCTGTGGATCGTCACGCTGTCCACGATTATGCTGATCGTCTTACAGCACAACGCGGCGCACCTGGGCATCGCCACGGGCGCCTGCCTTGCCGAGGCCACGACCCGCTTTCTCCCCCGCTTCGTTGGGCGCACGGTGCTCGCCAGTGCCTACCTCGCGACCATCGCCACCGCCATGGCCGAGGTCCTGGGCGGCGCGATCGCACTCCAGATGCTCTTTGGACTGCCCGTGCGCGCCGGCTGCGTCATCGTGGCGGCAATATCGATGGCGATGCTCATGACGAACTCCTACAAGCGTGCCGAACGCTGGATCATCGCCTTCGTCGGCGTGGTAGGACTCTCGTTTTTGGCCGAGCTTGCGCTGGTCAAGGTCGACTGGCCGCAGGCCGCCGCAAGCTGGATCACACCCAGTATGCCCACCGGCTCGGCCGCGATTATCGTGAGCGTCCTGGGTGCGGTCGTTATGCCACACAACCTCTTTCTACACTCCGAGGTCATCCAATCCATGCACTTCGAAGGCCAAGGCGAGCAGGTTATCGAAGAGCGTCTGCGCTACGAGCTCTTTGACACGCTCTTTTCGATGGGCGTGGGCTGGGCAATCAACTCGGCCATGGTCATCCTGGCCGCAACGACCTTCTTTGTGCACGGTATTGTTGTAGACGACCTCGCTGTCGCAGCAGCCACGCTCTCCCCCATTCTTGGCCCGGCAAGCTCGACCATCTTTGCGGTAGCGCTGCTGTTTGCGGGCCTCTCGAGTAGCGTGACGGCGGGCATGTTCGACGAGGAATACGACATCCACGACCGACATTCCTCGATCGGGGTAGCGGCCTGTTTCGCCGGCGCAGTGGCGGCGTGTCTGGCCGTCCCAAATCCTTTTGAAGGTCTCATCTGGAGTCAGGCACTGCTGTCGCTTCAGTTGCCGATTACGGTCTTTGTGCTCATACGGCTCACCAGTTCACGCCGCGTCATGGGCAAATACGCCAACTCACGCCCACTCAATGCGCTGCTCGTAGGGATCGGTATCATCGTGACGACTCTCGATGTCGTGTTGTTGACAGGGATGTAATGGGGCGGGGCACCTACCCAGGCAAACGTCTCAATCTGTGACATCTAGACCCGCTTTTGATGTCTAGATGTCACAGATCGAGATCATTCCGAGGGACGGCTCCGTTTGTCTCAATCTGTAACACGTAGGCCCCGTTTTCACTGCTAGATGTTACAGATTGAGATCTTCTGCCGGACGGTTTTGGTTTATCTCAATCTGTAACAGATAGACCCGTTTTGAGTCGTTAGATGTTACAGATCGAGACAATTCCCCGGCTGAGGTTACAGACAGAACGGTCAGCAGCAGCTGTAGACAATCTCGCCGTTGAGCTCCATGCGCGCGATCGCCACGCCGAAGACTTGTTCCAGGACACCCTGGCCGAGAATCTCAGCAGGTGTACCCACGGCAACGATGCGCCCGCCGTCCATGACGGCGATGCGGTCGCAGAAGCGCAGGGCGAGCGGCAGGTCGTGAATGACCACCGCACCGGTCATCCCCTGCTCATGGACCAACCCACGAGCCAGGCGCATCACGTCGAGCGCTGCGCGGGGATCCAAATAGGTCGTGGGCTCGTCGAGCAGCACCGTCCGCGCCCGCTGGGCGAGTACCATGGCGATAAACGCCCGCTGCCGCTCGCCGCCTGAAAGCGCGCGGGCAGCCTTGTGCGCCAGATGCTCAACGCCGGCAACGTGCATAGACTCGGCAACGATCTGACGGTCCTGCTCGGTCAGCCCACCGAACAGGCCCATATGGGCATAGCGCCCGCACGATACGAGCGCCTCCACCGTCATAGACGGCGTGCGGTGAATCTGGGGCAGCAGCGCGATGCGTTCGGCGCGTTCACGGGCAGACAGGCTGCCGAGAGCATCGCCCTCGATGAGCACCTCGCCCGCTGCCGGCTCCAGCACGCCATCGATCACGCGCAACAGGGTCGACTTACCGCAGCCGTTGGGGCCGACAATGCCCGTCAGGCAACCCGTGGGCAGCGCGAGCGACAAGCCGTCCAGTACCACGTGCTCGCCATAGGCAAAGTGAACATCGCGCAGCTCAACGGCCGCGCCCGCGCAAGCCACGTCAGCAGCGCCCGCGCCCCGCACACCACGCTCACTCATCGCGGAACCCCTTTCGCGCCATGATCAGGTAGATAAAGAACGGTCCGCCCACGAGCGACAGCAAAATACCCACCGGCAGCTCGTAGGGCGCAAAAGCCGTGCGCGCGACGGTATCGCACAACACGGTAAACGCTGCGCCGCACATTGCGCACAGCGGAATGACCACGCGGTTGTCGTGGCCTGCAAGGCGGCGCACCGCATGAGGCACCATTAGGCCCACAAAGCCGATCAGGCCACCAAAGCTCACCGCGCAGCCTGCGAGCAGCGCCGCCACCGCCAGCGCCACCACGCGCACCGCCACTGTACGCATGCCTAGGCCATGGGCAGCCTCGCGACCGAGCGACAGTACATTCAGGCGATTTGCCAGGCAAAACGCCATCGCCATGCCGCCAGCCGCCAGCAGCACCGGCAGCATCAAGTTGCGCATGAGCACGCCCGAGAAGCCGCCGACCAAGTACGCCGACGATCCCACGTACACGTTTGGCGCCACCAGCAGCACGGTATTCATGCCGGCACCGGCCACGGCGTTGATCGCCACGCCCGAAAGTACCACCGTCAGACGCGACACGCCGGCGCGCGCCGAAATGGCAAACACCAGCCCGGCCGCGACCAGCGCGCCCACAAAGGCAACGAGCGGCAGCAGCTCGCGCGGCGGATCGTTATAGAACAACGGACAGGCCGAAACGGCAAGTACCGCTAGGCCCGCGCCCGAGTTGATGCCGATCACACTGGGGCTCGCCAACGGGTTGTCGAGCACCGCCTGAATGAGCGCGCCGGCAACAGAAAGCGCCGCGCCGGCAACAAGGCCGGCAACGACGCGGGGCATGCGAATATTCACGATGATATTGGCGACGGTCGCGTCCACGGGGGCACCCGTCACAAACGCGGCAATATCGCCGAGCGAAACGGAGCTGGGACCCATGCAAAACGAGACGACGGCAACGACAATCAGCGCCGCGACAGAACCGGCGAACAAGCGGGCGGCGCGGCGGCGCGCGTGCGACAGCGCACTCCCCGCCCCGTTCGAACTCGTCTTACGCATGCAAACCCCCTAGTTCATCTTGGCAAGCGCCTTACCCAGAATCGTATAGGACTCATCCCATTTGGCATTGGGCTTCGACATAAAATGCGCGCTGTCGAGCACCTTGTAGTTGCCCGCCTTAACGGCCGATAACTCGCCCCAGGCAGGATTGGACTCGACGGACTGCGTAAAGTTGCGCTCGGCAGCCTTTGTATCAGTGCCGACGGACAGCACAAAAATATAATCGGGATCGAGCGCGGCAATCGACTCGATGCTAAAGTCCGTGAGCGCACTCGGATTCTCGTCGCACACGTTGGTCGCGCCGAGCTCCTTGACCATCGCACCCGTCATACCGGTGGAATCCTGCGCGGTAACGCCCTTGGAATACGAGCTCATCACCAGCACACGCGGCTTTTTAGCGGCGACACTATACTTTTTGACGGCCTTTTTGATCGAGGCCTGAACATCAAGGCCGTTCTTCTGATACAGGTCGTCACGGCCCGTGATGGCGGTAAAGATGCGGAGCATACGCAGATAATCGTCAAACGTGGTGACCTTAAAGAACGCACAGGGAATCTCGGACGCATCAAGGGCGCTCTTAAGGTCGGATTGCGAAACACCCGTGGAGTGCTTGCCATCCGAAAGGCCGGTAGTGATCACAAAGTCAGGATCCTGAGCCATGATGGACTCAAGCGACAACGACGTGGAACGGCCCACCGATGCCACCTTGTCGGCATCGACGCCGTAGTTTTCGTAGGCATCGTCGGTCGCAGCCGTCAACTCGCCGCCCGCGAGCTCCCAAGCGTTGGCAAAGCTGCCCATGCAGGCCACGACATGCTTAGGCTTCTTGACGGTAACGGTGTTGCCCAAGTCGTCGGTAAAACTCACCGCGCCATCCTCGGCGATCTTAAGATCGACCGACTTGGCGACCTTGTCGTCGGTAGAGATCGAGGACTTGCCGGCGTCAGACGACTGGACAGCAGAGCCCGCCGCAGAACCGCTATTTGCCGAGGAACCGCTCGCCCCGCAAGCGCTCAAGCCCAGGCTCAAAACAGCGGCGAGCGCAAGCGTAGCACCGGCCATGATGGGTCGTACCAAATGGGTCTTCTTCATCGTTATACTTTCTGCTCTTTCTTCTCTTCTATTCGTTCGTAGCGCACAGCGCACGCGCATGGCGCGCATACAGTTCCCGTACGGCGGCAACCTCGCCCAAGCCGCAATCGCAGAGCTGAGGGACATAGCCCGCCGCGCTCAGGATGCTTGCCCACGAGCAGTCGTCGGCGCCGCCCATGTTCTTGAGCACGTGGCGCCCCGCGGAAAGCATGAGCGGCACCAAACGCACCGTTGCACCCGGTTCGGCAAGCCCGCGAACAACCTGCAGGGCGGCATCCGGACCATCCGACAGGCATGCCACCGCTAAATCATCACGTCCGACACGGGCAAAAGCAGCGCCCAGCGCGCCGTAGGCATCAAACGCATCACGGGGCTGCGTATAGCCGCTGCCCGCCGGCCCGCCAATGCCATGGCCTACAAAGAGGGTCACGACCCCGGGCTCGGAAGCCCACGCGCCCATAAGCGCCGCGGCAAGACAATCAACGTCCGCGGCATCGGACAGGAGCGGGGCGCCGACAACGGCCTTCAGCCCCAAACGCTCGGCCGCAGCATGCACGCGCTCGCGCAGGTTGCCTTGGGCCCATCCGTCAACGACCATACCGGACACAACCGCTACCCGCCGCGCGCCAGCTGCGACGACCCACTCCAACACGCGCTCCAGCTCGGGCACGTCCTCGCCGCGGCGGGTCAAAAGCCGGCACACCGCTGGGCCCGAAAAGGCCAACTCGCACGGCACGTCCACGGCATTGGACACCGCGCGGAACACCGGCTCGATTGCCGCCGCACGTGCCTGGGCGCGCGTGGTGCCGTAAACGGCAAACACCACGGCATCCACGCGACTGGCCTCATGCGGCGTCACCGTGCCAGCCGCACCCGACATCTCGGTCAAAGCGCCGCCCACGCCTAACCCTCAACAACCCCGATCGGCACGCGGGCGACCTGCTTATCGTGCTCAACATGAAAGGCGTTGAGCACCAAATGCTCGGGGTCCATCAGCGACAGAATCAGATACGCCGCCGTCGAGTCAAACGCCAGGCGCTTGTCCTCCTCGGAGGGACGCGATGGGCTCTCGGGG
>OCSG01002297.1_pt1 | contig 10081 bp, 8 predicted proteins | sample 1538831 | NCBI WGS metagenome assembly OCSG01 (sample SAMN04571729, study PRJEB22368) | human gut metagenome | biome: human gut; material: stool | host: Homo sapiens | place: Luxembourg | collected 2012-09-20 | reverse complement strand
TTGTGTACGGCCAAAAACAAGAAAAGCGTGTAACTCATTGAGCTACACGCTTTCCTTATGATAATGTATTCTTATTTCTATAGGAGCTTACTTCACTTCCTCATACCCTGCTTCCCGACAGGCAAGAGACAAAGATGTGTTGCCTTCTTTATCGGCAGGACTTTCCGGATGCCATCCGCATTGCATCAGGCATTGGAGAAGGTACAGACATTCTTCTTTCTTTTCGCTGCCATGCTTTTTTTTCTTTAACCACACGGCAAAAGCCGTCCGTTCTTCCGAGTCTCTGAAGTTCGGATCAGCCCCACTCCTTAACAGCATTTCTACAGCTTTAACATTATCCCATGACAGGGCACAGGCCAAAGGAGACTTCCCTTTGAAATCATGCAACTTTTCATCCTCGCATACGGTCTGTAATTCTACCCCCGAACGCAAGATTGCATCCAAGGCTGCCATATCCTTGTACCATAATGCCTGAAAAACATTCAATCCTCCAGCCAATGCAGAAAGTTCATCTGTTTCAGGATCTTGACCGGACAATAATGCGCCGATCCGTCGTGCGCCTTCTTCTACTGCGATGTCGAAAGCGGTCTTTCCGATGTTATTCTTGTCTTCCGGATCTATTTGTCCATTTTCTAAAATACGTTTTGCGGTGAGAAAACATAACTTCTCTGCTTCTCGCAAACTTTCCATGTTTTCATAAATTTCCCGTCTATCCCTTTCCGAATACCACCGTTCGGAAAAATCCGCTATCCGTTCCTCTGTACGCTTGATATCGTATGCAATGTCGCCAGCAGACTGGCAAATGGCGTGTAGCACGTTGTCGCCGTTTGAATTGGCAGTATCGATGCGGTAGCCTGACATCAAAAGGGCATCCGCCATCAGGAAATGCCGGTTACGTACTGCTTCAATCAGGGCGGTCGTGTTTTTCCCCGAGCGTAACACTCTTGCTCCTTTGGAAAGCAGTAGTCCGGCAATATCGGCAAATGTAGCTTCTTGCCGACAATAATTGTGTTTTGCCAACACACATAGCGGAGTGTCTCCGTCGTTATTCTTTACATTTACATCCGCTCCACGTTCCAACAATATGCGTACTGCATCCTCATCGGCAAATGTACAAGCCACATGCAGGGGAGTATCATTTTTCCGCATTCCGTTCCTACTGTCAAGCGGGATATCCCTATATGCTACGTGGATATCGGATTCCGGAGTCTTGCTTGTATGCAGGCTATATATTTCTTCACAGGTTATCATTATCGTTTCCTTTATTTATCAATTTCTCGATATGCTTGTATCTGCCTCCCAAACGGGCGGAAATGGCCTTAACTTCACTATGCAAATGCAATTTAAAAGCCGTTTCCGCTTTTAACCGCAACAGTTGCCTGTATGCCAAAGATACCGGAATACCTTGCGGCATGGGATAAAAAGGATGCCCTTCATCATAATCATAACGAAGGAATGCTTCGGGTAACTCTGCCATGCGGATAACATCCCCACCGGACATAAGCCGTTCCGCCTCACAAAGCAACCTGTAACATTCATCATGCCATTTTACCATGAAGCAACATAGCGCCTTGTTGTACAACAGCCTGAAATCCTTGTTCGGAATGCGGTTAAAACACAAATAAGCGGCAGGGAAAGCCTTGCAGGACAGAAGTGACATTCCGGCAGAGAACAGCTCTTCCGCTTCGCTGTCGCTTATCTTTGGTGTATTGGTAAACAGTGTCATGGGCAAGCAGGATTATTGTTCTATCTCAACTTCACCGGCTTCATTAGTTTCAAACGGCACGGTGTAATAGTTCGTCCAAACGTGTCTTCCCCTGACCTCCTTTTGTTCGTCCTTTTTAATAAAATTGAGTTCGAACATCTGGCGCAATTGCCGATACTCCTGTTTTTTGTCATCACCCCATTTCTTCCAGCGGTCTTCGTAATCTTTGGGGACAGGACGCATATACAGCATATATTTTTCCACCGATTTGAACTCATATTGTTTGCCTTCTTCCTGAAGGATTACCAATTCACCGCCACTGGCAATATTGTGCCGTATTTCCTCGGCATTCATTCCGTCAATCTCAATGGCGGTAGTATATTCATAAGAGTTTAATACGGATTTTCCTTTTCTCGGTTCTTCAGGTACAAATTCACCATCCGTATAATTAATGGTCAAATTATAGTCATTGTCCTTCTTGTCAATGTAATCCACGCTAATTTGGCTCAATATGTTTTCCAATTTGCGTTCTGTCCTGTCTTCTTTCCATTCTATGCGGTAAATTTTACATTCGTTTATATCCACATGGGCTTTTACAAGTTCCTTTACTTTAGCAACACCTTCATCGGAAGCCATTGTACAATCGGCAGATGAACAGGAAGAGATAAAAATTACTGTGACCAATGCCACAAACAGGTTCTTCAATAATTTTACATTCATATTTTTTTATTTTTTAAGTTATAAATAAAGAATTGACTAGTTGAATAAAGAGCGAAATCCTTCGAACTCTTCCTGCGATGCAAAATATTTGGTTTCGAATACGATGTATTTATCAGGAAGACTTACTTTAAACTGGTTTTCTTCATCATCGTCTTTTATATAGCTGATGTCGGAAATAAGGAAAGAGTTGTACTCGATTTTGCTTTTATTTACCTCAGGATATGTCACCCGTCCTTTATCCACGGTAATGGTTCCTCCCTGTGCCGCCAGTACCCGGGCCTTGCGAATGTCAAAGTATGTCATTATAAGCAGTAGTACACCGCCAATAATCAAAATCGCGGAAAAGACTTCTGGAGAAAGGATGACTGCCCGCCTGATACGTAACCCAAAAGGGTAAATCAAAGGTACGACGATCATACCTATCCCAAACGCCAGGCTTGACCATTGGTTGGTCAATGCACTTTGAGGAGTGTAACTGAAAGTTTTATGCACACTCTTGAATTTTTCGGTTGTTTTTGTTGTTTCCATACTGTTTCATATTTTTAAAGTTGATGTAATCAGCGCATCTGTTATCAGAATATTCTCTGAAATACAAGAAATACTTTTTAATGCAGCTTTCGCTTCTGTTATGCTTCCACTTTTCACTTGTGAGAGGATCCATTTCTTAATTTCCGGAAATACGGTATATTCCGTGACTTCCCAATCAGGAACGCAGCAGCGAATCAGTGTGTCAAATACGAAATCGCGAACGCCCTTTTGGGCCATTGTTTCGCCCAACCGTTTCATGTTCGCCTTTTCACAGCTGAGAAGTACACAACCTGAATACACGAAGAGTATATCGGAAATCCGGACGGTGCTATATGCAATACATTTGATTGCCGCTTCTATCAGGCATAAAAGCAGATTCGCTTTTAGATAGCGTTCGCTTCGTCTCATGGAATACCCGGCATAAAGTGCCTGAATCGCATGGTAGAGAAAGGATTCACTCGTTTCTGCCAACAAGCGGGTGTTATCCGGAGCTATGAACTTACCTATATGACCGTTTCTTTCCAACTGCCTGATGCGGTCTCTTTTTACAAGTGCAACTTGAAGGTTTTCAACCATAACCTTCCGCCAGTTCTGCCAGGTGGATTTCCGGTTACGGGTATTGGCGAATGTGATTTCCATGTAACCGTCCGACACAGACGTAGCGATTTCCATTGTTCCGCTGCGAGCTGTCATATCGGAAATTTTGTCCCACTTTGTTCCGTTCACCATAATTTCTCCACCGAATAGTCCGGCAGGAATTGGCAAGACAGAAACTTTATTTTCTGTTATCCACAAGTATATGGCAGAAATGTTATAAACATTCTCTTCGTTTCGAGCGGCAGTCACTCCGGCATCCTCCCAGACAAGAAAGCTGCGTCTGTCATATTGTATGGTCTTGCCGTTGTCATCTTGCATGGTCTGGTGGGTAAATACGACTTTCTCTTTGCCGAAGATATCTGTCATAGCTGTATATGACAATGGTAGGTCGACATTTTTCCCGTTTATCCTTAATCTGCCTTCCGCAATCTCCACTCCATCTGCCTCCGATAGTTCGGGACTTTCTCCTTGCTCTTTACCATCCTTTTCCGACAACCGTGGTTTGGCAATCGGCAGCTTTCCGCACGGAGGTGTAGACATCAGAGTTATATCTTCTGAAATAGGAGGTAATAAAAGGTCTATCTCCGGATATGGCTTTGGGTAATTGAGCCAGTATCCCAATTTATTCGGACGGCTTGCCGTACGAAGGAAATGCCAAAAGTTTTCAGACAGGCTCAGTATGTCATCAGTATGCTGATGCGTATTTACTACGATAGTACCGTCAGGTAACGCATGAATCTTTTTGAATGCTTCGCTACCGAACACACCAGGACGGATGCGTAATACTTCATCTGTCCTCCAATTCCAGAGACGGGCATAGTCGGAACGGTTGCCATTGTCACTGTTCCCCTCTACCAAAATCCAGTCCTCCTGAAATATGTGCAATCCGAATAAACCATCCCCAATGTGGTGCAACGGAGCGATACGGCATCTTCGTGTCGCCATATCGAGATCAAGCAATCCAGGTTCCAACCATATTCCGCTATTGTTTCTTGCATTGTATTCGTGCAGCAAAATAATGCGTGCGGTGTCTGGTACGGGGATGCAACCTTCACGGAACGTTTCATACCCGAACATGGAGAATGGTAGGGTGGTATATTTCCCGTTATCGTCATATCGGATGATGCCTGATCTGCAATAATCCCCCATTGTTATATACAGTGTTCCTTTCCCGTCTATCCCGAAACCGGGAGGATACATCAAGCCATCCGGCAATATGATACGGCTTACATATTTTATTCCCCGTTCCGTCATTGTATGAATGATAGCACTTTTGACATCCCCCAGACAGAGATAATGTCCGTACCATCGAAACTCATACTTTTCATAGACACTCAAATCACACAGACGTGGCCATTTGTCCGCCTCCAACGGGTTCTTTCCCCCAATAGGCATTTCTCCCAAAGAGGTAGAATAAAGTGCTGCATAAAAGTCCAGCTCCTTCGAGTATCTGAAACTGTGGATTTTCCTCGTTTTGAATTTTACAGGCTGAAGAGGTACAATACGCAAATCGACTATGAATGTTCCCAACCATTGCTCTTCATCCTTCGGTTCCCATTCTCCATAGGCGAAATATCCGGCAAAACCTCTCACGATATAACAGATACCGTCATCCGGCCATTCCATTTTTTCACGGGGCATTTGCTTTCGTGGATTGATATGTCGGGCTGTAATCCCAAAGTCACGGTGTGGTTGTTTGAGAAGTTGGCAATATTGACCATACTTACTGCATTTCTTCTCAAAGGTCTGCATTTCCGTTTGTGGAAGCAACTCCAATAGGTAAATCTCATCACCGTCCAAGTCATAGAGAGCGTATCCGTAGGCGGTAAGTTCCTGCCCCAAGGCAGCTATGCCCGCTTCATGCGAAAGACAGTAATATTGGGTTATGATTTCATCAAAACGCTTGTCTTTCAATATGGGAACATCTTTTCCCCATCTTTTTCTCATTTCTGCCAACGTATCTTCTACATCTCCATCATATTTGTGTAGGTCAAGGGCTTTATTGCGAATTTCTTCCATTTGATCATTCTCATACAGTTCCATTTCGCTCTTAATCCATTCCTCCACAGCCTTTCTGGATATTCCTTTTGTAGTATATATACTGGCAGGTATTTTTGAGAACCGGATACCGTTATTTGAGAGTTTGTGCATCAGAAGTACAAGTTGGTCGGGAGTATAAAGTTCATTCTTCATTAACCATTCTCCATTGCATACAAGAAAACCGTCTTTTTCGTTCCAGTCCCCATGAATGCTATTGTCACCGTTGCACACGTGAATTTGATAACTCGTGAAACGGACATAGTCATAAAAAAGAGATCTTGGTCCGAATAATCGGACTGTCAGAACAAACCACGCTTGTTCGTCTCTCTTATTGTCCGATACGGGGAACATTTCCCCATCGGAAGTAAAATGGAAAGATATACTCCATTCAAAATCATCAGGGTAAGGAATATTGGCCTTTGCCAACCATCTTGCGCTCACAAGAGTGGGGATTATCCTCTCGTAATAATCGGTAAGTTCCCGGTTCAGTTCATGCAGATGCTTCTGTTCCGGCAATAGCAGCACAATGCGATACAATATATGAAGATCTCCCGGACCTTGTTCCATAAGGGTATGGGCGAGTTTTGACAGATAAGCTATGGCACAAGAATCTGGAGACAAGGCCAGCAAAGCTGCGCAATACCAGAATCTTATAATATCGTAATCGAAAAGTCCGACCATGCAATAAATTTCCAACTCTTGTGCCGTGAAAGGTATACAGGGATAACCTTGTAGAAAATCTGCCACTATGCGGATAAGTTCTCCGTCTGTCGCGTACGGTTGCATGCGCAATATTTCTTTTCTGTTGGTAGGGGCATGAATATAAGAATCAAGCGCAGAGTTGAGTCGGTTGATTTTATCAGACAGCGTCACATTGCAATTTGTCGGTGTCGGTATGCGGATTTTGTTACTGGCATGGCATCCGGAATATTTTTCGTTTTCATAAACGTATGGAATACAGTCGGTAAGATACCATTTCCAAAATTCCCTGTTCGATTCGGGATTGATTTCCGATAAGTCTGCCGCACCTCCATTGCAGGAAAGACTTGCCAAAAACGCTGCATCCCATTCGTCGGAGGCAAGTTCTTCATCATTTTCCGCAACTTCTTCACAATCGTTACCGTCTGTTACTGTATAAGCTGCTTGTACAGCTGCCATGCCTGCCATAAGTGGGGCAAAATTGGTTCCATAATCATGTCCTTCTACAAGACTAGAAATGTAGTCCGCTATTTTTGTTATTTCATCCGGGGTTGCTTTTTCTCCTAAGCAATACTCCGCTTTTCGGAGCAATTCAATAATTTCATGTTTTTTTCCAAAATATTTTCTCCAAATCGGTAAAACTTTAAGCGCACACAATATACCGACTCTTCCTGCTATACGGGGAGACCGGAATGCCTGTAAAATTTTATATCTTAACGGGCGGGACAGGTGACCTTGTGGTGAACTGGAAATTTCTTCCAACCCTTCTTTTATCAATTCCTCCGGAAAATCGGGTATTTCAGTTGCCTTTTCCGGCAAGACAAAAGTGATAATTTCCCGTTCTGAATTTTCATATATGGAAAGAATCATATCCAAATACCAGTGCCAATACTCTTTTCGTTTTTCCGTATCACCGTTTCCTTCATTGACAAAAGGATTTCCACCTGAATAGACAATTGAACCTATAAAATCAGCATTCCAGCTTTCATGATCGAAAGAACCGTCATCTTCTCCGCAATAATCCTCGATGTTCAATATAGACGCTGCATCATAACACACTGTATATCCAAGCATCACAATAGCCCAACCCACGGCTGTATCCGTTTCCTTATGATTATTTTCCGCATGAATCCTCAATTTCTCTGTTTCTAACAATATATCTTCGACAGAGTTTTCAGCTTTATATAGATAGCTGTTTATACAGGAGAGTACTTGTGCATGAACGTTGTTTTTCTTTCCGGCAAAAAAATAAATCTTCTTGCAACACTCGCATTGTATTTTCTGTACGACACGTATATCACTGATCCGTTTCATCAAATCAATCCTTAGCGGTAAAGGCAAATGTCCCATACTGCTTTGATTAATCAATTCTTTTAATCTTTCTATTCTATCTGTTATTGTATCTTTATCAGAATAGAGTTTCGGAAAAGTGTATTCCCGTTTGGATTTGGGGTATCCTACATACAGCCGACTATAATCAATGTAGGTGTGAGGAGAATAACGATCATGAAAAATCGGCAGCCGGAAGTCCGATGCCTTTATATAGGCATTCCCGTTTCCGTCCAGGCTTATCCCAAGTTCTTGAGATAGCATCGGGGCAATTGCTGGGTTATCAGCATATGCTATCCGTATGTATTGCTCACCATCCTTTTTTTCTTCGTACAGGACGATACTTCCATGCTGTTTACGTACCTTGTCCATATCTCTGGCAGTTAAATCATGTGCCAAAGATAAATAATATATTAAAATCTGAACGATTGTTCAGAAAATAATTTTATCGGAGTCTTTTAAATATTGCTAAAAGGAGTCAGGCTTTCAGGAGCGAGTACAGACAATCGAACTTCTCCTTCAATTCTTCTACGTCCAGACCGTTCAGGAACGATCGCTCGTAGGACATGCCCAGAAACACTTGACGGAACAGCGGGGCGGTCTTTTTCACATCCGTATCTTGCTTTATTTCACCGCTATCCTTTGCCTTCTGTATGACTGTCCTCCATAACTCGTGTTCCTTGCGGAATATTTCTTCCATTTTCTCACGGGCTCCGGGATAATACATCCTCACTTGGGAAAGAAAATGGAAATAGTAGAAGTTGGGACAGCATTCATTGTCGTCCGCACAGCATCGCACCTGTTTGATGATACGGTTCATGGCCGTACTCACCCCTGCCACATACTGCTCTATAAATCCTGCCAGTGTTTCCGTCGGCCCAGCAAACTTGTTGGCCGGTGTCTGCATCTGTATGGCATACTTGTCCGCTACTGCCATGAACAGATCGAGTTTGTGGGGAAAATAATATACCACCCCTGTCTTTACCACCCCGCAGGCTTTTGCCAGCGTGCTGATACTCGCTTTCTCGTAATTCATCCTCAAAAACACCTTGAATGCCTTGTCTATCACTTCTTCCCGGTTGGTAATCATATCGGATTGTCCTTTTTTATGTTTCTTTTTGCGAAGGTACGCTTTTTATTTTGAAGTTTTTGTATCGGAACGCCATTCTTTCTTGCCGGCAGGCCACTTCATGCCATCCCGTAGCCACTCATTCCCCATTCCCTCCTTTCCTTTTGCGCCATAGCCTCTTACCTCTACTTTCGTGCCGCAATTAATCTGATTGTATCATAATTAAACTCATTCACTTTATGGACAAAAAACTGAAAGATCTGAAAGGCGAGGTATTGGTGGTGACCAACGCCGCCGAAGGCAACACCCCGCACGTGGTGGAGGACATCGAACCCGAAGGGGGACTCAAGACCAGACCGTTGGCAGGGGCAAAGCCTTCGGATCAGTTCATGCGGATAGGCCGCAACGTGTCTATACTCGAAACGTTCTTCCTCAACATGAAACGACAGTTCGAGCGGCCGTCCAACTTCCGCTTCTATCACCTTCCGGCGGACTTGCTTGCCTCCGCCAAGGAGCTTGTCGGCCTGTTCAAGCAGTCCGAAAGTAATTCTGCCTTGCTGGACGATACCGTCTTGACACGGAACAGTACGTACAGAGCCGGCAGCAGGCACAACAGCAGTCCGGCGGGGGCGGAACGGAGCAATCCACCCGCTGGAGCATGGAACAGGTGGACTGGCAGCAGCTTGAGCGCATGGGGGTAACACCCGAAACGTTAGGAGAACCGGGGCTCAGACGGTTGCTCAACGGCAACGAATCCGCCGTACTCACCCTGAAAACCGTTATCAAGGGGATAGAGTTTGAAACTCCCGCCTGCATCCGTCTGGCGGAGAATCCCGACGGTACGCTCCGGAACGAAATCGAATGTTGCAAGCGTTATCCGGATCTGGACACGCCGTATTTCAACGTGGAGTTCACTCCCGAAGTGAAACAGAACCTGCTGGAAAAAGGCAATGCAGGTTGCGTAGTGGAACTCGAACTGGCCGGAGGCGTGCGTGAGCCGTGTCTGGTATCGCTCAATCCCAAGACCAACCGGCTCCATCACATACCGGTCAGCGGATAACCATTCCCGCAGAGGTGAACGGCACAGCGTTGACCGATGAACAGAGAAAACGCATCGCAAGCGGCGAATCCGTCCTTGTCGAAAACATGTGGTCGGAGAAAAAGCGGCGTCATTATGATGCACGTTTGCAGTTCAATGCGTGCAAGGGCGGATTCGACTATGACTTCAAGGGAATCGCCCACCGGCAAGAGCAGACCGCAGCTCAGGAACAGAACCGGCAGCAGGAGCGTGGGCTGGTAATCCCCGCACGGCTGAAGGGAAAAGACCTTACCGAAGAACAGCAGGCATCACTGGCACAGGGCAAGGCGACCTACATCAAGGACATGACCGACAA
>OCSG01002296.1_pt1 | contig 10090 bp, 10 predicted proteins | sample 1538831 | NCBI WGS metagenome assembly OCSG01 (sample SAMN04571729, study PRJEB22368) | human gut metagenome | biome: human gut; material: stool | host: Homo sapiens | place: Luxembourg | collected 2012-09-20 | reverse complement strand
TATTTTTATAATTTCCAGTATGTGATCTTCTATCTAATCTTTCTTCATATTTTCCTGGTCCAAATCTTTCATCTAAACTTAAATATCCAGTTACCCTAGATATACCTTGAATATTTTTACTATTACATTTTGGACATGAATTTAAATTATTTTCAATACTAGTTCCACATTCTTTACAATATCTAATATGAAAATTAATTCCTATATAACTTATATTAGTTCTTTTATATGCATAATTTATAATTTCCATAATTACTTCTGGAGATGGTGAATCATCTAACTCTATATAAGAAATATGTCCTGCATTACAAAGTTTATGATAAGGTGCTTCTATATCAATTTTATCTTTTATTGATATATTATAATTAACAGGAATATGAAAACTATTAGTATAATATTCTTTATCTGTAACTCCTTTTATAATTCCATATATTTTTTTATCCTTTTTTATAAACTTTCCTGATAATCCTTCTGCTGGTGTTGCATAACAACTCCAATTTAATTGTGTTTCTTCAACTAATTTATCTGTATATTCCCTTATAAATTTAATTATCTTTAGTCCCAAATTTCTTGCTTCATCTGTTTCCCCATTATGTGATCCAATTAATGCATATAGAGTTTCTGCAAGACCTATAAATCCAATTGCCCATGTTCCTTGTTTAAGAATTGGCTCTATAGAATCATCAGGCATTAAATCTTCTGACCCCCTCATCAAACCTTGCCCCGCTACAAAAGGTAAATCTTTAACTTTTAATTTTTTTAAAATACTATATCTATGAAGCAAAGCTTCCTTTGCCAATGTTAATCTATTTTGTAATATTTCAAAAAATTTATTTATATCTTTATTTGCTTCTATACCTATCCTAGGAAGATTAATTGTTATTGGTGCTATATTTCCCCTTCCTTTACATCCTGGTTCTCCATTAACATTTTTCATTAAATAAGTCCGACATCCCATTGTTGCTGGAATATACCCTTTATCATAATATTCCTTATTAAAATCAGCATCTATATTCATAAATGTTGGATTCATTCTCTTTGATGCAACTTCACATGCAATTTTAAATAAATAGTAATAAGGATCATCTTGCTCCCTATTAACTCCTTTTTTAACTCTAAAAATTATATTAGGAAATATAGGTTGTTCACCTTTTCCTAATCCCTTTTCATATTCCCTTAGAAATATTTCACAAATTAATGCTGCATCATTTGAATTTGGTATTCCTAAGTTTACAGATGAAAAAGGCACTTGTGAACCTGCTCTTGAATGCATTGTATTTAAATTATAAACAACCCCTTGCATAGCTTGATGAATTCTACTTCTTAATTTTTTTTCTACTAAATCATCTAACCTTTTTTCTTCTATTCCTAATTCTAATAACTCCTCCCTTATTTCGTTTCTTGTAGGTTCAATAAATTGTGCCATATCATTATCAAAATCAGGATGTGATTGCCCCCCAAACATATCATTTTGAGTTGATTGTAATAATATACATGATAATTCTGCTGCTGTTTCTATTCGTTTAGGTGCTTTTATCGTTCCATAACCAGTATTAAATCCTCTACTTAAAACTTCTCCAGTAGGTATATGCAAACAATTCGTAGTCAAGTTATATGAATCAAGGTCATGAAAATATAATTCTCCTAATTCATGCGCTTTAGCTAAATGCTTGGGCATATTATAAAGATTATGCCACTTATTAGACTCTGATGCTATCCTTAATAATTTAGAACTAAAATTATTTCCAACATTAGCATTATCTCTATCAGTTTCTACTCCTATTTTTTTTATAACTTTCATTAAATCAGATTTTATATCTCTAACCCTAGTTCTTTCTCTTCTATATGCAGAATAAGCTTTTTCAATATTTGTATGTCCACTATCAACTAATGCTTTTTCTACTAAATTTTGTACTTCTTCTACTGATACTTTTTCTTTTTGAGATTCTTCTATATACTTTATTACTCTTTGAATACAAATTAATACTTCACTTTCTTTTAATGACTCTCCAACTTCATTACTTGCTTTTTTTATTGCATTCCTAATTTTATCAGTATTAAATTCAACCTCCCTGCCATCTCTCTTAACTACATATAGCATTTCCCCGCCTCCTATACACAATATATTGTGTATTTTTTTATATACATATACATTTTACCTCTACCCACCTCACTTGTAAATATTTTCCTGGAATTTACTTTAAATTTTCTTATTTTTAGCCATATATTTAATCAACATTATCAATAGTGATAATATTAACATTATCACTATTGATAATGTTATCTTATATGATATACTAATAATATAATTTAATTAATCGGAGGATTTTTTATATGCAAAAAATTGCTTTAATTACAGATAGCGCATGCGATCTTGATTTAAATACATTAAAAGAAAATAATATTAATTTATTACCACTTAGAATAATTTACTCTAATGCTGAATATAGAGATAGAATAGATATTTCTCCTTCAGAAGTTTATAAAAATTTAGAAAATGAAATTCCTAAAACATCTTTACCTAGTGCTAAAGATACTGAAGAAATTTTAAATAAATTAGAAGAAGAAAGTTATACTCATGTAATTTGTATTTCAATTTCTAGTGGACTTTCAGGAAGTTATAATGCTTTAAGATTAGCTTTAGAAGATCATCCAAACTTAACTTCTTTTGTTTATGACACCAAAATATTAGCTTATCCTCAAGGTGAAATAGTATTAGAAGTTGCAAAGCTTATAAGAGAAGGAAAAAATTTTAATGAAATAGTTTCTGAAATGCCTAATATAAGAAAAAGAATTACTGGTTATTTTACACTTAATACATTAGAATATTTAAAAAAAGGTGGAAGAATTGGAAGACTTGCTGGAACAGTAGGTGAACTTTTAAATTTAAAACCTATAATAACTACAGATGAAAATGGAGTATATTATACTGTTACTAAAGTTAGAGGAAGAAAACAATCTTTATCTAAAATGACAGAATTATTAAAGGGCTACCTAGAAAAATGTAAATGTGAAGTTGCTGTTTTACATGCAGGATGTGAAGAAGAAGCTATTAAATATATGGAAGCTATAAAAAACTTACCAAACATATCATCAATTAAAATTGCAGAAATAAGTCCTGCACTTGGTGTTCATTCTGGTCCTGGATTATTTGGTTTTTCAGTTAAAATGGATAAATAAACTATGAGTGATTTTGATTTTAATAACATAAATGACCTTAAAACTGAGGAAAAAAGATTATATGAAGAATATAAAGCAAAACTTGCAGAAATAAAAAAAGTACAAAAGGAAAAAGAAGCTGTTGGTCAAGTTTTTACAAAAGGTCTATTACCAATTTATGTACTTCATATTTTAAAATCAGGCCCTACAAATGGTAACGAAATTTCCACAAAAATTTCAGAAAGAACAAATGGACTTTGGACTCCTAGCACCGGTGGAATATATCCTTTATTAAAAAAATTAGAAAAAGAAGGATTAGTAATAGGACAATGGAATGATCCTAAAAAAAAATTCCAAAAATTTTATTCACTAACTCCTTTAGGTGAAAAAGAATTTGATAATAGAAAGAGTTTACTAAAACATAAAATTGAAGAATCTTTAATGGTTTTTCAAATTGTATATAAGGATTTATATTTATAAAAATGCACTTAGATATTATTTCTAAGTGTATTTTTATTTAAATTTAAGGGTAAACTAATAAAAATTTATTAGGATGGTGTTAAAATTATGAAAGGTATGATATTAGATTATACAGGTAATGATGCTTTTATCTTATTAGAAGATGATTCTATCATAACCATTCCATTAACTTCATTTGAAACTCTTATACCTTTAGGTACTAATATAAGTTTAACTAATTTATTTAATAAATCTACAAATACAAATTATAAAGCAATCCAAAACATTAATAAAACTGTTGACTTTCTATAATTTTTTACCTAAAATTAGTATATAAAGTTGCTAGGGGTGCCTAATGCTGAGAGATGAATTTTCATCAACCCTTTTAACCTGATCTGGATAATTCCAGCGTAGGGAAGCTATTATAGAATAAAAAAATATATATTCTATTATTGTGGTACCCTCTTACGCAAATAAGGAGGTATTTTTTTTATGTCAAATTTTCTAGCAACACTTGTTGAAAATTTAAAAACTATTTTTATCAACCCATTAACATTAATTACATTATTTGGTTGTGCTATCTTATTAATTGCATTTATAAAATTTAAATCTTTAAAATTAAACTCAAAATTAATTGCAAGAATAGGACTAGCTATTGCTTTAGCATTCATATTAGATATGATTAAAATTTATTCTCTTCTCAACGGTGGTGGAAGCATTTCTTTAGGAAGTATGATTCCAATAATAATTATTTCCTTCGTTTATGGCCCATCTGTGGGATTATTTACTGGTTTCCTTTTTGGAGTATTTAAATTAATATTAGATCCATATATATTAAACCCTATTCAAGTTCTTTTTGATTATCCATTACCTTTTTGGCTGTTGGAGTTGCAGGATTTTTTAAGAATAAATACTTAGGGGCAAGCATTGGTATGATGTTGCGATTTATTTCTCATTTTATTTCTGGTGTTGTATTCTTTGGCTCATATGCACCTGAAGGTATGTCACCAATAGTTTATTCTTTAACTGTTAATGGATTAGCTGTAGGTGGAGAATTATTAATTTGTTTAGTTTTGTTAGCATTTTTACCAACAGAAAAGTTAATTAAAATTCTTAAATCAAATATAACTACTGCATAAAAAATACACCATATAGCTTTTTTGAGCTATATGGTGTATTTTTACCATCCACTAGGCTTATTTTCTAAAACATCTATATTCCATTCCTTAAATTCATTAACTGCTACAACATAATACTTATTTTCTGTACTTTCTCTTTTATTATTTACTGTAATCAATGTTTTAAAATTACTACTATCATAACCTCTATTTTTTACTGTAATAACTATATCAAAATTAGGTTCATTATTATTTACTAGTTCTATATTAGGAGATATTTTTTTAGCTTCTGCTAAAAACTTATTTAAATCACTAGAAAATACATATTTTAAACAATCAATATCACCACTTATATTTACTCCTACATTATAATCTTTTAAACTTTGATTTTTATTTACTATTTGTAATACTTCTAATATAGTTTGATAATAAATATAATCAAAATCTCTAGGCTTTCTAATAAAAGATAAATTCTTTATTATTACTTCATCAAGTCTCTTAGAAACTGAAAATACATTATCATCATTATAAAAATTACCATCTTCAGTTCCTACAACATAATTAAATTCTTTTATTTCATCTCCTAAATCAAATTCAAACTTATAATCTGGGTCTAAACTTGATTTATTTTCACTTACCTTTGCTCTAGATAATATACTATATATTTCCTTAATAGCACTAGCCTCTGTAACTATAAATTTAAATCCAGTATCTCTTGTGCTTTGAATACTAATTTGTTCTATATCATTTGAATTTAAATATTCAAAATAATCATTTTTTAATCCAAGCTTTTCTTCGATCTTTTCCATAATTGTACAGCCCGAAAAATTAAAAATTAATATTATTAAAAATATAAATAAAATATAATTTTTTAATGTTTTTGACATTTGTATCTCCTCTAAATTCCAATTAAAATAATAGGAGAAGCATAAGCTTCTCCTAATAAAGATAATTATAATACTTTATTCCAATATTAGCAAATTAAATTGCTATATTAATCTTTAATGAATATTTAAATATGTTATTTAATTTATTATGTTTTCCTTGATTATTTCATTGGGACAACCACTGTTGAATTTTTAAAATCATAAAACATTAACCAGCAACCATTATTAGCATTATTTTTAATACTTACCCAAGTTACAAATCCTGTACGTCCATCATAAGGTTGTTCATCCTTATCTTTCTTTCCTGGCACTCCATAAATAATATGTTTTAGATTTCCCTTTGAATCACATTTATATCCAATCATAAAAAATCCATACTTTTTAATATATGGGTAATAATTTAACATTGGATAATAAGCTAATGTATATTTATTATAATTATTCATATTGCACATTTCACGCAAATCACCAACTGGCACTTTATACCATTTTGTATATTTTAATTCATCTATACTATCAGTATCCCTTTCAAACCCATCTACTATTGATTCAAAATATTCACCAATACTACCTCTTATTTTACCATTTATAGGATCAAATTCTTTATTTGCTTCAATCTCATCTTCATAATCTTCAAATTTACCTCTTAAATTTTCCTTAGGTTCATTTTCTTCAATTATTTCTGATTCTTCAGATTCTGCAAATTCTTTTTTGGTCTCTTCAGGTTCTATTTTCACTTCAACTTCATCTCTTATAGGATTTTCTATTATAGGCTTTTCTTCCTCTTTAGCTTCATTTTCACTTAAAGATTCTTCTTTAACTTTTCTCTTTTTAGAATCGTTCTTTTTTATCTCTTTCTTAGAATCCTTAATTATATTAGATTTTGTACTTCTAACATCTCTAGTTTTAACAATTGTATATCCTTTCCAATTATCAGTTGGTTGTTGCCCGTTCAAAAAACCGCACATTACGAAAATTGGACTATCATTATTCATTTTAACTATTGCTGCTCCACTTATTTTATCAAAATCTAAATTTAATCCAGCAATATTGGAAACATTAAATTCCTTTGTTACTTCACCTTTTCCTTTATCTGTTACTTCTAAAGGACCTAAATTTACAATTTGTTTTATATCCTTTTTAGAGCAAATTAATACCATGTAATATTTATCATTATCCTTTTTAAGATTTTGAGCATAAAAAGATATTTTACACTTATCTCCTTTAGCTTCTATCTTAGAATATCCAGATAATGTTTTATCCTCAGAATTTGCATAGCCTCGTTCATCTTCTTGCAAAATCACAAAGTTTCTATACAATCTATTATTACTTGCCATTCTCTAGAACCCCCACTTTATATTAATTCCATATATTATATGTTTGGCATTATAAAATATGTTATTATTTTTATTGGGTTCTATTGAACTTTATACTATATTTTAATTTTCTATAAAATTTCATTAATACAATTTGCAAGATTTGCAAACTCTTGAATAGATAATGTTTCCCCTCTTCTCTTTGGATCAACTCCAGCCTTTTCAAATGCAAGTTCTAACTTTTCCTTTGCTGGCCCAATACTCTTAACTCCATTCCATAAAGTTTTTCTTCTCATATTGAAGGAATTTCTTATTATATCAAAAAATAATTTTTCATTATCAACCTTAACCTTTGCTTCACTAAGCTTATCTAATCTAATTACTATTGAATCAACCTTTGGTCTTGGTATAAAACAAGTAGGTGGTACTTTTCTTACAATACTTGTATTACAATAATATTGAACTAATAAAGAAAGTGCACCATAATCTTTATTTCCTGGCTCTGCATTCATTCTTTCTGCTACTTCCTTTTGAATCATTATTGTTAAAGATTTAAAATTATATCCATCCTTAAGTAATTTAACTATTATAGGTGTTGTAACATAATAAGGTAAATTTGCAACTAGCTTTACACTTTTCTCTTCTCCTATTACTTCATTAAAATCAACTTTTAATGCATCATTATGTATAAGCGTAAAATTAGGATTATCTCCTAACTCTTGTTCTAATATAGGTATTAAATCATTATCTAATTCTATTGCTACTACTTTTTTTGCTTTTTTTAATAATTGAGCAGTTAATGTTCCTACCCCTGGTCCTATTTCAATTACTAAATCTTCACTATCAACTTCAGCTCCGGCAACTATATCTCTTGGTACTGAATCATCTATTAAGAAATTTTGTCCTAAACTTTTTGAAAACTTAAAATTATATTTTTTAACTAATTCAGCTGTTTTTACATCTTTTATATCCATTTACTTCTCCTTTTCCAGTTCTTTATCTACAAATTTAATTGCTTCTATAAACTCTTCTTTTGTTATTCCATAATTATTTAATCTAGATAACATTTGATTTGCATTTCCATATCCAATTCCTAATTTATTTCCTAATTTTATTCTTCTAGCTTTTGCATTAGGATCTCCATTTAACCCAAAATAGAACATGTCTTGGGCATCAAAGGTTTCAACCTTTTCTTCCAATGTTATCTTTGCTCTATTTAATGCTTCAATAATAACTTCTGGAGTTGCATTTTCAACACCAATATCATCATCTTTAATTCCATCTTCTTGAGAAATATATGCATGCTTTATTCCTGGTACTCTTTTTGCAATTATTTTTCTTATTTTTTCTCCTGCAAAATCAGGGTCTGTTAATACTATAACTCCCTTTCTTTTTTGCGCTTCTTTAATTCTAGCAATTACTCTTGCATTTATTCCAAATCCACCTACGGCAATCATTTCTGCATCAACAGCTTTTTTTACTGCTGCAACATCATCTTTTCCCTCAACTACTATAACCTCTTTAATCAAAAGAATCTCTTCCTTTCCTTTATTATCTCTTATTAATTTATCCTTATATTCATATAATGTCAAACTTTTGCCCATTACCTTTTTATTTTCTTAAAATAAATTTTTTATAATTAATGTATTTTTATAAATATTAAAGGAGGCTAGTCCAATACTAACCTCCCTTAATATTACCATTCTCCTGGATATGCTAAAATATAAACTGGAACATTATATTTTCTACCCCATGATCTACATTCTGATTCTGAATTAAGAAATACATCTATTATATTACCCTTAATTAATCCTCCTGTATCAGAAGCAATGGCTTTACCATAACCCTCAACATAAACCAAACTTCCTAATGGAATTACTCTTGGATCAACAGCTATTGTACTTATTCCTGCTGGCTTATAACTAGGTACAGTTCCAGTTGCTGTAATACCATCTCCAGCATAAGCAGTAGATTCACAATAAATTAAATCCTTGTATTCCATGTTGCCATCTCTGCTAGCAAATACTCTTCTAGTGCCTTGTGCTATAATTTCATTTACAGGCTCTTTAATAACCTTTGATTGAACTACTTCTCTAGATACTTCCTTGCCATCCTTTTTCACAACTTTGTAAGTTATTTCTTTTTGACCAGCTTCACCAGCTTGTCTTATGTCTTCATTATTTATATCTAAATTTTCATCTTCTTCAACTACTGTTTCATAATTAATATCTTCAGTAGCAACTTCATTTGTTATTTCTACTTTAACTAATTGAATTGTAAGATTATCTGATATCTCAGTATCTAATGAAGGTGTTATTTCATCTATTTCTTCATTAAATTCAATTCCCTCTGCTCTAAGTTCTTCATTTTCAGATTTAATCATATCCTTTATAGTATCTTCAGCAGTTTTTATAACAATTGTTTTGTTAGCAACTACCATTTCAACTTCTACAGCTCTCTTAATATTAATAATATCTTTTGACGATATTTTTTCATCTAAAGCTGGTTGTACTTTGTCCTTAGGAGCAATTTCTATTCCTTTTTCTGCAAGTATGTCTTTAACAGTCCCTTTGTATGTTATAAAAGCTTCTTTTTTTCCGTCAACTATTATTGTTATGTTTTTTCTCATGCATATAAGTGTTACTATTAATGTTATTAATAAAGCACTTACAGCACCTATTATTATTTTTGCCTTAGGACTATTAGTAAAATTGTTTTTTAAGTTTTCCTTTAAATTTTCAACCATCTACATTTAACCTCCTCTGGCAAGAGCGACCATTGAATTATATAAACAATTCTTGCTTTTGTCAAATTTCCTACCCTTCACTTGATAAAATGTATTTTTAATTTAATAAAATACATTTTTAATATTAATTTAAATAAAAATAAATAATGGCGTTTTGTTTTTTGAAGTTGTATAGATATTAAATTTAAAGTAATATTTTACAATTATTAATATTTATTTTACTTTATTTTTTATTATGAATCAAGTTATAGAAATTGTCATTTACAGCTAAATTAACTTCTTTTGAAGAAATCCCCTTTATCTCGGCTATTTTTTCTATTATATATCTTATATAGTCCGATTTATTCCTTTTTCCTCTATTTGGTGCAGGAGCCATATAAGGACAGTCTGTTTCAACTAATAATC
>OCSG01002281.1_pt1 | contig 10139 bp, 7 predicted proteins | sample 1538831 | NCBI WGS metagenome assembly OCSG01 (sample SAMN04571729, study PRJEB22368) | human gut metagenome | biome: human gut; material: stool | host: Homo sapiens | place: Luxembourg | collected 2012-09-20 | reverse complement strand
CATGGGAACCGGTGTGGGGAGAGGTGAAATCAATCCGCAACCATTATAATGAGATGGCTGTTACTTTGAATCAGAAGGCACAAGATCGCAATATCATTATCCGTTTCCGTCTTTATGATGATGGCTTGGGATTCCGGTATGAATTCCCATTGCAGAAGAATTTGAATTATTTTGTGATTAAGGAAGAACATTCCCAGTTTGCTATGGCGGGAGATCATACGGCCTTTTGGATTCCCGGAGATTATGATACGCAGGAATACGATTATACCGAGTCCAGACTTTCTGAAATTCGTGGATTATTGCAAGGGGCGATTACTGGAAACGCTTCTCAAACCTCTTTCTCGCCAACAGGTGTGCAAACTTCTTTGCAGATGAAAACGGATGATGGCTTATATATCAACCTGCATGAAGCTGCTTTGGTTGATTATTCCTGTATGCATTTGAACCTTGATGATCGGAACCTGGTTTTTGAATCGTGGTTGACACCGGACTCACAAGGAGATAAAGGATATATGCAAGCACCTTGTCGTTCTCCTTGGCGCACGGTAATCGTGAGTGATGATGCACGTGATATTCTGTCGTCTAAGCTGACATTGAATCTGAACGATCCTTGTGCTTATGAAGATGTTTCTTGGATTAAACCGGTGAAATACATTGGTGTGTGGTGGGAAATGATTAGCGGAAAAAGTTCTTGGGCATATACGGACGATGTTTACTCTGTGAAATTGGGCGAAACAGATTATTCAAAAACAAAACCGAATGGACGCCATGCAGCGAATAACGATAATGTGAAACGGTACATTGACTTTGCTTCTGAACATGGATTTGATCAAGTATTGGTAGAAGGATGGAACGAAGGTTGGGAAGATTGGTTCGGCAAATCAAAAGATTATGTATTTGATTTCATTACACCTTATCCTGATTTCGATTTGAAAATGCTGAATGCATATGCGAACTCAAAAGGAGTAAAGCTGATGATGCATCACGAGACATCCGCTTCTGTTCGTAACTATGAACGTCATTTGGATGCGGCATATCAATTTATGGTAGATAACGGCTACAATGCAGTGAAGAGTGGATATGTCGGCAATATCATTCCTCGTGGCGAACATCATTACGGACAATGGATGAACGACCATTATCTATATGCAGTGAAGAAAGCGGCTGATTATAAGATTTGTGTGAATGCTCATGAGGCAGTCCGTCCTACCGGACTATGTCGTACTTATCCGAATCTGATCGGCAATGAGTCGGCACGTGGTACGGAGTATGAAGCATTTGCCGGTAATAAACCGTTTCATACCACTTTACTTCCTTTTACCCGTCTGATTGGCGGACCGATGGATTATACTCCGGGTATTTTTGATACCAAACTTTCTTTCTTGTCGGGCGATCATAGTTTTGTACGTACTACATTGGCTAAACAATTGGCTCTTTATGTAACGATGTACAGCCCTTTGCAGATGGCGGCTGATTTCCCTGAAAACTACGAACGTCATATGGATGCATTTCAATTTATCAAGGATGTAGCCGTTGATTGGGATGACAGTAAGTATCTGGAGGCAGAACCGGGAGATTACATCACCGTTGCACGTAAGGCGAAGGGTACTGATAGCTGGTTCGTAGGTGGTATCACTGATGAGAATCCTCGTACTTCTGCTTTTACACTTGATTTTCTCGAACCGGGAAAACAATATGTAGCGACATTGTATGCTGACGGAAAGGAAGCGGACTTTGAAAAGAATCCCACCTCTTATCAAATAAAGAAAGGTATAGTAACTGCTAAAACCCGGATTTCTGTCAAACTGGCCCGTAGCGGAGGATTTGCGTTGAGCTTGATTGAAGCAGCTCCGTCGGATAAGAAGATAATCAAGAAATGGAAATAAGATCTAGGCAAAGAGATTGTTCTCGGATTCCCCGCTTTTAATAAATATTAGTTGTTGCCCCGCAAGGAAAACAAAACTTTGCGGGGCTCTTTGTTTTATCAGACGGATTCTTTTTTGTACTTTTGCACATCTTTTTAAAAAACATCAATAAAGAGAATAACATGGGAGGTTTTTTCGGAACAGTCTCGAAAGCTAGTTGCGTGACTGATTTATTCTACGGCACAGATTATAACTCACATCTGGGTACAAAGCGAGGAGGACTCGCGACATACAGTAAGGAAAAAGGTTTTATACGCTCCATTCATAATTTGGAAAGTACCTATTTTCGAACAAAGTTCGAAGGAGAATTGGACAAGTTTAAAGGAAACGCCGGTATCGGCATTATTAGTGACACAGACGCTCAACCTATTATTATTAACTCTCACCTCGGCCGCTTCGCCATTATTACCGTTGCAAAGGTTGTCAATATTCAGCAACTGGAAGATGAACTTCTCAATCAAAATATGCACTTCGCCGAACTTAGTTCGAGCAATACCAATCAGACAGAACTTATCGCATTACTTCTGATACAAGGTAGAAACTTTGTGGAAGGTATTGAAAATGTGTTCAAGCACATCAAAGGTTCTTGCTCAATGCTTATCTTGACGGAGGACGGAAGTATCATCGCTGCTCGTGACCAGTGGGGGCGTACTCCTATCGTAATAGGAAAAAAAGAAGGAGCATACGCTGCGACAAGCGAATCATCCAGTTTTCCGAATTTGGATTATGAGATAGAGAAATACTTAGGTCCCGGTGAAATCGTCCGTATGTATGACGATCATATCGAACAACTTCGTGAACCGAATGAGGATATGCAGATTTGTTCGTTCTTGTGGGTGTACTATGGTTTTCCTACTTCTTGTTATGAAGGACGGAATGTAGAAGAGGTGCGCTTCACTTGTGGATTGAAGATGGGACAGACAGATCAATCGGAAGTGGACTGTGCTTGTGGTATTCCTGATTCGGGAGTGGGTATGGCTTTGGGGTATGCAGAAGGCAAGGGGGTTCCTTATCACCGTGCGATTTCAAAATATACACCGACTTGGCCTCGTAGTTTTACTCCTAGTAATCAGGAGATGCGTGCGTTAGTGGCGAAGATGAAATTGATTCCGAACCGTGCAATGCTTGAAGGTAAACGCTTGTTGTTTTGTGATGATTCTATCGTTCGTGGCACGCAGTTGCGTGATAATGTGAAGATACTATATGATTATGGAGCAAAAGAGGTACATATGCGTATTGCCTGTCCTCCATTGATTTATGCTTGTCCGTTTGTAGGTTTTTCCGCTTCCAAAAATGCGTTGGAACTGATTACCCGCCGTATTATTAAGGAATTGGAAGGTGACGAAAATAAGAATTTGGATAAATATGCCACTACCGGGTCTCCCGAATATGAGAAGATGGTTGGTATTATAGCCGAACGTTTCGGGCTTTCTTCTTTGAAGTTCAATACAGTGGAAACATTAATAGAAGCTATCGGTCTGCCCAAATGCAAGGTTTGTACACATTGCTTTGACGGTAGTAGCCATTTTTAAAGTGGTCAGATAGGTCAGTTAAGTATCCGGATAAAACTATACAATAAAAAAGAGCCGTGAATTGCTTTGTAATTCACGGCTCTTTTTTTACCTTTACGGCACTATAAACTATCAATTTGTAAATTGTAATTAGTAACTTGTAATTAAAACAATATGACTTTAGTAGACAGATTTTTAAAGTATGTAAGCTTCGATACACAATCTGATGAATCGACAGGGCTTACTCCAAGTACTCCGAAGCAGATGATTTTTGCTGAATACTTGAAAAAAGAGTTGGAATCTTTGGGATTGGAAGATATTACTTTGGATGAGCATGGCTATCTTTTTGCTACACTTCCTGCCAATATAAATAAAGAAGTACCCACTATCGGGTTTATTGCCCACATGGATACAAGTCCTGATATGACGGGTAAAGATGTCACTCCGCGCATTGTGGAAAAGTATGACGGTTCGGATATTGTGCTTTGTGCTGAAGAGAATGTAGTCCTTTCTCCATCACAATTCCCGGAATTGCTGGATCATAAGGGAGAAGACTTGATTGTAACCAACGGAAAAACGTTGCTCGGTGCCGACGACAAAGCCGGTATCGCGGAAATTGTATCAGCGATGGTTTATCTGAAGGAACATCCCGAAATCAAACACGGTAAAATCCGTATCGGCTTCAATCCTGACGAAGAAATCGGTGAAGGTGCTCATAAATTCGATGTAGAGAAATTCGGTTGTGAATGGGGATATACGATGGATGGAGGTGAAGTAGGGGAGTTGGAGTTTGAGAACTTTAATGCTGCTGCCGCAAAAATAACCTTTAAAGGACGTAATGTGCATCCGGGATATGCCAAGGATAAGATGATTAACTCTATCTATCTTGCCAATCAGTTTATTACGATGCTTCCCTCACAGGAAAGACCGGAACATACGACCGGCTATGAAGGATTCTATCATTTGATTGGTATTCAGGGGGATGTGGAGCAAAGCACTGTGTCTTATATCATCCGCGATCATGACCGTGCAAAATTTGAGAACCGTAAAAAAGAGATAGAACGTCTGGTAGCTCAAATGAACGCTGAATATGGAGCTGGTACTGCGACACTCGAACTGCGCGACCAGTATTATAATATGCGTGAGAAAATAGAACCGGTAATGCACATCATCGATACTGCTTTTGCAGCTATGGAAGCCGTGGGTGTGAAACCGAATGTAAAACCGATTCGTGGAGGTACGGATGGTGCGCAGCTTTCTTTTAAGGGATTGCCTTGTCCGAATATCTTTGCCGGTGGTCTGAATTTCCACGGTCGTTACGAATTTGTGCCTATCCAGAATATGGAGAAAGCAATGAAAGTGATCGTAAAAATAGCAGAACTGGTGGCTTCCAAATAAAAAGACGGTAAGCTCCGGTAATACTTAATACCTGATACTTAAAACTTAATACTTTAAAATAATGAAAACCACTCCGTTTACAGAGAAACATATAGCACTTGGTGCTAAAATGCACGAGTTTGCAGGTTATAATATGCCTATTGAATACTCCGGTATCATTGACGAACATCTGACGGTCTGTCAGGGTGTCGGGGTATTTGACGTATCCCACATGGGAGAATTCTGGGTGAAAGGTCCGAAGGCATTAGCTTTTCTTCAGAAGGTGACTTCCAATAATGTGGCGGTACTGACTCCGGGAAAGATTCAATATACTTGTTTCCCGAATGATAAAGGAGGAATTGTAGATGACTTGCTGGTATATCAGTATGAACCGGAAAAATATATGTTGGTAGTCAATGCCGCTAATATTGAAAAGGACTGGGACTGGTGCGTTTCTCATAATACGGAAGGAGCGGAATTGGAGAACGCTTCGGATCACATGGCGCAACTTGCTGTGCAGGGACCGAAAGCGATTCTTGCTTTGCAGAAATTGACTGATATTGATCTGGCATCAATTCCTTATTATACTTTTAAAGTCGGAAAGTTTGCAGGTGAAGAGAATGTGATAATTTCCAATACCGGCTATACGGGTGCAGGAGGTTTTGAACTATATTTCTATCCGAATGTGGCTGATACTATTTGGAAAGCGGTCTTTGAAGCCGGTGAGGAGTTTGATATCAAACCTATCGGTTTAGGAGCTCGCGATACACTTCGGTTGGAGATGGGATTCTGTCTGTATGGAAATGATTTGGATGATACTACTTCACCGATAGAAGCTGGACTTGGATGGATAACTAAGTTTATAGAAGGTAAAGAGTTTATCAATCGTCCGATGCTGGAGAAGCAGAAAGCAGAAGGAGTAACCCGTAAATTGGTTGGCTTTGAAATGGTTGATCGTGGAATTCCCCGTCATGGGTATGAACTTGTAAATTCGGATGGGGAGAAGATTGGGATCGTTACTTCGGGCACTATGTCGCCTACCCGCAAAATCGGTATCGGCATGGGGTATGTGAAACCGGAATACAGCAAGGCAGGTACGGAAATTTGTATCGATGTGCGTGGTCGTAAATTGAAAGCGGTCGTGGTAAAACCTCCGTTCAGGAAATAATTGAATATTTATAGAAACGCAGATTAACGCAAATTTGCCCAGAATAAGATTTGAAATTAAACTTCTGCGTGAATTTGCGTTAATCTGCGTTTCTTATATGGATAAACGTTGCTCATTCCATAGATTTATTATAATTTTGTCAGCAAATATGATGAAATAATGTCTCAGTTACCTACTCTTATAGCCGATCTCGCACTGATACTGATCTGTGCAGGCATCATGACTTTATTATTTAAGAAGTTGAAGCAACCTTTGGTTTTAGGATATGTGGTTGCCGGCTTTTTGGCAAGTCCGCATATGCCTTATACACCTTCCGTAATGGATACTGCGAATATTAAGACATGGGCGGATATAGGTGTTATCTTCTTGTTGTTCGCTCTCGGACTGGAATTTAGTTTTAAGAAGATAGTAAAAGTGGGTGGCTCTGCTATTATTGCCGCTTGTACTATTATTTTCTGCATGATTCTGTTGGGTATAGGCGTTGGTATGGGCTTCGGCTGGCATAGGATGGATAGCCTGTTTTTGGGTGGTATGATTGCAATGTCCTCTACTACGATTATTTATAAGGCTTTTGATGATCTAGGGTTACGGAAAAAACAGTTTACCGGCTTGGTCTTGAGTATCTTGATTTTGGAAGATATTTTGGCAATTGTGTTGATGGTCATGCTTTCCACAATGGCTGTAAGCCATAATTTTGAAGGTACGGAAATGTTGGAAAGTATCGGTAAACTATTGTTTTTCCTAATTCTCTGGTTTGTGGTCGGTATCTATCTAGTACCGGAATTCTTGAAACGTTGCCGTAAACTGATGGGAGAGGAGACTTTGCTTATTGTGTCGCTGGCACTATGTTTCGGTATGGTGGTTATGGCGGCTAATACGGGTTTCTCCGCTGCTTTCGGTGCGTTTATTATGGGATCTATTTTGGCGGAAACAATTGAAGCGGAATCTATCGACCGATTAGTGAAACCTGTTAAAGATCTTTTCGGAGCCATCTTTTTCGTATCGGTAGGAATGATGGTGGATCCGGCGATGATTGTAGAATATGCCGTACCTATTCTTGTCATTACTTTGGCGGTTATTTTGGGGCAGTCCGTATTCGGAACATTTGGAGTAATACTTTCCGGCAAACCATTGAAGACGGCTATGCAATGCGGCTTTAGTCTGACGCAGATTGGTGAATTTGCATTTATTATCGCATCTTTGGGAGTCTCGCTGCACGTGACAAGTGATTTTCTCTATCCGATTGTGGTGGCTGTTTCCGTCATCACTACTTTTCTGACTCCTTATATGATTCGTCTTGCCGAACCGGCTTCTACTTTCGTAGATGCTCATCTTCCCGTTTCATGGAGGAAATTTCTGATGCGCTACTCTTCCGGATCGCAGACTGCGCTCAATCATGAGAATTTATGGAAGAAGTTGATATTGGCAATGGTACGCATTACTGTCGTTTATTCTATTGTCAGCATATCGATCATTGCGCTTTCTTTCCGTTTTGTCATACCTTTCTTTAAAGAGAACCTGCCTCATTTGGGAGCTTCTTTACTTGGAGCTGTGTTTATCATTCTCTGTATTGCTCCATTTTTGCGGGCTATTATGGTGAAGAAAAACCATTCGGTGGAGTTTATGACTTTGTGGCACGCCAATCGTGCAAATCGCGCTCCGCTAGTATCGACCATTGTGATTCGCATTATGATAGCGGCACTTTTTGTTATCTTTGTGATTTCCGGATTATTCAAGGCGTCTATCGGCCTAGTTATCGGAGTTGCAGTGCTGGTAGTGTTGCTAATGGTATGGTCGCGCCGCTTGAAAAAGCAGTCTATCTCGATTGAACGTCGTTTTTTCCAGAATCTTCGTTCCCGTGATGTGCGCGCGGAATATCTAGGGGAGAAAAAACCGGAATATGCCGGACGCTTGTTATCGCATGATCTCCATCTTGCCGATATGGAGATTCCTGGTGAGTCTGCTTGGGCGGGAAAGACATTGATGGAACTGAATTTAGGAAAGAAGTTCGGAGTTCATGTTGCTTCCATTCTTCGCGGAAAGAGACGGATTAATATTCCGGGTGGTTCTGTCCGTCTGTTTCCAATGGATAAAATACAGGTGATAGGGACGGATGAACAATTGAATGTGTTTAATGAAGCCATGCAAAATGGGACAAAGGTGGATTGGGATGTGTATGAAAAGAGTGAGATGACTCTAAAACAATTAATTGTTGATAGTGATTCCATGTTTTTAGGTAAGACCATTCGTGAATCGGGTATTCGGGATAAATATCATTGTATGATAGCAGGTGTTGAAAGTGAGGATGGAACATTGATGATTCCGGATGTGAATGTGCCGCTTGAAGAGGGTGATGTGGTTTGGGTGGTAGGTGAAAAAGAGGATGTATACCAATTAGTCAATCAAAAAAACGAAAAAGTACAAGTCGGATAGGAGTGTTATGCCTATTTTTGTAAACGGTAAAAACTTAAAAATAATAATATCATGAAGAGCGATCCGAAAGAATGTCTGTATTGTCAGAATAATGAAACGCTGCATAATCTGATGATTGAGATTGCGCAGTTGAGTGTGTCACGTGTATTCCTGTTTAAGGAGCAAACCTATCGCGGGCGTTGCCTTGTTGCTTACAAGGATCATGTGAACGATTTGAACGAGTTGAGTGATGAAGACCGTAATGCTTTTATGTCAGACGTTGCACGTGTTACCCGTGCCATGCAAAAAGCTTTCCAGCCGGAAAAGATAAATTATGGTGCATACTCAGATAAGTTGTCTCATTTGCATTTTCATTTAGCGCCTAAATATGTGGATGGACCGGATTATGGAGGCACATTTCAAATGAATCCGGGAAAGGTTTATCTGACTGACGCGGAATATCAGGAACTGATTGATGCAGTTAAGTCAAATCTGTAAATGATAATCTAGAGTCTACGGTTCACGGTTCACCACAGAGGACACAGGGGACACAGAGGTTGTATATCGCGAAGCATACCTATAATTGTATTAAGAGTATAATCATGGACAGTGCCTAAAAGACTCTTTTCCCTATTTCCTCTGTGTCCTCCGTGTCCTCTGTGGTGAACTATTCTTCAAAGTCAAAATCGAAGTCGAAATCGTCCATAAACTCCGGAGTTGTAAATTCTTCTAGCTCGCGGCGGTCTTTTTTAGTTGGGCGTCCGGTTCCGCGTGCACGGTCTATGAATCCGCTGATTTTGCTCATTTCTAACAATTCGTATTGATCGGGAGTAGTGACGTTTTCCATCATCTCCGGTACTAACTTTGCACCTATGCGCTTTTCGATAGCCTGCAGTACCTTGAAGGAATAGGTGATAGGTGGCTTTTTTACCTGTATGACATCTCCCGGTTTTACCATACGGGCAGCTTTCACCAATGCGCCATTGATGGTGACGCGTCCTTTCTTACAAGCTTCCGCTGCAATTGTGCGTGTCTTGAAGATGCGGACAGCCCACATCCATTTATCTATTCTTGCTTCCGCCATTTTATTTCTTATTAAACTGGTTCATTGTGATATCAATTCCGGCAAGGCAAAAACTCTTGATGATTTCTCCAGCTGTTTCCAATCTTTCATTCATTGTTTTCCAGTCTTCATCAGTGAAGTGTCCGAGTACGTAATCTATTTGTCCGCCACGAGGAAAATCATTTCCGATACCAAAACGCAAGCGGGCATAGTTCTGAGTCCCTAATGTTGCAGCGATATGTTTCAAACCGTTATGTCCGGCATCGCTTCCTTTTCCCTTCAAACGTAGTGTTCCGAAAGGGAGTGCCAGATCGTCTACTACAATCAATACATTCTCTAGTGGAATGTTTTCTTTTTGCATCCAATAGCGAACGGCTAATCCGCTTAGGTTCATAAAAGTAGACGGTTTCAACAGTATCAATTGGCGACCTTTGATCGTGAAATTAGTGGTGAATCCGTAGCGGCCGTCAATAAAAGGAGGAGCACTGTTGGTTTTAGCCAATGAATCTACCGTCATAAATCCGATGTTGTGGCGGGTCTCATGATATTCGGGACCAATATTCCCCAGTCCGACAATTAAATATTTTATCATTGTTTTTTCGGTAAAACAGTTCGTTAATGTAGAAAGAGAAACGCAGATTAATACAAATTAATGCAGACTGAACATCTGCTTTAATCTGCAT
>OCSG01002272.1_pt1 | contig 10170 bp, 10 predicted proteins | sample 1538831 | NCBI WGS metagenome assembly OCSG01 (sample SAMN04571729, study PRJEB22368) | human gut metagenome | biome: human gut; material: stool | host: Homo sapiens | place: Luxembourg | collected 2012-09-20 | reverse complement strand
GCCGCTATATGGATGAGATCACCGGAAACCGTGGCGTGATTTTTGCCACCGGCACCCCGGTCAGCAACTCCATGACCGAGCTTTACACCATGCAGCGTTACCTTCAGTATGAACGCCTGCAAGAACTGAACATGACCCACTTCGACTGCTGGGCTTCCCGATTTGGGGAGACCGTCACAGCATTGGAGCTGGCACCGGAGGGGTACACTCTAATAGGACGATAAATCTAAACGACCAAAAGTAAAAGCCCAACGGTAGAAAGGTGGTGGAGATAATAGCAAGGTATTCAAAAATAACAGCGTTGTATGAACGATTATCGCGCGATGATGACCTATCGGGAGAGTCGAATTCCATCACCAATCAGAAGAAATACTTGGAAGATTACGCTCAGAAAAGCGGATATACAAACATTCGCCACTTCACCGATGATGGCTATTCCGGGGTGAACTTCAATCGACCCGGCTTCCAAGCAATGATAAGTGAAATCGAAGCCGGCAATGTGGAAACCCTTATCGTCAAGGACATGAGCCGCTTAGGACGAAACTATTTGCAGGTCGGCTTTTATACGGAAATCCTATTCCCGCAGAAAAAAGTCCACTTCCTCGCAATCAACAACAGCATCGACAGCAACAAGGCTTCCGACAACGACTTTGCTCCATTCTTGAACATTATGAATGAATGGTATGCTAAGGATACAAGCAACAAAATCCGTTCTGTTTTTGACGCTCGTATGAAAGATGGCAAGCGTTGCAGCGGTTCAATTCCCTACGGGTATAATCGTGTACCGTCCGATAAGCAAGCGCTTGTCGTTGATCCTGTTGCTGCCGAGGTTGTAAAGCGTATCTTTTTACTTGCCAACGAGGGCAAAAGTACGCGAGCAATCGCGGAAAAGCTGACGGAAGAAAAGGTTTTGATTCCATCTGCCTACGCAAAGGAATACCACCCGGAGCAGTACAATGGACAGAAGTATTCCAATCCCAACCTGTGGGGAATGTCTACGGTTAGGGGCATATTGGAAAGACAAGAATATCTCGGACACACGGTTCTGCGTAAAACGGTAGGCACGAATTTCAAACTGCATAAGCGGAAAAGCACAGCCCAAGACGAACAGTATTTGTTCCAACACACACATGAGCCTATCATATCGCAGGAGCTATGGGATAGCGTACATAGGCGCAGAAAGCGTGTGCAGCGGGCTTCGGCTTGGGGCAGTCACACCAACCGATTGAGTGGTTATCTATACTGCGCCGACTGCGGCAGACGGCTGACGCTTCAGACGCATTACAGTAAAAGGGACGGCTCTGTGCAGTATTCCTATCGCTGCGGCGGATATGCAAGCAGAGTAAATAGCTGCACGGCACATTCAATCAGCGCTGACAATGTTGAAGCCCTGGTATTATCTTCTGTAAAGCGCTTTTCACGGTTCGTTTTGCAGGACGAGAACGCCTTTGCAGCCGAATTGCAATCGCTATGGATTGAAAGGCTGAAAACAGAGCCGAAAAATCAGCAATCTGAATTGCAACGCTGCCAGAAACGGTATGACGAATTGTCTAACCTTGTCCGCGGGCTGTATGAAAATCTGATGTTGGGCTTGCTATCTGAAAGACAGTACAGGCAGCTTATGAAGCAGTACGATGTCGAGCAGACAGACCTCGAAACCAAAATGGACGCAATCAAAAGCGCTCTTGCGGAGGAACGAGAAAAATCCGGGGATATTAAGCAGTTTATAGCGCTGATCCGTAAGTGCAAAAATCCTACGGAGATCTCTGACTTAATGTTCTATGAACTCATAGACAAAATCGTGGTTTATGAAGCGGAGGGCGTTAGCCGGGCAAGAACCCAAAAGGTTGATATTTACTTCAACTATGTTGGGCAGGTCAACATCGACTACACGCCGGAGGAAGTTGCCGAGATACAGGCACAGGAAGCACAGACAGCGGCTGAACGGCTGCAAAAGCAGCGCGCAAGGGAGAAAGCCTGCCGGGAGAAGCGCAAGGCTGAAAGGCTTGCAGCAAACGGCGGTGAACTTGTAAAAAAGCAGGTTTGCCCCCAATGCGGCAAGATATTTATACCAGCCAGCAGTCACCAAACCTTTTGTTCAGAGGGCTGCTGCTACCAAGCACGGCAGAATCAGAAGCAAGCCGAACGCGAAACCGAGCGCGGGCAGCATTATTACCGCCAGCGCATTTGCGCGATATGCGGTAACCCCTATTGGCCTGAGAGCAGTCGGTCAAAGTTTTGTTCCGATGCTTGCCGGAAAAAGAACCACAATAAAGTAACCTTGGAAGCCTATCACAAGAAAAGAGTAAAGGAGCAGACGCTATGGAAAAGCACATCACCAGTGAACACGCAGACCTGAAATGGGAACGGTTACGGCTGCAATATCTCCGAAAATGCCGGAGAACGCTGTACACAGAACTGCTGGCTACCGATAAGCTGAACGAACATCTTGGGGAAATCAACGAGCAAGCGGATTCTATGTTTTCCCAACTTGTAAAGCAACTTGCCGAGCAGCAAGGCATAACGGAAGCGCTGAAAGCCGAAAATCAGCTGCTTTGGGTGCAGCAGATGAACAATGTGCAGAATGTGGCTGCCGAGATTGTGCTGAATGAGCTAATCTACTGCTGAAAGAATGGTTGGGGTATTTATGTTTTCTCGTTTAAGAAGCAACATCGTTGTACTGTGGATTGTACGCCTACTTGCGTTGCCAATGATTGCGCTGCTGTATGCGGCAGGATTTGTACTTAATCTTTTGTATGGTATCGGCGGCAGCATTGGTATGATTCTTGCCGGGCTGGGCGGCTTTGCGGCTTTCCTCGCGCTGCTGGATGGCAGCTATGCACAGGCGGCAGCTTCGGCGCTTGTGGCGCTGCTGTTATGCCCATTTGCAGCACCGATGCTGCTATCACTGGCAGGAAGTGCCTTGATTGTCGCTGCATCAGCGTTATTTGCTTGGCTATTCTGAAAACAGAATATGACGATGAACCGCTGTCGGCTGCACAGCGGCTTTTCTTTTTCGGAAAGTATTCAAGAAGTCACAAAGTTTTGTGTACAGTTGAAGAAGGTCAATAGATTTTGTGTGGAATTTATATTTTTTCAAGAAAGTACTTGATTTATCAAGAAGAGGGAGTATATTATAATATATCATGATAGTTTATATTCGGCGGGAAAGGAGTATTTGAGCTTGAACACATCAAAGAAAGCCGAGAGGACGAAAAAAATGATTGGTATATGTCTGGACTGCTTTGTTGAAAAAGGGCTGACGGTAACGACCACCACAGATCTCTGCAATGCAAACAATCTGCAAAACGGTGGGATCTATTACTATTTTGACACAAAAGAAGAGATGGTTCTGGCCTGTGTCGAAGAAGCAATTTCTCGCATTGAGCAGGGTGCGTTCAGCATTGCCTTTGAAGATATCAAAGATGTTGCCAATATGATGGATCATCTCGGCACTCTTGCGGATGAACTGTCTCCGGTTATGCGTTTTCTGGTCAGCGTATGTGTGTCGCAGGAATACGGAAACAAAGTCAAGCCATACCTTGTACAGCTTGCAGGTCGCTACCCTTATTATACGAAAAAAATTGCCGAGATTCTCGGCTGCACCGCAGCGGAAGTAGAACCGTATGTCCACCTGTCTATTCTGGCGCTGAACAACTATATGATTTTTAATGAGCGGGCGCTGTTCCTGCCGCAGATAGAGGCGGCGAAAAAAGGACTGATGCAGCTTGCAAAAAGGAAGGGATGATACAGATTACGACAAGTAACAAAACAGATAAGAGCAGAGAAACCTTATAGGGAGGTAAACAAATGAAGAAAAGAGTATTGAGTATTCTGATGATGCTGTGTCTGGCGCTAACACTTCTGCCTGTGTCCGTTTGGGCAGCAGACAGTGTTGCAGAAGTCAGCACAAAGGAAGAATTGAATGCTGCACTGAGCAATGCAAGTGTAACAGAAATTCATATCATCGCAGACATGACTTATAATGATCCGTTGAACGCAATCAAGCCCGTTCAAGTGAATGAAGGTGTGACACTCACCATAAGCGCTTACGATACAACGGTATCCGGTACGATCGTGAATAATGGTACTGTCAAGGTAACCAGCAAATGGGTTTGCTTATGGAAAGCACAGACCGCAGGTACCGGCAAGCTGATTGGTGGTACGGATTCATGGGGTGACCCTTCCACCTATGTAGACTATGGCTGCGTCCCTGAAACAATGTTGGATGGCTGCCGCATCAATATTGTGAAGGATATTTCCCAAGCGGTCACAGCGGCGTTGCCCGATACTATGCAGACCGGCGATACCATCAACGTTACATTCAGCAATCTGATTGAGAGCGTCGATCCGGCCAAAGTATTTAACTTTGTCTGGAAAGACGGCAGCAGCTTCACAATATATGATGGACAAGCAACGCCGACATTAACGAAGCCCGGCGCACTAAAGCTGAGTCTCACCCCGAAAAAGCCCTATGTGATGTGCACATCTAACGGAACTATGGGCAGTCTGGACGCGCAAGGTACTGTGACGCAGAAGATGTTGGATACGATCTATGTCGACCAAAGCAACGGCAATGATTCCAATCTGGGTGATACTGCGGCACAGCCTGTGAAAAGCATAGAGAAAGCACTGGATAAGATCACCGACGACGGCCAGATCGTTCTGCTGAGCGATTACAGAGGTCGGATCGTTTTCAATAAGAGCGTTACGGTCAAGTGCGAAGATGGAAACGCTTTTGCGCTGACATCTTCATCTCCCAATTATGTGTCGGATGGCGTCACCGTCACACTGGAAAAGCTGAATTTTTCGGATTCCACCTTCTGTAGAGACACGCAGGGCACCGGTTCGCTGATTTTCACGAACTGCACCGGCAGCCTTTCCATCGGTTCGGGTGATATTTCTAATATTACCATGGAAAACAGCCAGCTCAGCGGCAACATCAGTGCGTCTGAGTCACTCTCCATGAAGTCTTCTACATTCAGTGGTCAATTCAATACAAAGAGGGTGATTGCACCATCAGCTGCAAAAAGAATGCTCCCAGCCTTATCAGTGGCACGGTTACTGCAGGAACGCCGGTCAAGCTGGTTCCTTTTGAAAACGCCAAAGCCGGAGATAAGCTGTTAGAGGTTCCTGATTCGGCAGCAGCAAACAGCTTCGCGTTATCTGACACAAGCGGTGTGTATGGCGTTGTGTTCAGCGCGCAGTATAACGGAAATTATCTGTGCCTGGCGCAGCGTATTACATCTGAAAATGGCAAGATTGCTGTTGCCAACGAGCCGAAAAACAAGGATACAGTCTATGTTCCAGCCAATGTCAGGCTGGATGGCTTTGTCGCCGGTGTAAGGCTTGATACGGCAATGTGGAGCGGAAACACAAACGGTATATGGAATGCAGAAGAAACACCGGAACTGATTGTAACGCTGAAAGCAGATGACTTCTGCTTCTTTGACAGCAGTTTCTCTGCAGACGCTGTGCAGGTTTACTCTTGGGCGGATATGAGTTCTCAACCAAGCTTTGAGGATACAGCAAAAAATAACAAGGTTACCTGCATGGTAAAACAGAATCAAGGTGCGTCACCAGACGGCAAAACCTACACCTTTACGATTCAGTATCCGAAAATTGAGCGGCTGGAGCAGGTCCTCGAAATGGAAACCACAGACCGCACGGCTTCTTGCAAGGAAGTGCTGCAACCCCGCCATGTCGGCAACCCACAGGGTACTTTGAGTTATGAGAGCAGCGATCCTCAAATCGCTTCGGTGGATTCAGCAACCGGTGTAATCACGGTAAATAAGCCGGGTACGGTGACAATTACGATTCACGCAGCTCAAACGGATATTTATGCCGCTGCTGAAACGAGCTATCAGCTCGTTATCAGCCACAAGTATTCAGATACGTATAAAGCTGATGATGAAACCCATTGGAAGGAGTGCGCCTGCGGCGAGAAAACCGATGTGAACAACCATGCGGATGGTAACAAAGATCACAAATGCGATGTTTGCGGCAAGATTCTGAGCAAGTGCGCCGATACCAATAAGGATCACAAGTGCGACCTTTGTGGCAAAACGCTGAGTGAACACACCGGCGGCACGGCCACCTGCAAGGATAAGGCAAAGTGCGCGGTCTGCGGCGAAAGCTACGGCGAACTCGACGCAAATAACCATACCGACTTGAAGCACATTGAAGCAAAAGCGGCAACCAAGACTTCTGAAGGCAATATCGAATACTGGTATTGCGAAGGATGCGGCAAATATTACAAGGATGCCAAAGCAACACAGGAAATCACCAAGGAGCAAACTGTAACCGCAAAGCTTCCGAGTGATAACAATACAAGCGCTGGCGGTAGCACTGGTAATAACAATAAACCAAGCAACAATGCAACTACCTCGCCTCAGACCGGCGGTAGCACCGGTAATAACAATAAACCGAGCAGCAATGCAACTGCCTTGCCTCAGACCGGCGACACAAGCAACCCTGCTTTGCTGGTTGTCCTTATGCTTGTCAGCGGTAGTGCAGCCATTGGTACAGCCGTTGTTGGCAGCAAGAAAAAGCACAACAGATAACTGAACAGCCCCCGTTCCATCTTCCGGGCAAAGCAAAAGCGCCGCAGCGATGTGGCGCTTTTCTATTGCCACAAAGCGGCAAATAGAGGGCTTTCCCACCATAAGCGACAAGTTATATTCCCCACCACCGTAAAGCCCCTCATATCAAACAAAAACGTCCAAAATCGCCCCGAAAGCGAACAGTTTCGGGAGATGTTGGGCGTTTTCTATTTTCAAAAGCAAATCCGCAAACCCGGCGCGGGCAAGGAGGTGATGCAGATGCCCCGTATGCCGAAATATCTCAAGAGAGAATGGGCGTTCTTTCTTGGAGATTGCGGACGGAAGAAATATAACCCGCTTTGCAGGAAATGCGAAAGGAACTGCAAGCAGAGCTTCCGTGCCGTTGTTATCCTATGCACACAATACAAATCGAAAAGGAGCATAAAGCAATGAACGACAATCCGAACAGCTTCGGCTCTAAGCTGGAGCTTATCAAGGCCAGCGACATTAAGCCAAAGCAAGTGCGTTGGCTGTGGTATCCCTATATTCCCTTCGGCAAGGTTACACTGCTGTAAGGTGATCCCGGTGACGGCAAGAGTAAGCTCATGCTTTCTCTTGCCGCTTTGCTTTCTAAGGGTGCGCCGCTGCCCTTCTCCGATGATGAGGAGAGCTACGAGCCTGTGACGATCATCTATCAGACCACGGAGGACGATGCCGATGATACGGTTGTGCCGCGCTTTAATGCGGCTGGCGGCGATGGTGAACGGCTGGTATTTATCAAAGAAGATGTGAAACGCCTGACTTTCGGAGATGACCGTATCCGAGAAGCCGTTGAACAGTGCGATGCCAAGCTGCTGATTCTTGACCCTATGAGTTCTTACATCGGTGACGATTGTTCCATGAACAATGCCAACGAAACCCGCGCGGAGTTTAACCATCTGATTGCCGTTGCCAAGGATACGGGCTGCGCTATCGTCATTATCGCCCACATGAACAAGGCAAAGGACACCAGCCCCCTCTACCGTACCAACGGTTCTATCGACATTGCGGGTGCTGCGAGAAGCATTCTCGCCATCACACGAACCGCAAACAGTGCAAATCCAGCCGAACGCTATTTGGTGCAAGTAAAATCCAATCTTGCTCCAATGGGTTCGGCTATTCTTTTTGAGGTGGCAGACAAGGGCGTGAATTTTCTTGATGAACTGGAAATGACCGCCGAGGACGCATTCGCTGCCACTGCCCCGCGAATGGGCAGACCGAATGACCGCGAGGAAGCAGCAACGGCGTTTATCCGTTCGCTGCTTGATGGCGGCAGACAGCTGGCTTCCGACTGCGAAGCCAAACTTGAAGGCGCAGGCTTCAAGAAATCAACCTACAAAAAGGCAAAGAAGAAAGCCGGGGTTCACTCCGTGAAGGACGGTTTCGCATGGTATTGGACTTTGCCGGAGGTTGAAAAGCCGAAAGAAAGCTGGCAGGGAGAAAACCTGCCGACTTGATTTCGGCGCAAAAAGGAGGTCAAGGGGGAACGCCCTTGCCCACGACATCTTTGCAGCGAAGCTGAAAGTGTCATAGTGGGTTACACAGATTGTTCCAATCTTGTGTAACGGGGCTTCGCCCTACCGCTTGGAAAGGAGAAATTGTAGTGGCAAAAGATATGAGCTGCGCCAGAGTGAAGCAGTGTTCAGCTGCCAGCATCGGCGCAACAGAACGGCACAATGAACGGCTGAACACCGACTATGCCAACGTCAATGTAGTACAGGAGCGCATACCGCTTAACGTACACTATCGCTCCCCGCCGTCCTCTTATATGGAAACGCTGCGCACTATGGAAGCGGCTGGAACGGTATCGACAAGGGGGCTGCGGAAAGACGCTACGCTTTTCGATGAAATCATCATCGATGTGAACACGATGTACTTTGAGCGCAACGGCGGTTATGAGTACGCAAAGAAATTCTATGAAGAAGCCTATCACTTCTTGGAGAAGAAATTCGGATCAGAGTATGTAGTGGCTGCTGTTATGCACGCAGACGAGATCAACAAGGCTGCGACCAGCGACTTGGGAAAAGATGTCTACCACTACCATCTCCACGCCGTAGTGATTCCTGTGGTGGATAAGGATATTCTGTGGAGCAAGCGCTGCAAGGACCCGGCGCTGCGCGGTACGGTTCGGGAAACTATTCATCAAGTGAGCCATTCCAAGAAATGGGCATCAAATATCCCGCTGAAAGATGAACAGGGTCAGCCTGTCCTGCGGAGCAACGGAAAACCCAAGTATCGCCCCTCGTACAGTATCTTGCAGGACGAACTGGTGGCTCATATGCAGGAGCATGGCTTCACGAATTTCCAGCGCGGAGAGTTGGGAAGCACACGCGAGAACCTTACTTCCCTGCAATATCAGATCGAAAAAGATAAGGAACGGCTTGCCAACATTCAAGAGCGTGTAGAAGCTGCGCAGACCAAGTACGAAGCGGCATGGAATGTGCGCAAAACCGAATCCGAAATTGACGACATGGGCAAGAAAACCATTACAGGCAAATATACCGTGTCGAAAGAGGACTACAAGCAGTTGACGGCGTTAGCAAAGGAGGGCATCACAAGCCGCCAAGAAATCCACAAACTGAACGAGGATATTTCGCTCTACAAAAAGCAGTACATCGACTGCAAGTACGAATTGAGAGATACACAATCGGCGTATGCCGCATTGCGGCGGCGCTGTGAGCCGTTTTTGCAGGCGCTCAAATACTTTCCCCAGTTTGCAAAGAGCTTCGCAGAGAAGATTGCTGACCTGCTGGAGCACAGAGAAGCGCAGCAGAAGAAAGAGCGCGAGGAAGCAAAACGCAATCCGCATAGAGCATCTGCCCGCCGCCAAGATGACCAAGATTTGGAGCGCTAAAATGCCCGCTTCCATTACTATCCCGACTTTATAACTTCTTCCCCACTTGAATTTGGAGGTACAGAAAATGAACGATATTACCAGCACCATCACAAAGTCCCTTGCTGTCTTGGGCGAGAATGGCAGCGGATATACGAAAGAAGCAAATTTTGTTTCATGGAATGGCAACGATACAAAGCTGGATATTCGGATTTGGTATCCGGGGCACGAACGGTGCGGCAAGGGAGTTACGCTCACCGAGGACGAGGGCAGAAACCTTTACGAAGCACTCAAAGAAATTTATGAGCCGGAATAATTCTTTCAGCCGGCAGAAAGGGTGTTTGAAACTTGGCACATCAAATTTCGACTGATGGGGAGTATGTCATGGAAAATTCCAATTCTGATTTTGCGGTAAGGCTGGGAAGAACTACCTTTATTGTCTGCATCAAGCAATCCCAAACAGCAAAAAAGCCGCTTGAAAGAATTATCAAAGATGTATGTAGGCACGAGGTTTTAGGAGATTTCCGTACTGGAAAATCGTAAAGCTATATTAATATTTACGAAATCGTCTTGACAAACTGCTCTCCGAGGGAACCGGCTATCGGGCGCGCACTCGATTCTCCAAGTTTTTCAACCTGCCGGAGCTGATGAACCTGTTCAAAGAAGTGGCGGACATCAAGACCGCCGACCAACTGAACCTGCCCACCCCGGAGGTGGAATACCACAACATCGTGGCGCAGCCTACCGAACATCAGC
>OCSG01002253.1_pt1 | contig 10236 bp, 7 predicted proteins | sample 1538831 | NCBI WGS metagenome assembly OCSG01 (sample SAMN04571729, study PRJEB22368) | human gut metagenome | biome: human gut; material: stool | host: Homo sapiens | place: Luxembourg | collected 2012-09-20 | reverse complement strand
CCTTTTTACTTCCCGCCTTCCACGTCATCTGATTTAAGGCATATGCGATAATCCCATTTTGAATACCCGAAATGCTCGGCGGATATGACGCATTGTCAGTGCTGACTTCGAATTTGGTTTTACCTGCATTGAGATTTTTCTGAATCCTCTCAGCGTAGGCTCGCGCCCACTTTGCGGCATCTCCGTTTCTGACAAAGTAGTTGTCTGCCAGGCTTGTAGAACGTGTGCCATAACCGCTTGCCGTATAAATCTGATCATGACCGTTGTGTGCCAACGCCATGAGTTCATCCGTCAGTCCAAAATACAAATGCGTTTGATCAAAGTTATAATAATTGTCTTTTGTATCATCCCATGTACAGTCCACCTGATACCATTTGCCATCCAGCTTCATGGCATTCCAGGTATGTCCATCATAGGTATCCCTTGTCTCAGCATTTGTTATGCCGGCTGCAGTAAGCAGTTTTGAATAGGCACTCTCATAGGCTTGACATGTCCCCAGCTTTCGTGTCAGTGCGCTCTCTGCCGAAGACCATTTCAGGGAATGATCGTAATCAAGCTGCTGCAACAGCCAGTCATGCAGCCACAATGCCTTTTCATAGTCTGAACCATCAGTCTCCTTGCTGCACTTTTTTACCACAGCATTCAAAATGTCACCCACGCTCGGATAAGCCTTGTCAGATACCTGTATATTTGTGCTCACACGCATATAATAGACACCTGACGTCTTGTCCATTACATAAAACCTGAAGTTATAGACTCCCGAAGCAGTCATTGTGAATTCAAAGTCGTGAGATTCACACTCATCTGTATATTGAATCCACGCTCCGCGGCTTGGATCCGCCACGGATTCAAAACTATACTCACCCGGATTGGAATAACTCGGTGCATCCATTCTAAACAAATACCGGCCACTGCCACCATCCGCCGAAACGTGGAATGTTGTATCCTCTCCTAATTTGGGTTCGTTCCATTCAACCTTTAATGCGACACCTTTTTGAGGATCACTTTCAGCACTGTACTTATATTCTGTAACTCCCTCTTGGGGATTTGTTGATGAACCAGAAGATTCTTCCTGCGCATAGCCTATCACACGAATCGTCGATACACCTGTCATCACCAGTATTAATGTCAACATAAATGTTGCTAATTTTCTTTTTATCATAAGCAGTACCTTGAACCTTTCTTAATGTCAAAATAACATCACTACATATCAATCTCTTAATATATCTAGCATAACAGAAACACCGTTTTTTTGCCACAAAAAAACCCCGCTGCAGAGTATTTCTGCTTCGGGGTTTTGCGGTTATCTGTTGACCGGTTCAGATAACACCATTACTTGATTTTCGCGCTGACAAGCTTGCTGCTATCAGAAGCCACAACAGCCTTTCCAGCCTTCTTGTTGGCAACAACCTTGAAGTAGTATGTCTTGCCGCTTGAAAGCTTTTTGATGACTGCGCTGTTTTTGATAACAGTGAGCTTTTTGAAGCCGCTGTTTTTCTTTGTGCTGTAATATACCGTATAGCTGTTTGCGCTCTTAACCTTTGTCCAGCTGACGGTTGCCATTTTATTTCCTGCTTTGACCTTGACCGAAGTCGGCGCAGAAAGCTTTGTTGCGGTCAGAAGCTCCTTTGAAACGAGAGAAAGAACCTTTTTGCCATCAATCTTCTTATAGGCTTTGACAACAATCTTGTACCCCGTACCCTTTGAAAGCTTTTTAAATGTGTGTGAGAGCTTCGTTGTATCAGCTCTATTGACAAGCTTTTTGCCCTTGTAAAGGTATACTCTGTATCCGCTTACACCGGCAACCTTTTTCCATGAAGCCGTGATTGAGTTTGTGGTCTGCTTAACGCTGATCTTGCTCGTCGCGGCGGGAAGAATGTTGAAGCTCAGCTTTTTGCTGCCGCTGTAATTGCCCTTGAAGGTAACAGTTACGATCGCCTTGCCGATATTTTTGTTTTTGCTGTAAGCAACGGTGTAATCTGTTCCATTCTTAAGCGTTTTTTTGTTTGCATCCTTAACGATGACCGCAGGTTTCTGAGCCTTTCCGTTATATGTATACGACGACTTTTTCAGCGAAACTGACTTAATTCTCGCTATCGAAATTGTTGGTTCTATCGTACTACAAACAGTGCACTTCTTGGTAATCTTGCCATTTGATGTAAGAGTAGCCTTGACAACAGACTTGGAGTACTTATGACCTAGAGCCTTGACTTTGGTCTGAGCGACTATAACGGTGTTACAAACCGAACAGTGCTTACCTTTGGTGAGACCTGTCTTTGTGCAGGTTGCTTTAATTTCGTTATCTATAACCGCATTATGTTCCTTACAGGAGATGTTAACTATGCAGTCTTGACTTTCTGAATTAGTTATATACGGTGTAACATCGTAGGTTTTGTCTTTTTCAAGTCTTACTTCGGTAACTTTTCCTTTATCGTTACTAGAGACGGATTCACTAAGCCGGTTATTCTCAACAAGGTTTACTTCTGTTCCCTGAATATTTTCGCTGCCGAGATTTGACGAAGTTATGGTGATAAGATAAACCTTCGTTTCCGTCGGAGTAAAGAAGTAAGCGGTTATGTTTTTACAGGAATTGTCGCCGTAACCTATTTTGGTCGGGTTAACATATTGATTGCAGTTTTGGCAGTATGTGCCATTACATACAAGGCTCTGGTGCTGCTTCGGAATGACTTTCTGAATTGCATACCCACAGCCTGTGTGTTTGCAGTGTCTGGATTCCCTTCCATCTTTGTCGCAGGTTGCCGGCCAGTCAACCGTATAGGTGTCGCTCAAATCGTGTCCAAGTGCTGGCAGTTCGGTGTAACCCTCATAATATCTGCAGTCGAAGCACTTATAGCCGACCGTTCTTCCCTTTCTGATGCATGTTGCCTCTTCAGCAGGGAGAGTTCTGCCAAACTGATGCTCCTGGAAGCTTTCAAGAGCATCACACTTTTTACAGTACTTGTAGTGACCAAGAAGTGATGTCCTTTTCTCTAATTCAGGCTCAGAATCGTGACAGGAGGAGATAATTTTTATATCCGCATCCAAGTTAACAAAGTCAGGCCAGGTATTGTATATCCTGGTACCGTTGTGCATACTAACATAGTTCGGCTTTTCCAGAGATTGTGATAGAACTATGTCATAGAAATGAGGAGGCTGGCCACCGTAATAGATTGAATTTACATTTCCCTTTTGTCCAATATAACAGCCGCCAAGCCTTACTTTTCTGCTGGATGGGGTGTTTTGGAAATATATTGTGCTGAACGGCTGTTCATTAAGAAGCTGATTTGAAATTACTTCTATTTCTGAGTTTCCTGTTATTGTAACATTGCCCTGCGGCTCCGGTCCGTATGAATATATACAAGACGGGACGCGTGCATTATTCTGAATAAGAGTACCGGTGATATAGAGATTGTTTATATCATAGAAGGAAATAACGTGGTGCCTGTTCTTATCGTTTAAATAAGTGTCACTTCCGGATTGTGCTGTAAGAGTGAGATTATAGTTGATAAACTTCCCTGCTTTTCCAAGAATATTCACATCTGCGTTTGGGTTGTTCACAGCGATCATTGAAGTTTCGTTGGCTGTTGAGTTAAAGATTATCTGTCCGCCGGACTGGGTTGTGGTAATTGTGAAGTCGGTGTTTGCCTTGGAACCTGAAAAAACCACAAACAGATCCCTTGTCTCCTCGTCTGAACGAATATCTGTTGTAACTTTCAGGGTTTTTCCGTTCAAGTCAAGGGTGATTTTTCCAGGATAGCTAACTGTGATTTCGGAATACCACTCCTGCTCATCCTGATAGCCCCAATCGCCCGGAACTTGCTCTTCGTAATCTATGTTGTTTTTGAGAACAACAAGCTTATCGGGTGGGGTTGTCTCGTTTGAGGTGGCTTCAAGAGCTTTTTCTAGCTCAGCAAAGTTGGTTACATAGGTTGTGTTTTCGTCAACCGAATGATTGTCCGCTGCCGAAACAGTGAATACTGATGCCCCGAGCATCAGTATGACAAGTGTTACGACAGTCAAAATTTTTTTCTTTTTGTTCATAGTTTTCCCTCCTTTTGAAATTAATAATATGTAAATGTTTCCCTTCCCTACCTTAATCGGCAATGCAGAATTTTAACAGGATTCAGATTTTTATTTTCCACTTTTTGCTATCTCCGTGAAGGGTATAACCGCAATAAGAACAGCATCCGTTTTCATCGGGCAAGAATTTTGCTCCACAGCTAGGACATTCCTTTTCAGCAAAGAATTCACCGTCAGACTTTCTTTTTTCTGGATATCTAGCCCTTTGCATGGTCAGTTTCTTTTTAAATTTTTTTGTAAACGGTTTCTTATTTTCAGGAAGAAAGGTTTTTGTTCCATAAACTTCAGACTTAACCGTTGTTATTTCATCTGTATTAGAGACTTTTAAAAGCTTGATCGTGCCGATACTGAAATCAAGCAGATCATTGTCATTTTCGTTTTTGCTAAAGTATTCGTTTAAGCAGGATCTGAGGTAGTTCTCTGAATATCCTACGATCTTTTTCGCTAAATTGTCTTGTTTAACTTTTCCACAAATAATAGGTGTAACAATCGTTCCAAAAGCAAGAATCGCTGCACCGACGCCGGCTGCAAGGGAAATCTCCGTATCCTCGATCAAGTATAAGCATGGAAAGACACTTAAGAAAAGTATGAAACCGGACAAAAGAAGCTGTAAAAATCTTTTCATATTTGTACTGATCGTTTCATAAATCTCAAACGATTCGGTCTGCCAATCGTAAAACTCGTTTTTTATAACGGCGCCGCAATATTCACAGGTAACCTGCTGACTGTTCAGCTTGACTCTTGCACCGCATGATGGGCAGTTTATTCTCAACATATCGTGATAATAGCTTTTCTTATTCTCTTTTTTGTCTGTGCAGCGAACGTGTCTCGACTGAAGTATTCGGAGATATGAATTTTTACGGTATATCTCATGCTGAACCCTGTTGCCTTGCATTGACTCGAAACGCTCCAGGGTGCTGCACTTCAAAACCGATTCCCGCCATTCTCTGCCATCATCGTTCCATGTTTCAAAGTTATTCTTAGGAATTGGAACAACATCCGTGACGTAAATTTTGCGGCGTAGCTTATTCTTATTAAGTACGTCGATCTGACTGACGATTTTTCTTCGGAAAGCCAGGTCCATTCTTGCCGTAAGAAGCTTTTGATCCGCTTTTCCAAGCGGAATCAGTACTCTTTCAAATGCTTTTCTTATATCCTTTCGGATTTTCGAATCCTGTAGAGGAGTTTCCCTTTTTGCCAGCAATCTTTCCAGCTTAGCTTTTTTCAAATTCTTGGGAAGATATTCCGAAAAATCCATTACAAGTATACTTTTACCGATATAGAATGTACATAATATAGCAAAAGCGGCTGCAATGCACAGCGATACTGATAAATCCATAAAATCACCTCTGATTTATTCCTTGCTGACCACCTCATTTTCGTTCTTCTTTTTCCGTTTGTCTTTTACAATGTCACATATCATTATAACAACGAGGAAAAAGCCAAAGGGGATCGCCGCACAATAGAGAAGGAAATCAACGGGATTCCCCTCCGGGGAAAGCTTGTAATTTCCTTTTGTAGTTTTATAGACCTCTACTTTTATTGTATCGCCTTTTCTCAATTTATCGTATGTGTATCCTTTTGCGATATCTCTTGACCAAACACGCTCTTCGCATTTCCCTTTATAGGTTTTTCCGTCAATTTCATATGAAATTCTGAATTTATATGTTGTATAATCTACATCGCCATTGTCATCCTTACTATCGTGGGTTGAAAAGTCAACAATAACAGCGGAAACTTTCCGTATATCAGTTGAGGCTGCATATTCTTTCTTTTCAATTCTGCTTGTGACAATTCCGAATACACCCAAAACCATCGATGCTATGCCGGCGACCATAATAAATATGGTCATTTTGATGTGCTCTTTTCTTTTACTCATAACAAGTTCTCCTTTCGCAATCAGGACTGTGCCCGAAAGAGTTCAGGCACAGTTCCCAATTTTAAGCCATATTTGTCTAAAGGCTGTCAAGAAGTCCTGTCTATTTTTTTTGAATAGGATTTCCGTCTTTGTCAGTGAATTTGCCGGTAATGATCTTTATCAGATCAACAAGTACACCGATTCCAAAAACGCCGGCGGTAAAAAGATAGAGAATGCCTGATCCTACTTTGCCCACATAGAAACGGTGGCCACCAACTCCGCCGAGGAAAAGGCAGAGAAGAAGGGCTACAAGCCAATCCTTTTCCGTCTGTCCACTGCCGTTTACACCAACGGGTGCTACATAATCTTCAACCTGCTCGCCGTTGAGTATCTTTTTAACATTTTCGGTCACCTCATCAAGATACTCACCTCTTTGAATAGGAAGATTAGCTACTCCGCTTACACCTTTTTGAATTACGCTGTTTTTGTCAACTCGCATACCATTGACGGTTGTTGTGTTCTCCTGGATGTTTGCCATGACTTTAATTTTGTTGCCATCCTTAACAAAGACCCAGACCGTAACGTCGAGGTTCGGTTCTTTCTCAAAGGAAATGCGCTTTCCAGGGATACCCCCTTTGATTTTGAAAGGCATTTTAAAAGCCGAAGCATGTGTGTTAAGCTTTTCGTATACGTCTTCAATTGTAGTTGTATAAGAAAGTTCAAACTCTCTCGGGGCTGTTGCAGCTGCCATTGCTTTAATATCTACCATATTTTTCCCTCCTTTTTTATTTTATTATTCCGTGCTTTAACTCACACGGTAAGTTATGTGGATGTTTATCCTTTTCCGAGCATCTCCCATTTGTCGTTCAAGGAATCATAATAATATATAAGGTTGTCACATACTCCGTAATAACGTTCTCTGACGAATTGATCGTCTCTGTCTGTGCCGAGTACAAAAATCCAACACGACCGTCCCTCAATTTCATCAATCTGACCCGTATACTGTACACTCATACCCATGCTTATGTAGTATTGCACCTCCTGAGACTCCAAAAGGATTTCCCTTGCTATTGCTACATTCTTATCCTCGGACTCACCGCTGCCGCCATAATCGGAATATATTGAAAAATCATAGTAATTTCCGTCAACAAGCTGCCCGTCCATTCCTGACAGCATCGGGAATACCGAAAAAGAATCGTTTCCTTTTTTAAAGCTCAGCGATACATTTGAATGTATTTCACTTTCATTGCAGCGCAGTAAAAAATAATCAATTCCATTTCCGTTGTAATTATAGAGTGTATTGTCGGTATTTACAGAATATTCACCATTATCAGTTATTTCCGCCCGATAAACAGACACACTGTATTTTGTATCGGCAATAACTACCGCATAAAGCTCCGCACCGCCTACATTTACAAGGGGCGCGCCGCAGAGAAAATCATATTTATCCGCATACTGACTGTCTTTTACGAAATTTAGGATTCCTTCCTCATCAGCCTCGTAACCGACATAACCGATATAGGCAATTCCAACCGATTCTTTATTGTCAAGAATTGTGTTTTGAAGTTTTGATAAATCTGTGTCTTTTTGTACCGATGCTTCTGTGGTTGTGGCGGTTGTTTTATCTTCGGTCAGATTAGAATCCTCTGACGGTTTTGCCACACATCCAGAAACCAAGGCTGGCATAATTAAAACCATCAACAGGGTCATAATGTATTTGTTATATTTCAACATTCATTGCTCCCCCTTTCTACTACAACTATAGTCTTACACATTCTATTGTACGGATTTTTTGAGGTCTGTCACTGGCACAAGTGCCAGTGACAGAAAAAACTATTTTCAAACTTTTTTGACTTTGGGACATAAAAACCCCTTGACCGTGTCAGTCAAGGGGTTCATTTACTCTATTCGTCTTTTAAAGTGGTCACCATGAGCTTGTTCTCAATAGCTGTCACAACCAACGCTTCTCGATTCTCAAATCTACCTTTTTCAACCATATCGTCTAAGTTCCAGCGCACACCGTTTTTGGAGATGCCCAGTTTATCGGCAATCTCCTGATATGTAAAGCCCTTTATGTATAAGCGGAGAATATCAAGCTGTCGGGGCGAGAATGTATCGGACATTGTGCCTTCCATTTCAATTGCAGGAGAGGTATCAGGAAATACTTTTTCGCCTGCAAGGGTACGCCTTATCACACTTATCAGCTCCTCTGTGCCGTGGTCTTTATACCACAGGCTGTCTGCTGCACCTGTCTTTGCTCGTTCCAATACCTGCGGGTCGACAAGCGAGGTTACGATTACTATTTTGATATTTGGAAAAGCTTTTTTTATACGTTTTGCGGCGGCAAGACCGGAGTGCTTGTGCTGTGTTTGTACATCCATAAGAATAAGCTGTATTGAACAATTGCAGTTTTTCTCTGCCTCAAAAGCGTCACGATATACGCCGACAAGGCGAAAAATTTCGTTTGATTTCAGCCGCTCGGCAAAATGCTTTTGAATATATAAATCATCTTCAACCAGTATTGTATTTATCATATATCGTTCTCCTTTTATTGAACATCATATAAAACTTGACGCATCCTTTGGAATGATAAGCAGCAATTCAAATCGTGGTTTATATACAGTGTGCATTTCTCCACCGGCAGATTCTATGCTGTGGCGAATCGACGAGAGTCCGCTGCCCTCCTTAATAGGGCCCGACGGTACAGCGCCATTGTTCGTTATCGTAATATCAAACACATCCTTCCGCCCATTTATGCTGATATATACCTCATTGCCTCCGGCATGCCTGATACAATTTGTTACACATTCTTTCGCAGCGACAACAGTAAGCTCTTCGGCAAGTGAATCGGCCGGAAGGCATCCATCCATCATCACCGTTACACCGAGAATTTCTGCCGTCTGAACAACCTCGTCCATCGTTCCGCTGGCTGTCACTCGATCGCTTGTCAGCACTGCCGTTGCTTCCTGTAAAGCCTCAAGCTTTTTGTCGGTGTTTTCATCGCTTTCAATTATGTCACGAATTGTCAGCAAGCTTCTTCCGATTGTATCATGAATATGTATTTTCAAGTCAAGAATTTCTTTTTCTTTTATATCATCGGCCATTCGTTCATACATTTTTTGTAGCTTTCGGTTGACCTCTTTCAGTTCGTCGTTAATAGCAGTTTGACGAACATTGCCATTATAAAGTTCAGTGACATTATGCGCTGTCATTTGAAGCCAGTTTTCATCATTGTCAACGGTTATATGCTGCTTGCAGAATTGCCAAACTGTCTTATCGGGCAGTATGTAACAATCGCCGTTAACGATAATACTTTTATCAGGATTCTCCAACGCTTTTTCAAGATCTTCGGTAATCTGAAACTCATGCCCGCTCAGTGCAAACGACAGATGACGCATACGGTCATTGCAAAGGACAATACGCCCGTTCGGGTCGGCATAGCACAAACCCATAGGCAGCTTGTCTGTGGCATCTTTAACGGAAAATGGGGAGAGCATGTTCTTTCGGCGACGATACTCTCTCGTCAGAGCAAAGGCAAAATGAACAATACCAAGTAAAATTACCGTGATGAAAATCAGACAGGGTGCATTTAATAAAAAAGCATCCTTGCCTTCGAACGGATCTCCCTGAGTTACCGAGAACAAAAGCGTAAGCAAAAACACAAAAATCACAAGACTCGGTAAATTATCATGTGATTTTGAACGATGCGAGAGTTGATATATAAAAAGTCCCAATTCAAGCACAGCTTCCACAAACAGCAGAAGTGGTATTAAGGTCTGCAAAAAGACCGGAAGTGAAGAAAAGGCACTCATACGGCGGCACCTCCTTCAATAATAAATACAAGATGCTGGTATCCTGCGTCATCGTCCATTTCATAAAGAACGTTACCTTTATTTAAAAAAATAGACAGGTCGGCTTCGCAGCAGACATTCAGCGACAGTCGCAATCCGTTTATATTTGCGAGGCTTATCTGCACACTTGTTAAATTTTCAAGATCTGCTTCTATTACTTCCTCATAAAAATCTAATATCGCAGCAGCGTTTTTGTCCGAAATCATGGAAAGTTCATTGTCCACATACAGAGTATTGCGTACATTTAAAAGCTTTAATGTCTGTAACGATTCGGAAAAAGCTCTCTCAAGCTCGCTGACGGCAACCTCATAATCTTTATCAGCAAGCAGTGTCAGGTGCTTACGGCGTTTGATATAACTGCATAAAACGGCAATCTCGGCAAGAAGCATTTTGACTCTGTCTGTATCAGATTTTGAGATTCGGCGGTATTCCTGTGTCAATGCCGAA
>OCSG01002241.1_pt1 | contig 10294 bp, 11 predicted proteins | sample 1538831 | NCBI WGS metagenome assembly OCSG01 (sample SAMN04571729, study PRJEB22368) | human gut metagenome | biome: human gut; material: stool | host: Homo sapiens | place: Luxembourg | collected 2012-09-20 | reverse complement strand
AAGGTTCAATTTGATACTTTTTTTATTTTTGATTTTAATATTAACATATGATATACTTAAATAGGTTTACGCATAAAATAAATTTTATTTATAAATCACTAAGAAAATAATAAAAGTTAGATATCTTTAAATAAAATGTCTAACTTTTATTGTTTTATTTATTTTTATATCGTTTTTAGTTGCTTTGTAGCTAGTTTTATTTTTTAGAATCAAAAAACACCAGGATTTCCTCTGGTGTTTTTAAGCTTTTTTTATAAAACTATTTCATCATAAATCTCTCGCATTTTTTTGCTTCCTTTATGATTTTCATCTAAAAATTTATATGAATCAACTCCTGAAATTAATGCTTTTTTCTTAGCTTTTATTATATCAAATATATTAAATTTTCTATCTAATAATTTTTCAAAATCATCTTTATTAAAATCTAGTATAAATTTTCGCCAATCTTCTCTTGATATTCTATACACTATTTTTGTTAATCCATGAGCATCATACCAATTATTTTCTTTTCCTGTTAATCCATGATATGAAAACACTATCCCTAATCTAGTTTCACCACATGTATTAAGTAAAGTATTAAATTTTCCTATCCAAGTAGCAGGTATCTTTCCTTTATAATTTTTACATTCACAAATAAAATGATTTTCATCTAATCCTAATAACGCTCTATTAAAATTAAATTCGTGAAAAGCTTGCATCCCATAATCACTAACAGTAATAAATTGATCAATTTCATTTGTTGAATTGCGTTTATTAGGATGAACCTCTAAAAAGAAACTATTATTAAATATAAAATTTACTAGTTTCTCCAACGCATCCCCCTTTTGTTTTTGAGTTTCTTCATCATTTTTTCTTTTTTTATTAATTTTAATGAATTCATCATATAACTTTCTATACTCTTCTAATTGTTCATCAGACCACTTAATTAACTCTTTGAATTTATTTACTTTTTTTATTATATCCTCTTTTGCTTTTTCTGCATCAAATTCATCATTAATATTTATTAATTCTTTTGGTGATAATCCTTTTTTAATCAACTTTAATCACCCTGTAAATAACTATTGTATCATCTATCGGATTTAATATATGATTTTCATCACAATAGAAATCTTTTTTAAATTCTGATAAACTTTTTAGAGGTTTTTCATCTATAAATCTTTCACATTTAGAGCAATATAACTCGTAATTATATTCTAAATATCCTAAATCCTTTATAATATCTAATAATATATACGCTGTCTTATAATCGATTAATAAATCGCTCTTTATTTTACTTGGATAAACTCTATCATTAACTTTCAATAATTCAAGATAATTCATAAACTTTTCTAGCTGTTTTTTAGTCAGAATACAATTGTCTTCTATTTTCTTTCTCACATTTGATAAGGTATTCTGTAACATAATCCATACACTCTCCATCTTTTAATTCATCTAAAAGCTTTAATAAACTATAATCCGAATCTTTATAAGCTTCTAAAACTACAATCTTTATTTTTTTCTCATGCCAAAGTATTTTTACTGAAGGTAATTCTGAAGTTTCTTCAATATTTTTAATAAATTTATCTAATATATTCTTAATCCCTTTAGTATCTTCATTTTTTAAGAACATTTCATCATTTTCTTTTAATAATTCTTTTAACTCCCCAAGGATTGGAATAGTAAGGAATTCATTACTTGCAGAGTCTAAAACAGCCATTGTCCCATTTCTTCTCATTTTTAGTGCTGTTATTATTACTTCATCAGATTTATTTTCCTTAATATATTTTGAAATAGCTTGAAAATCAATTGTTTCAACATTAATTTTTAAAATTGATTCTATCCATGCTTTTACCTTGTCTATATTTTCCTTATAAAACTTTTCTTTATCTTTATATTTAAATTTGACACTATCAAGTCTTATTTCAACTATTTTTTCTTGTTTATCTAATACTACTAAAACAGGATATTTTATTTTATCATCTTTATCATCTTTACTGGTTAAATAAAAATTAAATTTAAATATTATTTTACTATTTTCTATTTTCACTGTAGGTTTCTGAGCTGTAAAGCTTATAAATTCATCTTCTCCATACTTAATTATAGATTCATCATCTAATAATTCATCTATAATATTATCCTTAATTTCATTAAACTTGAATATAGTGAAATATCTATAAGCTCTTAAATATTCAAATTCTTCACATTTTCTATATATATTATTCAATTTTTCAAAAATAAATTCTAATCTTTTTCTAACAGTTGGTATTTCTGTAACATCTAATAAATTTTCTGACTTCTTTTTTCTAGAATTTTTATGTATAAGTTTTTCTTTTTCTAAAAAATTAAGCAAATCCATTTGCATATAAACAGGATATTCTTCTAAAATCGTTTTTTGTAAAAGTCTTTTATTAATTTCATTTCTCACCTTTAAATCCTCCATTATTCCTTGCACTTCAAAAATAAACCAAGTATAATAGAGGTATATTAATGAAATACAATTTATTCTTTTGAAGCTACATGATCTGCAAATCATATATGTAGCTTCTTTTATTTTATAGTTTGTACTTATATTTATCAATATTTTCGACAAAATATGTCATAAATCAACAAAACAAAAAGAGGCTAGTAAGCAAGATTTATATATCCTACCTACTAGCCTTTAGTAAATTATAAATTTAATAATTTTCTCCAAGTATCTTGCCCAACTATACCATCTACTGAAAGTCCTTTATCAGTTTGTAATGATTTTACGGCTTCAACAGTTTCATCGCCGAACCCTCCGTCTGCTCCCCACTTAGGTAATTTATAACCTAAACTTAATAATCTCTTTTGAATCAACTTAGTTACATTACCTTTCGCTCCTTTTCTAACAACAGGACATCCAGCTAAAGTTGCTGGTCCAGCTATTCCATCTACTTTTTGATTGGAAAAACCTTGCTTATTACATTCATGTTGTAATTCTCTAACCCATTCATCAACATTTACTGGCTTAGTTTCAACAATGGGAGCACTAACAATAGGATTAGTAACTACATGATTATCCAACGCATCTACTATAGCCTTTGCAATTTCCTTATATCCAACTTCAAGATATTTATTTGCATCTTCTGTATCAACAAAGCAAACTTCTATTAACATAGATTTAGCTTTTGTTTTTCTGATTACATAAAGTCCTGTTCCAGCTTTAACCCCTCTATTATTAAATCCTAATGCAGATATATTATTACAAACATCTATTGCATCTTGATATTGTCTACCTTCGTAAGTATACACCTCAACGCCTTGTCCACCTCCTGCATTAAAGTGAATTGCAATAAACAAGTCTAAATCTTCTCTATTTGCTTGTTGCACTACTAAAGATAAGCTTTCATTTGTAGTACTAGCATAATCTACTGTACAGTTATAAACAGTATTTCCTCTTTCCTTTAATAATCTTCTTACTTCTTCTCCAACTAATCTAGTATGCTCTCCTTCTTTTATAATTCCTACTGCTCCAGTTCCAGCACCTCTTAAAGTATGTCCATCATTTACTCCAATTTTCATTTTAATTCCTTCTTTCTTAATATATTTTTATAAAATTAAAAGACCATGATTACTCACGATCTTCTTTATCTGAATTAAATATTTCTAATTTATCTTTTATAATGTTTGGTAGTTCAACTCCACACTCTGCTAAATTCTCACATATTGAACCAGCTTCTTTATATATAAATAATCCTAATGTTGCATAGCTTATTAAAAAATTTAATCCTAATAAAATATCTAATCCAATAACAAATACTAATGCTATAAATTCAGCTATCCAGCGTATAATTCCCTCTCTCATTATTCTGCTTTTATAACTATTTTTATTTTTCCAAGTTTTTAATAACCCTGTTGCAAAGTCTACTCCTCTAGATAATAAATAAAATAAAAATAAGCCTACTACTCCAGCTGGTAATAAACTTAATAAACCTTCTTTAAACATTTTTCTTCCTCTTTTCTCCAATCACTTGGAATTTTAAATATAAAAAAGAAGCTAGATTTTACTCTAACTTCTTGCTTATCTTTTTTAGTTGATTTTACGAACAATATTTATCTATTGTTTAGTAAGATTAGTAGGATTAATCTCTTTCTAGATAGTTTTAATAATACTTATCTACCAGCGACTTTAAACCATCAATATAATTTCTAACTACTTTTTCATCATATGCATAATTATCATCAAAATTAAATATACAACTTTGTCCATCAATAAAATTATCAATCTCTGGTATATCTGTTCTATTAAGATATAATGGTGCTAAAATAACATTGGCTGCATCTAAAGGATGATATTCAAGATGATCTGCATCTGCAATTCCCATGACTCCATATCTACCACAATTATATACTCTTCTAACAAGATACTCTAATTTTATAGCTTCAGAATGATTTATAAGTTTTTTCATATTATTCACCTCCAAATTAGAATATATTTAATATTTTAGCATATTTTAGCGAATTAAGTCAAATATTCTTAAGCTAACTTTAATAATAAATTAGAGTTTTTAGTCAATCCACTGCCAAAAGTTATAACAATATCTCTAGTTTCTTCATCAATTGTTATATTTGATACAGTTCTCCCACCAGTATGGCTTCCCAGTTTCTCACGTTCTCCCCAGAACTTAGTTGTTTCAGCATTATTCCCTATAGTAAATGTATAAATTACACTACCAATTAAATAATCAGTAACTACCACTTCCAACGGAGGATTATACCAGTACATAGCAAGTGCTTTATATCTAAATGGAAACAACTTTAAATAATCTTGCGCCGATATTCTGAATTTAGTTACTTCGGCATTATCCCCTTATACTCACTTTGTATAAAATATTTACTCACCACAATTTTGTTGTTAGTTAAAATGGGAATAATCCATTTTACTTTATCTGTTCCGTCTAATTTTCTTAAAATCTACCAATGATTAATTCCCAACATTTCAGCAACTTCTCTACTATCTATTGTTAATTCATTATTTGATAAATTTAATAAAGCTTTATTCATTTTTTACTCCTTCTTTCTTAATATATTTTTACAAAATTAAAAGACCATGATTACTCACGATCTTCTTTATCTGGATTAAATATTTCTAATTTATCTTTTATAATGTTTGGTAGTTCAACTCCACACTCTGCTAAATTCTCACATATTGAACCAGCTTCTTTATATATAAATAATCCTAATGTTGCATAGCTTATTAAAAAATTTAATCCTAATAAAATATCTAATCCAATAACAAATACTAATGCTATAAATTCAGCTATCCAGCGTATAATTCCCTCTCTCATTATTCTGCTTTTATAACTATTTTTATTTTTCCAAGTTTTTAATAACCCTGTTCCAAAGTCTGTTCCTTTAGATAGTAAATAAAATAAAAATAATCCCAATACTCCAGTTGGTAATAAACTTAATAAACCTTCTTCAAACATTTTTCTTCCTCTTTTCTACAATCACTTGAAATTTTAAATATAAAAAAAGAACCTTTAGGCTCCTAATTTTTTCTATGAATATATTTGATATTTTCTCACAAGATATTATTGTGAACTATTTCACCCTATGTAAGAGAATAAGCTACCCCTTGACAATAGGTTCTACTTAATGACTTATTCTCTTATTAAACTTATTTTATTCTTTCTTTTATCTTTTCTTCTAACCTTGAAACTAAATTATTAGTTTCACTATCTAACACAACAAAACTCTCTTTATTATTACTAGATACTATAGCTCCTAATTCATCTACTTCTCTTGTAGTATAAGCTATTCTATTCCCTACATTATCTTTTATTACTGCAAATCCAGTTAATATCTTTATAGTTTTACTCATCTTTTTCATGCTCCTTTAATAATAAATTTTCTAATTCAAATGTTAATTCTTTCATTAAATCTTCTTCGTCAGTTTCTATTTCATTTTCAAAACTAAATATGTCAATTTCATCACCTTGTGTTTCTATATCTGGCAGATCTAATCTATTAATTTCATATCCTTTCCTTTTTGCTTTTAATTCCCAGCTAAATTCTGTGTTTTGTTCACCTTTAACTATGAAATATGTTTTATATCTTTCTATAGATGTTATTTTCCCATTATAAATTTGAGTGAAAACATGATATTGAGCATCTGTATTCACACATTCCAAGAACACATCATCAATATCAACATAACAAACACCTTCTTCATTTATTTTGCCAAAGCCTAAATCACCGAAGAAATATTCTGCTGTTTCATATGCATTAATAAGTCTTGCTCCATAGCTTTTAGTTTCTTGTAAACAGTTCTTACTTCCTTGAACACTTAATGATTTAGCAACTATATTAAAATTATGAAGAGTATATCCGTTCCCATTATAATTTCCCCAACTAATTAAATTATCCCCTGTACCTGGGTGGGAAACTTCAGAAACTAAAAATCTTGCATTAAAACTATCTCCTGATTTATATCCAAGAACAGCTCCATTATCTCCATACATACCTAATAAATTATTTACTGTACCAGTTCCATTATTCCAAGATATTGCACCATCTATCTCTGATAAGAAATTTGTACCAGAATATAGTTTAAGCCTTTTATTTATATACATAGGTGCATATACATTAATACCTTTTTTATAAGCTACACCATCTACAATTTGATCACTACTCCAAAAATCCATAAAATTATATTGAGTATTGCTAGATGACCATCCTGTTGTTAAATCAGCTTTGTCAATATGTGAAATTCTTATATAATCCCCATATTTGGCTAAAGAAAGATTAACTCCATTTATATCTCTATTTTCATTAAAATAAGATATTGCTATTCTTAGCATCTGCTCATTCTTTTGTGAATCCTGAAAGGTAATTCCTCCAGAATCTAATCCAACCCATCTAGCTCCAGACTGACTTTTTGCTGTTCCAGTAAAAATTAAATTCCCATTAGTATCACTGTTTAAAACAGTTGTTCCAGCTTTATTTTGAATTATTAATCCACCATTTTTTATGGTGAGTCCATTCTTATCCATTACAAATTGAGTTGTGCTTATAGACGAAGTTCCTCCACTTATTGCACTGCTTATTGTAGTAGTAAGAGAAGTTGCTGTTAATTTGCTTTCAGCAGTAGAAACTCTATTTGTTAAACCACTTATATTATTATTAATAGTTGTTATCTTTGATTCTGTAGTGCTTACTTTTTGATAAATACTATCTGTTGTAGCTTTTATTTCTGATACTTTATTAGTTATAGTTTTATTTACAGTTGTTATTTGTCCATCTGTATAACTTTTGGCACTATTTATAGCATTAGCTTTAGCTGTATTTATTTTACTTTCAACATTTGTTTTAGTTTCATAAGTTCCTGAAACAGATAAATTTATACTATCTTTAGCAACATTAATTGCTGAATCTGTTTGAACCTTTGTGTATACTTCTGATTTGGTATACACATCAGTTTTATTTGCTTTTGAATCAATTACTGAATCAATATCTTCAGGTGCTGGTGTCCAATCTGTACATTTAGTTCCTTCTTCAATTTGTACCTTGGATATATAAACAGTATTAGTATTAATACCATACACAAAAGGCTTCATATAATAAACATCTTGTGTATTTGGTGTTTCAAATACAACCCAAACTTTTGTCCATTTATTTGCTTCTAAGTTTCCGCTTGCAGAAATAACTTTTTCTAAATGCTGTCCACCTGTTTCAGAAGTGTTTAACCACATGTGTAGTGGATTAGAACTATTTACTATCATACTTCCACTAGACTTCATCATCATGCTATACACATAAGTTGTATTTCTTTTTAATTTGATAAATGAATTATATTGAATACCTGAATAACCAGTAACTTTTATAGTTTTTGTACCATCAATAAAAGTTCCTTCTACCTTGCCAATTCCACCACCATTGCCTATCCAATTACCTAAACCATATTGATCTATATTACTTTTAAGAAATAAATTTCTTCCACCAAGTTGTATACTATTGACTGCATTAGTTATTTTATTTTCAACATCAGTCTTAGTTTCATAAGTGTTTTTAACACCAAGCTCAATACTATCTTTAGCTACTTTTATTGCAGAATCAGTTTGAGCCTTTGTATATACTTCTGACTTGACATACACATCACTTTTATTTGCTTTTGTTCCAATTACTGAATCAATATCTTCAGGCGCTGGTATCCAATCTGTAGCTTTGTTTCCCTTTTCAACCTTAAACATCTTCCATTGAACAGAACCACTTTGGACATAATCATGTCTAATACTTGTACCCCAACTTGAATTTTTTAAATGTTCAGGGGTTATTTTAAAAGAATAAAGAAAAGTGTGTTCTCCACTTCCACTTAATACTTTTTGTGCAGAACTATTAAATGTCCCACCATTCCAAATGGTTGAATTTCCATAACCTTGAATCCAACATTTAGCAGTTTGTCCACTTGTAGCCACTATATTAGTATATTTATATATTAATTTAACAGTTACAGTATCACCAACAACTAGACCATCAGTTAAAACCTTAGCCAAGGATGGGCATGTATTTGTTCCCCCTGAAAAACTACTATAAGCAGTAGTGTAAATATTTGAAGTTCCTTGTGCTAAATTTCTTCCACCAACTTGCACATTATTAACAGCTGTGGTTATTTTACTTTCAACATTTGATTTAGTTTCATAAGTTTGGGAAACTCCTAAGTTAATACTATCTTTAGCAATATTGATTGCAGAATCCGTTTGTGACTTAGTATATACTTCTGATTTGACATACACATCAGTTTTATTTGCCTTTGTCCCAATTTCTGAATCAACATCCTCAGGGGCTAATGTAAAGTCTGTAGCTTTACTTCCTTTTTCAAGTTTTAATTTAGATACATATATTAATCCATTGGCACTTATACTTAATAATAATGCTCCTGCTTTATAAGAATCTTTAGTAACTTTTGATGTTACTGAAAATTTAGTCCAAGTATTTTTTTGTACATTAGTATACTTAAACACACATAAGTCTTCAAAGCTAGAAGAACTATTATAATAATTTCTAAATGCAAATTCATTTGAACTCCCTGTTAAATTAATAGAACTATCCACATACACCCAACCAGACAATGTAATATAGTCATTTGCTTTAAGTGATAACCTAGAAAGGTCTATTGTTTGTGAGCCTTGATACCTTGCATTACCATTTGCAAAATTATTTCTTGTAATTTTAAAAGAATTACACCCTTCTACTTTTTTATTAGTATCTAATACAACATTTGACCAATGATTTGTATTTCCTAAATTACCTGTCGCATTTAAAAGTGTATTTCTTCCACCTATTTCAATAGAATCAATTTTACCAATTAACTCATTTTTCATAGTAGTTAATTCAGTTGAGTTAACTTTTAATGTTATTTGATTTTTTAACTGCTCAATACTTGATCCTTGTGTAGATACTTTAGAGTTTAATCCATCTATTAAATTAGTATGACTACTAACTGTACTCTTAGTTCCTTCAAGATCTCTTTGAATACTATTAACTTTAGTATCAACACTTGTAATATTACCTGTTAATTCATTTATCTTTGTTGTGTGTGTTCCTATTGTACTATTAATAGAATCAACTTTAGAAACAGTTCTATTATAATCATCTTTAAGTAAAATAGTTTTACCATCTTTAACTATTTGAGTATTATTAATAACTGTATTTATTTGTCCTTGCATTACTCCTATTGTAGTAGAATGATTTTCTATTAATAACTTAGCATTATCAGCCTGATTTTTAAGAGAATTAAAAGCTACTTCTAAGCTTTGTCCTACAAAATCTATCGCCACTTTACTAGCTTTAATTAACTGTGTATTAGTATCTTTGTTAAGACCAGTAATAAGAGAACTATAGTTTATTTGCTTTTCTCCTATTGCATCTGTAGCAACCATATTCCCTTTTATTAGATTATCAGCTATAGCCTTTTCCTTAATTCCAGTGTGGTCTATAAGTGTTGTAGTACCATCTTCTCCACGCAAAATAAAGTTAAAATTCCCCTTTGCATCTTGTCCCATCTGAATTCTAACTTTATTATTTTTATCTTTAAATTGTTGAGTAGATTCCACCATTATCACTTACTATTCTAAATTTATTAGTAGAAATATTACCAGCATTAATTTTAGAAACATCTAAATTAGCTATCATGGCATTAGTAATAAATCCATTTGCTATTGTTAACTTATCACTTGTTATTCCTCCAGCTTGAATATTTTCACTTGATAAGTTCCCATTTACAAGTGTTTTTATATTTGCTAGTTCAGAGTTAATTATATTAATATTACCAACAACTGCATTTAATTCTGTT
>OCSG01002234.1_pt1 | contig 10311 bp, 6 predicted proteins | sample 1538831 | NCBI WGS metagenome assembly OCSG01 (sample SAMN04571729, study PRJEB22368) | human gut metagenome | biome: human gut; material: stool | host: Homo sapiens | place: Luxembourg | collected 2012-09-20 | reverse complement strand
TAAGAGGAACAACAAGAATAGTAAATATTTCATCATGTTCTTTTATTTTTTTGTTGTGCAAATATCTGAATTATAAATAATTTCGAACATGGATTTTAGTCTCAAATCCTGTATTATCGTACAAAAAAACTCGTGAAGTGTTATTGTTCTTTGTTGAAAGTATGGGTGTCAAGTTCTCATAGTAGGCTTTATCTTAAAGGTTTTCACTTGATTTTAATCTTGAGGGGAGGGTTGAAAAAGTATTGCGCTTCTCTTATGTCAACATTTATATTGGCTAATAAGAATCTCATTGATATCAGTGAAAATAGTTTTTTAAGTGTTCAACAGAATTCTATTTAAGAATGGATGTATAAACTAAAATGTTTGTATATACTTTTGCTAATAAAATTATTTGTATTTATATGTAGAACGAGGACTGCATTAGCCCTCGTTCTACATATAAACTTCAGAATTGTTCTCCTGGCTGAGGCCAATTGGGGGTAGGAATATGCATTCTTTGCATTTCTTCATCGAACTCCTTTACTCGTCTAGGGTATTTTTTTGCGAGATTATTTGTCTCTTCTGGATCTTCTTTCAAGTTATACAATTCTAGAGGTTGATTAGGATGGATGGTTACACACTTCCAATCTCCTTTTCTGGCTGCACGTTGTTTCCCTGGGAATTCCCAATATAATAAGCGGTTGTCTGTATCAACTTGTTTTCCATAGAAAAGCGGTAAGATGTTTATACCATTAATTTGTTTTGGCAAATGCTTTGTTCCTTTAGCCAATGCTGCTAATGTGGGCATCATATCTGGAAAGTAGATAAGATTGTCTAGTGTTTGTATAGGTACCATTCCTGGTTGATTGACAATGAAAGGTACTCGGATCCCACCTTCGTAAAGCATTCCTTTTCGACCTTTGAATCCAGCATTGCAATTTAATATTTTAATAGGAGCTTGGATGGCGGCCCCATTGTCTGAGGCAAAAATAATTAATGTATTCTTTCGTAAATTAAGTTGTTCTAGTTCGTTTAATAAACGTCCGATAGCAGCATCCATGTGAGTAATCAATGAAGCATAACGTTTAGTATTAGGTTCCCATGTTTCTTGTCCTTCATACCATGCTGTTTGATCTATATTATAGGGTTCATGAGGGGCGTCAAAAGCTAAATAAAGAAAAAAAGGATTGTCTTTATTCCTTTTTATAAAAGCGATGGCATCGTTTGTGCTCAAGTCGTTGTTATGAATACCATGTTTTCCATTTGCATTTTCCGGGATGTGGATGAGTGAGTCACCGTGGAAACGATAATAGGGATAATAATAAGGAGAGTTACTGTGTACCGTAGAGATAGTCCATCCATAAAATTCGTCAAATCCGCGATGATTAGGAGAGGCTCCTTTATCGTAGCCATCTAAATGCCATTTGTTTACTAAGCAAGTTCGGTAACCCGCTGCGCTTAATACGGTGGCAATGGTTGTATCTTGTGGTAATAGATTAGCTCTCCTGACAATGGTGGAATCACCATTGGGATTTATTTTGATTCCGGCAATACCTCCGGCTGTACACATGTTATCCCGTATACGGGTATTTCCTGTATTTTTACCAGTCAACAATGCGCATCTGGATGGTGAACTAATACCGCTTCCTGCATAACATTGATTGAACCGGGTCCCGGTTTCGGCTAGTTGGTCAATATTAGGTGTTTTTACATATTGATTGCCATAGCAGGATAAATCTCCATATCCCATATCGTCTGCTAAAATAAAAATGATGTTCGGTCTGTCTGGACTTACTTTATCATTTTGAATCTCTGCAAAGGTAATTTGGGGTAGAAGGATACCGGCAGTACATAAACTGCCGGTTAAGATTTTATTTTTCATATTTTATGGATAAAGGATTAATATAACTCATTTTGCTCCCAATTGCTTGAAAGCTGAATTTGGTCGTAAGGGATTCCAAACAGAACAGCAGCGGATGTTCCCGTCCACTTCCATGTTGCAGGTGTGCCGGTGATGTCAGATGGACTACTTACATTCATTCCATTATTACTGGACTGAAATGTAGGATTGAGTCCCTGTGTACGATGGCTAAAATGTTTTTCCATTACTTCTGTAATTCTTCCCCGACGGATTAAATCATACCATCTATGTCCTTCAAAACATAGTTCCAACATTCTTTCATTTTCGATGGCTATACTCATTTCCTCTTGTGTAGTAGCAGTTGTATTTGATAGTCCGGCACGAGTCCTTACTATATTTAGATAGTTGGCGGCAGATGGAGTATTGTCGGTTTCGTTTAAACATTCGGCATACATTAACAATACATCTGCATATCGATAAATGATATTGTCGTTACCACAGGCGCAAGTTGTCATACCCTCATTACCAAAGTCGAAATATTTTAATGTGACAGGAAGGTAAGTGTATCCTTCTTCTGTGATGTCTACCTCGTTGCTGGCTACTGATATGTCATCTGTATAAATCCCATTGTATATTAATTTTTGAAAGCGTTGGTCATTGTTGTTGGCTTTGAATGTATTGTAAAGCTCCCATGTCATTAACAGGCAACTGGTACCTTGTGAAACCGTGATGGTAGAATTGGTTCCATCTGGATAAATGTAAGCGGGTTGAGTAGATGGTCGAGCTGCCGGTATACAACGTCCCATAAGTGGATTGGCCACTACTGTTGCACCATTGTTGTATTGCGCTGCAAAAATGATTTCTTTTCCCATTGGGTTGTCTGAAGCATAAATCTTTAGGACATCATTTTCTAAATCTAATTTGTCTTTATTTTGATTGGCATAATCCAGAATGTTTTCTAAAGGATTTTTAGCTAAATTAAAATCCTGCAATGTCATAAAAACTTCTGCTTGCATGGTATAAGCTGCTATTTTTGTTGCTCGTCCTTGCATGTTATTGGCGGAATAATAGTTTGGTAGATTGGCTATGGCTGTTTCCAAATCGTCTTTTATCAAGCTGTAGACTTCGTTCACGCTGTTCCGTCCATAACCATAAAGAGTTGAGTAATCATCTATTGGAGCTGTAGTGATAGGTACTGCTCCAAAAAGTCTTACAAGAGTGAAATAGGCATACGCCCTGAGAAACTTAGCTTCACCTTCATATTGTGTTTTGTTCGTTTCCGAGGCATTATCTAGTTTTTGAAGAACATTGTTGCAGCGGTTTATCATATTGAAACAATGTTCCCATATTTCACTAGTGATTCCTAAGGTTGCATCCCATGTACTTTCGTTCAGGCTGATGTGATCAAGGGAGTTATTTTTTTTATAGTCGTATCCCTCATCTGTAGCCAAACTATTGACATAATTCACATTTAGTGTGATGTCTTGTAGGTGATAATAACCATTGAGAAGTATGTTTTGCAGTTCTGCATCATTTTTCAGATAGGTTTCCATTTGCATGGAATCGGTAGGGTAACGGTCAAAAAATCCGTCACTACAAGCGGTATAGGTAAGGCTTGTCATGGAAATGACTGCAAATGAAATTAATTTATTGAAAGTTTTCATATTGTATCGTTGTTAAAAGTTGAAATTAAGACCGAAAGTAAATGTGCGGGAGATGGGATATCCACCAAAGTCCACCCCGTTGTTTGTAGCGGAGTTCCCTTCATAATTTGCTTCAACGGAATAACCTGGATATTTGTCAAAGGTCCATAGATTTTGTACATTAGCACTGATGCGCATATTTTCTATGCCGATTATTTTACAGAATTTTTTCGGTAATGTATATCCAAGGGATACGTTACGAATACGTAGAAAGTCTGCATCATAAAGATATCTTGTGGAGGGGCCAATATTGCTGCCTAGGTTATTTGTTCCAGCTTTGTGTGACATTCCGTTTCCGGTATCGGTTGATGACTTCCAGCGTCCTAAGCCGGATTCTGCTAGTACATTGTCATCGTATCGGTTTAAAGAAAAAGCACGTGCAGCTGCATAAATTACATTACCTCCGCATTGTCCGTCAATAGTGACCGCCAAATCGAAATCTTTATAGATAAAGGTATTATTCCATCCAAAGGTAAAGTCTGGTTGATAGTTTCCTACCAATTGATAATCGTTGACGTCAATAGTGCCGTCTTTATTGTAATCTTCAAATATTAAATCTCCAATATCCTGAGTCCCGTTTTTAGCATATTGGGCTAAATCTTTTTCTGTATTAAATGTTCCTATAACTTTTAACATATACATGTCACCCATCGGACGTCCTACATAGTTCCTCATTACATTCCCCCATTTGGTTCCTGCACTTGCATTGGCAAGTTGATTTTGATTGTTGGCAAGTGAAAGAATTTTATTATTGTTTTTGGACCAACTAAGAGTAGTTTCCCAGGAAAAATCTCCTTTAAACGGAGTGGCGGAAACTTGGATTTCTATACCTTTATTTTCAATTTGTCCGGCATTCATATAAACGCTGCCTGCTATACCGTTGAAATTAGGAATATTGGCTGGCATCACAATGTCACTAGTCCTCTTGTAGAGATCTACTACTATATTCAAGGCATTGAATACGCCAATATCAAACCCTAAGTCCATTTGTTTGTTTTTCTCCCATCCTAATTGTCGATTTGAATAGCCACTAGGATAATAAGTAGGTATGGCTGTTGTACCAAACACCACATTTTGGTCTGAACTGATAGTAGATATCCATGCATAATCATTTCCTATCTGGTCATTACCTGTTATTCCATAACTGGCACGTAGTTTAGCGATGTCGAGCCAGTGTATATCTTTCATAAAGTCTTCTTCGGTTATATTCCATGCCAATGAACCCGAATAAAACCATCCTGCGCGTTTGTCCGGTCCGAATTTGCTGGAACGGTCGCGACGGACAGAACCAGAAAAGACATATTTATAATTATAATCATACACTAGACGGGCAAACATGGCGTCAAATACATAATTGGAGTATTCGGAAGAACCTGTCCATAGTTTCGCTCCATTTACGTTAGTAATAGATGTGTTGTTATAGGCAATGGGATTATCAGAATCAGTCCGATCGTCTTGTTGTACTTCAAAATCACTATTGTATTCGAAGTCATATCCGATCATGGCGTTCAAATGATGTTTTTCTTTTAAGGTAACATCATAAGTTGCTGTAGTGGACCAATAGGCATTATAACCAAATCCAGACAGACGGTAACCGTCTATGCTAGTCAAATCCGGTGTGGATTTGTTACCAGTATAACTTTTACCTAGTAAAAAGGCGGATTGGTAATAGTCTTGTTTTGCTGCATTAGTCGTAAAGTTTACCGATGTGCGTAATGTCAGTCCTTTAATGGGTTTTACTTCAAAATAGGCATTGGACATTGTGCGGATAGACCATTTGTCATTCCGATTTTCTAGTAAATTCGAAACAGGATTGCGAAGTTGGTTATTAAGTCCTAAGTCTGCATAATGTTGAGCTATTTGAGTATAATCTCCGTTATTCTGATAAACAGGAAGTATAGGTGGCATAGACAATGCTTGGGCAATTACGCCTGTTACGTCTTCAGTATTTCCACCGGTTGGTTGTTGGAGGCGTCTTTTGCTATAGGTTGTACTGAAATTGACTCCTAGTTTTATTTTCTTTGATAAATTTGCTTCAAATCCTCCTTTTATTCCGACTCTTTTGTAAAAAGAGTTTAACAGGATACCATCCTCGTTTTGATAGTTGGCAGAGAAGTTGTATTTTAATATTTCTGTACCTCCTGTAATGGTTGCTGTTCCCCTATAATTCAGTGCATTACGGAATATGGCATCTTGCCAGTTCGTGTTTTCGTAATTCCCACTCTCTCTCATCTGAATCAACTTGGGAAAATTTTGAATACTTCCGTTGTTTGTGCGTGCTTCAATGATCATGTCCATATAATCATCAGCTTCTAGTACGTCCACATAATTTTGGGCTTCACTCCATCCTACTTGTGTGGAAAAACTAACTTTAGGTTTTCCTGTTTGTCCTTGTTTAGTAGTGACAATAATTACACCGTTTCCTGCTTTGGAACCATAAATGGCAGAGGAGGCTGCATCTTTTAGTATTTGAATGTCAGCAATGTCTGCAGGGTTGATATTATTAAAAAGTTCTGCGTCTGTTGTGGGGTAACCGTCGATTACAAATAAGGGATCATTCCCGCTATTGATGGAGCCTGCTCCTCGGACCCGGATTGCCGGAGCGGCTCCCGGCTCCCCACTGATTTGTTGTAAGGTGATACCTGACGACATACCCACAAGGCTTTGTGATATATTTGATGTCGGCATCTCTGAGATTTTTCCTCCCTTTACAGTTGAGATGGCGGTGGATACCGAACGTTTTTGTATGGCACCATAGCCTACCACCACTACTTCGTCCAATGTTTCTGTATCTTCTTCTAATGTTATAATAAGCTTATCATTTTTATCGACTTTAATTTCTTGTGTAATATAACCGATGTAAGAAATGAGTATTGTTCCTTGACTGTTCATTTGAAGACTAAAGTTTCCGTCAAGATCAGAAACTGTGCCGTTTGTACTTCCTTTTTCCATAATCGTTGCGCCGACGATGGGAATACCCGCATTATCTTTTACAATACCTGTCACCTTATTTTGTCCTTGCTGTATTCCTTGCACAATCTCAGTAGAAAGAATGATTTTCTTTTCAAGCACCGAATACTTCACATTCGTTCCTGCGAAAATCTGATCCAATATCTTGAAGATATTATTGTTGTTTGCCGAAACTGATACAATACGTTTCAGATCTACGTGTTTATTGTTGAAGAAGAAATCAAACCCCGATTCTTTTTTCAGCTTTTCCAACACAGTGCCAACTGTTTCATTACGTACTTCAAGACTGATCATGGTCTTTTGCGCATACGACTCTGCCGCATAAGTCATACTTAACGAACAGATTAAAAAGAGTACACTTAGTTTCATAGGTAATGGAGTTTTATTTAAGATTAACCTACACGACTTTATCATCCATAATAATTGGACGCTAAAATAATTTTTCATAATTTTGTAATTGAGATAAAGTTAATAAAATGTTGTCTTTGCTTGTCGCCAAACAAGCATAGAAAGATGATTTTTCATACGGGGTGATACGCCAATATCCTCCCGTATGTTTTTTGTTTAGGGAGCCTGTTGTCTGTTCATTTTTCTAGTATTTAAATTAAGGGTTAAACGTATATTAGTACACTTCTATTTTCAGCTTTTCCGTCTTTATATCTGCACTGTCAATGTACCGCCATCGTATACGGGAAGAAATCCGGAAATATTCCATAATACGCTCCAGACGCTGATGGGTGAATGTTCCTGTGAACGAACAGCCTTTTAGTTCCTTGTTGGATAATACGAATTCCACATTGAACCGCTTGCCAAGCATGTGCAGCACTTCATCCAGCGGAGTGTCATTAAAGATGAGCTTGCCGTCTTTCCATGAAATCTCCGATTCGCCCGAAGTGACGTAGCACTTGATATCCCCGGTTTGTGGGGAATAAACTAACTTCTGTCTGGGGGAGAGCATACTCTTTTGAAATTTTCCTTTGTTATTCTTATAAATAAACCCTACGCTGCCTTTGATAAGCGTGGTGGAAATGGGAGTTTCATTACCGTATGCTTCCACATTGAAACTTGTTCCGTACACCTCCACCTGAGAATGATGAGGGGTGGAGACGATGAATCGTTTCCGGGGATGATGGGTCACATCGAAATAAGCTTCACCGTTTAACTCCACTTGGCGTACATCGCCGGCGAAAAAGGTGGGATAGCGGAGGGAGGATTCCGAATTGAGGTGAACTACCGTGCTGTCCGGTAACAGGACGGAGGTAGTCATGCCTGCATTGGTTTTTATTTCCACCATCTGAGCGGTGACTATCGGCTGCCGTCTGCCCGGATACAGAGCCAATACACCTATCAGGAGGGGAACGGACAGGATGGCCGCAATGCGTTGTGTCCATCCCCACCAGGACAGGTTTCTAACTTTTGTTTTGCTTTTTACCTTATCTAACGCTTTTTCCGTATCTATTTTCTTTGTGATATGCTGTGTGTCTACAGCCAGATAGAGCGTATTCAGCTGCCTGGCTATATGTAAATGTTCCTCGTCGGCATTCAGCCATGCTTCTATCTGTTCATTTTCCGGAGGAGTGGTTTTCCCTTCGAAATATTTAGTTAACAAAGTTTCTATATCGGTATGGTTTTCCATAAATTATGCTTTAATTTCTTCCTTTATATTATTAAGACAAGCGAGAATGAAAGGTATCTAAACGAAAAATGCTTTTTTTTCAAAAAAAAGTTTTTTCAATCAAAAATCGGCATAAGACGCAAAGAAAAGCAAAGTTCTACTTAAATAATTGGAGGTCAGTATTTTGTATGTAGGGCGGATTGAAACAAGCTTTGGCATAAAACGCTTGAAAATCCCCCTTTCAGACAAAGTTCGGCTACTAAGCAGCTACCAGTCCTAAAGAGGATATATGGAATATAACAAGTTCTGTTTCATAACTTTGCGTTGTTTTGCATAACTCTTGGTAACAAATAATTAACTACCTTTAGAAACGAAAATTTTAGAGTTATGAAAACAAAGAGAAGTACGTTTGCAACCTCGTTCTACATCAAGAGATCGGCAGTGAGAAACCGGGACGGAAAAGCCCCCATCATGGTGAAGATCTCCATTGATGGGGATGACAAAGCATTGGGAACCAAACTATTCGTTACGCCGGATTTATGGGAGAATGGTAAGGCAAAAGGCAAGTCCGCCGAGGCGACAGAGATAAACGGGCAGCTCAAAGAAGTCAGTGCCCGGCTTACCAACCACTATCACCGCATCCTCCGGGAAGAGGATTTTGTCACCGCCGAAAAGCTGCGTAACGCCTTTCTGGGTATCGGTGTGATGGAAAACTGCATCCTGAAAGATTTCGAGAACATGAACCGGGAATTTGAGGCGATGGTGGAGAAAGGACAGCGTGCCAAATCCACTTACAACAAGTACTTGGCCGTGTACAACCATTTTGCCACCTTCCTTTGGGAGAAGAAGAAACGAACCGATATGGCTTACAAGGAACTGACAAAGGAGATTATCACCGATTTCGACAAGTACCTGCGCGTGGAAAAGGGATTGAGTGACAACACTCTTTGGATATACACCATGCCACTGCTCAGCCTGACAGACAAGGCATGGCGGCGTGGTATCGTCCGTTCCGACCCTTTCGGCGAGTACAGCCTTGAAATGCAGGAGACAGACCGGGGCTACCTCACGGAAGAGGAACTGCGCACCCTGGCTAACGCCGTGTTCGTGAAAAAACAGACCAACCTCGTACGTGACATGTTCCTCTTCGGGTGCTTCACCGGACTTAGCTACATTGATATAAAGACACTCACCCATGACAAGATCCAGCGCATGGACTTCGACGGCGAGGAGTGGATCATAACCCGACGCACCAAGACCCGTGTGTCGAGCAACGTTCCCCTTATGGAAATAGCCAAGGAACTGATAGAAAGGTACAAGGGACTTGCCGGAGGCGATTTCGTATTTCCCATGCCCTCTAACGGTACATGCAACAAGCACCTCAAACAGATTGCCAAAGCCTGCGGCATCAGCAAGGAGATCGGATTCCATCAGAGCCGCCACACGGCAGCCACGACGATATTCCTCTCCAACGGTGTTCCCATCGAAACGGTCAGCTCCATGCTCGGACACAAGAGCATAAAGACGACGCAGATTTACGCAAAGATAACCAAAGAGAAGCTCAATCAGGACATGGAGAACCTTGCCGCAAGATTGAACGGCGTCGAGGAATTTGCAGGTTGCACCATCTAAAAAGAAAAGCCATGAAACGTGACACAATCATCATCGAGGACAAGGCAGTCAGCGTAACCGGTAACGACGTGTGGATGACCGCCACCGAAATAGCCGGATTGTTCCATACGACCGTCCCGGCAGTGAACGCCGCCATCAGAGCCGTCCGCAAGTCGGACGTGCTGAACGACTACGAGGTGTGCCGCTACATGCAGCTTGAAAACGGGCTGCACGCGGACGTGTACGCCCTTGAAATCATCATCCCGGTCGCTTTCAGGGTGAATACCTACAACACCCACCTGTTCCGCACATGGCTGGTGGGAAAGGCACTCTCACAAGAGAAACGGCAGACATACGTGATGTTCATACAGAACGGAAAAGCCGGGTATTGCTGATTGCACATACCCCATAAGACAAGTAAACGGGTAGCACCACAAAAGGTGTCACCCGTTTACTTTTTCATGAAACCGCCTCACTCCAGCGGCTTGCGGTAGTTCGCTTCCAGTACCCCGCGCAGCCCCGTTTCCGGGTAAAGCACCTTCCCTCCCAAAAGTATGAAGGGCAACACGCGG
>OCSG01002230.1_pt1 | contig 10326 bp, 7 predicted proteins | sample 1538831 | NCBI WGS metagenome assembly OCSG01 (sample SAMN04571729, study PRJEB22368) | human gut metagenome | biome: human gut; material: stool | host: Homo sapiens | place: Luxembourg | collected 2012-09-20 | reverse complement strand
TCATGTTAAAGGATTTAAAAATCCCGAATGAGCGTGTGCCGGAATACACACAGGAAGAACGTCAGAGAATGCAGAGAGCATTCGGTTACACGTATGAGTCCTTAAAGGATTCCATCCTGCCGATGGCAAAGAACGGCATTGAGGGTACCGCTGCGATGGGTACGGATACACCGCTTGCGGCACTGTCCGGAAACCGTGAGCCGCTGTTTAACTATTTCAAGCAGCTGTTTGCACAGGTAACCAACCCGCCAATCGATTCCATCCGTGAGGAGGTTGTTACTTCTACGACGGTATATATCGGATCTGCCGGAAACCTCTTAGAGGAAAAGCCGGAGAACTGTAAAGTACTTCGGATCAACAATCCGATTCTGACCAACACAGACCTGATGAAAATCCGCAATATGAAAGTAGACGGATTTAAGGTAGAAACCATTCCGATTATTTATTATAAGAATACCAGTCTTGAGAAAGCCGTAGATCGTCTCTTTATTGAGGCGGATCGTGCATACAGAGACGGAGCCAATATCCTGATCCTTTCCGACAGAGGCGTGGATGATAACCATGTGGCAATTCCTTCCCTGCTTGCCGTATCTGCATTGCAGCAGTATCTGGTAAAGACAAAGAAACGTACTTCCCTTTCCCTGATTCTCGAATCCGGAGAGCCGCGTGAGGTACATCATTTTGCAACACTGCTTGGTTTTGGTGCGAGTGCAATTAACCCATACCTGGCACTGGATACCGTAAAACAGCTGATCGACGAGCACATGTTAGACAAAGATTATTATGCCGCAGTTGATGATTATAACCATGCAATTATCACCGGTATTGTAAAGATTGCAGCCAAGATGGGTATTTCTACGATCCAGTCGTATCAGGGTTCCAAGATTTTTGAGGCACTTGGTATTGATAAAGATGTCATTGACAAGTATTTCACCAATACGGTCAGCCGCATCGGCGGAATTTCCATCAAGGATATCGAGAATGATGTCAATACGCTTCATTCCGCAGCCTATGATCCGCTGGGACTTGAAACCGATGTAACCCTTGACAGCAAGGGGCGCCACAAGATGAGAAGCGGAGCCGATGCGCATCTGTACAATCCGGCTACCATCCATCTGCTGCAGCAGTCTACCAAACGTGGGGACTATGAGATGTTCAAGCAGTATACGAGTCTGGTAGATGAAGAAGAAAAGCATACGAACCTGCGTGGACTGATGGATTTTGAGTACCCGAAGAAGGGTGTGAAGCTTGAGGAAGTGGAAAGCGTAGATTCTATTGTGACACGTTTTAAGACCGGAGCGATGTCTTACGGTTCTATTTCGAAGGAAGCACATGAGACACTTGCCATTGCCATGAATCACTTACACGGTAAGTCAAACACCGGTGAAGGTGGTGAGGACAAGGATCGTCTGACCGTCGGACCGGACGGAAAGAACCGTTGTTCCGCAATCAAACAGGTTGCATCCGGACGTTTCGGTGTTACCAGCCGTTATCTGACCAGTGCGCAGGAGATCCAGATCAAAATGGCACAGGGAGCAAAGCCTGGTGAAGGTGGACATCTTCCGGGTAAGAAAGTATATCCATGGATTGCCAGGACAAGACTTTCCACACCGGGTGTATCTTTGATCTCCCCGCCACCACATCACGATATTTATTCCATCGAGGATCTTGAACAGCTGATCTTTGACTTAAAGAATGCAAACCGCGATGCAAGAATTTCCGTAAAACTGGTTTCCGAGGCAGGTGTCGGTACCGTAGCAGCCGGTGTTGCAAAAGCCGGTGCACAGGTTGTCCTGATCTCCGGATATGACGGTGGTACAGGTGCTGCGCCAAGCAGTTCCATCCACAACGCAGGTCTTCCGTGGGAACTTGGTCTGGCAGAGACACATCAGACACTGATTATGAACGGACTGCGTAATAAAGTAAGAATTGAGACAGACGGAAAGCTGATGAGTGGTAAAGACGTGGCCATTGCTGCATGTCTTGGCGCGGAAGAGTTTGGTTTTGCAACCGCTCCCCTGGTAACCATGGGCTGTGTCATGATGCGTGTATGTAATCTGGATACCTGTCCGGCAGGTATTGCAACCCAGAATCCGGAGCTTCGTAAACGTTTCGCAGGAAAACCGGAGTATGTTGAGAACTTCATGCGCTTTATCGCAGAAGAACTTCGGGAGTACATGGCAAAACTTGGTGTCCGCACAGTGGATGAACTCGTCGGACGAAGCGATTTCTTAAAGGTTCGCGGAGATCTGTCCGAGCGTGAAGCAAAGCTTGACCTGAGCAATATCTTAAATAATCCGTTTGCAGGAACAAAGCAGAAGGTTATTTTTGATCCGAAGCAGGTATATGATTTCGAACTGGATAAGACCAAAGATATCACGGAGTTCTTAAAACAGTTAAAGCCGGCACTTGATAAGAAGCAGAAGCGTATGATCGATACCGAAGTAACAAACGTAAACCGTTCGCTTGGAACAATCTTCGGATCAGAGATTACAAAGAAGTACGACGATACACTCGATGAGGATACTTTCATTATTAAATGCAGCGGAGCCGGCGGACAGAGTTTTGGTGCCTTTATTCCAAAGGGACTGACACTCGAACTGGTGGGAGATTCCAACGATTATTTTGGAAAGGGACTTTCCGGCGGAAAGCTGATCGTTTATCCACCGGCAGGAGTAAACTTCAAAAAGGATGAGAACATCATTATCGGTAACGTAGCACTGTACGGTGCGACAAGCGGTAAGGCATTCATCAATGGTGTGGCAGGAGAACGTTTCTGTGTCAGAAATTCCGGAGCTACTGCTGTTGTTGAGGGTGTCGGCGATCATGGATGTGAGTATATGACGGGCGGTCGTGTCGTTATCCTTGGTAAAACCGGAAAGAACTTTGCCGCAGGTATGAGCGGTGGTATCGCTTATGTACTAGATGAGGACAACGATCTGTACATGCGTACCAACAAGTCTATGGTGTTCAGTGAGGAAGTCACCAATAAATATGACGTATTAGAGCTCAAAGAAATGATCAAAGAACATGTTACCCTGACCAATTCGGAAAAAGGTAAGGAAATTCTCGATCACTTCAGTGAGTATCTGCCGAAGTTTAAGAAAGTCATCCCATATGATTATAACCGTATGCAGATGGCAATCGTTCAGATGGAAGAAAAAGGTCTGAATGCAGAGCAGGCACAGATTGAGGCATTTTATGCCAGCACGAGAGCATAAGGAGGGAAGAAACAATGGGAAAGCCAACAGGATTTATGGAATACGACAGATGTGAGGCGCGTTCGGTGGAACCAAAGGAACGAATCAAAAATTTTGATGAATTCCACATCTTCCTTTCCAAAGAAAAACAAAGAGAGCAGGCAGCGCGCTGTATGGATTGCGGTGTCCCGTTCTGTCAGTCGGGTATGACAGTTGCCGGAATGACTTCCGGCTGCCCGCTGCACAATCTGGTACCGGAGTGGAACGATCTGCTTTATACCGGAAACTATCAGCAGGCATATAACCGTCTGCACAAGACAAATAATTTCCCGGAGTTTACCTCCCGTGTATGTCCGGCTCTGTGTGAGAAGGCATGTACCTGTGGACACTGGGGAGATCCGGTATCTGTCCGGGACAATGAGCATGGAATCATTGAGACGGCATACAAAGAAGGTTATGCCGGACCACATATTCCAAAGGTTCGTACCGGAAAGAAAGTTGCCATCATCGGTTCCGGTCCTTCCGGACTGGCAGCAGCAGATCAGCTGAACCAGAGAGGACATGATGTTACGGTATATGAGAGAGATGACCGTGTCGGCGGACTTCTGATGTATGGTATTCCGAATATGAAACTCGAAAAGCAGATCATTGACCGTAAGATCAATGTTATGAAAGAAGAGGGCGTGAAGTTTATCACAGGCTGTAATGTCGGTGTGGATGTCAAGAGTGCAGAGCTGTTAAAAGAGTATGACAGAGTCATCCTCTGCTGTGGAGCAAAGCATGCGCGTGATATCAAGGCAGCAGGTCGTGATGCAGAAGGAATCTATTTTGCAGTCGATTATCTGTCACGCAACACAAAGAGCCTTTTGGATTCCAATTTTAAGGACAACAAATTTATTTCCGCAAAGGGAAAAAATGTTGTGATCATCGGTGGCGGTGATACCGGAAATGACTGTGTGGGAACGGCTATCCGTCAGGGTGCAAAGTCTGTAACCCAGCTGGAGATGATGCCATGTCCACCGGCAGAGCGGGCAGCAAATAACCCATGGCCGGAGTGGCCGAAGGTGTTAAAGACCGACTATGGCCAGGAAGAAGCGATTGCATGTTTCGGTACAGATCCACGAATCTATCAGACAACCGTAAAGGAATTCCATAAGGATAAGAACGGCAAGCTGAATGGTCTGACAATCGTCAGACTTGAGAGCAAGGTGGATGAGAAGACCGGACGCAGAAATATGGTGGAAGTTGCAGGTTCCGAGAAGAAGATTCCGGCAGAACTTGTACTGATCGCTGCAGGATTCCTTGGAACAGAGGAATACATTGCAAAGGCATTCGGTGTAGAGCTGAACCAGAGAACAAATGTAGCTACAGAGCCTGGAACATATGCAACAAATGTAAAGAACGTATTTGTTGCGGGAGATATGCACAGAGGACAGTCACTGGTTGTCTGGGCAATTCGTGAGGGCCGTGAGGTGGCACATGACGTGGATACAAGTCTGATGGGATATTCTTATCTGTCCGTACAGTAAAATAGAGAGATACGGTTGGTGTAAAACCATATGATTTTTGGGAGTCATCTGAAACAGATGGCTCCTTTTTTACCTCTTGTGGGCTTCACGCAGTTATTCTTATTTTTATCGCAGTATATCTGGTGGCAAGCAAAATGCACATGATACTTTGAACACAGCAATGCAGGCGGACATGTGGAATGTAAAGGTCAGGGCAGCAGTGATCCGGATGCTCCGTGTGTGGAACTGCAGATCTCAAGCAGTTTTGGACAGACTTGTATAATTTTTGGATAATTCTGCTTGCTATTATGTACATTTCGATGTAGAATTATAGACAAATAGTATACGATACATAGGAGGAGACGTATGCGTAAGAATTACTTTCAAAATGTGAAAATTGCGGATAAGCTGAAAATGGTTATGAAAGCAATTTTTGCAATTTTACTGGTGAACAATATTCTGTTTGCAATTTTAATGCTTGTATTTGGACATCCGGTATGGATTATCATTCCTGTCATTGCAGTAGTTGGTATGCCATTGCTTTCCAAAATGATCATTCAGGAACTGACAGAAAATATTCTTGAACCGTTAGACCAGATAGAAAAGGCCGCAGATGACATGGCACACGGAAATCTCGAAATTGATATTTCTTATCAGGGGGAAGATGAACTGGGAAAGCTTGCAGAAAGATTCCGCAATACATCTTTTTATTTAAGGGGTGTTGTGGACGATATCAATCAGCTCCTTACAGAGTTTGCAAAAGGAAACTTTGATGCGAGATCCCATGATATTGAAGCCTATCAGGGAAATTTCGGTGAAATTTTAAAGAAACTGGAAGCGACAGAAAATAATCTGAGCCAGACGATCAAAAATGTACAGGAATCTTCCAATCAGGTATCCGCAGGAGCTGACCAGCTGGCACAGAGTGCGCAGGGACTGGCAGAGGGAGCTACCGATCAGGCAGCGGCAGTACAGCAGCTGACATCTTCGGTTGCCGAGGTTGCTACACATATCGAAGAAAATACAAAGTCTACAGACAGTGTACATGACCAGGCAAAGCGGGTTGCAATCAAGGCAGACAGCGGAAGTGCAAAGATGAAAGAACTGGTCGAAGCCATGCAGCATATTTCAGAGACCACCAATGATATCCAGGTTGTCATCGGAAAGATTGAAAGCATTGCCAGCCAGACAAACCTGTTGTCTTTAAATGCATCCATTGAGGCTGCGCGTGCCGGTGAAGCAGGAAAAGGATTTGCGGTTGTTGCAGAACAGATTAAAAACCTTGCGGAAGAGAGTGCTTCTTCGGCAGAAGAAACCCGTGTCATGCTGACAAACAGTCTGAATCAGGTGGGTGTCGGAAGCTCTGTTGCAGATGAGACTTCCCAGTTTATGTCGGAAATGATCGAACAGCTGGATGCGGTTGTTATGGAGGTGGCTAAGATCCGTCAGATTTCTGATCAGCAGGCAGAATCGGTAAAGCAGATTTCCGCTGCTGTTGAGCAGGTAAACGGGGTTGTGCAGTCTAATTCTGCTACTTCTGAAGAAGTATCTGCAACCAGTGAAGAACTTTCTGCATCTGCTGAAAGTCTGGATGAGATGGTATCTGATTTTGTTCTTCGCAAATAAGATACGAACAGATGACTGGCACATTGTACAGATGAGGTGATTTTATGCCGTCGATCATGGTGTATACGGAAGAAACATTTTATTATACAGACGGAATCCGTGTTGTTGCGCGGGAAGAATATATGCGGCCGGATGTTACGGAACTGAGTTTCTACCAGAAAGAAGGTTTCTGGTTTGGATTTGAAGCTCCGTATTCTATTTATACCATGCAGGGAATCCGGGCATTGATTGAGTTGAAACTCAGACAATACGATTGTACACCGGAATTTCGCTATACGCGTAAGAAAATTGAATATAGTTACAGTGAAAAAAAGATTCTCGATTCCGTGATTTTTTATATCACGAAATCCGATCAGCCGGGAGTTTTGTCTGTGATGGAGGAAATTAATCATTCCACTCATCTGTGTTTCTGGAACATGAAAGTGCCATACCATGATTTTGGGGAAATCCGTAAACATACCGATGCGGTATTTTACGGAATGTTTCAACAAAAAGCGTAATAGTTCTTGACTTTTTCGGCAAAAGTTCTATAATACATTCTCGGTAATAGAGGATGTGTCGAATGAATAAAGAGAGAGATTATTTTTTTGATAATTTGAAAGCGGTATTGATATTCTTAGTCGTGCTGGGACATTTTTTGCTCCCTATCCACGGAGAAAGTGTTCTTGTGGTGGTAAAGCGCCTGATCTATGTATTTCATATGCCGCTTTTTGTATTTGTGTCAGGTTATTTTGCAAAGAAAATATATAAAAACGGGCAGTATAATTTTAAAAAAATATTGTATCTGATCAAGGCGTACATCATATTTGTTATTGCAATTCAGATAGTATATGCACTGTGTGGATTCCGGGATTTCTCAGAGATTAATTTTTTCTCGCAGAGTGGGGCGCCGTGGTATCTGTTTGCCATGATTGTGTGGTATCTTACCATTCCTGTCATCCGGAAGTACAAAGAGATACCGGTATTAATCGTGACGGTTGCGCTGGCCCTGATCGCCGGATATTTCAAAAATATCGGCGATTTTTTGTGCATGTCCCGTATTCTGGTATTTGGTCCGTTCTTTTATCTGGGATATTATATGGAACAACCGGTGCTTGAACGGGCATTGCGACCGGTTTACCGGAGAGTTGTTGTACCGGCTGCTGTGGCAATCAAAGTTAAAAGATGAGCTTGGCATGGTCTATGAAAACATTTCCTATTATGAACTGGATGATGTGTGGGAAGGACCGTTTGTCCGTCTGGCACTGATGATTGCCGCGTTTCTGATTTCGTGGGCGATTATGTTTTTTGTGCCGCGTGGGAAAACCTGTCTGTCAGTGATTGGACAGAATACGATGCCGGTATATATGCTGCACCGGATCCTGCGGGATATCCTGATGTTTGCGGGAATCTATGACTATCTCGGAGACTGGGGATGGTTTGCGCTGTTTGTTCTGATTTGTCTGAGTATCTGCGTGATTTACCTGCTTGTTAATCCAAAGGTAGTAAATCAGGTAAATAAGATTCTGACACTGTATACCCCGCGGCTGTGGGGCAGAATACGCCGGAATCAGGAGATATAAAGGAATCGTAGATTGACTTTTCCTCCTATATTTTCTAAGCTTAGAACCAGAAAGATATAGGAGGAATTTTTTTATGGATGCAAAAAAGTTTGGAGTACTCTGGTATTATGGAGAAATGTCTGCACGGATACTTAATGGTGTAACGGCACAGAGTATGATAGAAGTAATTCGTATTTGACAATTCCAAAAAATGATTATATAGTGGCAGAAAAGAACTTTTGTTTTCACAGAGAAAATACACTGAGGGAGGGACGTAATAATGTATGAATTTACGCAGGATTGTCTGACGGGCATCGACCAGATCGATGAAGAGCACCGCAAACTGTTTTCGCTGATCAATGAAGCGGTTGAACTGCCGAAGGAAGCACGCACACCACAGACGGTAAAAAATATACTGGAACATTTAAGTGATTATGCCGTAAACCATTTTGCACACGAAGAAGCCTATATGGAGGCACAGAACGATCCGGAACTGCCGTTGCAGAAAAAAGAGCATCAGGCATTTGCCGATCACGTAAAACTTCTGGAAAAGCAGCCACTCACCGGGGAGAATGCATCGGCGATGCTCGATGAGATTCTGACCTATCTGGTACGCTGGCTGTACCGGCATATTTTAAGCAGTGACATGATGATCGGAAAAATGCAGAAAGAAGATCCGTTTGTGTTTACCGCGAAATATTATACGGGAATTGAACTGGTAGACAGGGAACACCGGAAGCTGTTTGAGATTATCGGAGAGGTAAATGCACTGATCCATAACGACCTGCTTCATGACAAATACGATGAAATTGTACGTCTGCTGGATGAACTCCGGGAATATACCAAGTTTCATTTTGAAGATGAAGAGGCCTATATGCAGAAAATCAACAGCCCGATGCTGGAAGCGCAAAAGAGGGCGCATCAGGCATTTGTGGACAAGCTGATGAGTATCGATCTGGATAAGCTGGAAGAAATTGATGACAACCAGCAGGAATATCTGCATGAGCTGATCGAGTTCCTTGGCGGATGGCTGATCAATCATATTTTAAAGATGGATACGCAGATTGAAAAGACAGAGCAGTAAGTATTATATGCGGTGAAAGGATTATTTTCACCGCATTTTAATATGTCAATTTAATATGAAACTTATATAGAAAATACGTTATCCTTTTTAAAAATATTCTTTATAATAAAAGATAGCGAGATTGAGAAAAGGAAGTGTATTTTTATGGCAACAATTTTTCCAAGGGAACAGAAGGCAAAAATGCTTTTTGAAAAGATTAAAGAGAATCCGCAGGCATGTGAGCGCCTGATGGAAACGTTTTATGATGCGCTCGGAGTGGGCGATGATTATGAGGGCAACGGTCTTTCTGCGGAGCAGTTCGCAACCGCACTGTTTCGTTCTTATGAGGAAAAGGATCTGACGGCGTTTCTGATGGCAATCTGCCAGAACAGTATGTTTGATCTGCTGCGGAATTCGTTTCTGGCTCCGTTTCGTTTTAATGCCAATGGTCAGACAAATCCCTATATCCTGACGGATGAGGATGGAAAATTAATTCCGGATATCAAATTTCATGTCAGTGACAAAAATTATGAGCAGTTTCTTAAGGTATTTCAAAAGAGTGAACAGGTGAAGATGTATCTGGCATACGGATTCCGTAAACGGCATTGTTATGACAGAGATACCATGGAAGCACAGGAAATCCGTATGGGAGAGCATATCGGAGTGCTGCTTGTCTATGAAATGCCGGATACGGTAAAAATGCAGGAGACAGAAGCGCAGGCATATGCGATCATCTGGGATATCCTGATGGATCTGCAGAAATCCCTGCCACGTTCGGTCGTTTATTACGGACAGGATTCCATGGAAAATAAGGGAAACCGTTACGATGCACTTGGGGTGTTTTTGCCGATGTACCATTTTCGGAAGGCATTGGAGAAAAACATTGATATTGCAAACAAAATTGTATTGATGCATTAAGAAAGAGGATGATGATTCATGCAAACCACTGCAATACCTAAAAATCACATGGATATCCCATGGCATGAGTACAGCGGCCACGGAAATTGTCCGATTACAGAGGCAGACCTGACCGAAAAAGCTTCAATCGTCGGCCGTGTCGGCCTGATGCTGTTATCCTGTGGAACGGGAGCCTGGCGTGTCCGCAGTTCCATGAATACGATTTCACAAAATCTCGGAATTACATGTTCGACAGATATCGGTCTGATGTCGATTGAATATACCTGTTTTGATGGAACGAGTGGATTTTCCCAGTCTCTTTGCCTGACCAATACCGGAGTCAACACATCAAAACTGAACCGGCTGGAGCGTTTTATCGGTGAATTTTCAACCGTAGGGAAAACCATGACGGGCGAACAGCTCCATGTTCATCTGGATGAGATCGACCGGATTCATGGACTCTATTCCCCGGTGGCTTTGGGATTTGCCGC
>OCSG01002221.1_pt1 | contig 10373 bp, 10 predicted proteins | sample 1538831 | NCBI WGS metagenome assembly OCSG01 (sample SAMN04571729, study PRJEB22368) | human gut metagenome | biome: human gut; material: stool | host: Homo sapiens | place: Luxembourg | collected 2012-09-20 | reverse complement strand
ACAATTACGGAAGCGCCGGGTTAAACTGTGCGGGCTTTGTCAGCTATGTGCTTTGTAAATTGGGGTTAAATGCGGGTACGTCTGACTTGAATAATCATACTGCGTTGCCTGCGAGCTCGGTTCAGGGGCTTATGACTAAGGCGGTCGGTGGTCGTTCTGCAGATTGGTACAGCTCGTATAAAAGCCGAAACCTTTTGGCAGGTGCATCAAACTATTGCTTCTGGATTGCAAACGGTGATCTTAAGTCATATGCATTCCAGTCAAAGAGCGATATGCTTTCGTCTGGTGTGCTTGAAAAAGGTGACATTATTTTAATGTTGCCGACAACAGCATCGGCCAGTGACCGAGATACGCATATTGGCTTTTTCTGGGGAAACTCCTCCAGCGAAGATAATATGTGGCATAGTTTTGGTTCCAATAACCATATTTCGACCATAACACCTAAGACCAGCCCTTCTTATTACGTGGTTATTAAGTACGCACCGTCTGAATATACACTGACGCTCAATAAGACAAGCTCTAATCCCTCGTTGACAAACAATAACAGCAATTACAGCTTGTCTGGTGCAGTGTACGAAGTTTACGGTAACAAAACCACTTATACAACCTCAACAGTCACGTATTACACCGTAAATGCAAGTGGTGGCCTTAATTTGCGTAGCTCTGCCAATACAAGCAGTTCTGTGTTGATAACCATGACCAATGGAGCAAGCGTAAGGTATCTTAGCACATCAGGATCGTGGTATAGGGTTGAATACAAAGTCTCTGGCATCCTCATGGACAAAGCCACGAACGATAAGCTGCTCATTGATGGTAAAGAAATCACAGCAGAAGCTACCTTTACGCCGAAAGCTCCTACCGGCGAAGTTGAGATGACGTTTACTTTCGACGCGCGTGAGCTGACAGCCGAAACTGAGGTCGTAGCTTTTGAAACGCTCTATCGTGATGACCTTGAGTTTGCGACACACGCAGATATTACAGACGGCGACCAGACCGTTAAAATTTTGCCGTTGCACGGCTCCATTAGCACGATCAAGGTCGATGCAGGAGACTCGCAGCACCGTCTTTCCGGCGCTGTGTTCGGCATCTATCGCGATGTAAACGGCGATGGTCGTTACACAGAGGGCATAGATACGTTTGTCGGCAATATGCGCGAAAAGGAAACCGGTGTGTATGAACTTGATGGTTTGCTTTACGGTAAGTTCTTAATCCATGAGAAGCAGGCTCCGTCTGGCTTCTCACAGGATAAAAACTATTACAGCTTCGAAATCACAAGAGACGGGGAAAAGGTGCAGTTTGAGGTTAAGCCCGGCAGAAATTTCCCAAACAGTGCGTTCCCGAAAACCGGCAGCAGCAACTACGGTGTTTATGCGGCGCTGCTCGCTCTTGCGGTTTCCGGCCTCGGTTTAGGTGCTGTGATTTTTCACAAAGTCAAAAAAGAAAGCAAATAAGTAAAACCGGCAATGTTGCCGGTTTTTAGCCTGCTCGTGCAGAGTGAGAAAGCCCATTACCGTTTGGTGATGGGCTTTCGTAATGCAGAGTGCCGGTCACAATCCCGGTGGGGCGCTGCAAATTTAATGTAATAGAAAGGTAAATGTTGATATGCATATTTTTGAAGAAGCAAGCCCAACGATTATAGGGCAGATGGTTACGCCTAAAAACATAGGAGACTTTTTTCTTGAATCATCGTACTACTTTTACTGCTGGGATGATCTTATGGAGTTGGAATACGGTCAGTGTGTTAGAAACAAGAAAAAATATTATTTTATCTCTGAGTTTGCTGAGGCAATTATGAAAAGAGGCTTTTTCTGCGACAAGCCTCTTTATGCGGAATTCACAGAAGAGCAAATTCAGAAGTATTTCAGCGGCGAGTATTCAGTCGGACAAATCTTTGCTCTTGTAATATCTCAAGCCCTTAATTTTACACCAGAGCAAATTGAGGTTCTGGAAGATAAAAATTTGAAATACTTGGCCGTATGGGTTCTGTACGATATGGTGTTAGGTACGGACGTGAACGATATTAAAGAAGTGCTTAATAAACCAATACCTATCGAAGAAAAGGAAAAGCAGATTCGGAACTTACACGGTAAAAGGCACTACCTGCTTATTTCCATAGAAAATTGGAAAATGGTAACAGAGTGGAACGCATGGAACAAGTGTGCAGATGACGGTACACTCAGTTGTATTAAAAATTTGCGTGGTAATTTCCTTTGTGCGGATGCAGTTATGGATGATGACTATAACCTCATTGATACAAATGAAAATAGATACTTGAGCATTTGATTATAGACTATATTAGAAGAATTTGTAAATTTGATGAATGACATAGTTTTGTGACCACATAGGGGCGACCACTTTTGGATTTCTGAAATTCTGAAAATACGGCAACATAGCCTATTTGTTGTTTTAGGTATTTATACTCGACAGGGAGATATAAGAAAACTTTTTTAGAAATAACGACGCGACATGCTAATGACGAAGAAGTATGTTCATTTGTTGCAATACGTCTGAGAAGTAGTGTGTGCCTATCGTCTTTGTTTTCCATTTCTATCGAGAATTTTCCATATCCTAATAGAGGAGTATTATAATCTTCATCCCGGAAACCCATTAAAAGATTCTTGGGCTGTAAGTGTTTTCCTTCTTGTGTAATTTTAGGTGGAGTTTTTTCAATATGAAAATTAGTAGCGTGGTTAGTATTTGTTTTACATATAGAAGTTTTTTGTGGTTGGACACGAGAAATTCGCGTAAGAAGGCTGTGTAGCTGACGAGATACATAGTCTCTATCTTCAGAGTTAAAAGAGTTCATAATTGTTTTTGCTCTATTTGTGGACAGATAAAGTTGGGCTAAGGGGCAATCTTCAGCATGTGATTGTTTCTGTGCAGTTCGCAAATATGCAGGTTGATCGTTTACATATGTAAGTTTAGCCTCTTTGCAGATAGGGCAGACCATGTACGGTTCATACTCAGCGCGAAATAAAGGAATATTGCGATATATTAGCGCTATTTGAAAAACAGAAAGTTCCGATTTTTTGTTTTCTAAGTAAGCATAATCAAATTTCATCTTCAGTATCGCCTCTAATAGTCATATAACTGTTGGTAAATAACATAAATATTGTATCTAATTTGACTGTACAATGCAATATAAAGTTTGACGGTAAGGAAAAAGCAGTACGTGGATGTTCGTTGACGGGAAGACGCTGTACATAAGTAAAGCGTGACCGGCAATATTGCCGGTTTTATACGAAAAAGGAGCGTCCACAACTTTAGGGACGCTCCTCGCAGATGGATAATGTTGAATTTGAACTTTCAGAACAGATCACTATGTGATCCGGTTCTGGTTAAGCAGAGGATGAGCTCGTCGTTTTGAATTTCATAAATTAGAAGCCAATCGGGGGTGATATGGCACTCCCTGCAACCGGCATAATTGCCAGACAGGTTGTGATCTCGATAATTTTCCGGCAAAGGCTTTTGTTCAGCCAGAATGGTGATAACTTCTTCCAGAAGTCGAATATCGTAACCCCTTTTGACGATTCGCTTGTAATCTTTTTTGAAGGTCGTCTGATACTTAATCGTCAGCATTCAGATCCTCCATCAGCTCTTTTACGGAGGAAAAACCTTTGCTCATTCCAATTCCGTTTTTTGCGTCTTCGATAGCTTTTCTTGTTACGGCGTTCGGTACTTCGGCGCCGATTTCAAAAGGAATGCGATATTCGCGTACTGCTTTTTTTGCGAAAACGGTAAAAGCGGTCGTCATCGTCATGCCCATATCAGTGCAGAAAGCCTCGAATTGTGTTTTTAAATCGCTGTCCATGCGAATATTGACGTTTGTTTGTGCCATTATACAACCTCCTTTGGTACTTATATTATAGCACTTTGTAATGATAATGTCAATAAATTTTCGTGCAAATGATATACGAAGTATAGATGACAATCGTAACATAATAATAAGAAAGAAAAGAGGAGCGAGAATATGCAAAAAGTTGTTGGATTTTTCAGTAAACCGGAAAATCTGTTTGTGCTGACACTTTTGATAGGGCTTTTTACGGGGACGTATAAGGTGGTGTCAAAGGCCTCAAATCACAACAATAGCTTGTATCAAAGGGTCAGCTCACCTATATGTTTCTATCTTAGGCTTTTTGGGTATGTATATACCCTTCCTTGGATAGGCAGTTTGTTGATTTCGGGAGGAAATTATGAAGAATGGTTGCAGGCATCAAAGAACACAGAGCCATATAGATTTTTCATAATTGGTTTGGTGATGATCTTCGGGAGTTATGCGATGTATATTTCGGTGCTGCTTGAGCGCATTGCACGCGGGATTATGGATAAGGTTTCAATTAAAAATGATCTTGAACTCATCAATTCAAAATTTGGCACAAGCTATACGGCAAGCGACTATATGTATGGTAAAGGGCACATTAAGCAAATTGTAACTTATATAAGCATAGGAGAAGAAAGTATTGCGGAGCTGATTTCAAACCCAAAACTTTCAGATGCAAAGAGAACTGTAATTCTTGACCTTCTTAGTCGTGGACTTACAGTAGATCAGATTAAGCCCTACATACAGTCGGACGATCCGTATACAGCGGAACAGCTGCAATTTGAACTCTACAAATTGTTTTTTACCCAAATAGGGATCGTCAATAGCCGCAATATAACAAAATAACCTGCCCGTGCAGAGTGAGAAAGCTCATTACCGTTTGGTGATGGGCTTTTGTAATGCAGAGCGCCGGTCACAATCCCGGCGGGGCCTGTAAATAAAAGGAAAGGAGCAAGAAGCTGCGCCGGAGTTCCGGCAAACAAAACTGTAAACTTATATTTTCGGCAAAGGAGAAAGGCAAAATGAAAGAAATGTATGGTGTTGTGCTGCTGTACACAGAAGGCATGGCAATTTGTGAAGATGACTGGGAGAACCTTTGGTGCGCTGAGATGCCAGAAGAATTTGTAACAGCAGGAGATGGCATTGAAATCGACGGATTGACGCCATTAGAAGATCTTCCGATGGAGCAGCAAGTGCGTATTAAAAATGAGCTGGCTGCACTGCCGGAAGAATATCTGGACGTGCTGCGTAATTATGGTGGAGGTGAGGAGTAATGCCCGGTTACGGAAAATATCGTTCACCAGAGGAAAAAGAAGAATTTGTAAAGCAACTGGGTGCAGACGCCAAGCAGCGCATTATTGACCTTGCGGAAAACTGGGAAGCAGATGCAAAAGATGTTGCGGAATTTTTGATTTTTTCAAGCCGGTTCCCAGATTACAGCGTCCGCAACCAGATGCTGATCTACAAGCAAAATCCGTATGCTATGTTTACTGCGGGATATAATCAATTTGAAAAAATGGGCTATACCGTACAAAAGGGCGAAAAAGGTATGCGTATATGGGTACCCCATAATATTACCTATTATCGTGGCAAAGAAAGTGAACCATGGAAGAGGCTGACGAAAAGCACACCAAAAGCAGTACGGGACATGATAAAAGCCGGAATGCTTGAGACACGTGAAGAATTGCAGTTCTATCGTTATGGGGTGGTCTTTGATATTGCACAAACGAATTGCCCTGCGGAAGATTACCCTAAATTAGTCGGTCTCGGCTGCGCAGATGAGCTGCACGCAGCGGCGTTTGACATTATCAGCGAATACAGCAACCGCTGCGGAATGCCGGTGCGGACGATTGATTTAAAGAGCGTTGCACTGCGCGGATATTACGAATCAGAGACATGCAACATTACGATTAACAGCCGCCTTGCTGATTCGTACTTGACAGCGGAGAATATTCCAAAATGTTTGCGTTTACGGACATCAACTACACGGAGCTGCGCGATGAGGAAAAGATGCGTCGGCTTGTGGATTATTCAGCACTGCTCAATTCTATCGATAAAGGCATTTACGCGAAGATCAGTATTTTCTTTTGGCCGATACGACAGGAGCAGTTCGAGCGCGATGTGTTGATCCCGATGAACCCGGAAGATGAGTTAGATGATTATCGGGAGAATATGAATACCGTACTGCGGGAACAGGTGCGCGGTACGCTCGGCATGACGAAGCAGGCGTATCTGACGATAACAGCAGTACGAAGAAATGATGAAGATGCCGCAGCGTTTTTTGCTCGCGTGGAGGGAAATTTAATTAGCAGTTTTCAGGCGCTCGGTGTGGAGCTGCGTGCAGTACCGTTATCCGAACGTCTGCGTTTGCTGCACGATATTTACCGGCCGGGTTTAGAGGAAACTTTCCGATATGATGCTCACGCAGAAAAAAAGCTCGGCATGAACTGGAAAGACAGCATTGCACCGCTCAGTGCGGAAGCTCTCAATTCCTGTACGCATTTGAAGATCGGCGGCCGATACTGCAAAACGCTGTTCCTGAATGCCTATCCGATATATCTCAACGACCGCATTGTTTCGGATATTGCCTCTATTGGCAAGCCGATGATCTTTACAATCGATTTTCTGCCGATACCGAGCGCCGAAGCGATGGCGGAGGCGGAAAGCCGCAGTATGGCAATCGATACGAAAATAGTAAACTATACGCTGCACCAACAGCGCAACGGCAATTACAGCGGCAGCGTGCCGTATAAGCTGATGCAGCGTGCGGCGGGAGTACAGGAAGTCATGGAGGCTATACAGGAGCGCGACCAAAACTTATACCTTGTTACCGTCACCGTAGCACATTTTGCCGATACGCGGGAAGAACTGGAAAACGATGCTGAAAGCATCATGAGCAAAGGAAAATCCATTTCCTGCCAGTTTCTTCCGCTCCTTGCACAGCAGTACGAGGGACTGAATACGGCATTGCCTTTTGGGCGTCCGTTTATTCAGGCGGATCGATTGCTAACAACGCAGGCGCTTGCCGGTATTTGCCCGTTTGCAGCGCAGGAAATCTATTATCCGGGCGGCTCGTGGTTCGGTATTAACGCAAAGACGAAACGTCTCATTACCATAAACCGCGATATGCTGATGAGCGGCAACAGCCTTGTGTTGGCGACGACCGGCGGCGGTAAGTCGTTCCACATCAAGGAGGACGCTTTGCAGGTCGCACTGAAAGGGGAGGCAGACATATTTTTCGTTGACCCGGAGTGTGAGTATGTTGTGGCGACACAAAGGCTTGGCGGAACGGTGATCTCCTTATCTCCGTCTACACAGCACAGGATCAATCCGCTTGAGATCAGTGCCGACCCCGATGACCGCAGCAGCGAACCGTTGAAAGAAAAGCTTGAATTTGTCATGTCTTTTTGCCGTATCTTGCTTATGGAAGATGGCAACGTGCTTGACGGCAAAATGAAAAGCCTTTTGGATCGTTGTGTGCGAAAGCTGTATGCGCCGGTCGTGGCGTCCGGTTATACAAAGTCGTCGCCGCTGCTTGGTGATCTGTACCGTATGCTGAAAGAGCAGGATGCGCCGGAAGCGCAGGAACTGGCGCTGCGTATGGAAATTTATACCTCGGGCTCTTACGATATGTTTGCACAGCCCACGAACGTCGATACACAGGCGCACATCATCGACTATGACCTTTCAAAGCTTGGTGAAGGGATGAATGCAGTCGGTATGCTCATTGTCCTTGAATCGATTTACAGCCGCCTAATGGACAACTGGCGGAAAAAGAGGCACACGTACATTTATATCGATGAGATCATGACGATTTTCCGTAACCCATACGCGGCACAGTATTTTGCATCGCTTTGGCAGCGTATCCGCAAGCGTGGTGGCTATATTATCGGAGCGACCCAGAACACAACGGAAATACTCAACAGCCCGGAGGCACGCAAGCTGCTCGAAAACAGCTACATCATCACGATGCTGTATCAGTCTGCACCGGACAGAGACGTACTTGCGGAAATGTTTAGCCTGTCTGAGGCGCAGAAGCAGGCGCTTGCCAAGGAGCAGTACGGCACAGGACTCATCAAGGTCGGCAGCACGATTGTGCCGTTTGAAAACGATTTCCCGACCGATAATCCCTTGTATCAGCTGATGTCCACAAAGCCGTCTGACGGATGGGGGCAAGAAGTAAATGAACATTACGACGTATGAGAACACGGTAAAGAAAGGCACGATCAAGGCGCACGGGCGCAGTGACGGTTTACGGGAAATGTCAGAGCAGCTCTCCGAGATGCAAAAAATCGTCACTGCACCGATGAGCGTTGATACGCCGGAGCAAGATGGGGACAAAGCGCCGGAAACGGCTGCGGCGGATCAAGTCGTCGGCCGTGCAAAATCGACGGCAGGAGCGGTTAAGGATGCTGTGACGAGCGAGATCAAGCGCGCTGTGCGAAAGAGTAAAAATAACCCCGTTGAACGAGGTGTGCAACCGTCGTCGAAAAACTCCCCGTGGCGGCCGACGTCGCGTGCAGGAAATACGGTGCAGGCATCGTATAAAGCTGCATCCAAGACTGCGTATAGAAGCACCTCCGAAGCAGTGTCACGTGTAGCACGCGCCGGTGCACAGCAGGCAGCTAAGACGGCCACTGTGGAGACTGTAAAAGCTACGGCAACCGTAACTGCCGGTGCAGCGACGGCAGGAACCAGCGTGGCCGTACAGGCTGCGGCCGAAACGGCTAAAAAGGTAACGGTTGGCACGGTGCAAAAAATACAGGAAAGTGCGCAGACGGCTACGGCTGTACATGCGCACGATATGGCACGTGCGGCGCAGCAGCACGTAGCAAATAAAACGAAAGATGTACCCGCGACGGACGCCAAAGGATTACCTAAAATCCTCATGGCAATTTGGATCGGCATGGTTGTGCTGTTATTAGTCTTTTCAAACAGTTTTGGCAGCTTAGCGAGCAGTGCCGGACGTGCGATAAATCTAAACGACCGCGTGGAGTCCTACCGCGCATCCATTACATATTGGGCACAAAAAGACGGCATACCCGAATATGTTGAGGTTCTATTGGCGCTGTGTATGGCAGAGACCGGCATTTTGGATGATCCGGAAGACCCGTTTGCGTGCTCCGAATCCGGCTTGGCGGTAAAACAGCCGAATGGCATAACTGACCCCGAGTACAGCATTGAGATCGGTGTATATTGCTTTAGCCTCAAGGTGAAAAAGACCGGCTGCAAATCACCGGCAGACAAGAATAATTTGTTCAAGGCTTTGCAGGCATACAACATGGGCGACGGCTTTATCGATTTCTGCGATACATATTACAGCGGGGTATGGTCAGTCGAGTGCGCGAGAGCTTATTCGAAAAAAATGGGCGGCGGCAGCACTTACGGGAACCCGAATTATATCGAGCAATTTTTGCGATGCTATACGTTCGGTACGATTTCGGGAACGTATCCGGGAAGTCTGAATGCACACGGTCTATGCGCACCGCTTGAGCCGGGATGGGAGCAGAACATCACGCAGCATTTCGGCGGCATGTACAGCGGTTCGCCGCACAAAGGAATGGACATCGGTATGCCGGAGGGCACGCCGGTGTATGCAGCCGCAGACGGCAAAGTGACCGTTGCAAATGCGTCGGATTCGTGGGGCTACTCATGGGGCTATTACGTTAAAATCAACCACGCAGAGGGCGTAGACACGCTGTATGCGCATCTATCCAGTGTGGCGGTATCTTATGGGCAGTATGTGCATCAGGGCGACGTGATCGGTTACGTGGGCAGCACCGGAAATTCATCCGGCAACCACTTACATTTTGAATTATATTTAGAAAATAACCGAGTTGACCCGTATCCGTATATCGGGACGGATTTACTCAGCAAGTATCTTGAAAGGGTGTTTTAATATGACAATCAAACAGGCTTTTATTGGGATTGTTACGGCTATTGCACTTGTGATTGCGGTGCTGATCTCGCAGATCGTGCGTATCAACACAATGACCGGTGATCTGCAGGAGGCGCAGATACGCATAGAGGCATTGGAGACCAAAGCCGCAGCAACGCCAAAACCCACGGCTACGCCGGAACCGAGCACAGAACCGACCGCGACGCCGGAGCCGGTGGTCTACGTGGTGAGCCCGGTCAGCGAGTTCAACGCGTATAACGTAGAGGCAGCGCCGTATTACTGGCTGCCTGTCCCGGATGCAGAGGCAGACGGGACACTTGAAGCCGGGACAAACATGGTCGTGTCCGGCGTTTGCGGAGAGTTTTACTACGCTATGCTGCCGGATGGCACATATTTCTATATTCCGCAGTCGGCCGTAGCGCAAGTGCCTGAGGCTACTCCGGAGCCGACACCAGAACCTACGCCCGAACCCGCACCGGAGAGCGCGGCGGAAACTGAAAATGTTTCGTGAACTCAAGCTAAAAATGCAAAATATGCTTGATTTTTAAAAATAATCATGATACAATGCAGTAAAATAAGTCGATGGAGGATCTGCTAAGTGATAGAATTCATGAAAAAAGGCATACAACGAACCTCTATTGAGCTAAGTGAAGC
>OCSG01002210.1_pt1 | contig 10401 bp, 9 predicted proteins | sample 1538831 | NCBI WGS metagenome assembly OCSG01 (sample SAMN04571729, study PRJEB22368) | human gut metagenome | biome: human gut; material: stool | host: Homo sapiens | place: Luxembourg | collected 2012-09-20 | reverse complement strand
CTGGAAGCCTGCAAAAAGGAGCTGGGGGTGCGCACCATTCTGGGCGTGTCCAACATCAGCTTTGGTCTGCCCTGCCGCACCTACCTGAACACCACCTTTTTGACCATGGCCATGTACGCCGGGCTGGACCTTGCCATCATGAACCCCTCCAGCGAAGAGATGATGGCGGCGGTGTACGCCTACAACGTGCTGACCAACCGGGACAAGCAGAGCACAAAGTACATCGAGCGCTTTGCCGACCGCGTGCCTGCCAGCACCGCGCTGGCACAGGCTGCAAAAGCCGTGCCTGCCGCCAGTGCTGCCGAAGCAGAACTCACCGGTCCCTACGCCGCCCTGATGAAAGCGGTGGAAAAGGGCTTGAAGGGTGACGCCGCCGCCCATACCCGCGCCCTGCTGGCAGAAAAGCAGCCGCTGGAGGTGGTGGACGAAGCCTTGATCCCCGCTTTGGACATCGTGGGTGCCAAGTATGAAAAAGGCACTCTGTTCCTGCCGCAGCTGCTGCAGGCTGCCAGCGCCGCCCAGAGCGCTTTTGAGGAGATCAAGACCGCCATTGCCCAAAAGGGCGAGGGCAGCGCCAGCAAGGGGCGTATCGTCCTTGCCACCGTCAAGGGCGATGTACACGACATTGGCAAGAACATCGTCCGGGTCATTCTGGAAAACTACGGCTTTGAGGTACTGGACCTTGGCCGGGACGTGCCGGTGGAGACGGTGGTGGACACCGTGCGGGAAAAGGACGTGCATCTGGTAGGCCTTTCGGCGCTGATGACCACCACCCTGAAAAGCATGGAAGAGACCATCGCCGCCCTGCACGCCGCTAAGCTGGACTGCAAGATCATGGTGGGCGGTGCCGTGCTGACCCCGGAATACGCCGAGAAGATCGGCGCAGACTGGTACGCCAAGGACGCCAAGCGCAGCGCCGACATCGCCAAGGAGTTCTTTGGAGTGTAACGCGGAATATTTCAGATTCAGACTGCTGAAAAGGTGCGGACTTTTCAGCAGTCTTTTTTATGGGCAGGGCGTTTATCGCAATTTTCAAAAACAGTGCCTGTCAAAACGGCATATTTGCGATATGCAGTTTGCGGATGTTGCTCGGACATTATAAACGCAAACTGCAATATTTGCAAACTGTTCAAATTTACCACAAAGAATTGCCACGATTGTCTGGCATAATAAGGGTGCACTCAGGGAGAACGGAACGGACATCCCCCATAACCTCCGAAAGGTTCTCCCCGCAAAAGCCCATGCAGGCACATTTCCCTGCGGGTGCGGCCGCAGCAGCGGCGCACAGCAGGCCCATAAAAAACTGTCTCCCGTTTCTATGCGAGGCAATAGCCAGAACGGCGGACAGACTACCAAATCCCTCCTGATCAAGCCGCAATGTTCAGGGGTTCCTATACAGCAGGCAGTGTCGCTTTCCTCCTCCTTTCCACGACACTGCCTGCTTTTTGTTTGCGCATTTTTCCGCAAAATGCAGGCAGGCGCATGGTCGGAAGAATTGCCCTTGCCCCCGCCTCCTGCATACAAAACCGCCCCGGCTTCCATCACGGAAACCGGGGCGGTTCGTTTGCTTTAGGGGTACTTTTTCAGGCGCTCACGCAAAACCTTGCAAGGGGTCTTTTGGTAAGCCCCGCGTATGCGGGGAAAAGATTGCCGCGAGTATGTGCCCCATCTGGGCGCGAGGATCACCCCCGCGTATGCGGGGAAAAGCAATTTTAGCACAATGCCTGTTTTAGTTGGATAGGATTACCCCCGCGTATGCGGGGAAAAGTGCACGTTGATACTGCGCCGAAGGTTGACCGTGGGATCACCCCCGCGTATGCGGGGAAAGGGCCACCTGACGCTTGCAGTCAGCCATATGCATAGGATCAACCCCGCGTATGCGGGGAAAAGTAGTCCATCATGCCGCGGAAGTTGGCGTTGCAGGGATCACCCCCGCGCATGCGGGGAAAAGATTTGCTGTTGCGTATATCCACGCAATAACATAGGATCACCCCTGCGTATGCGGGGAAAAGGCATACAGTAGCGTTATGCACGGGTCGCTATGGGGATCACCCCCGCGTATGCGGGGAAAAGACTAAAAAGATCCCGTAGCACCGTACCTTCCATTGCTATTGTACCGCTGTTTCCTTCAGTTTGCAATAAACCTGTTGTATCAAATGGCAATCCGGCAGGGCGCGATGCTCCACTTTTTCTGCCAGCTGAAAATGCTGCGCCAGCGCCTGCAGGTCCGGCCGGATCATGCCCGGCATCTCGTCCCTCTCAGTTTCCTCCGCGCATAACGGTCATCAGCCCAAGGCCATAGGCCTTACCGCGCCCTATGCCCTGACACAGCAGTGCCCGGAACTGCTCTGCATCGGTCACCTGCAAAACGCCCTCATAGGTCACTGCCAACAGGGTCACCGGCCGGGTGCCGTGCTTGGCAAAATGCTGCCACTGCACCCGGGTCACGGTAAATCCCTCCTCCCGCAGGGCAAAGCCGTGCTTTTCAGCGCGCTCCAACAGCCACTGCTTCTGGTACTGTGTTGTGCAATGTGCGGCTACGGTCCCCCGCGCTGCGGTGTTTTGGGGGTCTTTGCAGCTTTTGGTGGGGTTTGCGGTCAGCCGAAACTGCCAGCAGCTGCCCGGCTCCACCCGCTGCAAAAGCGGGTCGTAGCTGCGGGTCTCCGCAGCCGCTCCGGTGCCAAACTGCTCCACCACGCCGGACAGCTCCGGCGCGTCCTCGCTGAGCAGCAGCAGATACAGCCGCTCTCCCAGACGATCCAACCGCCACAGTCTGCGGTGGCGCTCCCCTGCAAAAGCGCTTTCCACTGCGCCATGCAGTTTTTGCGGTGCCGCCAGCGCAGCCATGGTGCTGCGGCGGGTGGGATCGAGTTCTACCCGTGATAAATACATTCTCTCGCCCCCTTTTTACAATTCCCGGAACGGGTCGTGCTCCGTAGTCTCCGGGCTGTCCGGCACTTTTTGCCAAAGCTCCCGTACCGAGCGGTAGCCGTACTGCCGATGATGCGGGTCAAAGCTCACCGGCACATCCCGCTGCGGAGCCGTGCCCGGCTCCAGCGGATCGGCGTCCAATAGGATCCGGCTCTGCCGTCCCGGGCACAGGGGCGGTTCCGCTTGCAGCACCTCCTGCAAGCTGCCCGGGCGTACACCCAGACAGAGCGGCAGGGTAGGCGGACAGCAGCGGCGGCCGAGATACAGCGGAAACGCCGGGTGCAGCAGTGCCTGCTGCAGCTGCTGCAAAAGGGCGGTGTCGGTGCTTTCAATGCCGGCCAGAAACACGGCATCCTGCAAATAATGGCGGTAGGTCACATAAGAGGTCTTTTCGTCCTGCGTCTTTGCCGTGTGGTAGTCCACCAGCAGCTGCCCTTCCCGCTCCACGCGGACGCCGAACCGCAGCCCGGTCAGCCGGGTCAGCGCTTCGCTCTCGTCCCGCCGCAGCCCAAGGGCTGCCGCCAGCAGGCCGACCACGCCGCTCTTGGTGGGTTCCCGGCCCGTCTTGCGGGTCTCAAATTTAGAGTCCGCGCCCCACGCCTGTAAAGGCGCTGCCAGCCGAAGCAACAGCGTTGCCATTACCCCACCTCATTTCCGGCAAGCGCATCCCGGACAGCCTTTTCCAGTGCGTCCAGCATCGCCTTTGCCGTCTGCGCCGGAGCCAGCACCTCCAGCCCGCTGCCCACGGTAAAGCTTTGCGCTGGGGCCTCGGCAAAGCTGCTGTACATCTGCTGCGCATACTGCGCCAGTGCCGCCTTGGAAGGTGCGGCGTAACCCTGCGCACTGCGGGGCACGGCACGCTCGAATGCGCCGCACAGGTTCACCGGCTGATCCTCCCGCAGGGTCACATATACCGCGTCCGGCAGAGTGCGGTTTGCAAAGGTGTTCTGTTTGCCGGTGGGCATGGAGAAGAGGAACGCCTCACCAAAGGCCCGCACCGTCTCCGCTGCCTGCGCTGCACCCAGCTGCCCGGCCAGCTCCATCACGTTCACCGTAGCATAGCGGTACAGGGTGGAGGAGTTGTACTCCACCGTGCCCAGATGGCTTGCACCGGCGTTGTCCTCTGCCTGACAGTCATCCACGGCGGTAAAGTAATCGTACTCGTTCTGCACGGCATGGGTGGAGATGCTGTGCGCCACCTGCGCAGCGGCGTCATAGTTCAGAGAAGGGTCATCTGCCACCATGCGACCAAACAGCGCCATGTCCATCGAGGGCGCCGCTTTCAGAGCATCCCGATACTGCTTTTTATCCGCAGAGCCCTCCACAACCAGCTCTGCCAATGCCTTTGCCTGCGCAGTGCTCATGAAGAACAGTGCCTTGGTGCCCTTATCGTCGCTCTTGATGCCCGCATTCTCCAGCGCTTTCTTTGCCAGCTTGTCTGCATCCAGCTCCGGAGCCAGTGCAAGGATCTGCGCCTTCACCAGTTCTGCGGCCTTTTTGGTGCGCTTGCCCACGTCCAGCTGAGCATTCTCCGCAAAGGCTGCACGCATGGCGTGCTTCCATGCCTGTGAGGAAACTCTGGCGCGGAGCACACCGCCGTACACTGCCGTTTTGGGGCTGCCGGTATCGTCCCGGTTGATGCAGCTGGGCGGGACGATCTGCAAAATGTGGAAATCAACATACAGGCGCTTCTTCATGGTCAAGTCTCCTTTTCTTTCTCTTCCGGTGCAGGCTTCGGGTCGCGGTACAGATCCTGCCCCCACCGCAGACGGACATTGGCGGGGGTCGGTGCATATCGCGGGTCGGTGCATTGCAATTCATACAGGTCTGCCGCAAGCTGCGGATAGTCCAGCGGGATGCCGCCATCCTTTGCCGCGCTCAACAGCTGGATCATGCCCCGCAGATGGTGGCTGATCTCGGTAATTTCTTCTGCGGTGGCCAGCGCATTGAACCGCCGGAGCACACTGGCCTCGGTCCAGTCCTGTCCGGCACTGTTCCGCTCTGCCAGCTGCCGCACCGCACGCCCCAGCGTGTTGCCGGGGCAGTTCATGGGGCGGTCATTCCCCTGCTGATGCACAGCATACAGGGTCAGGGCAAGGTAGACCGCCCACTCTGCCGCCGAGGGAGCACTGCGGCCCTGAAAGCTTTCCGGCATTTCCAGCAAAAAGCATCCCCACAGCTCCGGCAGCTCACCGGGTGCGTGGCCGATACCCCGCCGCAGCTTTGCCAGTTCTGCCCGCCGCCGGTTGTCCGGCAGAGCCTGAAGCCTGTGCAGCTGCTGCGCCGCATACAGTTTGACGTCCTGTGTTTTCATACAATTCCCCCTTTATGGTTCTGTTTTGGGATAGATTTCCCAAAGCCTTGTGCGGAAACGATTATAGGCCCTTGGCGAGGTATACAGACTGGTGTGTTCGGTCTTTTTGTCCTTATCCACCACAATGCGGCGTCCCTTCAGGGCGGCATTCCCGGCCTCCATCACCATCTGCTTTCCCAGCTTTTCCGCGATGCTGCGCGCCCGTGTCTGCCAGCGCAGTGCTGCCTCATCCGGGTCGTCCTGCTCCTGGTCGATCGCCTGCAGCCACTGCCGGAAAGGCCGGTCCACTGCAAAGTAGAACTGTGCACGAACCGCGCCGCCTGCATTTTCATTCCGGTCACCGGCGGCAATTGCCAGTTCCTGCGCAAAACGCCCGATCAGCGCCGCTGTCTGTTCACAGCGCTCGATTTCTCTGACGATCCGGCTCTGCCATGGGCGCCCTATCTCATCCAGAATCCCTGCCTGAAAGGTCAGGCTGTCGCTGAAAGAATCATTTACAAAGAAGTCCTTATCGCCATATTGGACACCGGAGATACGGAAATGTACCTTTCTGCGGGGATCCAGAAGTTTCAATCTCTTTTCCTGCAACTTTTCGATCCAGCATACAACGCCCGGGCGATGCCCGCTGTCCTGACAAAAAACCGCCGGGAACTCCCGCCAGAATTGTTTGGCCGGGTCATGACGGCAGGGCACAAACACCACCGGTTCATTTTTCTTGATTGGCATCGTGCGCCAGATGGTCATCTGTTCGGCAAAGACGTTTTCTCTGGGGAAGAAATCTCCTCCCAGCAGACAGAACCCATCTACATTCTCCCCTGTCCTGTGCAGCAACAGCCTTCTGGATTGCAGGGTGAGCAGCTGTGCCGGGTTATCCGGGCAGCAAATTTCTGTCCGTTCCGCGCTCTTTGGTGCTTCCAATTCCCAACAGGGCTTGCTTTCGCCCCAGCATTCCCGGCCGTCGCGCAGCAGCGTCAGGTTCAGCATCAGGGTCTCGTACAGATTATCACCCTGTGCCTGAATAAAACCGATCTTGCCCAGCCACCCGGCTCCTACGGACGGAAGCCCCTTTCCTTTTGGCTTTGCAGAGGTGTCATCATAGCCGTTCACACACAGCAGCCACCGCGCCGCCTGCGGATAGCTCAGCTGCTCCTTGCTCTGCCCCGCATACAGCGGAAAGAGCCGGAGTTTATTGCTGCTTTCCGACATTTCACCGTTGAGTTTGGCCGCACCGTATTCCGTGCCGATCTTTGCCTGCGGCACCTGCCAGAATGGATGTGTCGGGTGGAACAGCCAGAAGCGGTCCTTCCACTGCTCCAGATAATCCCGGACAGGCTCTGCCGGGAAATGCCCAAGCTGCCACAGCTCGCTCCAGCGCTCCAGTGCATCATCGCTCTGCATCAGTGGGCGGGACTCTCCCTTTGCATCCACCCGGGAGAACACGGTGAACAGCACCGCCAGCAGCAGCCGCAGCACGGCGGCGTTCTGGGTAGGCATCTCGCCCGCAAGGTCCGCATAATCCTGCGCCGACACCAGCGCCTCGGTCAGGGACACCTCCCGCACCGTGTTGTCCCGCAGCCGCACCCGTATCCACGGTTCGGTCAGCAGGTTGAATTCAATTTCCTTCATCCGTCTCCTCCTTTTGGTAATACAGGCCGTTTTCACGGTCATAACAAAGTTCCATGCCCGCAAGCCGGGCAGTCAGGTTTTCATCCAGCAGCAGGATCAGTTCTCCGTGCAGCAGCGGCGACAGCTGCCACGCCGCAAGGCGGCTGCGGTTGTCCGCTTCCAACTCCCGGATGACCCCGTCCACCTTCCACGCCTTGCCGAACACCGCCGGGAGCCGCAGCTTCTGCCGGGCGATCTTTAGTGCCGTTTCCGGCGGGGGCGGGCTGTCGGCAGCTACGGTGCTGCCGCCCTCCTGCCACGGCAGAAAGTGGATGCTGCCGTCTGCCCGGCACTGCATCACCAGCACCTCTACCGAGGGGTCGCCGTCCCGCACTGCCGCCCGGGCTGCCGGGTCGGAGCGGGCGCCCTCGTTCTGCATCCAGTCGTCCAGCGTGTTCAGCTGCGCAAGCCGGTGCGTTTCCGGCTGCGGCACAAGGTACGCCTCGGCGCGTGCTTTCTTTTTCTCCTGCGTCTGCTCATATATGGAGCGCATTTCCTCGCCCTGTGCTCCGCCGGGGGCTTCCCGCTCCCATCCGTAGACCCGCTGCACCAACGGAGAGATCTCCTCCGGCAGCCGGATGCTCCGGGGCAGAAACTTCCGGGTGCGCCAGAGCAGCCACTGTCCATATACCGCCTCGCTGCCCGCGTCAAAGGCATCTTCCCCGGTGTCCAGCACCGCGCAGCAGGCCTGCTGCAACGGAGCGGGGCGGCTGCGGTAGTGGCGGTACAGCCGTCCAATGCGCTGCAGCAGCAGATCCATGGGGCAAAGCTCTGTGACAAGAACGTCCAGATCAATGTCCAGCGACTGCTCCATCACCTGCGTACCCACCACGATCAGGTCGTTCCGGCACTCCGGTGCAGAGCCCTTGCCGATGCGTGCCATCAGCCGGTTTTCCCGCGCCGCGCGGTCCGGCATCAGGAACTGCGCATGGAACAGCTGCACCTCTTTGTCCGGCAGGCTTTCCCGCAGCAGCTGCGCGATCTTCTGCGCTTTTTTGACCGTGTTTACGATCACCCCTGCACAGCCGCCCTCTGCCAGCTTCCGGCGCAGCAGCGCGGGCAACTCCGGTTCTGTGAGCGTGGTCAGCTGCACCGTTTGACCGGGTGCATCCGATGGGATGGCCGTCTGCTTTACCTCTGCGCCATCCGTCCATGTCAGCAGCGGATAGCCGCAGCTGGTTTTCCACGGAGCGTCCGGGGCGGCCTTTTTCTGCCGGTAGGCCTCGACCAGCTCTGTGCGCCGCCGGGCGGGCAGGGTGGCCGACAGCAGAATGACCGGCACCTTATACCAGCCCAGCCATTCCAGTGTCCGGTCCAGATAGCAGTTCATGTAGGTATCGTAGGCGTGGCACTCGTCAATAATGACCACCTTGCCCGCAAGTCCCAGATGCCGCAGCATAACGTGCTTCTGGGCAAGTGCCGCCAGCAGCAGCTGATCCACTGTGCCAATCACGAAGTTTGCCAGCAGTACCTGTTTGTTTCCTCGAAACCACTGGTGTACCTGTACCCGATGCTCTTCCTGCGCATCTTCCTCCAGCTGCACCCCGCGCCCCTGTAACCGCAAATAGTTCTCGTTCAGTTCTGCCATGCCGTGCGCCAGCTTTATAGCCTGCGGCAGCGTCTCCTCAGACTGCGTGTCTGCCCAGCCAAGCAGCCGGGGAAAGATGCCGTTTGCCGTGGCCTGTGTGGGCAGCCCGAAAAAGACACCGCCCAGCCCGAACCGGCTGGCCATGATCTCCGCAGCGGCCAGCGCCGCCTCGGTTTTGCCCACGCCCATCTGTGCTTCCAAGATCAGGATACCCGGTTCCGCTGCGGTATCTGCAGCCTCCAGAACAGCCCTCTGCACCGCATTGGGCGCAAAGCCGAACCGCACCGCAAACTCCTGCGGGTCTGCGATGCCCGGCTGTGCCTTCCACGGGAAGGGCAGCGCCAGCTTTTCCCACGCCCTGTCCACCCGCGCCGGGTAGTCCTCCATGCTGCCCAGCTCCTCTACCGGGATCAGGGGGAAGTATTCCGTATTGCTGGCGATCCAGTCTGCCATGATCAGAAGTCCGGTCAGAAGCACTTCCTCCTGCGGGTCCAGGTCGTACAGTTCCGCCGTATCATCAAAGCCGCAGTCCTGCAAAACAGTCATGAGCAGTTCTGTCCAAAAGCTCTGCCAGACCTTTTCCTGTCCCTTGAGGTAGTAGTTGCTCTCCCAGCACTCCAACTGGTCATCGACCGCCGCGCAGCTCTGTGGCCTGCCGTGATGCGCTCCCACAATGGAGGCTAGCCCGCCGGGACAATCATTCCACAGCAGAATTGCCTCGCCCGCCCGGGCATGCGGCGACTCCCGGCGGTTCTGTTCAGGACAGTCCAGCGGCGTCAACATTTCCAGCCGCTGCCGCGCCTCCGGCAGAGTGCGCAGGATATTTGCCTGAAAGGCTACCGTAGCCTTGCCTATATCATGGATCCCGCCCAGAAACCGGGCATGCGCGAGCAACGCTTCCTCGCACTCAAAGCCCATGGCCTGTTTTGCACTTTCCGGGAGCCACTGCCGGACCAGCCGCTCCATGATGCCCGCCGTATCCCACAGGTGCATCCAGAGCGGCAGCCACAGGCTGGTATTCTCCGGGTCCGTTTTACCGGCCAAAAGCCTTGTTTTATTCAACGTCCAGCGCATTTTTGCTCCTTTTCCGGTGTGTGTGCCTTCCGTGTACCGAGCATAGCAGATAATGTGTACCATAATCCGTACTTTTTGCATTTTATCTCCGCAAATGAAAAAAGCGGCACACCGGGTCGTGCCTCATCAAAACGAAAGTGTCCTTGCAAGGTAAAGAAAACTGCTATTTATGGCCCTGTTCTGCCTTCTGTTCCAAAGATACGCTTCTGCCCTTCTGCTGTCAATGACTCTGCGCCAATTCATCAAAGCTACAAAAAAACGATTTCTTTTTTGTATAAAAAACCGCCCCGGCTTCCATTGCGGAAACCGGGGCGGTTCATTCTGTTTATTGGTGTTCTTTCAGACACTCAATGCCTACCAACTGGCATTCAGTTTTTGAAGTTTTAGTCATATCTGTATTTAGAGGACTTTCCGTACACTTTTCGGAGCGATTTTTTCAGACTGACCACCGTTTCTTTGATGATCTTTGCCTCATCGGCGGAGCAATCTGCAAGCTGTTCGGTCATCCAGCTGTCGAACACCGGCTTTGCTTTTTTGATTTCGATGCACAGCAGCTCGTCCGCTGAACAGTCCAATGCGTTGATGATGTCGATCAGCGTTTTCAGGCTGGGCACGGAGTTGCCCGTCTCGATATGGCTGATGTGCGTGACCACAACGCCGACCTCATTGGCCAGCTGTTCCTGCGTCATGCCCTTTGCAAGGCGGCAGGCACGGATGCGTTTTCCGATGTCGGCGTAGTCCACCATAGTACAAGTACCCTCCGTTTTGTGAAGTGATACTTGTATTGTATGTGCAATCGACCGGGATTGTAATAACCTGAAAGTGCAGT
>OCSG01002204.1_pt1 | contig 10429 bp, 8 predicted proteins | sample 1538831 | NCBI WGS metagenome assembly OCSG01 (sample SAMN04571729, study PRJEB22368) | human gut metagenome | biome: human gut; material: stool | host: Homo sapiens | place: Luxembourg | collected 2012-09-20 | reverse complement strand
GGAAGAAACAAAGCGGCTGTAGCCAAGGCCATGATGGCACTCGTAGGAATCGAGAGGAGTCTGGGTCGGCTGCCAGCCCGGGTTCCAGACGGTATCGCCGTCCTTGATGTAGTAGTAGCGTCCGTTCTGATCGAGCGGCGTATCGTTATAACGGTAACGGGTCAGACGCAGAAGTTTTGCGTCCTTGTAGAAGCTGTATCCGCCGCAGGTATTGGAAATCAGAGAAAAGAAGTTCTCAGATCCCAGATAGTTGATCCACGGAAGCGGAGTCTTCGGGCTTGTGATGACATACTCTTTTTTCGCATCATCAAAATGTCCAAATTGCATGTGTGATACCTCCTTCGTCGTACAATGTAATTTCATTATACAGCCGAAAAAAGAAAAAACTAGCAAGAATTTGCTAAAAATATAAAAAAACGCCGAAACCGTTTGCGTGACAGTTTCGGCGTTTGTGGATATTCACGAATTGTTCCGCGATTCTGCAAATATTCGGAATCCGCTGGCGCTACGTCCTCATGTTTGGCGGGTTCCAAATTCGAACGCTTTATCGTGCAAGCACGAACAGCTTTCGAACTTTGAACCCTGGAATATCAGATCTTCTCGTGATTCTTAAATTTCTTAATAACTTTCTGAATACGATCCGCCGGATCCAGCAGTCCGCTGATGGAGGCATCGTGATTCAGCTTGTCGATGATGAGAGCGATATATTTGCTCAGGTCGCAGCTGATGTAGTACTCGCGGGAGAGAAGCTCCGGTGTCTGGTATACGACGTTGGTGGTCAGAACTTTTGTGAAGAGTCCTTCCTCATAAGCCTTGTCGAATTTCTCCAGTCCGCTGGTGAACAGTCCGAAGGTCGAGCACATGTAGATGTTGCGTGCCTCACGATCCTTTAAGAGTTTGGCAACTTCCAGCATACTCTCGCCGGAGGAGATCATATCGTCGATGATGATCATATCCTTACCTTTGACATCAGCACCGAGAAACTCATGGGCAACGATCGGGTTGCGTCCGTCAATGATGGTAGAGTAGTCGCGGCGTTTGTAGAACATACCCATGTCAACACCGAGGTTGTTTGCCATGTAGATAGCACGGCCCATACCGCCCTCATCCGGGCTGATGACCATCAGATGATCCTTGTCGAGCTTCATATCCGGTGCATTGCGCAGGATGTTTTTGATGAACTGGTAAGCCGGCTGGATGGTTTCAAATCCATGCAGCGGAATCGCGTTCTGGACACGCGGGTCGTGAGCGTCGAAGGTGATGATGTTTTCTACGCCCATAGCAGTCAGCTCCTGCAGACCAAGTGCGCAGTCGAGAGACTCTCTTCCAGATCTCTTGTGCTGGCGGCTCTCATACAGGAATGGCATAATGACATTGATTCTGCGGGCTTTTCCACCGATGGCTGCGATGACACGCTTCAGATCCTGGAAGTGGTCGTCCGGAGACATGTGGTTGGTGTAGCCGCACAGAGAATAGGTCAGGCTGTAGTTGCAGACATCGAGCAGAATGTAGATATCGTCACCGCGGACAGATTCGTTGATGATACCCTTTGCCTCGCCTGAACCGAAACGCGGAACCTGAGACTGGATAATGTAGCTGTCACGCTCATATCCTTCATAGGCAGCGACATATTTTTCCGCAAATTCATTGCCGCGTCCCTTTCTCCAGCTGACCAGATAATCGTCGACCTTTTTTCCAAGTGCGGCGCTGCTGTTCAGCGGGATCAGTCCCAGTCTTCCGATTGGCAGTGTGTCAAAATGTCCTTCAGTTCCCTTACTCATGCTTTGGTTCCTCCCAAAAGTTTTTTCTGGATCCGAATATCGTTTCCAAAAAGTTTAATGATGGTGTAGTTACTTGAAATTCGTGAAAAGGTACGTTCCGAGTACGTCTCCATGAAGCGGTCAAGGGGCAGGTTCGTGGAGATGATCGTCGATTTCTTCCGCAGGATGCGTTCGTTGATGCAGAGAAAGAGCTGGGAAGAGACGAAGCTGTTGGTCAGTTCCGTACCTAAATCATCGATGATCAGAAGATCGCAGTCAAAGATATTGGCGTGAGCGTCTTTTGCTTCTTCTGAACTGGAAAAGGTGTAGCGTGCAAACAGGTCAAACAGATCAAATGCAGTAAAATAAATCACACAGAACGACTGCTCGATCAGCTCGCGGGCAATACAGTGCGAAAGAAACGTTTTTCCGACACCGGTGTCGCCGTAAAAGAAGAGATTTTCAAACGACGAGCCGAAATTGCGGACGAACGCCTGGCTTTTTTCGAGCGCGGCAGCAGCGGCCTCGCGGGAAGTGAGCGGTGTTCCGGTACTGGTCAGGCTGTCCGAGTAGTAATCCAGGGAGAATTGGCTGAAATTTTCGGCTTTCAGAAGCTCCTCCACGTTGGACTGCCGGTACAGAAGATCGACGGCAGCTTTTTTGAAGCAGGCGCATTTCTGCGTGCCGTTGATGTAGCCGGTGTCGCGGCAGAGCGGGCAGTCATACGTCAGCTCGAGATAGTCTGCCGGGTAGCCGTGCATGGAAAGGAGCGCCGCGCGTTCCTGGGAACGGTCACGGATGGCAGCATTCAGGTCGAGATCCATGGAAGCGTCTCCGTTCAGCATCGCTTTTGCTTTCCGAACCGAGAGGGATGCAATCTCGGCGTCGATTTCCGCAAGGCGCGGAATCTTTTCATAAGCAATGCGGATGTGCTCCTGCTGTTCTCTCTGGTGGCGGAGCTGCCGTTCGTTGTACATGCGCATAATCGCATCGTATTGCGGGTTTGTCAGTGCCATAGTTGTTTCGTCCTCCGGGCGTTATTTCAGAAGCTGTTCTTCTAACTTCTGGTAGTCGTATTCTCTCTGATGGAAATTGTTGAAGCGGTTACTTGAAGCAGCAGGAGCGGTTTTTCGTGCCGCATTCTGATCAGAAGCGGTTTTCTTCCTTTTCTGGTGCTCCGCATCGCGCTGTTCGACGTCTGCCATGGAGCGGACGCCCTGTTCCTTCCATTTGGAGAGAATGCCTTCCGCGTACTGGAAGCTCGGCTGGCCGATCTTGGAAACGGTGCGCTGACAGGCTTCGGTGATAAGATCAATCGTAAAACCGTAGGTATTCAGCCAGCGGTCCATCATCTCGGCTTCTTTTTCCACCGGTGCGCGGTTGCGGATGCCGAATGCTTTCAAAATTGTGTAGTAATGTTTGTTGAATGTCGTGGTCTCCTGTTTGGCAGAGGCAACATCGCGGATTCCGCTTTCCTGCCAGGCGAGTCCTACCTTTTTCAGGTAGTGGATGCTGGTGCTTCCCTTCGAAACACAGTATTCCACCAGGTATTCCAGAAGATCCGCGGAAAAGTGGAGATCATCATAGAAAAACATGATGCATTCGATTTCCGTTGGCGACAGAAGATGACCGAAATACGTCTGCGCAACGTAAAGAACGTGCTGCAGTTCTTCGCGGCTGCCGGGAGCGTGTTTTTTTTCTGCTGACTGTCCGGAAATACCGGAACTGGAAAGATCATCTGCCGGAGAAGAGGCAGATGGGGCAGAAACGGCCGGCTGTGGTGATGGAGCCGGGGTCTGTTCCGTCTGCGGGATTTCAACGGATACAGCAGAAACAGCCGGTGCAGCCGCAATCGGGCCGGAAATCGAGGATTCCGGTGTTGGAAGGATTCCGCTTTCTTCCTTCCGGACAAGCGGCAGAAAGGCGATTCCGGTCGGAACGCTTTCCCCGGTGGTGTAGGAGAGCGAGAGGAGTCCCTGCTTCTCCCAGTATTTCAGCGCCCGGACGATATCGTTTTCCGTGCAGGAAAAAAAATCTGCCATCGATGACAGAGTGGAATCCTGCTGATGGTCTTTGACCAGCTTCAGCAGATAAAGGTACACTTTTACAAATTCTCCGTTGGCTGCGGGCATATATTGTTCCAGAAAAAGATCCGGCACAGCAGTCACACTGGCCAGGCAGTCATTGTTTAATGTCAGCATACTCAAAATTACACCATCCTGTTCTTATCGTGCGGCAGATTTTTACTTTTAGCGATCTGTTTTTTATTATACGTCTTGCCTTCTCATACACAACCAAGTATAACACAGTATTTTCGACAAGTGAATAGGTGTTTTGCGGAAAAAACATTCCGGGAAAAAGGCACGGTGGATGAAAAAGGACTGTGGACAATGTGGATAATGTGGAGAAATCCGTTTTGTGAAATATTATCATCTACCAAAAATGTTGAAAAATGGAGGAAAACAGGGAAGTATAGGACTTTCTGGTGATATCGTTATGTAAACAAAGTTATACACAGGAAATCCACATTGTGTGGATCGTAAAAATGTGTATAAAATTGTGGACAATGTGGATAACTCTGAAAACAGGCGAAAATACAGGAAAATAGCTGTGAATAAAAATGTGCGTAACTATTTGGCGAAAAGACAGATTGTGTGGATTCGGAGCAAAAAAAGACCCTGTGGAAAAAAGGAAAACTCCATTTTCCACAGGGAGCAGGTAAAGCGAAAGAATGATTTTATTTTTCGGAAGCAAGAAGCTCCTCACCGATTTTTACAACGTCTCCGGCACCCATGGTGATCAGCATGTCGCCCTCGGCAAGATTTTCGTTCAGATAGTTTTCGATTTCCGCAAAGGATGGGAAATATTCGCAGGCAGTGCCGAGTTTTACAATGCGTTCCTGGATATCTTTGGAGGAGATGCCGAGCGTATCGGTTTCTCTGGCTGCGTAAATATCGGCGAGAACCACATGGTCTGCCAGGGAAAGAGCGGCAGCGAAATCATCGAGCAGCGCTTTCGTTCTGGTGTAGGTATGCGGCTGGAAGACGCACCACAGTGTTCTGTGCGCACAGTTTTCAGCGGCTTCCATCGTTGCACGGATTTCGGTTGGATGATGCGCATAATCGTCGATCACCTTTGCTCCGTGGTATGTACCCTTATACTGGAAACGGCGGTCGGTTCCGCGGAAGGTGGCAAAGCCTTCGTGGATGGCGTTTTCCGGCAGCTGCAGTTCATCGGCCAGTGCAATGGCAGCCAGGGCGTTGGAAACGTTGTGAAGTCCCGGAACCATCAGCGTGTAGCGACCGCGCAGCTCGCCACGGCAGATGCAGTCGAAGGACGGGTGATCGAACTCATCGTAGGTGATGTTGGCAGCGGTATAATCAGCGACAGCCTGATTCTCCAGCGCGTAGGTGACAACCTTACAGCCAAGACCTTCGGTCACGTAATCGTATTTCGGCGTATCGGCATTGATAATCAGCATGCCGTCGGTCGGGAGCAGACGGGCAAACGCACGGAAAGAGTGGCGGATGTCGTCGATATCCTTGAAGAAATCGAGATGGTCTGCATCCATGTTGAGGATAATGCCGATTTTCGGAAAGAAGCTTAAGAAACTGTTGGTATACTCGCATGCCTCGGTCAGGAAGGTTTCGGAATGGCCGACACGGATATTTCCGCCGATGGACGGAAGAATACCGCCGACAGAAATAGTCGGATCGCAGTCAGCGGCCATCAGAATGTGGGAGAGCATAGAAGTTGTTGTCGTCTTTCCGTGTGTACCGGAAACGGCGATCGGTGTATCGTAGTTGCGCATGATCTGTCCGAGCAGCTCGGCACGGGTCAGCATCGGAACACCGGCAGCTTTTGCAGCGGCAAATTCCGGATTGTCCGGATGGATGGCTGCGGTATAAACAACAAGGTCGGTTCCCGGAAGAATGTTTTCTGCCTTCTGACCGTAGAAAACCTGTGCGCCAAGAGAAGTCAGGTGGCGGGTCAGGTCACTTTCTTTTGCATCGGAACCGGAAATTGTAAAGCTTTCTTTTAAAAGAATCTCGGCAAGGCCGCTCATGCTGATGCCGCCGATGCCAATAAAATGTATATGGATTGGTTTGCTGAAATCTACTTCGTACATGGTATCTCCTTCAATGTGTCTTTTCACTGAAAATGGGGAAATTTTCTCAATACATATTTTTCAATTAATATAGGAAAGAACAGAACGAAATGCAGCGCCGGTTCCCCGGAATCCGGCTGGAACTGTTCTGGCTAATAGTATACACGTATTTGCCGGAAAAGTAAAAGAAAAAAAGCGGATGAATTCGAAAATGAAATAAAAAACAATGGATAAGTATTATAAACCAGAACATATGCAAAAAGAAATATTGCAAACTAAAATGAACGAAATGTAACAAAAACTGGTAAAAATAAATGAATACGCTGTCGAAAATTGTAGAAAATCATGATACGATTTTTGACACAAATAAAATGCATAGTCAAAATCAATAAAATATAAGATAAAATAAAAGAAAAATTATAAAAAATGTTCACAATGAGACGGAAGTGTGATATAATTTTAATTGTAGTTATCAAAGAAGTGCGTGGATATGAAAAACCAGAACCGACAGCATGGTTGCTGTTTCGTACACAGGGAGACAGGTGCTGTTTCGCTGCGTGAGAAAGTGATTCAGGTGTAAGTAGCCCCTTCCTGCAAGGCAAAGCCTGAAGGGGGGCAGCGAAGGTTACCGTTCGCGGAAAAGCGGTGAACGGTAAGCGTAGAACCGTACATTCTTACAGTTACTGCAAATCTTTAGATACGACAAGAGGTGATTGCATGATTAAGAAAGAGATGATAGCAATGCTGCTGGCAGGCGGTCAGGGAAGCCGTCTCGGTGTGCTCACGGAGAAAGTGGCAAAACCGGCAGTAGCATTTGGCGGAAAGTATCGAATCATCGACTTCCCGCTCAGTAATTGTATCAATTCAGGAATTGATACGGTAGGCGTACTGACCCAGTATCAGCCGCTGCGGCTGAATACCCATATCGGAATCGGTATTCCGTGGGATCTCGATAAAAACGAAGGCGGCGTAACCGTTCGCCATACGAAAAAAGTACAAACAGCGAATGGTATACAGGAACTGCAAATGCAATTTACCAGAACATGGCTTATATGGAAACATACAATCCAGAATATGTTCTGATTCTTTCCGGCGACCACATTTACAAAATGGATTACGAGGTGATGCTTGACTATCACAAAGCAAACCACGCAGATGTGACCATCGCATGTATGCCGGTACCGATCGAAGAAGCAAGCCGTTTCGGTGTCATGATCACAGACGGAAACGGAAGAATTACCGAATTTGAAGAAAAACCGGAGCACCCGAGAAGCAACCTCGCTTCTATGGGCATCTATATTTTCAGCTGGAAAGCATTAAAGGAATCTCTGACAGCCCTGAAGGATCAGCCGAGCTGTGACTTCGGAAAACACATTCTGCCGTACTGCCGCGACAACGGAAAACGTCTGTTTGCGTATGAGTTCAACGGCTACTGGAAAGATGTCGGAACGCTTGGCTCATACTGGGAAGCAAATATGGAGCTGATCGATATTATTCCGGAATTCAATTTATATGAGGAGTTCTGGAAGATCTATACCAAAGGTGATATCATCCGTCCGCAGTATGTTTCAGGGGACGCTGTCGTCGACCGCTGTATTATCGGCGAGGGCGCTGAAATCTACGGAGAGGTACATAATTCCGTCATCGGTGCGGATGTGCGCATTGAAAAGGGTGTTGTTGTAAGAGATTCTATTATTATGCGCCACAGCACAATCGGCGAGGGAACCCAGGTCAATAAAGCCATTATTGCAGAAAACGTACATGTCGGCAAACATGTTGTGATGGGCGTTGGCGAGGAAGCGCCGAACGTCTTAAAACCGAATATTTACGGATTCGGACTTGTGACCGTTGGAGAAAAGGCAGTCATTCCGGATGGCGTAACCATTGGAAAGAATGTCTGCATTTCCGGCGAAACTTCCCTTGAGGATTACCCGGATGGCACACTTCCGTCCGGCGGAGCAATTGTAGAAAAGGACGGTGAGTAATATGAGAGCATTGGGAATTATTCTTGCAGGCGGTAACAACAACAAAATGAGAGAGCTGTCCAATAAAAGAGCCGTTGCAGCTATGCCGGTCGCAGGCAGCTTCCGCAGCATCGATTTTGCGCTGTCAAGCATGGCAAACTCTCATATTCAGAAGGTGGCTGTCCTGACACAGTACAACGCCAGATCCTTAAATGAACATTTGAGCTCTTCCAAATGGTGGGATTTCGGAAGAAAACATGGCGGTCTGTTTGTATTTTCTCCAACCGTTACAGCAGATAACAGCTGGTGGTACCGTGGAACGGCAGACGCGATCAGTCAGAACCTGACATGGCTGAAAAACAGCCATGAACCGTACGTAGTCATCGCATCGGGAGATGGCGTATACAAACTGGATTTCAATAAGGTACTGGAATATCATATTGCAAAACGTGCGGATGTTACCGTGGTATGCACGGATTCCAAGGAAGCAGATACCAGCCGCTTCGGCGTCCTGAAGATGAATGAGGACTGCCGCATCGAGGAGTTCGAGGAAAAACCGATGGTTTCGAGCTCCAACGTGATCTCTACCGGTATCTATGTCATCCGCCGTCGCCAGCTGATCGAAATGATTGAGCGCAGCGCACAGGAAGACCGCTACGACTTTGTAAAGGATATTTTAATCCGTTACAAAAACCTGAAACGGATTTACGGATACAAGATCAATACCTACTGGAGCAACATTGCTACCGTAGATTCCTATTACAGAACCAACATGGATTTCCTCAAACCGGAGGTAAGAGATTACTTCTTCGGACAGTATCCGGGCATCTACTCCAAGATCGACGATCTTCCGCCGGCAAAATACAATCCTGGCTGCACAGTGAAAAATTCTCTTGTATCCAGCGGCTGTATCATCAACGGACAGGTTGAGAACTCTGTTTTGTTCAAGAAGGTATATGTTGGAAACAACTGTGTGATTAAAAATTCTATCATCTTAAATGATGTATATCTCGGAGACAACACTCACATTGAAAACTGTATTGTGGAGAGCAGGGACACCATCCGTGCAAACTCCTATCACTGTGGGGAGGACGGCATCAAAATTGTTGTCGAAAAAAACGAAAGATACGCCATCTGATTATGGGGTGAAAGGGGCATAAAAGTTTATGAACATTACAGACGTGAGAGTACGCAAGGTAACAAAAGAAGGAAAAATGAAGGCGGTTGTGTCTATCACAATCGATGACGAATTTGTTGTACATGATATCAAGGTGATTGAAGGAGAAAAAGGACTGTTCATCGCAATGCCGAGCCGTAAGGCTACGGACGGGGAGTACCGCGATATCGCACATCCGATCAACTCCGGAACCAGAGAAAAGATTCAGACCATTATCCTGAAACAGTACGAACAGGCGATGGCAGAAGCGGAAGCAGAGGAAGCTGCTGCAGAGGCCTGAGCAAAAAGGAAGAAAGAATGCCCCCGGGCGGAAAACGGAAGTGGTTACGTTTTCTGCCCGGGGGCGTTTTTGTCAGTAAAAACAAAGATGACGATATACAAAAGTATATCGCCATCTTTTTATGAGGGGGGAGATAGTGAGTGGTTTATCAACTATCCGAGCTTTATTATAAAAGGAATATGTGAGCAAAGTGTGTCCAAATTCTAAAAGAAATGGAAAAAATATAAAGAAAAGAAGAAAAATTGTGGGAAGAGGTATGGACAGAAGAGAGAAGAGAGCGTAAAGTGAGAGAAAAATGTATCTTCGGAGTCTTTTTTGTGCCTGTATTTGCGTGAGCTGAAAAATTCCGGGAGTACATCATAAAAAGAGGAGGAAACAGGATGAAACAGAAAAGAATCAGTGATTACGGATATCGGATCGGACATCATGAAAATGGACCGCGAAACAAAATTACAGATGTGCCTGGTGTGCGGGTAGGCCATGCGACGGTGGAAAGTGGCAATCAGCATACCGGAGTGACGGTGATTGTGCCGGGAGAAGGCAATCCGTTTCTGAAAAAGTACCTGGCGTCTGCCTACGTGCATAACGGTTTTGGGAAAACGTGCGGTCTTGTGCAGGTACAGGAGATTGGAACTCTTGAAACGCCCATTGCCCTGACCAATACACTGAATGTTGGAAAAGTGGCGGATGCCATGATTTCATGGATGATACAGCAGACCCGAAAAGAAGGGGAAGATGTTTTTTCCATCAATCCGGTTGTCGGAGAATGTAATGATTCAAGGATCAATGAGATTTGTAACCGGGTAGTGGGGGAAAAAGAGCTGTATCAGGCACTGGAGCAGGCGGATACAGACTTTGCGGAAGGTGATATCGGTGCCGGAACAGGAACGATCTGCTATGGGCTGAAAGGGGGAATCGGATCGGCATCCCGCACGCTGGTGCTTGACGGAAAAACATATACCATTGGTGTTCTGGTACAGTCAAATTTCGGGGCAACCAGAGATTTGAAAATCAGTGGAAAACCGGCAGGAGAGAAGATTCTGGAGCGGATCCGGAAGGAAGAATGCGGAAGCAGCGCCGAAGACCGGGGATCGATTATGACGGTTCTGGCAACAGACCTTCCGGTATCGGAGCGGCAGC
>OCSG01002197.1_pt1 | contig 10473 bp, 10 predicted proteins | sample 1538831 | NCBI WGS metagenome assembly OCSG01 (sample SAMN04571729, study PRJEB22368) | human gut metagenome | biome: human gut; material: stool | host: Homo sapiens | place: Luxembourg | collected 2012-09-20 | reverse complement strand
CATACCTCTTGGAAGCTCTGGATTAATCTGGCGGATTGGTTTTACTTCATATGGCGGTTCCACCGGATTAACACCCGTTATAAGACGAAACATCGTCATTCCTAACCCAAAAATATCAGTTCGCGCGTCTGTCTGTTTACCGCCAAATTGTTCCGGCGCAGCATAGCCTTTCGACCCAAGACAGCAAGTATCTTCCTTTTGGTTCATCTTATAGGTACGCACCGCACCAAAATCAATGATCTTTACTTTCCCATCTGGCTGCAGAATGACATTGGAAGGTTTCATATCCCTGTATATGTACGGCGTAGTCTGCGAGTGAAGATATGTAAGAACATTACACAGTTGCTTTGCCCAATCCACAACTCTATCCGTCGACTGTGCCCCTTGCTTTTTGACAATCTCTTCCAAAGATTTACCTTCTACATACTCTTTTATAATAAATGAGTCTTCTCCATTCTCTACAAAATCCAGCAGTTTTGGGATACCCGGATGGTTCAATTTCTTTATCACCTTGCCTTCTGTAAAGATTGTTTCTTCATACTCGAAGCCCACACACCCATTCCATTTATTGCAAACCTTTATTACTCCAAATCCATTATTATGTAAATTTTTTACGAGATATGTGGTATGCAAACCACCTTGCCCTATCATCTTAACAACCTCATATTCTGCTATGCTTCTGCCAACCAGATTATCTGCAAGCCACCGCGCAATATCAGACTCAGAATCGATTCCCGTTTTCAATAATAAAGCAAGATTTTTAACAAGTTGTGAATTCATAATAAAACCATTCTCACTGAACATATTAATACCAACAGGTTTATTCATATCTCTTAGCATAGGAATATAATTCTCCGGATATAATCTTACAATTGATGTACTTTCCCCTCGATTCGCTTCTTCCCTTGATGTAAATACAGGAATAAATTCTACGCTATTCTTTATCGCAAATGTCCTGATTCGCATTCGGATTCCTTCCTTCGCTTGTAAGATATCTCCTGCCTGCAGTTTTTCAATGTCCACGGAAGAAAACATGTCTGCCACATCTACATCTACTGGAAGATACAACGGCGCATATAGCATCGCACTTAAAACAAGTTTCATCGCCAGTTTATCCTCACCATTCGACTCGGCAACGCCCTCTATTCCTCTTTCCATTAATTCCAATACTCTTTCTTCTGAAATTTTCATTGGCTGCACCGTCTTATCAATGCGCTTCTCGAAAATCACCGTTTCCGCCATTGCAAAATTAATTTCATCACCCGCTGCAAGTTGATATTTCTTTCCCGGCTGCATTTTTCTTCCATTAATCCATGTACCATTGGTTGAGAAATTATCCCTTAAAAACCATATTTGTTTTTCATAAAAGAAGGTAGCCTGGCGACGGGCAACCATATTTTTGCCTTCCAACAGCAAGTCACTGTTTTTATCTCGCCCCACTTCGACAATTTCTTTTTGAAATTGAATATTCTGACCCGTTTTCTCCATAATCAGATGTAGTATGTCAGAATACAAAATAACCGTTATATCGTGATCCAGCATAACATATTCTGCTTCTCTATATTTTTTCTGCTCTTGTTCTGAATTTCTTTGCTTCGAAGGATAAATAAATTTTTCCAGCTGCATCATATCCACTCATTTCTCCATTTTCTTATGTTTTTACATAACCGATTTACACATCACAGCTTATAAACTCCAGATAAGAAGTGCAATTAAAAATATCAGAATGATTCCTTCTATTCCCAGCAATATTCTGATCCACAGTTCGCGTTTCTCTGTCTTTTTTTGCCTTTTTTCCGGAATTTTTCCTGTAATTCCTCTGATCCATCCATCCGCCAGCTGCTGCATTCCCAGCGCATTGGGGTGACATCCGTCAACGGACTCATAGCTTACTCCCATGGCTGCCAGATCTATCAGGTGTACTCCATATTTTCTTGCGCAGATTCGGATATCTCTGTTATAATCCTGAAGTGCATTTCCATACAAAACTTCCGGAAACATATTCTCGCCATTTATCATTCCGGTACTGATCGTTGCACAGTAAATTTCTGCTTTTGGATAGCGGCATTTCAAATTCCAGAGCATTTCCGCATATGCAGATCGAAAATATCCTTCTCCCGTAAAAACTCCATTTCCAAAATCATTCACTCCCATATACACAAGAATGGCATCCGGAAGTTCCCCATTTTTATGCAGATTCTTGGTTCGCCAGTCACTGTTTCCAGAAGACATGCTGTTTCCATATACTTTACTTCCACTCCATGAATTATTACACAAAATCTGTGCACCAAAATGCCGCAGTACAATCATCCACCATGTCGAATCCACTGAAAAAATACCTGCTCTTCCAGCCCGCTCCCTGTCATAGTATACTTTACAAGATGCCGGATGATATCCCTCATATGTGCTGATGGAATCCCCATAGATCGAAACCTTTTTTCCCCACAGTGGTGCTTCTGGAGTACTGCCAAATGTCGAACGAAATATCTCCAGGTTTCTTCTGTCTGAATTTTTTTTCACAGCTACTGCGAATACAACCGCTCGGAAGGAATGTGCAAATTCTCCTTCCACCAGCAATTCCCGAAAAGCAGACGCTATCATTTCCGGCGAATTGCCCAATGCTCCACAGCCAAAAGCGCCAAGTACCAATGCCTGTACCCCGTGCAATTCTGCTGTTGTCAGAATATTCCGCATTCTTTCTTTTAATAGCTTTTCCAGCCTCTTTTCCCGCATTGTTGCTCGCAAATCCCGCACATTTGGTGCACAGCAGGTAATCACATCAATGGGAATATAATTTTTTCGCGGTTTTCCTTCCTCATTTTTAATCACTGCCACATTTTCTGAATAAATAATCCGGCTGCTGTAATACGGTGCCTTTTCATCATTATACTGATAAAAATGGACCAGATGCTCACTTTTGATTAAGCAGGGATATAAATTTGTATTTCGGCATAAGCTTGCCTCCTGTGAGTCCTCTCCATATGCAGTACCTCCCCCGGGAGATACTGCATTGGCAAAATTCAGTACTGCTACTTTCGGATACTGTTCTGCCATTCTGACTGCTGCCTGCAGTGTCGTCATTTCTGCAACGCTGATATCCGTATAGCAGCTTTCCATCGTTCTTGTAATGGACATCTTTTCGGGATAAAGGGCAGTACACAGCACAGCTTTCGACGTAAGCCTGTATAATTTTTCACTCTCAATCAGACTACGCTGTGTATCCTGAAATTCATAAGCCATTCTCCCCATAAACTACACCCTTTCTTCTTTTTTAAACGATGTAATAATCCCAATAGCAAGTACAGTCTGGATGTCTCTGTTTATACTCTTCTACCTGCTCCAGCGTAACTCCATCCGAACATGGATTCAGAAGTTTCAGATTCAAATCATAGATCGGACTAAGATCGGAAACCCCAGACTCATGAAACTGCAAATATTCCAGATTTTTTAATCCGGACAGCGGAGTCAGATCGGAGAACGGATTCATATCCAGAAACAGTTCTTTTAAACTCTCACATCCGCTCAGCGGGCTGATATCTTTTATTCCACAGTCAATCAGAATCAGACTTCGCAGTTTTTTACAGTTTTCCAGCGGACTTAAATCATCAATCTGCTGATTTCTGATTGAAATTTCTGTAACATCATAGGTATAGGTATTTCCTGCAAGGACAAATGTTTCTTCTTCCTCTTCTGGCTCTTCCTCCGGCTCTTCTTCCCAGGTTACCGTTTTCGGATCCAATGGCTCCAGTATCATCACCGGAGTTTTTCCTGAAAGATCTCCATTTTTATCCGTCTTCATTTTTACCAGACAGCCATTTTTTTCAAAGCTCAGCCAGTAATTTTCTTCCTGATCTTTTTGGACTTTCTGCTGAACATCAAAAACACTCAACAGTTTGTCATAGCTGGCATAATTCTCATATCCTACAAACAGCATCGCCGGAGAAGATAATTCGATTCGATACGGTTTCGCTTTTTTTTCTACCTTTCTGCTTGCTTTATCCACAGCGTTCGGCATATCGCTTGTATTCTTAAAGTAAACACTGCCGGAAAAATTTGCAAATTTTACTTCATATCCGAGTTCACCAGCTTCTTTCACCGTGCTGCTTCCATATGTATTTACATACTGCTGATAGCAAAATGCAGCCACATTATCCAGAAGATTAAATCGAACGGCAATGTTGTCGGTATCGCGCTCGAAAAAAACTTCCTGCTCAATTTCTACCGGTGTTGTTTTTGCTTTTTGTTCACGCGCAGCACGCACTTTTTCCATTACTGTTTCAAAAAAGGTATCTTTTGTATGTTCATAGCCCTGATCTGCTGTTTTATACGCCTGATCATACTCCTCCTCTTTGATATACAGACTGATCAGTTCCTTATATGCCTCCGTCTTTTCCGGATACATCTGAATAGACTGGAGATACATCGTTTCTGCTGTATCATAATCTTCCTCCAGCAGATACTGTTGTGCAGACTCCATTTTGGCTCCATACTTTTTTTCATTTACTCTTCTGCCTGCTATAAGTGCAATCGTAATCGAAGCCGCAGCCAAAACAACCAGTCCTCCAACAAGAATCGCTATTTTTTGTTTGTTTTTTTTCTTTTTCATGATTCGCTCCCCCATCCAAGTGTTTTCAACTGTTCTATAATGGTTTCCAGCTGTACCATATCCGGATCGGCTGCTGTCTTTATGCCTTTTTTCTCCATCAGCTGACATGCTTTTTCATAATATTGAAAAACATCTTTATATGATCGGTCAGCAAGTCTCTTGTCGTTATTTTTCCGATAAGTCACATACGCCATCCGAATATACACTTTATACTCTTCTGGATAATCCTTTTCCATTTCTTTCAAGATCTCAAGACTTTTATCCCACATTCCCTCCTTTTCATAGACAGCATCCAGATTATACCTATCTTCCATTAATACAATTCCACTCTGTAAAATCTCTTCCAGACAATTTTGCGCAATTTCATCTTCGCCCAATTCCAGAGCTTTCTGCGCTGCCCTCCGCATCCAGTAGATTCTTGTACTTTCCGGCATGGACGATGCTTTCTGAATAAGATCGGTAATGCATTCCTCCGTACGACCGGATGTTTCTGCTGCCTGGAATAACGTATTAACAGCATGCGACATCATATCCTGTGGCAAATCCTGCAATACGCTCTGCATTATCTCATATGCACGCTGTCCTTCCCCTTTTTCCAGATAAATCTCCGCCTGAATCAAACAGATATCTGCCTCGTCCGCCCCTTTTCTTTTTGCCATCCGCAGATTTGTTTCTGCTGTATCCAAATCCGCTTCTCCTGCATTTGCCAATGCAAGATCACGATATAAATCGGCCTGATCCGTTTCCAGCTCTACAGCTTCTTCCAGCAGTCGCACAGCTTCCCGATAATCTTCCAGATATAAGGCACAGCTTCCTACTGCATATAAAATCTGAGCCTTTCCTGTATGATCTTTCCGCAGATATTTCTGATACTTTGATCTGTTCAAAATAGAAATTCCTTCTTCATACAGGCTTTCTGTTTCCTGCTTCTCGCTGTTCAGATATTGCCACTCTGCTTCTTTTTCTATGTAACTTTCTATCGCATTTTCATAGATCTGATACTGACTTCTCTCGTAGTGGTAGATTGCTCCTGCACTTCCCAGAATTCCAATCACAGCTGCTGTCACACTTCCCGCCACAATCGCTTTTCGCTGACGAATCCTCTGCGACGACCATCTTTCCATATGATCCAGCGCTTTCAGCATGTCTTCAGCACGTTTAAATCGTTTATTCGGATCCAGATCCATTGCCTTTGTCACAATGTTTACCAAGGCATCGCTGTATTCCATTTCAAAATATTTCAGTTCAATGAAATCTCCCGTCTGACGATAAGGATAGACACCCGTCATCAGAAAGTACCATACTGCCCCAACACTGTATATGTCGCTTCTCCTGTCCAGAATAATCTTACTGTCATCTTCTCCACGCATGATCAGCTCTGCTTTTTTGATCTGCTCCGGAGATGCATATTCTCTGGAAAGTCCAAACAGTTTCCGATTGCTCTTTCCATCCATAGAAATGTTAAAGTCTATCAGGCAAACATTTCCCTCTTCTGTAATCATAATATTTTCCGGTTTCAGATCACAGTGAAGGATTACCGGCTTTCTGCTGTGGAGATACGCAAGCACCTCCAGAAGCTGCCGGAGCCAAAGCAGCAGCTGCTCTTCCGAAAAATGAATTTTCTTTTTGTAGTAATACCCCAGATCATGTCCCGGAATATAGTCCATGACCGTATAAAACTGCCCGTTCACCTTCACAAAGTCATATACCTGCGGCAAATATTGATGATGAAGATTTTTCAAAATATCTACTTCTATTCTGATCACTTCATCGTTTTGATATTCTTCTTTTATTTTTTTCACGACAACCTGTTTGCGCAGATTGTCGTGATAAGCCAGATAAACTTTTCCCCATCCGCCTTTACCTAACGGACAGATCATTCGATAAGGTTCTGGAAGTAGATTGTTGTTCATTTTTGCACCTGCTGTTTTACACTAAATGTTTTTATGATACACAGATAGCCTGAAAAGTTTTTCACACTTTTCAGGCATCCATTTTTTCTTATATTATCGTATTGAAACACTTAAACTTAATTTTCACTAGAAAGACTTTTTTCTTCTTCCTTATACAAAATCTCCATCGCTTTTATCAAAGCCTCTCTCTCAGGATTTTCATATCCACGGAAAATAATGTCATTGATATCTGAATTATTAAACAAAAAATTATTATCGGATCCCAGATATCCTTCTGGATAAGGAACCGCCAGATAATCATAGAGTTTATTTTCACTTGGTTTAACCTGCAAAATACCAATAATCATTAATTTTTTTGTTGCATCTTTTAATAAAACAACGCTGCCTACTGGTAATAAATCTTTCATATTTTCTCCTATTATCCTATCGTTTTAATTTTTTCATCCACTCAGTAATTGTATTTGCAATATTTTCTGCCACTATTTTATATCCTTCTGCTGCTTTTTCAAAGTAACTCATATCTTTTGTTCCATCACCGCCACTTCCTGCATCCACAGCCCGGAAAATAAGATCATCCAGGCCAAATGTTAAGCTGTGACAAATTCCATAAATTCCAGCCAGTGAGATATCTATTCCTGTTGCACCAGTATCGCCCATGTCCCAACTGCCATCCGCATAATATTTTTCAAAACTACGAAATCCTTGCGAAACAGCCTCAATTCCAGCCTTTCCAATCGCAGCATATAAACTTAATGCACTCCATACACCTGCTTTTACTGCTGCAAGGCTTTTTGCATCACCAATATGTTTTAATCCATAACCGGAATTGATAATAGATACCACATCTTTCCCACAATTTAAATAATCTGCCACAATACTTTGCCACTTTTTCTCCGACAGTCCCTGGCTTGCAGATATAATAGATGAAAACAGTCCTAAAAAACCTGCTGTAAATCCTAAAATTTTCACATTTTTCTGGGCAGCATCTCCAAAAAATCCTGTTTTCATTCCATCATATTTATTTTGAAAATACTCATACAGCCCCTTCCATGCTCCAACACTGGAATTTGTAAGATCCAGCCAGTCTCGCGCTCCTGTAAGTCCCTTTTTATCTCCTGTAAGAAACGCTTTAAGACTTTCAATATATTCAATGATATCCTTCAAGACACCAGCCTCATCATTATCTCCAAATTTATCGTATCCTGTTAACATCTGTTTTATAATAGACAGAATATCATCTTCCTCTGTAGTATCACTCTTTTCATTTGAATCACTTTCCTGTGCTTCACTCTGTTCCACAGACACAGCACCTAATTTTTTCTCTGTAATTTCATACTGTTCTGCTGTATTCTGAAGTACAACCGAAATTCCCTTTGTGCGCTCCTGCATGTTTCCGATGTAGTTCGAATAATCGCTTAATTTGGACTTGATCTGATCTCTGGATGCGATCTGCCAGCTTAAATTTTTTCTCACATAGGATACTTGTTCTGAAATGTTTCCCAGTTCCTTTACGACCTGTTCCATTTCATGATGCTGTTGTTTTAAGATTTCTGTATCTACACGTATTTTACTCATATTTCATCTCTCTTTGTGCCACAGGCTCTGCAATCAATTTGCAGAGCCTGCGCTTTCGGGATTATTTTTCCGTGTGATTATCTTAGTCCAGCGAACTTGCCGGCAGCTCGCTTGCTGCATTCATTGCAGTAGTCTCCGCTTTTTCGTACTGATCTGCCATTGCGTTCAGGTCATTTACATGCTCCAGAATCATACGATTGATCTTATCCATGCTTGTCTGAAGTGCAGAAAATTTATTTTTATATGCCTCAGATGCCTCACCGTTCCAGCTTCCGCATAATGCATTTACTTTTGCGATCATTTCGTCATGCAGATTTTTTACTTCTCCTGCTTTTCCCTGAAATGTTGATGCGGTTGTTTTTAATTCTGCAGGTGTTACTAATAATGTTCCTTCCATGTTTTTAATCTCCTTTTATTCTGTTTTATCCGCTTTATGTTTTCCGATTTTAATATGTTCTGTTAGTTGCTGTATATGTATTCGTTGTCTCTGCCTGCTCGTAAGTCTGTTTAATCGTCTGCAGTGTCTGAATATAAACATCAAGCAGTGAAGAAAACGTTGCCCACTGCTCCTTATCTCTCTGGAATGCACTGTTGAATGCGTTGTTTGCATCACCCTGCCACTGTGCACGCAGTGCCTGCTGCGTCTGCTCCAGTTCGCTGACTTTGTTCTTAAATGTAGAATTTTTCTCCTGAAGATCTGCGATTGCTGCCTGCATTTCTGCGGCTGTTATCTGAAATTTTGACATGATAACTTCCTCCTAAAATATTTTTATATTTTTCAGAATCTTCTGCTTCCTTTTGTCCGCTTCCGATTCTTTTATTTACCTGACTATTTTGACGTTCTGGTCTTAACTGCATCCAGCGCCCGTAACTCTGCATCCCGATACACCTTTGCAGATGTCCGGATTACCCCCGCGATCTGATCCAAATCGTCAGCTGTTCTTCTTAATTTTCCCCCCAGCTGCTCGCATTTTTGAAAATACAGCGATGCACTCTCGCCTTCCCATCCTGCTTTCAAAGAATTTTTGATTTCATCCAGCTGTCTTTTTGAGGCCCGCATCTGTTCTGCACTGTTTTCCAGTTTTTCTGCCTGTGAGATCGCATTTCCGAATGCGATTGAAATTGCTCTGGCTGTTTTCATTTCTCCTCCTTAATCCAGCTGGCTCATAGGAAGAGACTCAGCCGCATTCTTTACTGTATTCTCTGCTGTTTCATATACACCAGCCATCTCGCGCAGGTCTTTAATATGTTCCCGGTATTTCCGAAACATTTCTTCCAGCGTTCCGATTCTGACGGTATACTGCTTTCTGTGTGCATCTCCTGCTTCTCCCGTCCAGTACGATGTGGAGCCGTTGATCAATCCCTTGATTCGTTCAAACTGACTCTCCATACGGCCAAGTTCTCCTTCCACAGCGTCTGCCTGTGTGCGAAGCTGCTCTGTTGTAACAACGATATGCCCATCTAACGCCATTTTCTTTCCTCCTGCTTATACGTTGATTGCAGAAATCATGTCTTTCACTTCCTGCTCACAGTTGTCATATTCCTGGCGCGCTTTGCCGATATTCTCAGCCACCTGCTGCAGTTCTTGGATCAGGGTTTCCATCTCCTGGTTGTCCTTCTGATACTGTGCAACAAATGCATCGTGCGCCTGCCCCTGCCACATACCATTCAGTCCTTCCAGCGCCTGATACATCCGCTGTTTATTTCCGGAAATCTGCGACAGCGCATCCTGAAAATTCTGCGTCAGATTTTGAACCTGCCCTGTTTCTACTTCAAACTTCATCTGCTGCCTCCTCTTTTTCCACTTATTTCATCAATGTCGTAAGAGTTTTTAGAATCTGTTGATTCGCTACACGATCCGATACCCATGCTTTTGAAAATTTCATATCTGCGAAACTATGAATTTTAGGGAAACCTGGTGGGAATTCTGGCAATAGACCATATGAGAAAAGCCAGTGTTTTTTTTGCAGCTCTTCTATCAGCTTTCTTATAAACTCTTTATCCCACAGATCCAACACCTGATTCTGATCATCCGGCTGATTCCGATCATAGATATCTGACATGCTGTCCGACCCATGATCCGTTTCTCCGCCGTTATTGTTCATGCCAGATCCTGAAGTATGATTTTCACTCTCTTTTTTCATCCGCTGTTCTGTCTCTTCATACAAAGAAGCGATTTCCTGCAGTTTTCCCGACAGCATTCTGGTTTTTTCCTTCTCCCGCATGATCTTCATACGCTGTTTCCGGAGTGCCTGAATTTCCTCTTCAAATACACTATGTCTGTACCCCAGTTCTCTTTCAACCTGTGCGGTTTCTTCCAGAATATCAGCCAAATGCCGCTCCAGATGCTGCAGTTCGGAGGCATTGTCTTTCAGTACA
>OCSG01002187.1_pt1 | contig 10543 bp, 10 predicted proteins | sample 1538831 | NCBI WGS metagenome assembly OCSG01 (sample SAMN04571729, study PRJEB22368) | human gut metagenome | biome: human gut; material: stool | host: Homo sapiens | place: Luxembourg | collected 2012-09-20 | reverse complement strand
GAAACGGATGCGGCGGAATCTTCTAATATTTGTGTTAGAAACGTGTGCAGCAAGGTGCACAACCAAAAAGGGATGCAGTATCTGCATCCCTTTTTGCATATAAAATGCTATCCTTCTTTTGTGGCTTTTTCTTTCTGGATCTGACGTTCCACAGCCTCTTTTACCCTGCATTCCGTGGGAACATTCCGTCGTTTCAGGCATTCTTCATCCACTTCATAAACACTGTTTCCATCAATAATCAGTCTCTCATGCATCTGTTTTTTCCTTTTTCTTTTATTGTATTCATACAGACAGGCATTCTCTCATAAAATAATAGAAAAATTATATAGGATGTGTGATCCATGGATGAAAATAAATCCATCACGTATGACGATCTGATCCAGACGAGAAATACGCAGATCTTAAAGTCCATCGTACCATATTTAGACGTTCCGGCACAAAAGCCGCTTGCCATGCTGATCCAGCTGATGGAATGGAAAAATGCCACAGCAGCTTTCTCCAGACAGGAGAACAGCATGGCTGCCTGTTCTCTGCCTGCCGGTACCAAACGGCGGGATGCAATGCTTAGTGCAGTCCGTAAATATTGTACCCCAAAAGAACAGGAAATGATTGATACCATACAGACTCTGTTTTGTATTATGGAAAATCAGGATCTGTTTCACAATCCATAAATCCGCAGGAGGTTTTTGAATGGATTCCAATCTTTTGAACAATCCGGCGTTTGCCAATTTAAGTCCGGAAAAATTGCAATTTCTGCTCTCCTTTGCACAGAAAGAAAAACCTTTAAACATGAAAGATGCCATGCCGTTTCTTCTCTCAAATATGAGGCAGGCAAAGGAAAACCATATTGATTTCACAAAGCCTGAAATCGAACTGTTGTGTGATCTGCTGTCCAAAGACCTTCCGCCTGAGAGTCAGACGCAAATGAAAAAGATCATGTCCCTGATGTCGATGAACCGTTCACATCCAGCTCCCTGATCGGGATTTTTAAAATTTTATCCAGCGGGAACAGGCTTTTGCCTTTCCCGTCGGTTCCCTCATAATATTTTTCTCCTGCCGATTCAAACAGAATATATAAGGTATTGTCACTTACATCGAGTTCTTCCGATGCCGGAGGCATTTCCACTTTCTTTCTCGGATGTTTCGGCCGGGTTGCGAGTGCCGTGACAGAGTCGTAACAATATAAATAGGAAGACTGGTTTCTTCCGTAGGAAGTGCTCAGATATACGTTTCCGGAATCATCGAACGTAACTCCCTGCACCTTTTGTGGAATTTTATAATCACTGAGGGCAATCAGTTTGTCCGTCTTTTTATCCAGATAATATGCCACCATTCGTGAATTCACCAGAAGTGTATGCGTTGCAATCCACAATCTTCCGCCATACCAGGTAATACAGGAAGGCGTATTTTTGACCGGAAATTCATCCACAACATCTCTTGCATCCACGACATCTCCGGTATTCTGATAGGCCATCAGTTCAATAAAATCGTAGGAGATCCGCTCCACACAGTTTTCATAGGAATTGCACACCCATACATTGTCACCGTCAAACGCAATTCCTCCCAGATGGCTGTTTTCATCCATTCCCAGTGTGACCATATATTCTCCGGTTTCCCGGTCAAACACCATAAGCTCTCCCATACAGTCATCTTCCGTGGAATAAGAAGTGATCAGCACAAATTCATCGGTCAGACAAATCCCCTGCGGGCACTGGGATGCACTGAAAATATATTTTTTTAACACATCCTCCTCCCGGGTATCCGGCATGCCCGGAATATCAATTTCATTGTAAAAGCTGTAATCAAGATCTTTCAACAGAACCAGATTTTTGTCGAACCGGCTCTCTCTTTTGTGATAGTTATAATATTCTACATTGTAATAATTATTAATCTTTGCGGTCCATTTGGCATAAAGAATGTAATGATCCTTACGATCCGTGGGAATGGTCTTTATCTGTTTGTGAAGCGCGGCATCGGAGTACCATCCTAGAAACCGGAATCCACTCCGGTATGGCGTATACAGCGGCTGGTTCCCGCTGAATGCCGGGTACGATTCTTTATTGAAAGAATTCTGTATGCCGCCTCCCAGAAAATACCCCACGGTAACCGTATCGTTCTTTGCGTGAACATTTGCAGGTTTTTGAAAGGAAGAACTCGAAGGGGCATAATTCTCCCCTTCGAGTTCTGTGTTTTTTGCATATGTCGGTGTCACGATAAAATTTAAGGTTATTGCAATCAATAATACAGCAAACACTGTACTATTCTTCTGTCTCCACAACTTTGCCTGCCCTCTCTTCTATTTCTCTTGCTGCCACATCCTCAGGTGCTTGTTCATACCGGGCAAATTCATAAGAAAATGTTCCGCTTCCGCTGGTCATTGACCGAAGCTGTGTATTATATCCATACAGTTCAAGATATGGAAGATCCGCATCGATCTCCTGATACCCGTTTTCTGCATTCATATTCATCACACGACCTCTGCGTTTATTCAGATCTCCCATGATTTCACCGGTATATTCCTCCGGAGTAATGATCTTTACAGAGGCGATCGGCTCTAACAATACCGGCTTCGCATCTAAAAATCCTTTCTTAAATGCCTGTTTGGCGGCTACTTTAAATGCCATCTCGGAGGAATCCACCGGATGATAGGAGCCATCATAGAGTACCGCTTTCACTCCGATTACCGGGTAGGCCGCAAGCGGTCCTTTCAAAACAGCTTCTGCAATTCCTTTTTCCACTGCTGGAAAATAATTTTTCGGAACGGCTCCACCCACAACACACTGTTCAAATACATAAGGGACCTCTAAATCCCCGCTCGGCTCAAATTTCATTTTAACATGGCCGTACTGTCCATGTCCACCGGACTGTTTTTTATATTTGTATTCAACATCTGATTTTCCACGTATGGTTTCGCGGAAAGCGACCTTTGGACGCATCAGTTCAATTTCTACTTTATACTTTTCAAGCAGCATACTCTGAACAATTTCAAGCTGCTGCTCACCCATGCCATATAACAGAGTCTGACGATTTTCACTGTCATTTACCACACGCAGCGTCTGATCTTCCATCAGAATTTTTTGCAGCGACTGGGAAATCTTATCCACATCCCCTTTGTTTTTTGCTTTGTAGCGCATAGATACGTACGGTTTTGAGAAATTCGTGCGAAGATAGGCAACCGGATTATTCCGTACGGACAGGGAATCCGTTGTCTGGGACTGGGACAGCTTTGCCAGTGCTCCGATATCCCCCGCATGAAGTTCTTTTACTTCCTCTGTTTTATTTCCGCGCAGAACGTACAGCTTTCCAATCTTTTCGTCACAATCCCTGTGATAATTAAATAAGACATCATCCGTCTTAAGCACACCGGAATTTACTTTGATCAGAGAATACTTTCCAATGTAAGGATCTACAATTGTCTTAAAAATATACGCACTCTTCGGTTTTGCAAAATCATAGTCCGCCGGATACACCTCGTTGTTTGTCGTATTGCAGGTCCGTTTGTCCGGGCTCGGAAAATATTTAACAATATCTGCCATCAGCGTATACATCCCGCGGGCAAGCGGATTCGATCCCATAAGAACCGGAACGATAGAACCATCCATGACATTTACCCTGAGCGCTTGACGAATTTCGTCCTCGGAGAATTCATCTCCGTTAAAATAACGGTCCATAAACTCCTCGCTGGTTTCTGCCACAGCTTCTAACAAAGCTTCCCTGCACAGATTAAGATTCTTTTGGGAATATTCCGGAACTTCAAATTTTTCAACTGTTCCCTCATCGGTCCATCGCTTTGCTTTCTGCTGGATGACATTGACATATCCGACAAACTGGCCATCCTCCCGGACCGGCAGATGAAACGGTGCAATTTTCTTTCCGTAAAGAGCCTGCAGATCTTCCACTACCTGACGGTAACTTGCATTGTCAATATCCATATCTGTCACAAAAATCATACGTGGAAGATGATTTTTTTCACAGATTTCCCAGGCGCGCCGCGTGCCTGTCTCGATTCCCGCTTTTCCGGAAATAACGATAATTGCTGCATCCGCTGCGGAAACTGCCTCTTCGACTTCCCCGACAAAATCAAAATAGCCTGGGGTATCCAAAACATTAATTTTGCTGTCTTTCCACGGGATCGCGACCACAGAAGTATGGATCGAAAACTGGCGTTTCGTCTCCTCCTTATCAAAATCACTGATGGTATTTTTATCTGCGACCGTCCCCATACGTGTCGTCAGACCTGCCAGATATGCCATGGCTTCCACCAGGGAAGTTTTGCCGCATCCTCCATGCCCCAGGAGAACCACATTACGAATTCTGTCTGTCGTATATACGTTCATAGTAAAACCCTCCTTTTTTAGAATATTTACTCTTTTATGGTTATATTCTACTAATTTTCAGAAAGTTTTACAACCTTTTTATGCATTTTGTTGAAGTATTTTTGCCGCAAGTTCTTCCAGATACGTCCAGCGATCCATTTTTTCTTCCAATTGTGTTTCCAGCTGCGTTTTTTCTTCTGTCAGTTCATTCAGCTTCACAAAATCCCGTGCGCAGGATGCCATCTCCCCATCAATCTCTCCCAGCCGTGTTTCCAAAGCTGCAATGTCGTCCTCAATGGTTTCATATTCTTTCTGTTCTTTATATGAAAATTTTAATTTATTTTCATGTTTCCATGTAGAACGTGAATCTTCTGTCGCCTGTTTTTCCTGTACATTTGCCGTCTCTTCATTTTTACGGAACGAATCGCCTGCAGTATCTACAAATTTTCCTTCCTCTTCTGCCCGTCTGTGGTAGTCCGTATATCCGCCCTCATACTGGCAGAGCTTTCCGTTTCCCTCAAAAGCAAAGATTCTGTGCACCACACGGTCCAGAAAATAACGGTCATGCGATACCGTAATCACAATACCGTCATAATGATCCAGATAATCTTCAAGAATGGTCAGTGTCGTGATATCAAGATCGTTGGTTGGTTCGTCAAGAATCAGTACATTGGGAGCTTCCATAAGAACCCGCAGCAGATTCAGTCTGCGCTTTTCTCCGCCGGACAGTTTTTTGATCTGTCCATACTGTTCTTCCGGTGGAAACAAAAACTGATCGAGCATTGCGGATGCCGAAACCAGTCCATCTTCTGTGCGTACATATTCTGCTGTATTTTTGATATAATCAATCACGCGAAGCTTTGGGTCCATATATGCAATTCCCGCATTCTCATCCTGTTCGATCTCCTGTGTGTAATATCCGATTTTTATCGTCTGTCCAATGGTTACTTCCCCAGCATCCGGCAAAATTCTGCCATCAATAATTTTCATAAGTGTTGTCTTGCCGCATCCGTTTTTCCCGACAAAACCAATCCGGTCATTTTTTAAGAAAATATAGGAAAAATCAGAAATCAGTACATGATCTCCATATGTTTTTGTGATATGTGATAATTCCACGGTTGTTTTTCCCATACGGGAGGACACCGAACCGATTTCGATCTTTTTATCAACATCCGGCTTTTTTTGATCCCGCAAGGCCTCATAGCGCTGGATATGTGCTTTCTGTTTGGTGGAACGCGCCCTTGCCCCGCGCTGCATCCATTCGATTTCCTTGCGCAGAATGGACTGTCTTTTCCGTTCGCCTGCCCAGGCAATGTCTTCCCTCTCCTGTTTGGCCGCAAGATATCCGGAATAGTTTGTCTCATAGCTGTAAATCTGTCCTTTATCAACTTCCACAATCCGGTTGCATACACTGTCCAGAAAATACCGGTCATGTGTCACCATAACCATTGCTCCCCGGTAATTTTTCAGATAATTTTCCAGCCACTCTGCCATTTCGGCATCCAGATGGTTCGTCGGCTCATCCAAAAGCAGTACATCACATGGAGTAAGGAGCACTGCAACAAGAGCCAGTCGTTTCCGCTGTCCGCCGGACAAATGTCCCACCGGTTCATCGAAATTGTATATGCCAAGCCGCGTCATCATGGATTTGGCATTGCTTTCCAGATTCCATTTTTCATGTTCTTCCCGGTCTTCCTGCTGATGCACACTTCCAATCTGCGCATAAGAAAGTACATTCTCAAGTGCTCCTTTTTGCGGGTCAAATTCCGGCATCTGCGGCAGATAGCGAATCACAAGATGATTGGCCCGTACGACATTTCCGGCATCCGGTTCTTCGAGTCCTGCCATAATTTTTAACAGCGTGGATTTTCCGGTTCCATTGATGCCTATGATTCCGACTTTTTCCCCATCCTGCAGATAAAACGATGCATCGTGAAACAACTCACGCTGTGTATAAACTTTTGTAATATGATCAACGGTAAGTAAATTCATAAAAATTCCTCTTTCTGTTTCCTTTCGCCTTTTTATTATCACACGAACGGACAATTGTTGCAAGTGCTGTCACACATTCCTCTTTTGACACTCCTGCCATTCTATAGTACAATAAACACATCAATTACGTAATATAAAGGAAATAAACTTATGGCTTTTCAAACAATCGGTTTTATCGGACTGGGTCTGATTGGAGGTTCGATCGCCAAAAAAATGAAATCCAATCAGCCGGACATCAAAATTTATGCCACGGCACATCATAAAGAAACCATCGAAGAAGCGTACCGTGAGGGACTGATCGAAAACAATGATCTGTTACCACTGTCTGCTTTTTCTGACTGTGATTATATTTTTTTATGTGCCCCGGTTCAACGGAACCTTGCATATCTGCGTCAGTTAAAAGATATTATCCGCAGCGACTGTTATATCACAGACGTTGGAAGCACAAAAACGGAAATTCATGAAGAAGTGATACGTCTTGGCATGGAGGCCAATTTTATCGGCGGGCATCCCATGACCGGTTCCGAAAAAACAGGCATATTAAGTGCCACCAATACGCTTTTGGAAAATGCATACTATATTATCACCCCGACCGCCCTGACTCCAAAGGAAGAAATTTCGGAATTTCGTGATTTTGTATTGTCGCTTGGAGCAATTCCACTGATTTTGGATTATAAAATACACGATTACTCTACGGCAGCCATCAGCCATCTGCCGCACATGATCGCATATTCGCTGGTCAATCTGGTCCACCAGATCGATGATGACAAAGAAACCATGAAATCCATTGCTGCCGGGGGATTTAAGGATATCACAAGAATTGCATCTTCTTCGCCTGTGATGTGGCAGAATATCTGTGCTTCCAACCGGGAACCGCTTCTTTCACTGATGGATCAGTACCTTGCCATTCTGACGAAGCTTCGCGGATACATTGACAGTTCCAATGAACAGGCACTGCTTTCCTTCTTTCAGCAGGCAAAAGACTACCGGGATTCCATCACACTGCCAAGTGTCAAATCCCCTACGGTATATTACGAATGTTTTGTGGATCTGGTCGATGAAACCGGCGGTATTGCTGCTGTTGCTGGGCTGCTCGCACAGTACCATATCAGCATCAAAAACATCGGTATTGTAAATAACCGGGAATTTGAAGAAGGTGTTCTTCAGCTCGCGTTTCCTGACAAACAGACTCTGACCCGTGCCAAACGTCTGCTTACCGACAATGGCTATATGGTTCACGAACGGTAAAACATAAATGGTTTTCCCATAAAAAATACAGGCTCCGGATAATTTCCGGAGCCTGTATTTTTATTTGCACAAGGTATCGAGTATTTCAAAATAGTTTTCAAACGTCTTCCTGCAGCAGGAAGGATTTTCAATCACAATACCGTCTGTCACAAGTCCCGGAATTGCAAAAGCCATCGCAACCCGGTGATCCTCGAACGTTTTTATTTTACATCCATGCGGTTTTCCCGGATGAATCACAATACGGTTCTCATCCAGCTGCTCGCATGCGATTCCCATTGCCTTCAGATTGGTAAGAATCGCGGCAAAACGGTCACATTCCTGATAACGGATATGTCCGATTCCGGTAATCTCCACGGTTTCACTGGCAAAACACGCAATTGCCGCCAGTGTCAGAGCCTGATCTGAAAATGCAGAAAAGTCAAATACCCCTCCCAGGAATCCTTCCGTCGGCGGATACATCCGGATTCCATCCGGTTCTTCCTCTGTCCGGCATCCCATCTGTTCCAGCACATGTAAAAAAGAAGTATCTCCCTGTAAGCTTTCCCAGTGTACATGGCAGACCTTTGCAGGAACGCCGACAACCGGGCACATCGCATAAAAATAAGAAGCTGCCGAAACATCCGGTTCAATCTGATACTCTCTTGCCTGATATGCTGCATGTTCCGCAATCACAAAAGTATCGGATGCAGGTCGTTGTACTTCCACACCAAACTGCTTCATCATGGCAACCGTCATCTCTACATAAGCCATTCCATGATGCCCTTTGACGTGAATCCGGAATTCTTTCTGAAACAACACGGAAGAGATCAGAAGCGCACTCAGAAACTGACTGCTTTTTTCAACATCAATGGTTACTTCGTGTCTATTCACACCACTGTTTCCGATCACAAATGGGAAATGTCCTGATGCTTCCTTATAAGTAACTTCCGCCCCAAGGTCTTGAAGTGCCTGCAGCAATTCTTCCATCGGGCGCTTTTTCATCTGCTCGGAAGAGTTCATATGATATTCTCCCTCACACAGACCAAGGTATGCCGTCAGAAAACGGGCAGCAGTTCCTGCACTTCCCACATCAACGGAAGCTTTTGTCTTTGGAACCCTGCCCCCTTTTCCTTCAATGGAGACAACCGCATGCGGCTCATCAATTTCCACCACAAAGCCCAGGTCCTGCAAAGCCTGCAGGAAATGCCTGCTGTCATCCGAAAAAAGAACCCCTTTAAGAACACTCTTTCCGTTTGCAAGTGCTGCAATCAGAAGTGCCCGGTTTGTAATGCTCTTCGATCCTGGAACCGAAACCTCAACCGGAATTATGTCTGCTTTTTTTACCTCATAAGTATCCTGTAAGATCATAGTTTTTCCCGCCTTATTTTACAGTTCGTTAAAAATCTGATAGATATCAATCTTTAATGCATCGGTATCCGTCATTCCGATAAACACACCGCCATAATGAAATCCGTCCGGCTTTTCTTCGCTGCGGACAATCTGAATGACTGCATCCACCACTTCTTTTGTCCATATCTGGATCTTTGCATCATAATAGGAATTCATTTCCAGTTTCTTTTTACAGTCAAATCCAATTCCGCTTTTTGAAATATCTGTTACATCCACATGCACAAATTTTAAAGTTGTGACCCCGTCTTCATCCAGACGCTCCAACTGTACATTGACATCCAGATCCAGTCTTTTATTTTTCCTTTTTTCTTCCATTTTCCATCCCCTTATACCTTTTCAAACGATAATATAAATATTATTTTATTACATTCAGAAACACATTACAAGTAAAAAAAGGGATATTCCGGGCCCCCTTCCCGGAATATCCGATAAAAAGTAATGATTTTATAAAAGTCCCGCCTGCACCAGACGTCCGTGAATCTGCGGTCCGATCCATGCAGCAAGAACCATTTTGATAATGTCAAATACAATAAACGGATAGACGCACATTGTCAACGCCGCCTGTACAGAGGTTTTCATTACCAGTACAAACCATACCGTTCCAAAGATATAGCAAACAGCAGTTCCGAGAATCATGCCGATCATGCCCAATACCAGTTTCCGTCCGGACTTTTCAATAAAAATTCCGGCGATCACAGCCATCGGAATAAACCCGATCAGATAGCCGCCTGTCGGTCCGAACATTTTTGCCGGACCTGCTGTAAAACCGGAAAATACCGGAACGCCAACCAGTCCGATCAGAAGGTAAACAATATAGCTGACCGTCTCCCTCCGAGTGCCTAAAATATAAAGTCCGAAATAAATCACCAGATTGGTAAGAGAAATCGGAACATCTCCAATCGGGATGGACAATGGTGCTAAAATACAGGTTACAGCTGTGAGTACTCCGATCACAGCAATGGTTTTTACCGACATTTTCTTTGGTGTCGCGCTTACAGTGTCATTCATTTTTTATCTTCCTTTCCATGTAAATTCAATGTGTTAAGTATACACGCATGTCTTTTTATTGTCAACCTTATATTTATATAGGTTAACAATTGTTTTTTAGGAAAAATTATTGCGATATATGTAAACAAATGCTAATATAAAAAAATAGTTTAGGGTTAAATTATGCGAAAACCATTATAAAAGATTGTGGGTTAAACACTATGACAGATCATTCTATTTCAGAAAAAATTGAATATAATGTTCATAAAAAAGAACTGTCACAAAACAGGAAATGGATGTTTCCTTTTTGTAACAGTTCTTTTTATGATTCTTTTATTGAATCAGCATAGCATCGCCAAAGCTAAAGAAACGATATCTTTCTTTTACAGCGATCTCATACGCATGAAGCACATGCTCCCGTCCTGCGAGTGCCGATACAAGCATCACAAGCGTTGACTGTGGCAGATGGAAGTTGGTAATCAGGGCATCAATCACTTTAAACTGATACCCCGGATAAATAAAGATTTCCGTCCAGCCGCTGGTCTCATGCAGCCGTCCGTTTTCATCTGCGGCGGCTTCCAGCGTACGCGTACTGGTGGTGCCGACCGCAA
>OCSG01002181.1_pt1 | contig 10563 bp, 9 predicted proteins | sample 1538831 | NCBI WGS metagenome assembly OCSG01 (sample SAMN04571729, study PRJEB22368) | human gut metagenome | biome: human gut; material: stool | host: Homo sapiens | place: Luxembourg | collected 2012-09-20 | reverse complement strand
ATTTAAAAGAAAAATCCGATAACATTTAACTGTTACCGGATGTTAATAGTGATTCATTCCGAAATATTCTTCGAAGAAAGCAAAAGTGACCATGACGCTCAAGCAGAACTATATGCCCTGGAGCATTAATATTGGAAAAGGATTCTCGACAGAGCCTCTTGCCTGTGGTCTTTATGTGAATACCGTATTTGGAAATCAGTTCTGGGTGAACGAACCGGAACGTTATCCGAAAGGGTATTATGGTTTCTCAAGCAAAGTGCGTTTCCATGTCTTTATGGGACAACGCCTGACCTATGACATTGACCCGCAACGTAGATTTATGGCCAAGTCTGTAACCTTTTTCTATGAAATAAGTACGTGTGACCTTTATGTGATTAGTGCGGTAAACAATAGTTATCTCCGTCCACGTGACTACCTTAGTTTATCATTCGGATTGAAGTTCCAGTGGTTATGATTGGAGATACAAGGGGGATAAAATCAATTTTGAATTACGATTCTTGAATTATCACATCCTTTTTTCGTAAGTTTGCGCTTTACAAACTTGAACGAAAATGAGTAAATCTGGAACAATCATCATTGTAGACGACAATAAAGGGGTGCTGACTGCCATACAAATCCTTTTAAAAAGTTATTTCTCAAAGGTCGTTGCACTCTCCTCGCCTGTCACCCTGACGAGCGTCCTACGGGAGGAAATACCGGAAGTGGTATTGCTGGACATGAATTTCACATCGGGCATCAATACCGGCAATGAGGGATTATTCTGGTTACATGAAATAAAAAAAGTACGTCCGGATCTTCCGGTCGTACTTTTTACGGCTTATGCCGATATTGAACTGGCTATCCGGGGTATTAAAGAAGGAGCAACGGACTTTATCGTCAAACCCTGGGACAACCAGAAACTGGTGGAAACGCTGCAAACTGCAGCAACCTCTACGCACAACGATAGGAAAACGGCAAGTAAAGAAAAGCCTGTTCACTCGCCTATGTACTGGGGAGAAAGCAAGGTTATGCAACAACTACGGGCTTTGATTGAAAAGGTTGCCGTCACCGATGCCAACCTCTTGATAACGGGTGAAAACGGAACGGGAAAAGAGATGCTGGCACGGGAAATCCATGCGCTTTCCAACCGCAAATATAAAGAAATGATTGCTGTGGATATGGGAACCATCACCGAATCTTTATTCGAGAGTGAGCTTTTCGGACATGTAAAAGGGTCGTTCACTGATGCACACACCGACCGGACAGGTAAGTTCGAGGCTGCCGAAAAGAGTACGCTGTTTCTCGACGAAATAGGAAACTTGCCCTACCATCTGCAAGCAAAGCTACTAACCGCCATCCAACGGCGAAGCATTGTGAAAGTGGGAAGTAACACGCCAATTCCTATTGATATCCGACTGATATGTGCCACGAACCGGAACCTGCAGGAGATGGTAGCGAAAGGCGAATTCCGGGAAGACTTGCTCTACCGCATCAATACCATTCATGTGGAAATTCCTCCCCTGCGCGAACGGAAAGAGGATATTATCCCATTGGCCGAACGATTTATGGTTCACTTCTGCAAGCAATATGACAAGTCGTTGATGAAGTTCACTCCCGAAGCAAAGGATAAATTGACTGCGCATCCCTGGTATGGTAATATCCGCGAATTGGAGCACGTCATCGAAAAGGCGGTTATCATCAATGACAGTCCGCTGATTCCTGCTGAATTATTCCAATTATCCGTACCACGGATAGCCATTCAGGAACAGAGTATCTCCACCCTGGAAGAAATGGAAGTGCAGATGATACGGAAAGCGCTCGATGCCTGTGCGGGAAATCTATCGGCAGTGGCCGCTCAACTGGGAATAACCCGGCAGACGCTCTATAACAAGATGAAAAAATTCGGATTATGAGCTCACAGATCCAACAACTGGGGATTCGGTACTGGTTCAGAGTTTTGCTGACTGTACTTTTCTGTATATCGACTGTCTGGTTCGGTATTCATCAATCATACGGTTGGTTGGGCATCAGTCTTTGTCTGCTGGTACTTAGTATCATCTGGCAAATCCGCCTGTACCAGCTTCACACCAAGCAGGTGCTTTTCATGATTAACGCGCTTGAAAATAATGATAACACTTTTCATTTTCCCGAAGAAAACGGTACTCCCGAAAGCCAAAAGATCAACCGGGCACTCAACCGGGTGGGACATATCTTATATAATGTAAAAGCGGAAACCGCACAACAAGAGAAATATTACGAGCTGATTCTGGATTTTGTCAGTACAGGATTGCTGGTACTCAATGACAATGGGGCTGTTTATCAGAAGAACAAGGAGGCACTCCGTCTTTTGGGGCTGAATATATTCACGCATATCCATCAGTTGAGTAAAGTAGACACTACGCTCATGGAGAAAATAGAGAACTGCCGTCCCGGAGACAAACTGCAAGTGATATTTCACAACGAACGGGGAACCGTTAATCTATCCATACGTGTATCGGAAATCAATGTGCGCAAAGAGCATCTGCGTATTCTGGCTCTGAATGATATCAATACCGAACTTGATGAAAAGGAAATAGATTCATGGATTCGCCTGACACGGGTTCTGACGCATGAAATCATGAATTCGGTCACGCCTATCACTTCTCTTTGTGACACTCTTCTTTCCATGTCCGAGGGTAAAGATGAAGAGATCAGTCACGGGTTGCAGACCATCAGCACCACAGGAAAAGGGTTGCTCTCTTTTGTAGAATCTTACCGGCAGTTTACACGCATACCTGCACCGGAACCGTCATTGTTCTACGTGAAAGCGTTCATAGAAAGGATGATTGAACTTGCCCGCCATCAGAATCCGTGTGACACCATTTGTTTCCACACGGAGATTTCTCCTGCGGACTTAATTCTGTATGCGGATGAAAACCTCATCGCCCAGGTAGTTATCAATCTTCTGAAGAATGCCATCCAGGCAATCGGCAGCCAGCCGGATGGTAGAATCGAGCTTCGGGCTTATTGCAATGATATGGAAGAAATATGGATCGAGATCAAAAACAACGGTCCTGAAATCCCGTCGGAAATAGCAGAGCATATCTTTATTCCTTTCTTCACCACCAAAGAAAATGGTAGCGGAATCGGACTTAGTATTTCACGACAGATCATGCGTCTTTCGGGCGGGAGTCTCACTTTGCTGCGGGAGAAAGAAACAACGTTTATTTTAAAATTCAAATAACTATTGATATATGATACCTGCACTCGTCAACAATCCCTTATTCCGGGGGATCACTCCGGAAAGACTTTTTGCCGATCTGGAAGAGATCAGTTTCCATACACGTTCTTATAAGAAAGGAGAAATCCTGGCTCAACAAGGAGCTGTGTGCAATCGCCTCGTCATCCTGACCAAAGGAAGCGTGCGTGGAGAGATGATTGATTATTCGGGACGTCTTATCAAAGTGGAAGACATCGCTGCTCCAAGAGCGATTGCCCCTCTGTTTCTGTTCGGTGAGGAGAACCGCTATCCGGTGGAAGTGACTGCCAACGAACCGACAGAGGTTATCGAACTTCCTAAATCAAGTGTATTGAGTTTATTCCGTAAGAACGAGCAGTTTTTGGAAAACTATATGAATCTTTCTGCCAATTATGCACGGACTTTATCGGATAAGCTTTTCTTTATGTCGTTTAAAACGATTCGTCAGAAACTTGCTTCGTACTTGCTCCGATTATACAAACAGCAACAACAGACGCATATCACCCTCGACCGTTCACAACAGGAATTGAGTGATTATTTCGGAGTATCCCGTCCTTCCCTCGCCCGTGAACTGGCGCACATGCAGGAAGATGGATTATTGATAGCCGATCGCAAGCATATCACTATTTTACAGAAAGAACAACTGGTACGGCTTATTCAATAATAGGAGCAGTTTAAAGATTTATGAATCGAATAATGAGTGTTTTAGATAAAAAATATTCATTGTTGTAACATTGGTTACAGAATCACCTGAAACTTTTCCTCTACTTTTGCGTTCAATAAATAAAATATTGGACTAATTAAAAACGTAAAAGTTATGAGTATGTTCTGTTATCAATGTCAAGAAACCGCAATGGGTACCGGTTGTACCTTGAAAGGTGTGTGCGGTAAAACGTCTGAAGTGGCTAACCTGCAAGACTTACTACTCTTCGTAGTACGTGGAATTGCTGTCTACAACGAACATCTGCGTAAAGATGGACATCCTTCCGAACAAGCAGACAAATTTATCTATGATGCTTTGTTCATTACCATCACCAACGCCAATTTTGATAAAGTGGCTATCACTGAAAAAATCAAAGAAGGACTGAAACTGAAAAAAGAACTTGGCAACAAGATAAAGATCGAAAATGCTCCTGACGAATGTCTTTGGGATGGAAACGAAGATGAGTTTGAAGAGAAATCAAAAACGGTCGGTGTGCTTCGCACTCCCAACGAGGATATCCGCTCACTGAAAGAACTTGTACACTATGGCCTGAAAGGAATGGCTGCCTACGTAGAGCATGCGCATAACCTGGGCTACGAGTCACCGGAAATATTTGCTTTCATGCAACATGCCTTGTCTGAACTGACCCGCAATGATATTACAGTGGAAGAACTGGTTCAGCTGACTTTGGAAATAGGAAAGTATGGAGTATCGGCAATGGCACAGCTGGATAAAGCGAATACCAGCAGCTACGGAAATCCGGAAATCTCACAAGTGAGTCTCGGTGTACGCAATAATCCGGGTATATTAATCAGCGGACATGACTTGAAAGACCTGGAAGAGTTATTGGAACAAACAGAGGGTACAGGAGTAGATGTATATACTCACAGCGAAATGTTGCCTGCACATTATTATCCTCAACTAAAGAAGTACAAGCATCTGGCAGGAAACTACGGAAACGCCTGGTGGAAGCAGAAAGAGGAATTTGAAAGTTTCAACGGTCCTATCTTGTTCACAAGTAACTGTATCGTTCCGCCACGTGCAAATGCCAGCTACAAGGATCGTATTTACATCACAGGAGCCTGCGGCTTGGACGGGGCACATTACATCCCCGAACGTAAAGACGGAAAACCGAAAGATTTTTCTGCACTGATTGCTCATGCTAAACAATGTCAGCCACCGGTAGCCATTGAAAACGGAACGATTATCGGAGGATTCGCTCATGCACAGGTGACAGCCCTGGCAGATAAAGTGGTGGACGCCGTGAAAAGCGGAGCTATCCGTAAATTCTTTGTAATGGCAGGATGCGACGGACGTATGAAGAGCCGTGAATACTATACGGAATTTGCTCAAAAATTACCTGGTGACACCGTGATTCTTACTGCCGGTTGTGCCAAGTACAGATATAATAAACTGGCTTTAGGTGATATCAACGGCATTCCGAGAGTGTTGGATGCAGGACAATGTAACGACAGTTACTCATTGGCCGTCATCGCTTTAAAACTGAAAGAAATCTTCGGATTGGATGATGTGAATCAGTTGCCTATCGTATACAACATCGCTTGGTACGAACAAAAGGCGGTCATTGTTTTATTGGCATTACTGGCTTTGGGAGTGAAACACATTCATTTGGGTCCTACACTTCCCGCTTTCCTTTCACCGAATGTCAGGAACGTATTGATCGAACAATTCGGGATCGGAGGTATCAGTACAGTGGATGAAGATATTGTGAAGTTTCTATCATAAATGATAAGGAAACAGAAGGGTATTTTACAAGCAGATTCTCTTCTACAAAATAGTGACGGTATTTGATAAGGATAGTGACGGTATACAACAACCATACCGTCACTATTTCCATCATATACGTCACTATCTTTTTTTCTATATTAGGAGGACTCCTGCTTAATCAGGAGTCCTGCATTTACTCCCGCATAGTGGATGTTTTTTTGAATAGAATTTCAATCCTCTCTGGGTAATATTAAATTGAGAACTACTCCCACCAAAGCTGCCAGTCCAATGCCGGACAATGAAAAATCGCCCCAATTAAAAGCAGCGCCACCAATGCCGACAGTCAGTGTCAAAGATACAATGATTATATTTCTGGTACGGCTCAAATCAATGCAATTATTCACAAGATTACCAATACCCGCACAAGCAATCGTTCCGAAAAGCAATAACATGATGCCGCCCAGTACCGCACTTGGAATGGATCTTAATAATGCACTGATTTTACCGATAACGGAGAATAAGATAGCGGAAATGGCAGCTATTCGGATCACTTGCGGATTAGTAATCTTTGTCAGTGACATGGCTCCTGTCACTTCCGAATAGGTAGTCACAGGAGGCCCACCCAGCAATCCGGCACAGAAACAGGCCAGACCATCACCCAATAAGGTGCGGTGCAACCCCGGATCTTTCACGAAATCTTTTCCGGTGACCGTATTAACGACATAAATATCACCAATATGTTCTATCACCGGAGCAATGGCTACCGGAATCATAAACAACACAGGTTCCCATGAGAATTTAGGAAAGACAAACTGCGGCAATCCAATCCAGGCAGCATCCCTGACACCGGACAAATCCAAATCGTAGAAAAGCCATGCAGCCAGATACCCTACTACAATTCCACAGAAGATAGGAATCAGTTTCAAAAGCCCTTTGGCTTTCATTGAAACAACGACTGCGGTAACCAACGAAAGCAGTGCCAGTACCCAGTTCTCTTTTGCCATATTCACTCCTGTTCCCGCCAGTGACAAACCTATCAGAATGATGACAGGTCCTATGACAACAGGAGGAAACAGCCGCTCAATCACCCTCACTCCCTGCCATTTGACAAGCGCACTCATCACAAAGTAAACTAATGCTACTCCAACCATGCCGGATAAGGTGCCGGGCAACCCATAAAGTTCTGTCGCTTTAATGATAGGCGCAATAAATGCGAAACTACTCCCCAGAAAGACAGGAACCTTTCCACGCGTAACCGCATGAAAGATAAGCGTACCAATACCTGCTGTAAACAGAGCTGTAGAAGGGTCAAGCCCTACCAATAACGGTACGAGTACCGTAGCACCGAAAGCTACAAACAAGAATTGTACCCCCACCACCCCTTTCCTCAAAGGTGTAAGATTATTTGAATCCATAAGTATAATGTAGATTATTCTTTGCAAAATTAGTCTTTTTAGACAATTTAACTCCCTTTTTTCACAAAAATACATCCAAAAAGAGTTTTTATTTGTTGTTAATAATGTGTAACTTCGCACGGTGAGAATTAATACGACAATTTTATAACTTTATAATATATTGCCTATGATATTTACAGCAGAAAACACCCTACTTATCGGTTCTATCTTACTTTTCGTCAGCATCGTTGTTGGAAAAACCGGATACCGCTTTGGAGTACCTACCTTATTATTGTTCCTCGTAGTAGGAATGTTGTTTGGAAGTGACGGCCTCGGCCTGCAGTTCCACGACGCGAAAGACGCCCAATTTATCGGTATGGTGGCCCTTAGTATTATCCTTTTCTCGGGAGGTATGGATACGAAATTCAGAGAAATCAAACCTATTCTAGGTCCCGGTATCGTGCTTTCCACTGTCGGAGTACTACTTACAGCTCTTTTCACCGGACTCTTTATCTGGTGGATATCAGGTATGAGCTGGTCAAATATTTATTTACCTATCACTACTTCCCTGCTTTTGGCCTCCACCATGTCGTCTACGGATTCGGCTTCGGTGTTCGCCATTCTCCGTTCACAGAAGATGAACTTGAAACACAACCTTCGTCCCATGCTGGAACTGGAGAGCGGAAGTAATGACCCGATGGCCTATATGCTTACCATTGTCCTGATACAGTTTATTCAATCGTCAGGTATGGGAGTCGGAGCTATCGTAGGCTCTTTCGTCATCCAGTTTATCGTCGGCGCGGCTGCCGGATATGTACTTGGAAAGCTAGCTATCCGGATGTTGAATAAGCTCAATATTGATAATCAAGCCTTGTATCCCATCTTATTACTGGCATTTGTGTTTTTCACTTTCTCCATCACCGACTTACTGAAAGGTAACGGATACCTTGCCGTATATATCGCCGGTATCATGGTGGGAAACAATAAAATCATGCACCGTAAGGATATCTACACCTTTATGGACGGACTGACCTGGTTGTCGCAAATCATCATGTTCCTTTGCCTGGGATTGCTTGTCAACCCGCACGAAATGCTCGAAGTAGCTGCCGTGGCATTGTTGATTGGTGTTTTCATGATTATTATCGGGCGCCCGTTAAGCGTGTTCCTTTGTCTGCTTCCATTCCGGAAAATCACGATGAAATCACGTATTTTCGTATCTTGGGTAGGATTACGCGGTGCAGTTCCTATCATCTTTGCTACCTATCCGGTAGTGGCGGGCGTAGAAGGTTCGAACCTCATTTTCAACATTGTATTCTTTATTACCATTGTCTCATTGGTCGTACAGGGAACAACCATTTCTTTCGTCGCCCGGATTTTGAATCTTTCCAAACCGCTGGAAAAAACCGGTAACGACTTCGGAGTGGAACTTCCGGAAGAAATAGACTCTGATCTTAGTGACATGACTATCACCAAAAGTATGCTGGAAGAAGCAGACACATTGAAAGATATGAATCTTCCGAAAGGCACGCTGGTAATGATCGTGAAGCGCGGAGATGAGTTCCTGATTCCCAACGGAACACTGAAACTGCACGAAGGAGATAAACTATTACTTATTTCCGAAAAATCCAAAGAAGAAGATACTGATTCAGAATAACATCTGAAAAGAGTTATTCAGTACACTATAACTGATTCGTCTCCACGCATGGAACCTCTTGCCTTGGCAAGACATTCGTTTCATCTTCATGCGTGGAGACGAAATGTTTTATATAGGCCAATGAACTAGTTCTAAGGAAGAAACACGAATGACCTTTATCCGGCTGGTAAAATTGTTCGTTCCCCCTCCGTTAATTAACCGTAAAACTTGAATTTAAAATTCGGTTTACATCTACGAAGTATTAATTTTGCGCAGTTTTAAACTAAATGTGCAAAAATCGAATGGAACAAGAACATCAGTTCATTGATTATATTGAGCAAAGCATCATCAAAAACTGGGACAAAGATGCCTTAACTGACTATAAAGGAATTACCCTCCAATATAAGGATGTAGCGCGTAAAATCGCTAAATTTCACATCGTCTTGGAAAGTGCCGGCATCCAGCCGGGAGATAAAATAGCCGTTTGCGGACGTAACAGTGCTCACTGGGCAGTTACTTTCCTGGCGACTATCACTTACGGAGCTGTTATTGTTCCCATTTTGCATGAATTCAAGGCAGATAATATTCATAATATCGTCAACCATTCCGAAGCCAAATTACTTTTCGTCGGCGACCAGGCATGGGAGAACCTGAATGAAGATGCCATGCCTTTGTTAGAGGGCATCGCTTCGCTGGCTGATTTCTCGGCATTAGTGTCCCGGAACGAAAAACTCACTTACGCTTTTGAACACCGGAACGCTATTTACGGTCAACAGTATCCCAAGAACTTTCGACCGGAACATATTTGTTACCGGAAAGATCGTCCGGAAGAACTGGCTATCATCAACTATACTTCCGGTACCACGGGTTACTCTAAAGGAGTGATGCTCCCCTATCGCAGTCTTTGGTCAAACGTGGCTTATTGCTTCGAAATGCTTCCCGTTAAACCGGGAGATCATATCGTTTCCATGTTGCCTATGGGACACGTGTTCGGTATGGTATATGATTTCCTTTACGGATTCTCTGCAGGTGCACACATCTATTTCCTGACGCGTATGCCGTCTCCGAAAATCATTTCCCAATCTTTCTCCGAAATTAAACCCAAAGTGATTTCTTGTGTACCGTTGATTGTGGAAAAGATTATCAAGAAAGATATTCTTCCTAAAGTAGACAGCAAAATCGGCAAGTTATTGCTGAAAGTGCCTATTGTGAACGATAAAATCAAATCGCTGGCACGACAGGCTGCCATGGAAATCTTCGGTGGAAACTTTGACGAGATTATTATCGGAGGCGCTCCTTTCAATGCGGAAGTAGAGGCTTTCCTTAAAAAGATAGGGTTCCCCTACACCATCGCTTACGGTATGACGGAATGTGGTCCGATTATTTGTTCCAGCCGTTGGGAAACACTGAAACTTGCTTCCTGCGGAAAGGCAACCAGCCGAATGGAAGTCCGTATTGACTCACCGGACCCGAAAACACATGCCGGAGAAATCGTATGCAGAGGAATGAATATGATGCTGGGATATTATAAAAATCCGGAAGCTACGGCGCAAATTATTGATGCTAACGGTTGGCTGCATACCGGTGACCTCGGTACGTTGGATGAAGAGGGTTATGTGACAGTCCGCGGACGTAGTAAGAACCTGCTTCTCACCTCTAGCGGACAGAATATCTATCCCGAAGAAATTGAAAGCAAGCTGAACAACATGCCGTATGTTTCGGAGTCACTGATCGTCTTACAGCACGAAAAGCTGGTAGCACTGATCTACCCGGATTTCGACGATGCTTTCGCTCATGGATTGCAGCAGACGGATATTCAGAAAGTAATGGAACAAAACCGTATCGAATTGAATCAACAGCTTCCTAACTATTCTCAAATAAGCAAGAT
>OCSG01002178.1_pt1 | contig 10574 bp, 7 predicted proteins | sample 1538831 | NCBI WGS metagenome assembly OCSG01 (sample SAMN04571729, study PRJEB22368) | human gut metagenome | biome: human gut; material: stool | host: Homo sapiens | place: Luxembourg | collected 2012-09-20 | reverse complement strand
AAAAGGATCGTATTTTAGAGTTGTACGGAATTCCGTTGGTGAGATTGTCTACTATTGGTAGTAATGAGAAGAAAATTATGGAGGATAAGCTAAACGAAATATTACATTTACAAACACAATAATGGAAGTTTAATAAGTATTCAATTGTATCTTTTATTATTCCAGTAAATAGTCCTCTTACAATAAAAATAATATATTATGAAATCTTGTATAATTCCACGCAATGACAGTCTATGTGCACTATGCCCAATAAGGGAAGCTGATAAAACAGGAAGTCATATGGTGCCCAATTTACTTACAGCAGTAACTTTCTCATTTGACGGAAAAACAAAACGTGATCGTGAAATAGTAGAACTCTATCATATAAACAATCCCGAAGACAATGCGATATATTATGGTAGCCAGGTTGCACCTGAAAAAATAGCAGAAGATTTGGGACATGAAATTACAGATGAAGAATTAGAGAAAAACACCAATCTCCTTTGTTACGACAACATCTTTTGCTATCAATGTGAAAATCGTTTCGGAGTATTAGAGACCACATATGGAGAATATTATAAAGGTTTGAAAAATGACATTAATCCACGTATAGCTTATTTACTCTGGTTATCTGTCTACTGGCGAATGGCAATTGGCTATATGGGGATATTCATGGATGGAGAAGACGAATTCGCCCTACGCGATATATTAAATAAAAATATACATTCGTATAATGAAATTATAAACTCGAAAGAAAAACTAGGCGATTATGGATATGTTATTTTTAGAGTAAAAGATGGTATTATTAAAGGAGATTCAGGCATATTGGGGACTCGAACCCCACATTGTCCCTACGTAATATTAGTTGCAGATTACGTTGTTGCATTATTCAACAATTACAAAAAACGACATAGTAAAGTGCATATTTTTAATTGGGAAATATACAAAGAAGATATAAATACGCCTGATAAACCTTTCGATTATATTGAAATATCTATTGAAGAGTTTTATGAATTCCGTGATAGTATTATTGATAATGGATATAATGAAGGCTTAGGTGCAGAACGTGAAAAACTGGCCCGTAAGATTAGGGAATATGAACGATCGCAAGGAAAACCAGTAAACAAATACGAAGTAAAGAAACTTATGGACATGGCGCATTTAGTCGATAGTGAAAATGTACATCTCCGATTACGCAAATTGTATCGTTTTGAAGCAGCCTATATGAAGATGATTGAAGCCCAAAAGAATGGGATATCATATGATTTCTTAAAAGATCGTCAGCTTATGCTCAACCAAGAAGACATCAACAATTATATTGTTGATTTGCAGAACCTACGTAAGCACAATCATTCAATAGACGGTTTTCCTTTCGCTAAAGAATTTCTAGAAGATGAAACTATAACCTCTTTTGAAGAAATAATAAATAAATATCGTCCAACCTAATTTAGAAAATCATTTCCCATATACTTCAAATAAGTAACCAGAAAGAGAGATTAAGTTTTAAATTACACAAGAGTAAAACGATAAAATCAATGTTTTACGACATAATTTGATAGAAAAGTAAGATATTAAAACTATCTTTTCTTTTTCTGCATTAAAAAAATTGTAACTTTGAGCTCTTTTATCCTTAATCTATTAGATTATGGATTAAAAATACGACAACATATGGTTACTCAAAGTGAACAAGTATTAGAAAGCGGATTAATAAAGACCTTAATGGAAATGAACTATGAATATATTTCCATCAAGGAAGAAGATAATCTGTACGCCAATTTTAAAAAGCAACTTGAGAAACACAATAAAAGAGAACTCTCCCTACACAAGAGAAAACATTTCACTAATAAAGAATTTGAAAAGATCTGTATTTATTTAGAAGGAGGTACACGTTTTGAGAAAGCTAAAAAGCTGCGTGACCTATACCCATTAGAAACAGAAGATGGGGAACGTATTTGGGTAGAATTCTTGAATAAAAATAAATGGTGCCAAAATGAATTTCAGGTATCCAATCAAATTACAGTAGAAGGGAGAAAAAAATGTCGCTACGATGTAACCATCTTAATAAATGGATTACCATTAGTTCAGATAGAATTAAAAAAACGAGGAGTTGAATTAAAAGAAGCATATAACCAAATTCAACGCTATCATAAAACCTCATTTCATGGATTATTTGATTATATACAATTATTCGTCATATCCAATGGTGTAAACACACGCTATTTTGCCAACAATCCTAATGGAGGCTACAAATTTACTTTTAATTGGACAGACGCCGAAAATATACCTTTTAACGATTTAAGTAAATTTGCTTATTTCTTTTTTGACCAATGCAACTTGGGTAAAATGATAAGCAAATATATTGTATTGCACGAAGGGGATAAATGTTTGATGGTACTCCGCCCCTATCAATTCTACGCAGTAGAACGTATATTAGAACGAGTAGAGAACTCCAATAAAAACGGTTATATATGGCATACTACTGGAGCAGGAAAGACATTAACATCATTCAAAGCCGCCCAGTTAGTTTCAGAGCTTGATGGTATAGACAAAGTTATGTTTGTTGTAGACCGTCATGATTTAGACACACAGACCCAATCAGAATACGAAGCATTTGAACCAGGTGCTGTTGATGGGACTGATAATACCTATGAACTAATCAAACGATTAAGTGGTAATTCTAAAATCATAATTACTACTATTCAAAAGTTGAATTGTGCTATTACAAAAGATTACTATAACAAGTATCTTCAAGAAGTACGCCATCAGAAAGTTGTGATGATTTTTGATGAATGTCATCGTAGTCATTTTGGTGATTGCCATAAAAATATTGTCAAATTCTTCAGTAACCTTCAAATCTTCGGATTCACAGGTACTCCTATATTTGTAGAGAATGCCAAACAAGAGCATACCACAAAAGAAGTGTTTAGTGACTGCCTCCACCGTTATCTCATCAAGGATGCTATTGCTGATGAAAATGTGCTAGGTTTCTTAGTTGAATATTATAAAGGTAAAGATGAATCTGGGATTGATTATATGAATGAAGCTCGCATGAAAGAGATAGCCAGATTCATTCTTACAAATTTCAACAAGTCAACAGTTGATGGCGAATTCAATGCACTGTTCGCAATCCAATCTGTCCCCATGCTATTACAATATTACAAAATATTTAAAGAGCTCAATCCTAAAATTAAGATTGGGGCTATATTTACATATGCAGCAAATAGCAGCCAAGATGACGAACAAACAGGAATGAACCAAGGCTATGCTAATGATAAAGTTACGGCAGATGAACTACAAGTCATTATGAATGATTATAACAACACATTTGGTACATCTTTCACAACAGATAACTTTAGTGCCTATTATGATGACATAAATCTACGCATGAAGAAAAAAAAGAAGGATATGGAACCTTTGGATCTGCTTCTTGTTGTAGGTATGTTTCTTACTGGCTTTGACGCTAAAAAACTAAATACACTTTATGTTGATAAGAACTTAGAATATCATGGATTGCTACAAGCCTTTAGCCGAACCAACCGTATATTAAATGAAAAGAAACGTTTCGGAAAAATTGTATGTTTCCGTGATTTAAAAAACAATGTAGATGCTGCCATAAAATTATTTAGCAACAATAATCCCGCAGATACAATTCTACGTGAACCTTTTCCTGTTGTAAAAGAAAAGTTTAATGAGTTATCTTTGAAATTTAAAGAAAAATATCCTGATGTACAAAGTATTGATAAATTACAAAGTGAATATGAAAAAAGAGACTTTGTATTAGCTTTCCGTGAAATTATAAAAAAACGGGCAGAAATGCAAATCTATGAAGACTTCGAACCTGACGACAAAGAATTCATTTTATCAGAACAAGAATTCATGGATTTTCGAAGTAAATATTTAGATATTACCACCGGGGTAATTAACCCTAATCCTGATGACAAGAAAAATACAAGAGATACAGATGTGCCTCCTTATGGCAAAGATGAAAGAACTCTAGACGATATTGATTTCTGTCTGGAACTCCTTCATAGTGACGTGATAAATGTAGCATATATCCTGACACTAATCAATGACTTAGATCCTTCGAGCAATGATTATCAAGAAAGACGTCAACAGATTTTAGATACTATGATAAAAGATGCTGTTATGCGTAACAAAGCCAAACTTATAGATGGCTTTATTCGCCAAAACGTGGATAATGACAAAGATGGATTTAGCAAATCTAAATCTGATGGTTCAATTGACTTAGAAAGTAGACTGACGAATTATGTTAGTCAACAACGTTATAAAGCTATTCAAGAGTTGGCAGAAGAAGAAGGAATTGATGAAGAAGCCCTCATTAAGTTTCTAAATGAATACGATTTTTTACAGAAAGAAAAGCCCGAAATCCTTCAGGAGGCCGTCAAAAAGAAAAGAATCGGACTAAAAGAACGCCGTACACTACTCAAAAGGATAATGGACAAACTACATTCGATAATAGAATTATTTAACTGGGAATAAAATTACATTAAATATATGAGTGAAGAACTACAACAAAAATTGCGCAGTCAATTATGGACTGTCGCCAATACTTTAAGAGGAAACATGTCTGCTAGTGATTTTATGTATTTCACTTTAGGCTTTATTTTCTACAAATATCTATCCGAAAAAATAGAACTTTATGCCAACGAAATATTAGAAGAAGATCATATTACTTTCAAAGAGGTATGGAATGGCAAGGATGAGGAATTAAAACAGGATGTAAAAGAAGAATGTATTCAAAATCTAGGTTATTTTATAGAACCGGAATATCTTTACTCCACCATCATAGAGCTAATCAGCAAGAAAGAAAATATCTTGCCATCTTTAGAACGTTCACTCAAAAAAATAGAAGATTCTACAATAGGACAGGATAGTGAAGATGATTTTGGTGGTTTATTTTCTGATCTGGATTTAGCTTCTCCCAAACTGGGAAAGACTGCTGACGACAAGAATAAGTTAATTAGTGATGTATTGATTGCACTAAATGGTATCGACTTTGGATTACAAGAAGCCGGAGATATAGATATTCTAGGGGATGCTTACGAGTACATGATAAGTCAATTCGCTGCCGGAGCAGGAAAGAAAGCGGGAGAGTTTTATACTCCGCAAGAGGTTAGTCAGATTTTAGCAGAGATTGTGATAACAGGCAAAGTACGATTAAAAGATGTATTCGACCCGACATGTGGTAGCGGCTCCCTACTTCTTCGTACAGCTAAAAGTGGCAAAGCCGATTCTATTTTTGGCCAAGAAAAGAATCCTACAACATTCAATCTTTGTAGAATGAATATGCTTCTTCATGGTGTAAAATACAATGACTTTGACATCCAAAATGGAGATACATTAGAAGCTGATGCTTTTGGAGACAGACAATTTGATGCCGTAGTTGCCAATCCTCCTTTTTCCGCAGACTGGACTGCAGCAGATAAATTCAACAACGACGACCGTTTTAGTAAGGCTGGAGTATTAGCTCCGAGATCTAAAGCAGATTATGCTTTTATCCTTCACATGATTTACCATCTCAATGATGGAGGAACAATGGCTTGTGTAGCACCACACGGAGTATTATTTCGTGGAGCTGCAGAAGGAAAAATCCGCCAATTCTTAATTGAAAAGAAAAATTATATCGATGCCATTATCGGATTGCCTGCCAATATTTTCTATGGAACCAGTATTCCAACTTGTATCTTAGTAATAAAAAAATGCCGCAAAGAAGATGATAATATCCTCTTTATAGATGCAAGTAAAGAATTTGAAAAAGTAAAGACACAGAATAAGTTACGTCCTGAACATATTCAAAAAATTATCGATACATATCGTGAAAGAAAAGAAATAGAAAAATATAGCCATTGTGCCACTTTGCAGGAAGTTAAAGAGAATGATTATAATTTGAATATACCTCGCTATGTAGATACTTTTGAAGAGGAAGAAGAAATAGATATCCATGCGGTCATGACTGAAATTAAAGAATTAGAAGCAAAACGAGCAGAACTAGATAAACAGATAGATGTTTATTTGAAAGAGCTAGGCTTAATCCAATAATTTTTGTTCGTTACAAATCCTCAATGTTATTTTCTAGAAAAATAAAATGATTATGGCAAATAATAACAATAAAGATAAATGCAATGTTCCCCATTTGAGATTTCCGGAGTTTAGTGGGGAGTGGGAAAAATGTAAAGTTTCAGAATTATTAGATTTCTATTCAACCAATTCACTTTGTTGGGAACAGCTTGAATATGATACAGAAAACATTTCAAATTTGCATTATGGGCTTATTCATGTTGGGCTTCCTACAATGGTAAATTTTGTACAAGATAGATTGCCAAATATCAAAGATGGGAATAAACCTAAGAATTATGAGTTATGCAAAGAGGGTGATGTTGCTTTTGCTGATGCATCAGAAGATACCAATGAAGTGGCAAAAGCTATTGAGTTCTATAATTTGAATGGGAGAGATGTTATTTGTGGCTTACACACTATTCATGGACGAGACAATAAGGATAGAACAGTAGTGGGATTTAAAGGATATGCTTTTTCTTCTACTGCGTTTCATAACCAAATAAGACGTATTGCCCAAGGAACAAAGATCTATTCTATCAGCACTAAGAATTTTTCGGAATGCTATATTGGTATACCATCTAAGGTAGAGCAAGCCAAGATTGCCTCTTTGTTACATCTTATCGATGAACGCATTGTTACCCAAAACAAAATCATTGAGGATTTGAAGAAACTAAAGTCCGCAATTATTGAAATGGAATATACACACAAAACTAAAAGCAATTCTCACATAGGCGATTTCATTGAGCAGACTTCAAAACGGAATAAAAACTGTGCTATTCAAAATGTTTTATCCGTTAGTAATCGTCAAGGTTTCATCCAACAGAGTGAACAATTTGAAAACAGAAGCGTTGCAAGTGATGATACTTCAAACTACAAAATTGTAGAAAAAAATGACTTCGCTTTTAACCCAGCAAGAATAAATGTTGGTTCAATTGCTCGTCTTACCACATTTGATAGAGGAATAGTAAGTCCTATGTATATTTGTTTCCGTACAAAGGACACCTTATTCCCCAAATACCTTGATTACTATTTTGAGACTAAGCAATTTTTTACAGAAATACAAAAGAGATTAGAGGGTAGTGTTAGACAGTGCTTATCTTTTGAAGGATTATGCAACATTCCACTTTGTATTCCAACGATTGAAGTACAGCAACAAGTTGGAAAGCAGCTATCTACATTAGTCCAAGAAATCAAACTGGAGATAGATCTCTTGGAATTATTACAAAGACAGAAAAAGTTTCTATTGCACCAAATGTTTATATGAACATCTGCTGCAATAGATATAGCTTTTGTTTCTGCATGACATTCTGTATTCTTTCTTCAATCTCAGTTTTTCTTTCAAGCGATGACAGAAAAGTTGAGATTGTTTTTTGTTGTTCAAATGTCGGTAATTTTATATTGAATATTGCCAAGTCTTTCTTCTGGATATTGGGTAAGCCAGACCCAATACGCAACTTCATTATGGCATCCTCATTCGATTTAAGGTAATGGTATAAGTAAAGATTATCAACATTGTCTGCCACATTCTGAATGGAGTAGCAATGTCCACCGCTCCAAAAAGGAAAGGTGTTGAATTGCACATATCCGCAAGAGTTGCCGCCCTCACTTATTGAAATAGTATTGGCTTCTACATTGTAATCGTTATAATAACCAGATGGTTCTACACCACCGTTCATTACATAATAATTACCACTCTTAGAGAGATTTTCCCCATTGATTTGTTTACCCTTAACAATGTCACATATATCGGATAGTAAAACAGTAGAGCCTTTTATACCTTTGAAAAGTCTTTCTGAAATTGCGGACTTTAGTTTCTTCAAATCCTCAATGATTTTGTTTTGGGTGGCGATACGTTGGTCTATTAATGAAATAAAACGAATTAATTTTTTTTGCTCTTCCATACAAGGATATGATATGTTGAATCTCTCAATAATATCATAACTAAGATTTTGTTGCTTAGTTCCTTGGGCATATTTTATACCAATGATATTGCCATGCTTCTTATACCACGAGTAAAGAAATTCATTTTGGATGTCCATTTTAGATGTAAAAGCCATACATGCTTGGCTGATGGTCGATTCTCTTGTTGTAATTGAACAAGTACCCCTAACACCATTTGCTTCAAGTCCATATATCGCTATTACAAATGTTCCAACAGGAAGAAGTTTTAAGCTGTTATTTTTTGCAGCTTCCTCTGAAATTTTCTCTTTAGTATCAGATATATAATGCTCTTTGAGTTCACCGCTGGTAATCCAATTTATAGAGCCATCAAACTGATTTTTATTCATTCTACTTGGTGTATTTCCAGAATAGAGTTCGAATTGTTCTCCAATAGAAGACATTTCCCACTCCCCACTAAACTCCGGAAATCTCAAATGGGGAACATTATAGCAATTATATCCTCAATTCCCGTAGCTTTACCCTGTTTTGTTTAACTAAAAATATATAAGTATGATTCAAAAAAAAACTATCAAAGAAATTTCCGTACTTTGGAAAGAAGACAAAAAGCAATATGTAAAACAATCGACATTTGCTGCGTATGTACTAATTCTTGAAAATCACATTTATCCGACATTTGGAGAAATGTATGAGTTAGAAGAAAATAAGGTACAGGAATTTGCTCTTCAGAAGATTAATAATGGGTTAAGTAAAAAATCCATTAAGGATATTTTAATTGTATTGAAAATGATATTAAAATTCGGAGTAAAACATGGATACTTAGATTATAAAGAATGGGAAATCAGATTTCCAACGGAAGATGAGAAACAACATTTAGAAGTTCTTAGTATCTCACATCAAAAAAGGATCATGAGTTTTATCCAAGAACATTTCACATTCAAGAATTTAGGAATTTATATTTGCCTTAGCACCGGACTACGAATAGGAGAAGTATGTGCTTTAACGTGGGATGATATAAACATAGAATTAGGAATAATTTCTATTAAAAGGACAATTGAACGCATCTATATCATTGATGGAGAGAAAAGACATACAGAACTTATTATCAATACTCCAAAAACTAAAAATTCCATTCGTGAGATCCCAATTACAAAAGAATTAATCAGAATTCTAAAGCCATTAAAAAAGATAGTGAACGGTAACTATTACATTCTAACAAATGAAGAAAAGCCTACAGAGCCTAGAACATATCGCAATTATTACAAGAAACTAATGAAAGATCTAAATATTCCAGAACTAAAATTTCATGGTCTTAGACATAGTTTTGCTACACGTTGCATAGAAAGCAACTGCGACTACAAAACTGTAAGTGTTATTTTAGGCCATTCTAATATAAGTACAACACTTGATCTTTACGTTCATCCCAATATGGAACAAAAGAAAAAATGTATAGATAGAATGATTAAAGGATTAAAATAATCCACGTAAAGGGGAAAAGTCAATTTCTTTTTCCCTTTATAACTTTTTCTTCATATATTTGTACTCAAGCTATCCAAATCGGAAAGCTTATCCTAAAACTACTAATCTTAAAAACAAATTACTATGGCAATCATCAAAATTGGAGAACTATTAAAACTTAGAGGGTTAGATATAAATAAAAGAATCAAGTTAGTAAGACATAAAGACGCACGCCAGAAACAATTCATAAATGGAGTAGAAGTAGAAGGTAACCCGTATGACTGGTATAGAAATGATAAAGACAAATTTATAGCATATCAAAGTGAGCAGCATAGGGATGTATTTAAAAATGTCGATTATATTGTTTCCTTTATTGGAGAAAACGGCACTATTGCCCGTTTTATCGGTATTTACAAAATTGAAGGTCCTGACAACGAACGCAACACTAACAAATATTGCTATAAAATAACTGAAGTAGAAGGCTTTGATGAACTAAAAGAACGTATCATTATAGACTGGGGGCCTTCAACCATATCTTGGCATCAATGGCTTAATGATAAAAATGATAAAGAGATTATTGAAATTACTCCAGGATTTGACCATATTTTCCCCGGATATGAAAAAATAGCTCTAACCCTCGCACAGCTAAAAAATATAATATTAGAAAAAGAATATCCTGAATGGAAAAAAATGCTTTCTGCCGTAAACTGTATTTATATAATAACAGACAGAAAAACTGGAAAAAATTATATAGGTTCAACATATGGGAAAGAAGGCATTTGGGGTAGATGGAAAGAATATGCCAAAACAGGAGGACACGGAAACAATGTAACCTTACAAAAATTATACGATCAAGACAATAGCTATCCTAATAATTTCTCTTGGTCTATCCTTGAAACACTATCTATTAGCATTAGTAGTTATGAAGCCATAAATATCGAGAAATGCTATAAGCAAAAGTTAGGTACCCTAGCTTTTGGCTTAAATAATAATTAATGATACAAGAAATAGTTAGTTAATCGAAAAATTGTAAGGCTGCCAAAGGTGCATTGACTACCCACGATTAACATATTGTATGAATCCTCAAATGATAGTGTCAATAAGCCATACACTAAAAAATAAAGCACACTTTCATTTGAATTAAACTGTTTCTTGTTATC
>OCSG01002164.1_pt1 | contig 10602 bp, 6 predicted proteins | sample 1538831 | NCBI WGS metagenome assembly OCSG01 (sample SAMN04571729, study PRJEB22368) | human gut metagenome | biome: human gut; material: stool | host: Homo sapiens | place: Luxembourg | collected 2012-09-20 | reverse complement strand
CAAATTCTCCACCATCCGGTTGAGCCACTGGGCGTCGGCACAGGCCTCGGAAAGGAGCTTTATCTTCTGCTCCCGGCCCAGCGAGTCGTAGTTGTCGATGACCGTAGAGCAGGACCCGTAGATGGACGTCAGCGGAGTGCGCAGGTCGTGGGAGACAGCCCGCAGGAGGTTGGCCCGCATCTTCTCCGCCTCGCTCTCCATCCGCAGCTGCTCCTGCTTTTTGATGCGGGTGGTCAGGGTGCTCGTCATAAAGGAGACCACCAGCATCACCACACCGGAGAAGATGTTCTCCGGGATGGTGAAGTTGAAGGCAAAGTAGGGCGTGCGGAACGCGAAGTTGACCGCCAGCACGCTGATGACAGAACCGGCCACGCCCCACCAGTAGCCGTCGGTGTACATGGAAACAAAAAACACCGCCAGCAGGAACACCATCGAGGCCACACCGTCGATGCGGCCGCTGATGAACTGGATGAGCGTCACACAGGCGAACGCCCCGATGAGCGCCGCCAAAAGTACCCAGACGTCCTTTTTCCGGAGCATCTGCTTCATTTGCTGTCCCTCCCGATCTATATTCGGTTACACTGTAAAAGTATACCACAAATAAATTAAAGATACAGCAAAGGGTGGGTATTTTTCCATGGTTCCAAAGGGTTGACAAAAGTGCGTTCCTGGCTCACAATAGAATCATCTTCTTTATCGTAATAAAGGAAAGGGAAAGAATATGCTGTATTTTGAGAACGACTACTGCGAGGGTGCGCATCCCGCCATCCTGCAGAAGCTGACGGAAACGAACTTCGAGAAGGTGTCCGGCTACGGCACCGACCCCTACTGCGCCAGCGCAAGGGAGAAGATACGCGCCGCCTGCGCCTGCCCCGAGGCAGACGTCTTCTTCATCTCCGGCGGCACCCAGGCCAACTCCATCGTCATCGCCTCCACGCTCCGCCGCTGGGAGGGCGTCATCGCCGCCGCCACCGGCCATGTGGCCGGTCATGAGGCGGGTGCCATCGAGTTCACCGGCCACAAGGTCATCGGCCTGCCCCAGAAGAACGGCAAGCTGGATGCCGCCACGGTGGAGGATTTCTGCAAGACCTTCTACGCTGACTCGAACCACGACCACATGGTCTTCCCCGGCATGGTGTATATCTCCCACCCCACCGAGTACGGCACCCTATACAGCAAGGCTGAGCTCGAGGCCCTGTCCGCCGTATGCCACACCTACCATATGCCCCTCTTCGTGGACGGCGCACGTCTGGGCTACGCGCTGGCCAGCGAGGGCACCGACGTGACGCTGGCCGACCTTGCCCGGCTGACCGATGTGTTCTACATCGGCGGCACCAAGGTGGGTGCGCTGTGCGGCGAGGCTGTGGTGTTCCCCCACGGCGCACCGGCGCATTTTATGACCATGGTCAAGCAGCAGGGCGCACTGCTGGCAAAGGGGCGGCTGCTGGGCATCCAGTTTGACGTGCTGTTCACCGATGGCCTGTATTTCTCCATCAGCAAAAACGCTATTGACACCGCCAACCGCCTGAAGGCCGGGTTTGCGGCAAAGGGCTATCGCTTCTTTATGGACTCCCCCACCAACCAGATCTTCCTTGTGCTGGAAAACACCCAGCTGGCTGCGCTGGAAGGCAAGGCAAAGTTCGGCTTCTGGGAAAAGTTCGACGACACCCACACCGTGGTGCGCATCGCCACCAGCTGGGCCACCCGCATGGACGAGGTGGAAGCACTGATCGACCTGATGTGATCCAATCATTATAAATCAAGAGGCTCAGAAGCGCCGACAGGTGCTCCTGAGCCTTTTTTATCGTTCTTCTGTATTCCACGGCTGCGGAGTGCTTTCCAGCGGCTGACCGGCGGCAAGGGCGCGCTCCATCAGCAGGGCAAGGTAGGCGTCCTGCAAGGCGTCTGCCAGCGGATACACCTCTGCCCCGCCGGCAAGATAGCCCTGCATCCTGTCCAGAAAACAGGCGATGGCGGTCTCGTCCTCGTTCAGCCCTGCCTGCGCGGCGGCAGCTGCCAGCGGGTCGGGCAGCGGGGTCAGTTGACGGCACACCGGCTCCCCGGCGGCATCCAGACAGCGCAGGGTGTCGTCGAACACTTCGCCCCGCTCTCCCTGCACACTGGTGTGGGTGCTGCGCAGGTAAGAGTGGTACTGCACACCGTTAAAATCCAGAAACGCTGTGCCGCCGCCCGCAAATTCCAGCGTGTGCTGCTGCAAGGTCTTTTCCACCAGTGCGCCGTTATGCACCGCACCCCAGCGGGAATCCGTTTCGATGATCCTTTCCGTCCAGCTGCGTCCGGTCACCCGCACCGGCTGCTGCCCGGCGTTCAGGAACTGCCGCGCCAGACTGACCGCGTGGTAGCCGTGCGCCACCGACAGCCGGGCAAACTGCGGCGTGCCCAGTGCGCCGCTGCGCACTGCTGCCAGCCGTTTTGCCAGCGTGGGGTACAGCCAGTACTGTTCTGCAACCTGCAGCTTTGCGCCCTGCCGGTGCAGCTGCCAGAGGGCGCGCAATGCGTCCTCCGCCAGCGCCGCCGGGGTCTCGCACAGCACGGCAAAGCCCCGGGCAAGCCATTCGGTGCTGACGGCGGCGATGGACGCTTTATTCACTGCCACCACCACGAAATCCGGGTGCAGGGCAATGCACTGCTCCGCCGAGGTGCTTACCGGCACGCCGTATTCCCGGTGCATTTTTTCGGCCTTTTCCTCGGTGCGGCAAAGCATGGCGCACAGCTCGAACCGCTCCGGAAGCGCCTGCGCGATGCGCCAGTAAAACAGCGACCGCCAGCCGGAGCCTACTACAATAAACCGCAGTTTAGCCATTTGCCTGTTCCTCCTGAATATGCTTTTGCAGCTCCTGTTCAAACCGGTCTGCGTCCAGCGGCAGGGTGAGCTTTTCCCCCAGCCATGCGGACAGGTAAGCCGCATCGGTCAGTTCCAGCGCCCGCACGCCCTCCACGCCGGGGGCGGTCAGGGGCGTGCCGTGCAGGATGGCGTCCGCAAAGTTTGCCAGCATCTCCGGGTAAGGCTCTGCCTGCGGGGCGAACTGCTCGGTAACGGTGGTCTCGGTAAGCTGCTGGCGCTCGGTGCAGTCTGCGGTACGGCGGTAGGTCTCGGTGTCTGGCGCGTAGGTGTGCAGGGTGAGAGTGTCCTTTTCCAGCAGGGCGGTGCCCTTGGTGCCCACGATCTCCAACCGCTCGGTGTAGCTGCCCTCGCCGGTGGAAAGGATAAAGGTTGCCGTGCGCTGCTGCGGGTACTCCATGAGCAGGGTGGCTTCGTCGTCCACCATAAAATCGTTATACTTTCCGTAGGGAATCACGGCATAAATACTGGTCGGCATCCCGAACAGCCACTGCCAGATGTCCAGAATATGCTGGCCCTGATTGAGCAGCGCGCCGCCGCCCTCCCCTGCCCAGCTGGAACGCCAGCTGCCGGAGCGGTGGTACATCCATGTGCGGAAGTAGCGGCTGTTTTCCAGCTGCACCCGCTTGATCTCGCCCAGCGCCCCATCATCCAGTAATTTTTTAAGCCGCATATACTTTTTGTAGCGGCGCTGATGGAACATCATGGCGAAAACAAGGCCGCTTTTTTCGGCGGCGCGGTTCATTTCCAGTGCCGGTGCCAGCGCGTTTGCACTGGGCTTGTCGCACAAGACGTGCTTGCCGTGGGCAAAAGCCTGCATCACCAGTTCCGGGTGGGTCTTGTGCGGGGTGACCACCAGCACGGCGTCAAACTCTTCTGCATAATCGTACAGCGCCTCGGCGCTGGGGCACACCCGCACCGTATCCGGCAGGGTATCCTTTGCCCACTGCTGCGCCCCGGCACTGCGGCAGACCACGGCGGTCAGGCGCAATGCCCCCGCCTTTCCCTCTGCGATCATCTGGGCATACTTGCGCCCCATGACCCCGGTGCCAATAACGGCTGCGCGTACTTCCTGCATGATGTGCCCTCCTGTTTTTCCACAATGCGTTTTGTTATGGGGGAAAACTGCCTTTCACCCCTTCAATTTTGCTTCAATGGCGGCTTTATCCAGTGCTTCACCGATGACGATGACTACCTCCTGCCCCTGCGGGATGGGCGCAAGGGTGCAGCCGGCGGCGGTGGCGTTCAGCTCCAGCCAGCCGCCTGCCGGGGCGGGCGCAAAACCCTTGACCCGCAGCACCTGCCCGCACTCGGGCGCTGCGAACAGCCGCTGTGCGGCGGTCTGCAGCTGCTGTGGGGTGAGGTGCAGTTCCAAAAAGCAAAGGGAGGTAAAGGCCGCATGCTGGTCAAAATGCAGCTTTTCGCAGCTGGCCTGCCGGTAGCCGCAGGCGGCAAGGGCGGCAAGGTCGGCATCGGTCAGGGCGTCCCAGTCCTTGGCAAGGATCTCCCCCGGCGCAAAGCGGCGGGAGGATTTTGCGGCTTCCAGCGCACGCTCCAAGTGGGCAGCGGCGGCGGCGCACTGGGCGGGCGCTGCCAGCTGGGCGCGGCTCAGCAGCACGCAGCCCGCATTCATGGTCTCGGACGCCAGCAGGTACTCTGCCTGCGGCGAAAGCGTTTCCGGCAGAAGGGCGTCCACAACGGCAATGACGCTGCCCAGCTGATACCACCGGTCCAGCGGGTCGTCCCGCAGGATATCGAAAAACTCGTCCACATCAAAGATGCCGCTGGGCTCCACCACCACCCGGTCAAAGCCGCGCATGGCCATGGCGATGAGTTTGGTGCGCATCCGGCGCTGGTGGGTGTCGCAGTCGCAGCCGCCGCTGATGGTCTCCACATCGCAGCCGGGGCCCAGCACCTCCTGCACCAGCATGGCGTCCACGTTCACCGCGCCGAAGTCGTTTTCCAGAATGCACACCTTATGCCCCTGCTGTACCAGATACCGCACATAGCGGCGCAGAAAGGTGGTCTTGCCTGCGCCTAAAAAGCCGGTGATGAGATCCACCTGAACCATATCTTTTTACCTCCGTTGCAAAAACCCTCCCAGCGCCGCAGCGCCCGGGAGGGCATATATTTCAGTCTTTTTTCCGGCGCTGCAACTCCTGGATGATCCCCGCTGCTTCCGGCGCGATCGCTCCCGGCACAATGGCCGGGCGTGCCAGAAAATAGCCCTGCAAAAGGTCTGCGCCCAGCTCGATGACCGTGCACAGCTCGGCGGCGGTCTCCACGCCCTCGGCAACGATCTTCATGCTGCGGGGGTGGGCGTAGGCCACCATATTGCGCAGGATCTGCTGCTTGTCCGGCGAGGTGTCGATGCCACGGATGATGGTAATATCCACCTTGACGAACCGGGGTGCAAGCTGCAATAGCGTATTCTCGTTGGAATAGCCGCTGCCGTAATCGTCCAGTGCAAACATCCCGGAAAAGCCCGGTGCATTGCGCTTTCTCTCCAGTGCTTCGTAGTCGATTTCTTCCTCTTCGGTGATCTCGACGACCATGCGGCGGCACAGCTCGTGCCAATGGCTGTTTATATATTTGCCGTCCTCATGCGACAGGCAGGTGTTGGCGATGGAGTTGACAAAGAGCATGGCATCCCCGGACACGCTGCCCGCCCGGCACAGGCTGTCGAAGGTCTCCAGCGCCTTGGTAAAGGTGAGGCGCTCGATCTCGTACAGTGCCCCCTGCTCCCGCGCCAGCTTCATGATGGTGGCCGGGGAGCGCAGGGTGGGCAGGTCGGAGCGCATCAGCGCCTCGTAGGCGACTACCCTGCCGCTGCGCGCCGAGAAGATGGGCTGGAAGCAGTAGAACACCTGCGCATTGCTGAGCAGCTGCCGGAACTCCCTGCGGGTGCGCTCGGCGTAGGCTTCGCGGTTGTACACCCCGATGTCGAACTCCTCCACCCGGCCCTTCTCCGAATGCTTGACCTGATACATGGCAAAGTCGGCGTATTTTTTCAAGGTCTCCCAGTCCTGCCCATCGTCCGGGTACCACGCAATGCCGCCGGAAAGGCTGATGTGCAAAGCGTTGCCGCTGGGCAGCAGCGCCACGCTCTGCTGCATGGCCTTCGTCAGGCAGTCGATCTTTTCCCGCACTGCGTCCCGGCTGCGGTAGCCATGGAACAGCACAAGGAACTCATCGCCGGAAAGGCGGGCGCACACCGTACCGGCGGGGGTATTGTCCCGCAGGCACTGACCGGTGCGGCGGATGTACTGGTCGCCCCAGTCGTGGCCGTAGGTATCGTTGATGTGCTTGAGGTTATCCAGATCCATCATCATCAGCGCCGCCACGCCCATGCGCTCCGGCGCGGCAAACAGCTCGGTGCACACCCGGTTGAAGGCCTGCCGGTTGTACAGCCCGGTCAGGATATCGTGATCGCGCTCGTGCTCGATGCGCTTCCGTTCCAGCACAGCGGCGGTCACGTCCTCGGCAAGGCCGATCTTGGCGTGCCCCTCGATGGTGCTGCGCAGCATGATGTACCGCACGCTGTCCGGCTGCTGGATGGTCAAAAGCTCGTCGCCCTCGGCGGTGTGGTCACAGGGATTCTTTTCCCGGATGCCCTTGAGCACCTCCTCGAACCGGCGCACGCTCAGCGGCTCGCCCTGCATCTCGGGCTTGCCCAGCAGGGAGAAGAAATTATCGGTCACAAACACGCTGCCGGTGTCGGTGCGCAGCTCGTAGCCGCCGATCTCCACACTGGCCATATCCATGATGCGCAAAAACTTGGTGGAGTTGGTCACCAGCTCCTTGTTCAGCTCGGTAATGGTCTCGGCAAAGCGGTCCACCTCCCGGATGGCGGTGCGGGACAGGCGGGGGAAGGTCTTTTTCTCCTGCGCGTCTATCACCTCGCGGTACAAACGGTTGATGGGTCTGGCCAGCCGTGCCGAGACCAGCAGGCTGCCCAAAACGCTCAGCACCAGCGTGATCGCTATGGTGGTCAGCAGCACCTCGCGCACCCGGCTGGAAAAAGCCAGCAGCACCGACTGTTCCATGGTACCGGCCAGAAACCACTTTTCGGCGGCAAAGGGCGCGTTGCGGTTATACACCTGCAGCGGCTCCAGCACCATATAATAGCGCTTATCGTTCAGCTCCACCCAGTTGCCGCCGTTGCCGTTGCTGCGGCAGTTCAAAACGCCCAGCGGTGCATCTGCCGTTACCAGATCCTCGCCGGAGGTCACGGTCTTGCGCAGGGAGAGCACGCCGTCCGTCAGCGCATCATCGGTAGTGGTCACGATAAAATAGGTGCCTGCCTTGTCCTCGTCCAGCTCGGTGAAGGGCAGTTTTGTTTGCAGATAGTCCGTGAGCAGTTCCACGCCCACCACGCCGTATACCGTGCCGTCCGGCAGGATCAGCGGCATGGAGTAGGCAATGGCGTGCCGGTCGTCCCCGGCCAGACAGTAGGAGTTGGTGGTCCAGCGGCCATAGCTTTCCGCCGAAAGGCCGGCATCGCCCTTATACGCGGTCTGAAAGACCGTGCGCAGGATGCCGCCCTTGGTATCTCCCTGATAGGGGAAAGCGGGCTGCCAGCCCTTATCCGTGCCGATGGCCAGCTCTTTTACCACTGTGGCGCTGGCGCGTTCCAGCAAAAGGTCGCTGTTGCGCTCCGAAGGGCGGGCGTCCGGGTCCATATCCCGCAGGTAGATGCCGGGCATTTTTTTGCCCACCTCGCAGGTGTCCAGATCATGGGTGTTCAGGATGAGAAAAATGCCGGTCACCTGCTTTGTGCGCAGGGTGTCCAGAAGCTGCGGGGCAAGCGCTACCAGCAAAGCATCGCTCTGTTCGCTGCCGTTATCCAGCGTGTCCAGCGAGATATCGCCGCTTTTCAGCAGCTGCTGGGTGGTGGCGGTGATCTGCTCGCTCAGCTGCTCCAGATCCTCCGCGTTCCGCAGGATCTCCTGCACATAGCTGGCGCGGTTGCGCACCCGCATGGTAAGCAGATCCTTGGCGTTTTCGTCCAGCTGCTCGGTCACGTTGATGGCAAGGATGCTGGCGACCGCCATCAGCAGCTCCACCGCCAGCACCAGCATCATGGTGGCAAAAATATTGTAGAACACGGTTCTTTCCGGTCTGTTTTCCAAGCGCTGCCGCTGGCGCTGTTTCCATGCGTCAAACATCGCCCTGCCTCCTTTCCGTCTTTTTCCGGGCGGTCAGCCCTCGTACTGCTGTAACTGCGCAAGGGTGGCCTGATACCACGCCTCAAAATAGTCGTCGGTCAGTTCCAGCCCGCTTGCGCGGATGGCGTCCATATCGTTGGCGGCGGTGGTCACCGGCAGATAGCCCGACTCCACCGCGAAAGCAATGTTATTCTGCGGCTCGGTGAACCACTTTAAAAAGGTGACTGCGCCGTTGATCTCGGCCTCGGTGCCGCCGCCGAGACCGCAGCCGCCGCCAGAAAGCTGCGGCGCGAGATCTTGTCCTTCATCCCATACCCTCCCGGAGTACGCAGGCGCATTTTACCCCATACCATACTATTTTATATAATACCACCACTTCCGGCATAGTGTAAACTCTTTCTTAAAAAATATGGTAAAAAAGTGCAGATGACGAATTTTCGTCTTATTTTTTGGTGGTTATGCCAAAAGCACGCGTCCCCTATAAAAATGGGATAGCGGAGCGTCCGCAGACGCTCCGCTATCCCGAAAATAAAACTAATTTTTCCGCTGTTTATGCGCGGAGCGCATGCAAAACCAGCTCCGTTACATCCGTATCCGCTGCGCGGCGCGGGCGATGGAGGCAAGCAGGGTCACAAGGCGCTTTTCGTCCATCTGGCCGCAGTAGGTGGTAAAGGTGTAGTAGCACCCCTGCACGCAGAAGGAAAGCACCACCTTGCGCACTACGTCCGTCTCAAAGGTGGGGTCGGTCTGGGCGATGCACTGGCACATGGCCTGTTCCACCCGGTTGATGAACAGCCCCTGCCGGGAGCCGGAGAACAGCACGCTGATCTCGGCCTGATGCGCGGTGAAGGCGCGGAACATCTCCCGCGCAAGCCACTCGGTGCGCTCGCTCACATCGCTGGCGGTCAGGCGGGGCAGGCTTTCCACCACCGCGTGCACCATCTCGTCCTCCATGGCGTTGGCCAGCGCATAGATATCCTGATAATGGGCGTAGAATGTGGATTTATTGATGCAGGCACGGTCGCACAGCTCCTTGACACGGATCTTTTCCACCGGCTTTTCGCGGCGCAGCTCCATAAAGGCCTGCTTGATGGCGCGCTCGGTCTTTTCAATGCGGATATCCAGAAAACCCACCTCTTTTGCATTTTTGTTGATTTTCCAACATTTTTCCGGTTTTGCGGATAGACAAGCCCCGCAGCCCTTTTTATACTGGGTATAAGCGGAGCGGCGTTACTCCTTGCGGTACAAAAGCCCCTGCTGCTCCAAAGCATCGCGGATGCGGGCAAAGGTGTCCTTATCCGGGCAGCGCAGGGTGTGCAGGTGCACGCCGCCGGTCATGCGGCTCAAAAGGCTCTCGGGTACATCGGCTGCCTGACGAATAAAGTTATCCACGTCGTACCGGTTGCACAGGTTCAATGTGGCGCGGATCTCGCCGTACAGGCTGTTTTCCACCGCCACATCCACCACCGTGCCGCCCTGATCCACCACGGTGTACAGCTCCCGGCGCATCTCCTCCTGCGTGCGGTGCACACAGGCCAGAATGCCGGTATAGCCCTTCTCCGCCGGGTGCAGCTGATAGCCCCGGGGGGTGGCATCGATCTGCGCCCCACCGGCGCGCAGCAGCGCCACATCCCCTACCACGATCTGCCGCGACACCCCCAGCTCGGCCGCCAGCGTGCTGGCGCTTAAGGGGGCACCGGCGCTGTTCAGCCGGGTCAGGATGCGTTCTCTGCGCTGTGCTGCATTCATAGGGGGTCAGGCTTCCTTTCCGTAAAACGACTTTTCTCTCCTTATTGTAGCAAAACGCGGCAAAATGTGCAAGGTTATTCCAATCTCAGCTTTCTGAACAAAGGCTTCCCCCGGAAGGGGGAAACCTATCTCCAAAGGGTAAAGGCTTTTGCGCCGGTCACGCCGCAGGCGTTGCTTTATTCCAATCTCAGCAGGGTGGCGTAATTGGAGGGCAGCTGCACCTTCATGCAGTTCCACTCGGTGGAGACCAGCACCTCCTGTGCACCCACGGTGTCCGCCAGCAGGTCGGTGACCTTGGCGGTTTCCACCGGCAGCTGGAACTCCAGCTGTGCGGGGGCATCGCCGTTGTTCAGCACCGCTACCACCGCCTTGCCGTCCAGCACCCGGGCAAAGGCGTAGCACTGGGTGGTGAGCTGCAATTCCTTTACCTCGCCGTAGGTCATTTCCGGCAATTCAGCCTTGCATTTCCCCAGCGCTTTGTATACACTGGTAACAGGATTTGTACGTTCTGCATCGGCGTAATCGCTAAGTTCCAGACAGGGGCGCAGCGGCCAGTCGCTGCCCCACTCCTTTTTGCCCTCGATACCGAACTCTGAGCCGTAGTAGATGGACGGGATGCCCCACAGGCTGTACACCAGAATGGCGATGTGCCGGATGTGCTCTTTGTTGCGCAGCTTGTTGGGCAGGCGCTCCACGTCGTGGTTATCCGAGAAGAGATACAGCCGGGTGTCGTGGCACAGCCCCTGCAGCCGGCGCATGGTGTGGGCAATTTCAAAATAGTTGTGGTCGTTGTGGCCGCTCCACAGGCCCTTGTGCAGCTCG
>OCSG01002160.1_pt1 | contig 10610 bp, 8 predicted proteins | sample 1538831 | NCBI WGS metagenome assembly OCSG01 (sample SAMN04571729, study PRJEB22368) | human gut metagenome | biome: human gut; material: stool | host: Homo sapiens | place: Luxembourg | collected 2012-09-20 | reverse complement strand
CTATAAAAAAATCCACACACTGGCTTTTGCAAAAGGCCAGCGGTGGATGCATTTCGATAAAAAGATCCCGCCCGGTCGTCTGCGGTCAATCAAACCTACCCTTACGGACAGGTGGGTGCCCTGTCGCCGGATTCACGCTTCCTCATCGAGCCTCCATGGTCGACCCATGGCGGGGAGGTCTGCAATCCACCGGAGAACTCCGGGCTCCCGTTGAATGATTAGTAGGATCATACAAACCGCAACAAATCGAGCCGGGCAGGAAGTCTTGCACGGGTCAATCCGTCAAAGGACTTACTCGATATCGTAGTCCTCGCTCAGACGCTGTTCGAACAGCTTGCTGACTTCCATCAGCACCTCGTCGTCCTCCACAACGTCCAGATATTCGCCTTCGTCGTCCTCCCCGACACTCAGGATCACCAGCTGGGCGTCCTCGTTCAGGTCCTCTTCGTTCTCGGCGTATTCCACAACAGCCAGATAATGCACGCCCTTGTGGTCCAGCGCATCGATCACCTCAAAAGTGACCTCGTTGCCGTCCTCATCCTCAAGGGTCATCAGGTCGGGCTGATATTCTTCCTCAGTATTGGGGTTCTTGATCTCGTCAGACATAATACGCTCCTGTATTGCTTTATCACAAAAAGCAGTTGATGCAGCGGGCTGCGTCCCGCTTGGTCTGCTTATAGTGTAGCGTGTTTTGCGCAGTTCGTCAAGATGCTTTTTCGCACAGAAATCATTGGATAAATTTTCACGCAATTTCCTCTCGCACTGCCGCGCAGAATATGGTATACTACTGGTTAAAGCTTTTGCGCTGCGCTGTGCGGCGTTGTAGTACAGTATATGGAACAGGGAGCGGGAGTATGTTGAAAAAATTCGGGGCAGTCTGTCTTGCGGCGGTGCTGCTGCTTACGGGCTGCAGTCTGCGGCCGCAGGAAAACGGCAGCAAGGTCCAGAGCATCAGCCGCCCGGCGGTGGAATCCGCTGAGCTGCAGTTCACCCACCCGGCAGCAGGGGACACGGTTGCAGTGTTCGATACCTCTGCGGGTGTTTTCCGTGCGGTGCTCTTCCCGGAAAAGGCCCCGCAGGCCTGCGATAACTTTATCGGCCTTGTGCAGCAGGGCTATTATAACGGCCTTACCGTGAGCCGGGTGGAGAATCAGTTCGTGGTGGAAGCCGGGCAGGGCGCAGACGGCAAGGGCTCTACCATCTGGAAGGGCAGCCGCTACCCGGTGGAAGCATCGGACAGCCTGCACCATTACGCCGGGGCGCTGTGCATGGGCGTGGACGCCTCCGGCGCGTGTGCCAGTGTGTTCTATGTGGTGGAATCGCTGCCGGGAGAACAGTCGGTAACGCAGGAACTGGCAGACCAGATGAACGCCGCCGGTTACCGCGCCGAGGTGGTATCCGCGTACCAGACGGCGGGCGGCGCACCCTATCTGGACTACACCGACACGGTATTCGGGCAGGTGTACGAGGGCATGGACATCGTGGATACCATCGCCCAGACCGCTGTGGACGAAAACCAGAAGCCCACCACCGATATCACCATCAACAGCGTGAGCATCGAGACCTATCAGGGATAAATAGTAAAAGATGCCTGTGCGTGAGCACAGGCATCTTTTTTTACATCTCCCCGGGGTGCTCCTTGCGCCATGCAAGGTAGTCCTCTAAAATCACCGTGGCACTGACCGAATCCAGAATCTCCTTGCGGCGGCTGCCGTAGGTGCCGCTTTCGTCCAGAAGGTCAGCGGCGGCGCAGGTGGTCTGACGCTCGTCCCACATCCGCACCGGCAGGCCGCTCCAAAGCTCCACGGTCTTTGCCAGCTTGCGGCTCTTGGCGGCGCGCTCACCCTCGGTGCCGTCCATATTCAGCGGCAGACCGATCAGGATCATCTCGGCTTCGATCTCCTTGGCTACCTCGCAGACCCGGGCGGCAACCTTGTTGCGCGCCTTTAAGGTGATCTGGGGCGTAATGGCGGTGGTAAGAAATTCGGTGCGGTCGCAGGTGGCAAGGCCGGTGCGGCTGTCCCCGTAGTCAACGGCTAAAATCTTCATACAAAGTCCCTTTCCGGTGTGCAGAATGTTTTTTCCAGTGTACCACAGCGGCGGCGGGATTGCAAAGAAAAGCGGTGGTTTTATCTCCGCTTTCGTGTTACAATAAAGGCAAAAATCAATGAGCGGGAGGAGACCGAAATGCTGAAACTGGTTCTGGGCACTTCCGGCAGCGGCAAGACCACCCTGCTGTATGCCCGCATCCGTGCCCGTGCCGAGGCGGGGAAGCGCAGCATCCTGCTGGTGCCGGAGCAGTTTACCTCCAGCACCGAAGCACGCATCTACCGGGAGCTGGGGGATGCCCTTTCCGGCATGGTGGAAAGCTATTCCTTCACCAGTCTGGCCGAGCATATCCTTGCGATAGAGGGCGGCGCGGCGGTGCAGACCCTGACCGATGCCGGGCGGGCGGTGCTGGTGCGCCGTGCGCTGGAGGAATTGCAGGATAACGTGCACTACTACTACCGCCACCGGCGCAGCGCAGCCTTTTGCCAGATGGCGGCCGAGACGATAGACGAGCTGAAAAGCGCCGGGCTTTCCGGGCAGCAGTTGCAGGAGCTTGCCCGGGACTGCGGCACCGAGAGCGCGAAGCTGGGCGAGCTGGCGCTCATCTTTCAGGGCTACGAAAGCCTGCTGGCGGGCACCGGCATGGATCCTGCCGACCGTCTGGAGTTGGCGGCTGACCGTCTGGAAGCTGCGCTTGCCCGGGACGAGCTGCCGGACTTTCTGCGCGAGCGCGAGGTGTTCATTGATGAGTTCGACACCTTCAACGCGCCCAAAAAGCGGCTGATGGGCGCCATGCTGGCTGCACTGCCCGCCGTGACGGTGGCACTGTGCGAGGACGGCGCACCCATGCAGCCCGGGGACCTGGAACTGTTCTCCGGTGCAAAGCAGGTGGCGGCGCAGCTGCGCCAGCTGGCGCGCAAAAACGGCGCACAGGTGGCCGCCCCGGAGCTGCTGCGGCGGGACCTGCGCCATAAAGATGCCCCGGGCCTTGCCGCGTTGACCGAGCTGCTGGAGACAGGCAGCTGCACCCCGCCGGAAAGCGCCCCGGAGCTGCGGCTGTTTGCCGCCGCCAGCCGGGAGGAGGAGGCCCGCTGTGCCGCAGCCGCCATCCGCCGCCTGATGCGGCAGGGTGTGCGCTGCGGAAAAATTGCGGTGGTCTGCCGCGATATCAGTCTGTACCGGGCTGCGGTGCGGTACGAGTTCCGCATGGCAGAGATCCCTCTGTACTGCGACGAACCCACCACCCCGGAGTTCAGCGCCCCCGCCACGGCGGTGCGGGCACTGCTGGCATTGCTGCGGGGTGCGGACATGACCGAGCAGCTGACCGTGCTGGCCAAGACCGGCCTGTGCGACCTGACCGAGCCGGAGGTCTGCGCGCTGGAAAACTACGCCTACACATGGTCGCCTAATGCAGCGGCGTGGCGGGCAGAATTTACCAAAAGTCCCCGGGGCTTCGGTGACGCCGAACTGACCGAGGAAGATACGCTGAACATGACCCGCGCCGAGAACGCCCGCAAAAAGCTGGTGACGGCGGTGGATACCCTGCGCAGCAAGGTGCGCAGCGCCAACGCGGAGCAGATCAGCCGGGCGCTGTATTTCTGCCTGAAGGAGCTGGGCGCAGAGGAGCAGCAAGCCGCGCAGGTGGAGGATATCCGCACTGCCCGGGGCATTCCGGCGGCAGAGGAAGCCGCCCGCGAGTGGAATGTGGTGATGCAGCTGCTGGACGAGATGGCGCGGCTGCTGGGCAGTCAGGGCATCACCGTGCCGGAGTACGAGGATCTTTTCGGTCTGCTGCTGCGCTCCTCTGACCTTGGGCACATCCCGCAGACCTTGGACGCGGTGGTGCTGGCAAGCGCCGGTAAAATGCGTTTGGATGCGCCGGACTATGTATTCGTGCTGGGGCTGGCAGAGGGCGAATTTCCCTGTACCCCCGCAGAAAGCGGCCTGCTGACCCACGCCGACCGCGACCTGCTGATGGCAAAACAGATCGACCTGCCGGACTGCTTTGAAAACCGTGTGGTGCGGGAACAGGTCTGTTTTTATAAAGCCCTTACCGCCCCGGCAAAGGGGCTGTGGATGAGCTGGCCGAAGGGGCAGGGGCAGACCCTGTGCGCCGCGCTGGAGCCCATCGTGGAGGCGTTGCAGCCCGCCGCACCGCAGCTGGAACTCATTGACCTTGCCGCCACCCCCGCAGACGGCTTAGACGTGCTGGGCGGCGGCTGGCCGCTGACCGAACTGGAACGTGCCAGCCTGACCGAGGCGCTGCGCACCCCCGGTGAGGGAGTGCAGGCACCCCGGGGACTGGCACTGTTGCAGCGCATGGAGCAGGACCCGCCCCGGCAGGTGCAGAATCTGCCCACACTGGAAACGCTGCTGGGCAGGCGGCTGCACATCTCGCCCAGCCAGCTGGAAAAATACTATACCTGCCGCTACGGTTACTTTTTGCAGTATGTGCTGGGGCTCAAGCCCCGCCGCCGTGCAGAGCTTTCGGCAGACCAGAGCGGTACCCTGATGCACTGGGTGCTGCAAATGGCGCTGGACCCCCACCCCGGGGCAGACAACCCCTGCGCCGGGCTACGCCCCTTTTTGGAGCTGGACGATGCCGCCATGGCCGACCTTGCTGCCGCACTGGTGGACGAGTACGCGCGGCGCTATCTGCCGGAGGATACCGCGCGCTTTGCCTATCTGCTCTCCCGGCTGAAAAAGAGCATGACCAGCCTGCTGTGCTATCTGCGGGACGAGCAGAACCAGTCCCAATTTAAGCCCGTGGCCTGTGAACTGAAGATCGGCCGGGGCGAGGATGCCGTGCCCGGGCAGGTGTACCGCCTGTCGGACGGGCGCACGGTGCAGCTGGTGGGTACGGTGGACCGCGCGGACGAGTGGATCGAGGACGACGGCACCCGCTGGGTGCGGGTGGTGGACTACAAGACCGGCAGCAAAAAGCTGGACTTGAAGGAAGTCTACTGCGGGCTGGACTGCCAGATGCTGCTGTATCTGTTCAGCCTGACCCGGGATGCCGGCGGGCGCTTGGGATCACGGTCATGACCATCCACTCGGGTTTGTTTCCGGGCGTATTGTATCTGCTGGCCGACCCAGCCCCCCAGACCCTGCCCCGCGGGCAGGCTGCCCGGGCAGTGGAGTATCAGCTGGATGGCCTTGTGCGGAACGAGCAGAAAATCTTTGACGCAATGGATGCAGACGAAACGGGCAAGTATCTGCCCTTTGGCTACCGCAACGGCGCACCCAGCCCCTACCAGAAGGAAAAGCGGGCCGACAGCGCCAAGCTCAGCCGCATCCAGCTGCATCTGGACGATCTTGTTACCCAGATGGGCGGCGGGCAGATCGATGCCGAGCCGCTGGTGGTGAGCAGCAGCAAAAGCCCCTGCACATGGTGCGATTACAGCTTTATCTGCTGCCATGAGACCGGGGTGCACGAGCGTGCGCTGGAAGCCCCTGCAAAGCCCTTTGAACCCGAGGAAGAACCTGAAGAAGAGGAGGAACAGCCATGAGCGGACCCAAATGGACCCCGGCGCAGCAGGCCGCCATTGCCGACCGGGGCGGTGCGCTGCTGGTAAGCGCAGCCGCAGGCAGCGGCAAGACCGCCGTGCTGACCGAGCGGGCGGTGCAGCTGATCACCGACCCGGAGCACCCGGTAAACGCCGACCGGCTGCTCATCGTCACCTTTACCAATGCGGCGGCGGCAGAGCTGCGTGCCCGCATCGGGCAGGCGCTGCTGCACCGCAGCCAGCTGCAGCCCGGCAACGCCATGCTGCGCCGCCAGCGGATGCTGCTGCAGCGTGCGCCCATCTGCACCATTGACGCTTTTTGTCTGAACCTGCTGCACAAGCACTTTCAGGCGCTGGATATCCCGCCGGATTTTGCCCCGGCAGACCCCGGCACCGTGCAGCTGCTGCGGGGGGCGGCACTGGCCGAAACGCTGGAAAACGCCTACCGCGACCCGGATTTCTGCGCCTTTGCAGACCTGTACGGCAAGGGACGCACGGATAAACCGGCGGGCGATGCCATTTTGCAGATCTACGATTTTCTGCGGGCGCTGCCGGATTATAACCGCAAGCTGGACGAATTTCTTGCGCCATACGAGCAGGAAAACGGCTTTGCTTCCACCTGCTGGCACGACCTGCTTCTGGCCGAAGCTGCCCGCTGCGCCAAGGCTGCGCGGGAACTGCTGACGGCAGCGCTGGCCGACTGCCATGCGGATTTTGATCAGGAGCAGGCAGCTGCCGAGGAAAAAAAGACCCCATCCGCCCGGGCAAAGGCACAGGCCGCGGTGGCAGAAAAATACGAAGAGGCCGGTACAAGGCTGGAAAAAGCCGCCGCCCTCTTTGCGCAGGCGGAGCAGCTGGCCGCTGCCGTACAGTGGGACCCGCTGTACGATCTGCTCACCCCCTATGTGCTGGGCATGGAGGAAGCCCCCGGCCTGAAGGGCATGAAAAAGCGTCTGGGCGGCGACCACAAGGCGGAGATCAAGACCCGCTCGGACGAAGCCGCCGCTTTGTTTGAGCAGATGACCCAGCTCATCTGCTGCTCCGAGGCCGAGGCCGAGACCGACCGGCAGATCACCCTGCCCCGGCTGCGGGCGCTGTTTGCCGCCGTGCGGGACTTCGATGCCCGGTTCACGGCCAGAAAACGGGAGCGCAAGCTGCTGGAATTCAGCGATTTTGAACACCTTGCCCTGCGGCTGCTGCGCACCCCGGATGGTACGCCTACCCCCCTGTGCGAGAACATCCGGCAGGACTACGCCGCCGTGATGGTGGACGAATATCAGGATACGAACGCCCTGCAGGATGCCCTTTACCGCTGCCTTGCCGCCCCGGCGGGGGATAACCTCTTCCTAGTGGGCGATTTGAAGCAGAGCATCTACCGCTTCCGGCAGGCAGAGCCGGGCATCTTCCGGCAAAAGCTGGACAGCTGGCCGCTGCTGCCGGGCGCAAAAGCCCGTCCCCGCCCGCCGGAGGGCACCCCGGGCACGGACGCTCTGCTGGCGCTGGATGCAAACTTCCGCTCCGCACCGCAGGTAGTGGCGGGCATCAACTATCTCTTTGAGCAGCTCATGACCCCGGAGCTGGGCGATACCGCCTATGGGGATGGGCAGCGTCTGGTCTGCGGCGCACCCGGGGAATATCAGGGCAGCGTGGAGGTGCAGTTTTTGCCGGACGACGAGACCGAGACTGATGCAGGCTGGATCGCGGAGCGCATCGCGCAGCTGGTTTCTGCCGGAGAGCCGGTGCGGGAGGGCAGTACCACCCGCCCGGTGCGGTACGAGGACTGCTGCATCCTGCTGGCGGCGCGCACCGAGTTCCCGGCGTATGTGGAGGCGCTGACCGCCCGGGGTATCCCGGTATATGCCGACGCCCGGGAGAACCTGATGCTTGCGCCCCACATCCGCCCCCTCATCGCCCTGCTCAAGGTCATCGACGACCCCTCGCAGGACATCTATCTGGCCGCCGCCATGCTGGGCCCTATGTTCGGCTTTACCGAGGATGACCTTGTGCGGCTGCGCGCCCGCAGCCGTCAGGTACAGGCCGAGCCGGACAAAAAGCCCGCCCGCATCAGCCTGTACGGCGCACTGCTGCTGGCGCTGGAGGACCCGGCCGACGACCCCTTTACCGAGAAGGTGAAGGATTTCTACGCTCACCTCACCGCCCTGCGGCAGATGGCGCGCAGTGCCCCGGCAGAGCAGCTGCTGGAAGAAATTTTTGCCTCCACCGGTTATCTGGCGGCGCTGGGCGTGCTGGAAAACGGTGCCCGCCGCCGGGAGGATGCCCGCCGGTTTGCCTCCTTCTGCGCCACCTCCGGTGCAGGCGGCATCTCGGCGCTGGTGCGCGCTATTGATGCCGCCGCGCAGGCCGGCAGCACCGGACAGGACACTGTGCCCAGCGGGGTGCACCCCGGGTGCGTGTCTATCATGACCATCCACCGCTCCAAGGGCTTGCAGTTCCCGGTGGTGTTCGTGGGGGATACGGCGCGCAAGTTCAACGCTTCGGATATCCGTCAGCCGGTGCTGGTGCACCGCAGCTACGGCGCGGGGCTGCGGCTGCGGCCGGAAAACGGCGAGGGCGCTTACAAGACCGCCGCCTACACCGCGCTGGCCGCTGTCCACGCCAGGGAGCTGCGCAGCGAGCAGATGCGCCTTCTGTATGTGGCGCTCACCCGTGCGCAGGATAAGCTCATCCTCACCGTGCCCCTGAGCAGCGGCAAAACTGCAAAGCCCTTTGCCAAGGCGGCGGCTTTTCTGGCTGCTGGGGCGGGGGCTACGCTGCACCAGCAGGCCAACAGCTTTGCCGACTGGCTGCGGGCGGCGCTGCTGGTGCACCCGGACGGCGGGGTGCTGCGGCAGCTTTCCGGCAACCGGGAACTACTGTTTGTGCAGACCGAAAGCGTGATGGCCATCAGGGTGTGCGACGATGCCGTGCAACTGGCCGAGGAACCGGATGCAGATACGGAGAATGAAGTGCCGGAGACCGACTTGGCACTGGTGGAGAAGCTGCGGCAGGGCTTTGCGTGGCAGTACCCGGCGGCAGCGCTTGCGCAGGTGCCCGCCAAGGTCAGCGTGACCAGCATTGTGCACAAGGCCGAACAGACCACGCTGGAGCGCCCGGGCTTCCTTTCCAAGGACGGCTTGACCGCCGCCGAGATGGGCACCGCACTGCACGCCTTTCTGGAGCATGCGGACTTTGCCCAGCTGGCTGCGGCCAAGGCTGCGGGCACGCTGGACGAAGCCATCCCGGCAGAGCGGGATCGTCAGGTGGCATTGCAGCTGACCGCCCCGGAGATCGCGGAAAAGCTGGACGCGGTGTGCATCCGCCGCTTTGTGGAAAGCGAAGCCTTTGCAAAGATCTGCGCCGCCGAGCAGGTGCTGCGGGAGCTGCCCTTTATCACCGCACTGCCCGCTGGTGCGGTGCTGGCGGCGCAAGGACACGAGGCACTGCCCGCTGCCGCAGACGCGCAGGTGCTGGTGCAGGGTATCGCCGACCTTGTGCTTGTGTACCCGGATCATCTGGAACTGCTGGACTACAAGACCGACCGCCGCAAGGCCGAGAGCGACTTTCTGCGCGCCTACCGCGCCCAGTTGAACCTTTACGCCATTGCCATCGAAAAGCGCTTTGCACCGAAAAAGGTGACCTATAAGGGCATCTACTCCTTTGCACTGGGCAAACTGATCGAAGCGTAAAAGGGAAAAGTCATATTTTTTCCAAAGAACGCATAAAAAGTGCTTGACAGGGCAGATAAAGCGTGGTAGAATAGCCGGGTAAAGAAAGCAGCTACGGCCTGTGCCGCGCTCGCCTTGCGGGAGAATGTCCCCGGGCTATACCCGAAACAGCAGCTTATTCCTTTGCGAATGCTGCGGCTTTGTGTGAAATTTCGCGCGGCTGTCCAGAATATGGGCGGCCGCGTTTTCTATGCCAAATATTGCAACACTATGGATTTTGTTTGGAGGTGCATTCATTATCGCTACCGCTGGAAAGTCGAAGGAACTGGAGATCAACGGCCAGATCCGTGATCGTGAGGTTCGCCTGATCGGTGCTGACGGCGAGCAGAAGGGCGTTGTGTCCATTCAGGTGGCCATGCGCGCTGCAGAAGAAGCCGGGCTCGATCTGGTAAAGATCGCACCGCAGGCTGTGCCGCCTGTGTGCAAGGTGCTGGACTACGGCAAATACCGTTTTGAACAGCAGAAGAAGGAGAAGGAAGCCAAGAAGAACCAGAAGGTGGTCGAGGTCAAGGAGACCCGCCTTTCGCTCAATATTGACACCAACGACTTCAACACCAAGCTCAACCAGACTGCCAAGTTCCTGGCAGCCGGACACAAGGTAAAGGTTTCGATCCGTTTCCGCGGCCGCGAAATGGCGCACAGTGCTCTGGGCGCAGACGTGCTGAAGCGGTTTGCCGAGGCTCTGCCTCAGGCATCCACCGATAAGCCGCCCGTGCTCGAGGGCCGCACGATGTCCATTCTGCTGATCCCGAAACCCAATAAAGACTAATTTTAGGAGGAAACTAAAATGGCTAAGATGAAACTGAAGACGCACTCCGGCGCTAAGAAGCGCTTTAAGCTGACCAAGAACGGCAAGATCAAGCGCGGTCATGCATTCCGCAGCCACATCCTGACCAAGAAGACCACCAAGCTGACCCGTGGCTACCGTCAGCCCAGCTACGTTGATAAGACCAACGCAGCTACCATCAAGAGCATGCTGCCCTACGCCTAAGAGCGAGCCGCAGGTACACAAAACTTTCTACGAGATACTAAAGGAGATATAAAAAATGGCACGTATCAAAGGCGCAACCATGACCCACAAACGTCGTAAGAAGATGCTGAAGCTGGCCAAGGGCTTCTACGGCTGCAAGAGCAAGCACTTTAAGATGGCCAAGCAGCAGGTCATGAAGAGCGGCAACTACGCTCTGGCTGGCCGCCGCATGAAGAAGCGTCAGTTCCGCAACCTGTGGATCTGCCGCATCAACAATGCAGTCCGTCCTCTGGGCATGAACTACTCCACCTTCATGGATGGCCTGAAGAAGGCTGGCATCGAGCTGAACCGCAAGATGCT
>OCSG01002153.1_pt1 | contig 10633 bp, 6 predicted proteins | sample 1538831 | NCBI WGS metagenome assembly OCSG01 (sample SAMN04571729, study PRJEB22368) | human gut metagenome | biome: human gut; material: stool | host: Homo sapiens | place: Luxembourg | collected 2012-09-20 | reverse complement strand
AGGTCAGTTTCTCCAGTAATACGGAGTTCCTCTCACCCTTCCGTCTTCCGGAGTTTCAGAACCGTTATGGAACAGGGCTGAACGGCCGTGACAGCGGCAGCGGAGTGTACAGCTGGGGAGCATACATCCCCGAAGGGGCACGTTACAACTACAGCCCGAACGACTATTTCGAGACAGGACATACCTACACGAACGCATTCTCAATCAGCGGAGGAACGGACAAGAACCAGACATATTTCTCAGCCGCCGCGGTGAACTCCGACGGCATCATACCCAACAACATCTATGACCGCTACAACTTCACCTTCCGCAATACATCCTATTTCCTGAAGGACAAACTGAAACTTGACGCAAGTGCAAGCTATATAATGCAGAAGGACCAGAACATGACCAACCAAGGAGTCTATGCGAACCCTCTGACATCGGCATATCTCTTCCCCCGCGGCGAGAATTTCGACCTGTACCGCAACTTCGAAAGGTACAATTCCGGCACCAAGCTGATGGAGCAGTTCTGGGGCGACGACCTCGCCGGCGACCTGCGCATGCAGAACCCGTACTGGATAAACTACCGCAACCTGCGCAACAATAACAAGAGAAGGTATATGCTTTCCCTGAATGTGAGCTATGACATTTTGGACTGGCTCAACATTGCAGGCCGCGTGCGCATCGATAATGCCAACAACCTCTACACGCAGAAATACTACGCCACTACTGAGGCAACGATTTCCGAAGGCGGAAAGAACGGTCACTATACCGAGGCTCGCACCTATGACACGCAGACCTATGCCGACATCATGGTAAATGTAAACAAGAGCTGGCAGGACTGGAGCCTTGTCGCGAATCTCGGTGCCTCTCTGAACGACATCAAGACCGACGAACTCCGCTACGGAGGTCCAATCCAGGAAAACGGTCTTGCAAATGTCTTCAATGTCTTCGACCTCGACGACACCAAGAAACGTGCGAGCAAGTCAGGCTGGCACGACCAGACACGCTCCATATTCGGAAGCCTTGAACTCGGCTGGAAGAAGATGCTGTACCTTACCCTTACCGGCCGCAACGACTGGGCGTCCCAGCTTGCAGGCTCATCCTCCAAATCCTTCTTCTATCCGTCCGCAGGTCTCTCTTGGATACCTACCGGACTGTGGGATATGGGTGCGCTCAGCTATCTGAAAGTCAGGGGCTCAGTCGCTTCAGTTGGAATGCCGTTCCCACGGTTCCTGACCATCCCGACCTACGAATACGACGCGACTTCAAAGATATGGAAGGACAAGACTCACTATCCGATAGGTGACCTGAAGCCGGAACGCACGCTCACATACGAGGTGGGGCTTGAGGCGCGTCTGTGGCAGGACCTCAGCATCAACCTCTCGTGGTATCTCGCCGACACCTACAACCAGACTTTCGACCCGCAGCTCCCGCCGTCGTCGTCATACAGCACCATCTATCTTCAGACAGGAAGCGTGCGCAACACGGGAGTCGAGGCAAGCGTCGGCTACAACCACACTTGGCACGGCTTCACCTGGGACAGCAACTTCACCTTCAGCTGGAACAGGAATGAAATTCTCGAACTTGCCGGTGATGCAAAAAATCCGATTACAGGCGAAGCACTCAACTTGCCCAAACTTGACATCAAGGGACTTGGAAAAGCGAAATATGTACTCAAACAGGGCGGCTCCCTCGGAGACCTCTACACGACATCAGACATTATGTGCAGCGACAAGGGATATGTCGAGGTGGACGAGAACGGTAACATTGCAGTTGCCGACACGGGTACAGACATCTTCCTCGGCAGTGTATTCCCGAAATATAATCTTGCCTGGCGCAATGACCTGAGCTACAAGGGCATCCATCTCGGTTTCCTGTTCAGCGGCCGCATAGGAGGTGTCTGCTATTCCGCAACCCAGGCCAACCTTGACCTCTACGGAGTGTCCGAAGCTTCGGCAGCGGCACGTGATGCGGGCGGAGTGCTCGTGAACGGACGCGAATGGATGGACGCCCAGAAATGGTACCAGGCGATAGGCTCCCAGAGCGGTCTGCCGTTGTATTACACCTACTCCGCGACCAACTTCCGCTTACAGGAACTCTCCATAGGCTACACCATTCCGCGCAAATTGTTCAGGGATAAATGCTCCCTCACCATATCCGCAGTCGGCCACAACCTCTGGATGATATACTGCAAGGCGCCGTTCGACCCCGAGGCCATCGCCTCCACCGGCAACAACTACCAAGGAATCGACTACTTCATGATGCCGTCCTTGCGTAGCATGGGATTCAACATCAAACTGGACTTCTAAACAGCAGTGATTATGAAACATAATATTACATTTATAATCATGACAGTAATGCTGTCAATGACATCCTGTACCACCGGGTTCTATGAGATGAACACCAACCCTAACCAGGTGACCGGAGAGCAGATGGAAGTGAACAACTACCGCACGGGGTCCAAGATAAGGAACCTCCAGAATCTTGTCATCCCTGTCCAGGAGCACATGTATCAGTTCAACGAGAGCCTTTCCGGCGGCCCGTTCGCAGGATACATCGCCTCCACAGTGGACACATGGCTTGCACGCTTCGAGACCTTCAACCCATCCGACGACTGGCGCAAATGGCCTTTCGCCAATGTCATGTCCGAGACCTACGCCCCGTACAGGGGAATAGTCAACCAGTCGGACGACGAGGTCGCAAACGCCTTCGCCACCCTTTTCAGGGTTGCTATAATGCACAGGATGACAGACTCCTACGGCCCGATTCCCTACAGCAACCCGATTACAAACGAATCCGTATTTGTAACTTACGACTCTCAGGAGACCGTCTACTGCACAATGTTCGATGAGCTTGACTCCGCCATAGAGGGCTTCACGAAGAACATCGGCATTGCGACATCGTCATGGAACAGATACGACTATGTCTACTACGGCAATATCTCCCAGTGGCTCAAATACGCCAACTCCCTGAAACTCAGAATGGCTATGAGGCTCAGCTATGTGAAGCCTGAACTTGCGAGGGAAAAGGCTGCTGAAGCGATAGCGGCAGGCGTAATCACCTCAAACTCCGACAACGCGCTGATGCACGCACCGGAAAACCGCACCGCGCTCATCTACAATGACTGGTCGGATTCCCGTGTTGCAGCCGACATAATCAACTACATGAACGGCTATGAGGATCCGCGCCGCGAAAAGATGTTCACCTCAGTACCTGTGGAGCAGGGAGATGAGACCGTAGAAATGTATTACGGAATCCGTGTGGGCAGCGACGTGTCAGGCAAGACAGCCTTCACAACCAACTACTCCAACATGAAAGTAACCCCGTCCGACCCTTATCTATGGATGAATGCAGCCGAAGTCAGCTTCCTCATGGCTGAATATGAACTGCGCTGGGGCGACCCGACAAGAGCCAAAGACCTGTACGAAAACGGCATACGTCTTTCATTCGAGGAACGCGGGGCAGCGGGTTCGGAAGACTATATCCTTGACCGTGAAAAGAAACCTGCAACATACGTTGACCCTCTCGGAACCTACAGCATAGCAGGCAGGCAGAGCGACATCACCATAGCTTGGGAGGAGAGCGGCAATCTCGCCGACAGCACAATGCCGGCAGAGGACGCCTCCGAGCGCAACCTCGAAAGGATAATCACCCAGAAATGGATAGCGTCCTTCCCTCTAGGCGTGGAAGGCTGGAGCGAATACCGCAGGACCGGCTATCCGCGACTTCTTCCTGCACCTCAGGACAAGAGCGGCGGTGCAGTGGACCTGAACCGGCACGCGCGCAGGCTGACTTACCCGGTGGAGGAATACGGAATGAACGGAGCAAACCTTCAGCAGGCCATCAGCATACTGAACTCGGAGTCGAGCGGCACGAGGAAAGGCGACACTATGGGAACGCAGGTATGGTGGGATGTCAAACAGTACTAAAAACAAACACTATAATGAAACTGAAAACAATAATAAACACGGCCATATGCAGTCTTCTGCTGGTTTCCTGCTCCGACTGGACGGAAATGGAGTCTGTCAGGATCGATGTGCAGCACCCGTGGGATCAGGACCCGAAACTGTGGGAAGACTACAAGGCCTCTCTCAGGGCATACAAGCAGACTGACCACTTCCTTGTCTATGCCCGTCTGGAAAACTCCCCGGAGCGCCCGTCAAACGAGAAGAGCTTTATGCGCAGTCTTCCGGACTCGCTTGACATAGTGTCTCTTACCAATGCGGACAACTTCTCGAAACACGACGCCGAGGATATGGAATGGATGCGGAGCGTGGGAACGAAAGTGCTGTATCAGATAGACTTCGCGTCACGGAGAGACGAACTGTCCGATGCGGCGAAACTTGGCGCATACCTCGACAAAGCAATAGCCTCGGTCAGGGACAACGGGCTGGACGGCTGGTCCTTCACCGGAACATTCAGGCTTGAAGACGCCCTCAATGTCGGACTCTCTTCGCTGATTGTCTCAAAACTCTCCTCTGCAAGACAGGACGGGCAGCTGCTGGTCTTTGAAGGAGACCCTGCATTCGTCAGTTCCGCAGACAGACAGAAGATAGACCTGTTCGTGCTTGAAACTGAGGGGATGGACTATGTGCATGACGTGCACATGGCAGTCCTTGCCGCGACATCCACCCTTGGCATACCGGAAGAGAAGATCCTGCTTGCAGCCTCGCTGGAGCGCAGCATCTCCGACGAGAAATTAGTGGAGAACGGTGCGGTCGGGGAAATTACTGAAAGAGTGATGACATTCGGCCCTCTGCGCGGACTTGCCGTGTATGACTTAGGTGTGGACTACTACAGCTATGACGGCAACTACATCCGCACCCGCCGTGCGATACAGACGCTCAACCATTCAAAATAGATATTTATGAAAAGAATATTGACATACATAATATTGCTTGCATCCGTCGCTGTGTCCTGCAACAGATACGAAGCGGACGGCTACAAGTTCGGCAACTCCATCTATATGGATGTGAGTTCAAGAAAACCGGTGCAGGCTGCCACTTTCGGCAACAAACTCACGGAGTTCTCCAAAGAGCTGTCAGTGAAGATGGCATATCCGGCGGAGAATGATGTCACTGCGACCATAGCAGTGGACGAGTCCCTCGTTGCCGACTACAACAGGAAATACGGCACATCCTACGAGATGCTTCCGCAGAAGTACTCCGGTTTCAAGGAAGAGAAGGTCACCATTCCGTCAGGCAAGACTATGTCCGGTAAAGTAGTCATCCCGTTCAAGGGCTTGGCAGGTGAAGGAGAAGAGCAGGCCGGAGCTATGGAGATAGACAAGACCTATCTTTTCCCGGTCAGACTGACTTCAACGGATATGGACGTGATGGGCGATGCCGGGATAGCATACTATTTGGTGCGCCGTTCATCAGCCATCACTGTGGCCGCACAGCTCACCGACAACTGGATAAACTTCCCTCTTATGGACGAGCCTGGCACTGTTGCGGACGCCTACAACGGGCTGAGGGCCGTCACATACGAGGCACTCATCTGGATTGACAAGTTTGACAAGGAAAACGATTTCGGAGACTGTAATATATCAACTGTTATGGGAGTCGAGCAGTATCTCCTGCTGAGAATCGGCGACACCAACTTCGAGCGTCAGCAGCTTCAGTTCGACGGCAGCGGAGGCGGCACATCATTCGGCAAGTTCCCTCAGAGCGACCCGTCCAAGAAACTCTATGAAGGACGTTGGTATCACGTTGCCTGTACCTACGACTACGACACGAGAATCACACGTGTCTATGTGGACGGGAAGATACAGAGCGAAGCCAAGGAGATGGGAACAGCGACGGGAGGAATCAACCTCGCTATGAGAGCCAATGAGATTGTAGAAGACGGCAAGGAAAAGACATCCTACCAGTTCTTCATCGGCAAATCCTACAACGACTTCCGCCCGCTCCAGGGCAAGATTGCCGAAGCGAGGGTCTGGTCTGTGGCCAGGACTCCTGAGCAGATATGGGAGAATATGTACAGGATAGAGAATCCGGAGGGAGACGCCACGCTCATCGGCTACTGGAAATTCGACGAGGGTAAGGGCAACACTGTAAAGGACTACTCTATGTATCACAACGACGGAATTGCAGCCTTCGACCTCAGCTGGGCTGAAGGAATCGAAATCCCGGAAATCAACAAAGAGGAGGAATAGCGTATGAGAAATCCAATAAAATACTGTACACTTATTTCGGCACTTATGCTTACGTTCACCTCATGTGAAATGGATGAGGCAACAACATCCCGCGGCACACAAATAGACGATGGAGCGCTTCAGCACTTATCATTGTCCATTGGCAGCATCAGAACCTCCCGGAATACCGTGTACTGCGCTATGACTGAGGGAAACGATGTCATCACCGAAGGTATCCGCGCAAAAATAAACACCCCATCATCTTTCGACCAGACAGTCGTCCTGAAAGCTGACCCGTCGCTTGTCGAAAGCTATGCCGCAGAAACAGGAAGGGAATACCTCCTGCTTCCGGAGACATTCTACAGCTTCGAGAACGGAGGTACGCTTGTACTGTCCGCGGGCAAGACCTCGTCTGACCTTGCAAGGCTGACCTGCCGGGCGACAAACTCCTTGGGCAACAGGATAAAGGCCGGACATTATCTTCTCCCGGTAGTCGCGACTGCTTCTGCCGGAGAAATGTCAAGGAATGTCGTCTATTATGACATCACGGTCAGGGAGAAGTTCGAGGAAGGGCTGCCGCTCTTTGACGAGCTTCTGATGGTGTTCTATCTAAATACATCACAGTATGACCCACGGCTAATAACGGACTATAATATTCTAAGAACGGATTTTAGCGATTACAGTGATACTTTTATGACAATCGGTAATCTCATCAATCTGCGCAAGACGACAGTCACTTATGAGCCGGCCACAGGCAGGGCATTGTTGAACCTGAGTTCCGATATGAAATATGTGCTGGACAACTACACGACATATATCCTCCCCGTACAGGAGACAGAACGCAGGGTCTGCCTGTCCATAGAGGGCGGAAATACTGGTCTCGGCTTCTGCAATATGACAGATGCCCAGATAGAGGACTTTGCTGTGCAGGTAAAGCAGCTGTTCGACACCTACAGTCTTGACGGAGTGAACCTTTGGGACCGTAACTCCGGGTACGGTAAGGAGGGAATGTCTCCAATGAACACAACTTCCTATCCTAAATTGGTCAAGGCCCTGAGGGAAGTGCTTGGCCCAGACAAGTTGCTGACCTTGACTGACTATGAAGAGCCGACGGAGTATTTCTGGGACACGGAAGCCACTGGAGGAATAAAGGTCGGGGAATATCTTGACTACGCCTGGACAGGCTATTGCGATGAGGACTATCCTTTTGAAATCGTTGACCCTTACCATCCTGACGATCCGAATGTCAGCAAAGAGCACATCAGGAAGCCTATCGCCGGCCTGGATGCTACCAAATACGGCTGCATAAATGCCCCTTGGCAAAAGGGTAGGGCAGATATGGTATTTTGGAAATCAAATGGTATGAAGGTCGCAGCTTGGAATAAAGCCGACTATAAAAAATCCAATATCGTCCTACACGCAGATATGCGTACCAATCTTCAAGATGAGTACGAACAAAATTGGGACCCGACATTTGTGATAAACTTTATGAATGATGAAAGCATATTTCATAATAATAACGGAACTATCGTTTTTATCTTTGACAAAAACGATCTCGCAACTCTTAATGATTATAGTAAAGGTTATGGCAAATGGAAAAAAGACTGGTAAACAATAACAATAATAAACATTAAAACTATTAATTATGAAGACCAAATTTATCTTCGCATCGACAGTTGCGGCTCTGCTGTTTACAGCTGTGAGTTGCAGCTACGATGACACCGAAATTAAAAGTAAGGTGGATGAACTTGATGGCCGTGTGACAAAACTTGAAGAGGCCGTAAATAGCATCAATACCAATGTCGGCTCGCTTATGACCATAGTGAACGCCCTTGAAAAAGAGGTGAAAATCGACAAAGTCGTTGCTTTGGAAGACGGCAGCGGTCATATCATTATGTTCACTGACGGAAGCAGCATAACCGTCACAAACGGCAGAGATGGAAATGACGGAGAAACTCCTGTTATCAGTGTCGGCAAGGATACTGACGGACTTTATTACTGGAAGGTCAACGGTGATTGGCTGCTCGACGACGGCAAAAAGATTCCGGCGACTTCCAAGACTGAGATTCCTCAGATTAGGGTCAATGAGACCACCGGCAACTTCGAACTTTCCTTTGACGGGGAGAGCTGGCAGGACATAGGTTCAGCAGGTGGAGCCGGCATATTCAAGGATGTGATTGATGGAGAAGACGAAGTGATATTCATCCTTTCCGGTGACAAGGAGCCTATAGTGATACCTAAGGCACAGAAATTCGCCCTTAGTGTGGAAAGCACATCAATCCCTGTGGATGTTCCTGGCTCTACCATTTTTGTAAGTTTTACCGTCGTATATCCGGACAGCGGTACCACTGTGGACGCCATTGCTACTGGAGGCGTCAAAATAGAGCAGTTTATGTCCCAGACCATTGGCGATGAAATAAAGGGTCAGGTAAGCATCACCCTCCCGGAAACTCTTACAGATGACACCAAGTTGTTCCTGTTCGCAGTGAACAGCAAGGGGACCCCTTCCATGCGAATCCTCTCATTTGAACAGGGAGAAATCTCTGTAACTGTAAATGGAGAATTGAATTTACCGGCCACAGGTGGCGAAATTACTCTGTTTGTTCAGACCAATTATAACTACAGCATTGAGACCCCAGACTGGATAACCTCCTCTATAAAAGTCCTGACAAAGGCTGTACGAGACGAATCAATAACATTGGCAATCGCTGAGAACAAGGATGCGACAGAGCGCAGAGCGACAATCAGTTTTGTTGACGGAATAACAGTCCGTTATTCTCTTACAGTGACCCAGAAGGGCGCTACGGTAGATGTTCCCGGTTATAAAGGTCCTATTGAGGACTGGAAAAATGACGGAAGTATTGATTTTTAAAATATCGAAGAAATGAAAAACAAATTAATTCATATTATATTGATTGGGTTCGTTTTGGGCTCTTGCGAGCAATTGGACTCTCCCAAAATGGAGGAAGTGAATGATTCCGGCAACTTTACAGTCTATCTTTCACAGCCTCAGACTAAAACCGCAAATGACGGAATGTCAACAAAGTGGGTGGAAGGAGATGTTATCAATGTATTCCATGCAGTTGACGGTACTGAGAATTATGTGAATGACAATTCTTTCACTTGTGACAATGTCGCAGCAAACAAGTTTTCTGGTACTTTGGCTGAAGAGTTGAACTCCGACTCGAACTATGACTGGTATGCCTTTTATCCAAGCATAAATACCGCCAATGGAGATACTCCAGTCAAGTTTAAAAAATATATCGGAAGAACAAGTATGTCGTCATTTGCCGGGAAAGTGACCCAGACCGGCAATAACAGTATGGCTCATCTCGCTGTAGGTAAGGATGGATTTCCGGTAGTCGGTTTTGTAAACAATGTCCCTGCTTCCGAATTTCCTACTATTCCGATGAAGAACGTTGCATCCGTGATTTGCGTGAATGTCACCAATACCTTGTCGGAGCCGATAGTCATAAGCAGTGTTGATTTGGTGACTCCAAAACCTATAATTGGTAATTTTACTATTGAATTGACCGGGAATGACATTGTTGCCAGTGGCGCAGGACAGGAGCTCATTCGTCTTGAAGTGGCGGAAGGTTCTCAGATTGCAGGCGGCGAAAGCGCTAAATTCTATATAGGGGTTGCGCCTTTCACAGTGACTTCAGGTGAGGAAATGCTGCTCTATGTAAATGCTGCTATTGGAGAAAAGACCGTCTCTCAAAGAATTGCTAAGGTATTCGATGGAGAGACTCCTTTCAAGTCGGGATTCTTCAAGACTTTCAATGTCAGCTATGCTCAGACAGATGTCGTGCCTGTCAAAGTCAATAAATCAGATTTCCAGACTCTCAACCTTGGTCAGACATCTACCGCTTTCAAGGCCGGCAGTGAACATTACTCTTTTGACGGCTGGAAGCTTTTGACCGGAGCAGTTGTAGGTCCGACTACATTCACTGATGGTTCAATCAAGGATTTGGCGGCTGTCATCTGCGGTGGTACTTTACAGACGGGAGTACTTACATCGCCATTGATAGCGGACGGATGCGGAACACTGAAGTTTAAATATGGTGTGTACAACAACAATGAAAAAATAAGATTCCGGATTGATATCAAGAATGCAGCAGGAGAAGTCGTACAGACTGAAACGGTTGAGAATCTTGAACCAACAAAGTCAATAGCAGCTGAGTATTCAAAAGAGTTCAATGTCTCAGGAGTATTCCAACTTGAGTTCACCAACCTATGCCCGTCAGGGGTCAAAAATAGAAAAGACCGTGTGGCAATCTTCGACATAGAGTGGACCAGCGTTCAATAAAACAATAATTCCACTTCATCGAATCATTTAGATTCTGAAGTGGAATTTGTATAACAACAGCCGGAAAGATAGATTTCACAAAATTTTTCTAATATGTATTAACAATACTTCGGTAAAAATGTACCGAAGTATTGTTTAATCAATATTAAAATTTATGACAAAATAAAGGATTACGGAGGAGGGCTGCAGCAGATTCCTGCCCA
>OCSG01002139.1_pt1 | contig 10708 bp, 11 predicted proteins | sample 1538831 | NCBI WGS metagenome assembly OCSG01 (sample SAMN04571729, study PRJEB22368) | human gut metagenome | biome: human gut; material: stool | host: Homo sapiens | place: Luxembourg | collected 2012-09-20 | reverse complement strand
TGGGTATGCAGATGGATCGGCACGCTGACGTTTTCCTTCAGCTTCTTTACGAGCGAATATGCGTCGTACGGAAGGAGCAGGTTTGCCATATCCTTAATGCAGATGGTATCTGCACCCATCTTTTCAAGCTGCATAGCGAGCTTTACGAAGTAATCCTCGCTGTGCACGGGACTCTTTGTATAGCTGATGGCAGCCTCTGCCTTGCCGCCATATTCCTTAACGTACTTCATAGCGGTCTCCATGTTGCGGGGATCGTTCAGTGCGTCGAAGATACGGACGACATCGATGCCGTTTTCGATGGACTTTTTGCAGAACTCTGCAACCACGTCATCGGCATAGTGCTTGTAGCCGAGGAGGTTCTGGCCGCGCAGGAGCATCTGCAGCGGGGTCTTCGGCATTGCCTTTTTGAGCGTTCTGAGACGCTCCCACGGGTCTTCGTTCAGGAAACGCATGCAGACGTCGAACGTTGCGCCGCCCCAGCACTCCAGAGACCAGTAACCCATGTTGTCCAGCTTTTCGCAAGCCGGAAGCATATCCTCGATACGCATGCGCGTTGCGGCCTGAGACTGGTGCGCGTCACGCAGGATGGTATCGGTAATTCTAAGGGGATTCTTAGCCATAATAACTGTTACTTCCTTTCCTAAGCGTTATCAAACGCCGAACAGAGCCAGGAACACACCGGCTGCAACAGCAGAACCGATGACGCCTGCGACGTTCGGACCCATAGCGTGCATGAGCAGGAAGTTGCGCGGATTCTCTTTCTGGCCGACAACCTGCGATACACGAGCCGCCATAGGAACGGCGGAAACACCGGCGGAGCCGATGAGCGGATTGATCTTATCCTTAAGGAAGACGTTCATGAGCTTTGCGAGCAGAACGCCGCCTGCGGTGCCGAGACCGAACGCAACAACGCCGAGGACGAGAATCTTAAGCGTCTGCGGATTGAGGAAGTTTGCAGCGGTAGCCGTTGCACCGACAGAGGTGCCGAGGAAGATCGTAACGATGTTCATCAGCTCGTTCTGTGCGGTCTTGTTCAGACGCTCTGTTACGCCGCTCTCACGGAGAAGGTTGCCGAGCATGAGGCAGCCGACGAGGGACGCAGCGGACGGCAGCATGAGGGAAACAAAGATGGTAACCACGATCGGGAACAGAATCTTCTCGGTCTTTGTAACCTGACGGAGCTGCTTCATCTGGATCATGCGCTCTTTCTTTGTGGTGAGCGCCTTCATGATCGGCGGCTGAATAACCGGAACGAGCGCCATGTAGGAATATGCGGCAACGGCGATCGGGCCAAGGAGTTCAGGTGCGAGCTTGGAGGTGACGAAGATGGCCGTAGGGCCGTCTGCACCGCCGATGATGCCGATGGAGCCGGCCTGTGCCGGGGTGAAGCCGAGCAGGACAGCGCCGACATAGGTGACGAAGATGCCGAGCTGTGCGGCAGCGCCGAGCAGCAGGCTCTTCGGGTTTGCAATCAGCGGACCGAAGTCTGTCATGCAGCCGACGCCGATGAAGATGAGACACGGATAAACACCGAGCTTAACGCCGAGATAGAGGACGTCGAGCAGACCGGCAGCTTCCGTGGAACCGTTTGCGAGCGGGATACCTTCTGCAAACATCTCCCAATGCACGTGGCCGCCTTCAAACAGTGCGGCATGGTAAATGCCTGCACCGGGCAGGTTTGTTAAAAGCATACCGAATGCAATCGGCAGAAGGAGCAGCGGCTCGAACTTCTTGACGATAGCAAGGTACAGAAGAACACAGGAAACAGCGATCATAACGAGCTGCAGCGGGTTTTCACCGAGCTGCGCGAAGCCTGTGCTATTCAGAAAATTAGTTATCGCTTCCATGAATAATTTAACACTCCTTATTTTAGTAGTATGTGCGTAGGCTTAAGTTTAACTTAGCCAACAACGCAGAGGAGTGTGCCGCTCTCAACGGTTGCGCCCTTCTGGACGTTCACGCTGGTGACCTTGCCGGCCTTCGGTGCCATGATCTCGTTTTCCATCTTCATAGCTTCGAGGATCATGAGAACCTGACCTTCAGCAACGGTATCGCCAACATTGACGTTGACGGAAAGGATGTTGCCGGGCATCGGGCTCTTGACCTGCTCGCCAGCGCCTGCCGGTGCTGCGACCGGGGCCGGAGCGGGTGCTGCTGCCGGAGCTGCTGCAACCGGAGCCGGTGCTGCGCCGCCGACGACTTCTTCTACTGTTACTTCATAAGCTGTGCCGTTAACATTGACATTATACTTTTTCATTGAACTTACCTCTCATCTGTTAGATTTCGCGCTTTGCGCATTTCAGACTCTTTTGATGGAATGGATGCGGATGTGCGAAACGTCCGTGCCCATCTCCTCGGCGATCGCGACTGCGATAGCGGCAACGATCTGCTGGTTGTTTTGGGCGGATACCGCCGGAGCGGGTGCTGCAGCAGGTGCTGCGGCGGCCGGGGCTACTGCCGGAGCCGGCTGCTTTTTAGCGACCTTCTCCATGATGAGGCCGAGGATCTTGATGATAACGATCAAGCAGATCAGGACCACGAACACGGTAATAAGGCCCATCAGAACAACCTGAACGGTGCTGATGTTGGTCTCCATAATCTTACCTCCTTTCACCGAAGCGTTATGGAAATAAAAATGGAAAATGTAATTTGCATTCTGAAAAAAACACCACATTCCCGCATTTTATCAGAATAGTTATATCTTAACACGGAATTCAAAATTTCGCAATGCTTAATTCAACTTTTTTAACCGATATTTTCGGAACGAAAGTCTGTTTGGAGTAATTCCCGTTTGAACGCTGAAAATCAGGCAAGAACACGCCGCTTCTCTCCGGTTCAAAATATTGACGAAAAACTTTCTTTTATCCCGTTGCATTTTAGTAGAAAACATAGTAAAATTAAGTTATCTGTTATTTAGCATGGGCTTTCTTCCCAAAAAAGCGAATAGACTGCCCAAAGTATTGAAATGAGGCGAAGACGTGTTTTCAAACAAAGATCTGCGGAAGCTCATCATACCCCTTGTTATTGAGCAGCTTCTGGCCGTAACCATCGGTATGGCGGATACCGTAATGGTCTCCTCCTGCGGCGAAGCGGCGGTTTCCGGCATCTCCCTTGTGGACTCCATCAACTTTTTGCTCATCACGCTGTTTTCTTCTTTGGCGACGGGCGGCGCGGTCATTGCGTCCCAGTACATCGGGCGCGGCGACCACAAAAGCGCAAGTCTTGCGGCAAAGCAGCTTTTCTACGCCAGCCTTGCGCTTTCGGCCGTGCTGGGCGTCATCGCCGTATTCTTCCGCAGGCCGGTGCTGAACATGGTTTTCGGCTCCATTGAAGCGGACGTTATGGCGCACGCGCAGATTTATTTTTTGCTTTCCGCGATCTCCTATCCGTTCCTTGCGGTCTATAACGCCGGTGCGGCGCTGTTCCGCTCTATGGGCGATTCGCGCACGACGATGCTCATTTCCATTTTAATGAACACCATCAACATCGTGGGCAATGCGATTTTAATCTACGGCTTTCAGATGGCTGCGGCGGGCGCGGCGGCGGCTTCTCTTGTTCCCGTGCAGTAGGCGCCATCATCATTACGGTACTGCTTTTGAACCCGCGCCGTATTATTTTCTATGATAAGCTCCATAAGCCGGAAATCCACCTCTCCATGTTGAAGAGCATTTTGCAGATCGGCGTGCCGAACGGCCTTGAGAACAGCATTTTCCAGATTGGCAAAATTCTGGTTGCAAGCATTGTTTCGGGCTTCGGCACCATTTCCATCACAGCGAACGCCGTGGCGGGCAACCTCGCTTCCTTGCAGGTTATTCCGGGCATGGCGCTCGGCATGGCGATGATCACGGTCGTCGGCCAGTGCATCGGCGCAAAGGACTACGAAGCTGTGAAAAAGTACACGAAGAAACTGATGCTCATCACCTACGGTGTCGTCTGGGCTATGACGCTTTTGATGCTGCTGTTCAGCAAGCAGATCCTTTCGTTCTACTCACTCTCCGCGGAAACGACCACAATGACGATGGAGGTCTTCATTGTGCACGGCATCTGCGCCGTCATTGTTTGGCCGCTAGCCTTTGCCCTGCCGAACGCCCTGCGCGCTGCGAACGATGTGCGCTTTACGATGATCGTTTCCCTGCTTTCCATGTGGATCTTCCGCATCGGCTTCAGCTACATTCTGGCGATCTACTTTAACATGGGCATTTTGGGCACATGGATTGCAATGTGTATCGATTGGTTCTGCCGCGGCGCCTGCTTTGTCATCCGCTTTGCGCGCGGAAAATGGAAGAATATCAGCTTTATTGATAATTAAGAAGGAGGTAAAACCGTATGGAATATGATGCTTTTACCGGCGGCGTTGCGCCGGGCGGACTGCGCTCGAAAAGCGATATCCGTATTTTGATCTGCTATATGCTCAAAAGCGTGAACGCGCCGCTTTCGGGCGATGACATCATCAAGGTCTTGCAGGAAAAATCCCTTGCGAATTACTTTGAGGCGAGCGATGCGCTTTCTGCCCTTGTGAGCCTTGGCAATGTCACCCGCGAGGAGGACAACACCTATGTGCTGACTAAGCGCGGCAAGAGTGTGGCGGACGACTTAGAACAGCTTATCCCCTCTTCCGTGCGTGATAAGGCCGTAGCCGCCGCCACGGCTCTGCTGGCTTCCGCCAAGATGGAGCGCGAAAACGTGGCGACCATTGTCCGCACCGAAAACGGCTACAACGTGACATGCCACATTTCCGGTGGAGAAATGGAGCTGATGAGCCTTACCGTATATGTGCCCGACCTCTATCAGGCACGTGAAGTGAAAAAGAACTTTCACCGCGACCCACAGCGCGTGTATAACCTGATGCTCGCGGCGCTTACCGGCGACGACGAGATGATGAAAAGCGCCGTAAACCCGTGAGTTTTCGTCACCTTTAAAATTCCGAAAAGCCGCAGTTTTTGCGGCTTTTCTTTTTCTTCACTTCCTGTTTTTCCGAACATTCTGCACTTGTCGTCAAAAACCGACATTTTTCTGTATGTGTATTGTGTATACTTGTATGTGAAAGCAGTTTGAGTTTGCACAGAATATACATATCATCCGTGTGAATATTTCTCACGTAGTCGTGCATAGTGGCGCAAATAGCGTATACTATTATTGTATCTGCTATTTGTATCTCACGCAAAAGATACAACACAGTTATGTGCACGATTTTCACAGAATGACACAGCGGATGGTGAACAGCATTGGAGGAAATAGAATCTAAAGCAATCTTCGGCCAACGTCTCAAGCGTTTCCGTGAAGAAAGCGGCTACACGCAGTCGATCCTTGCGAATATTCTTGGCGTTGAACGTTCCACCTACACGTATTATGAAACCGGTAAAACGACGCCCGTCATCTTTGACCTGATGCGCCTTTGCCGTCTTTACCGCATTTCTTTGGATGAGCTGTGCGGATACAGCGCAAACTCTGCAGACGCGATGCGTCTGAGCGATTCCGGTCAGCGCGTGAAAGTGTATGCACGCCGCAAAGAGCGTCGTTACCTTGCCGATTCTGTGCTGGATCTTTCTACAGATGAGCAGCAGCTTTTGGCGTATTATCGTTCTGCTTCCCCGGAAGATCGTGCGGAGCTTTTTGAACATCTGCGCAATGCACGGTACCGTGACCGCCGCCACGCAAACGCAAAATAACCTTCAAAAATTTCATATGCGCTTGTAGCCCAGTTGGATAGAGCGACAGACTCCGACTCTGTAGGCCGCTGGTTCGAATCCAGTCAAGCGCGCCATGATTGGGTGACAAAAAAGATGTCACCCAATTTTTCTTAGTATTCATGCGGGTTTTCGGGCTTTTGGGGGCAAAATCCGGCAAACGTTTTTACCGTAGATGTCCAACCAGTAAACCGCAGCTGAATCCGCCGCAGCGGGGCTTCCGCCTGATTTTTCAGGTTGGAAGCCCCGCTTTTTTACGTTTTCCACCCTTTTTCCCGTTGTCGGAAGTGCAGAAGTTTCCGGCAGTTTCATAGATCGATCTTCCAATATTCATTTGGGTTATTTGATCGGATCTCCAGTCTGAATCACTCCCCGATGTTAATCTGAATATCCGTCGGCTGCACAATTTTTTCATCATGGGTGACGACGATCAGGATGCGGTTTTTGCACTGATTTCGAATAGATTCCATGATTGGGCCTTTTGTTTTGTTGTCCAACGAGGCTGTCGGCTCATCGAAAATCAGAACGGATGCATTCGACAGCAATGCACGCGCAATGCCCATTCGTTTTTTCTCTCCATCCGAAAAGGCTACTGTCTCGCTGCTCACGATCGTATCCAAGCCTTCCGGGAGCTTTTCAATCAGCTTATCCAGCTCCAGCAAGCTCAATGTTTCGATAATTTCATCGTCGGTGTGATTTGCACCGGAAAGAAGCAGATTATCCCGTATCGAGCATGCCAGAAATTCCGTGCTCTGGCTTGCAACAGAAACCTGCTCGCGGAAGCTGCGTTCATCGTAACTTTCAATGTCGTTTCCATTGATTTTGATTTCACCCGCTGTTGGTTTTTCAAATCTCAGCAGCAATTTGAGCAGCGATGTCTTGCCTGATCCTGAGTTGCCGCGGATGACAACCGTATCGCCGGAAGCAAACCGATAGGAAAGATGGTCGAATAAGCATTTTCCGGTCTCTTCATACTGGAACTTAACATCATCCAATTCCAGCGAAGTGACGTTTCCACACTTTCTTCCAGCTTCCTCCTGATTCCGTTCCGGCAGCAGCAGAATGTCGTCCATGCGCTTTTGATTGCCAATAGATACAAACAGGCTGATAAACCATCTCTGGATCCCAAAGAAAACCGGGGTAAGCCACAAAATGTACGCATTCATTGCGTATATGTCGCCAACCAGCATCTCGCCCGACTGAACCCCTCTCTGCGAAAACACAAGCAGAATGACGATCCGGATAATCTCACAAAGCGCCGTCTGTATATCGGCCAACGCGTTCATCGAAAACATCTTATTTACAGCTTTGGTGTAGTGCTTCTGCCAGGTGGACTCCGATTGCTCAACGTATTCCCCTAATCCGAGAACACGCAAATACGCGCTCGAATAAATCGAATCCGAGGCGATAGAGTTGCCTTCAATCAGCGCCTCATTCTTTTGCCGGTTGGCTGTTTCCACAGGCTTTTTCAGGAGCTGCGCGCCAAAAATCTGGAAAATGGAAACGGCAATCAGCAGTATTGCGATGGGGGCGTTGATCTGAGCCATGAATATGAAGCCCACAACGATGGTGGTTGTGTACCAAACCAAGTTGCTCAGCGTGGAGAAGTAGAAATCTGCAATAACAAGAGAACCATGGATGATTTTATTATAGATCTCCTGATGCGAGGTTTCTGAAACCCAGCGCGTAGGCTGCTGAACTACCTTTTTAATGGTATCGAGCCGGATTTCCTTAATGATATCATATACAAAACGACTCAACCATGTATCAAGAACATACAGAACCAGAACGATCAACGGACACAAAACATAGAGAACGCCGTAAACAGCGGTATTGGCAGACTGTGCCTGGTCGCCTGTTACGCTGTTGATCAGTCGCTGGAGCATCATTGTCGGGAGCAGCATGAGCGTACTTCTGACTACGCCGGAAAGGATGGACAGAATTACTTTCGGAATATGGAATCTTGCTTTATGGAAAAACAGCTCTAAATATACATCTTTACGCTTCATTAAGTTCACCCCACACTTTTGAAATTTCAGCATATGTTCCACTGGCGACTACACGGCCATCATCAAACAGAATGATATGGTCCATGCGGTCGATGTACTTCAGGTTGTGTGTAATCAATACAAGCGTCTGGTCCATTTCAAGGAGATAGGACATGACCTTTTCGACCGCATGATCATCAAGCCCGGTCGTCACTTCATCCAGCAGGAAAAAGTTTCGGTTCACAGACAGGCCCCTTGCAAGGCCGACCAGCTTTTGCTGCCCGCCGGAGAGCTGCACGCCCGTAGGCCCGATAACCGTATCGTATCCATTGGGCAGGTTCATGGCCAGCTTATCCATCCCAAAGCTTTCGATCACCTGCGCCAGCACCCCGCTGTTGACTTCACCCAGCCGCAGGTTGTTCCGAAGCGTGTCGTTCACCAAATATGTAGTGCTCGGGATCGAGGAAACGCTTTTCAGCAATGTCCCCCGATTGGACTCCGTGATCCGCTCCCCGCCCACAAACAAACTGCCTTCTGTGCCTGTCAGCAAACCGGATAGCAGACTCATGGTCGTGCTTTTGCCGCTTCCGGTTTTTCCGACAATCGCAGTTTTCTTTTTATACGGGATAGTGAAAGACACGTTGGAAAGGATATTCACATCGTTGATTCTGTAACTTACGTTGTTGAAGGAAATATCCCCATGCAGCAGATTTTCGCTCACTTCCATCTGCTGCTCGTCTTTTTCGCAGAGCACCTCGTCGATCTCTTTGATCTTAAACCATGTCTTTTTGATGGAGAGATAGATATCGCCAAAATTCTGGATCGGAACGCAGAGGGTCGAAACCAGACTGACAGCCGTTACAAGCTGGCCGGCCGTAATTGTTCCCGAGGCAAAGCTCGGGATGCTGATGCAAACAATCAGAACCGGGGCAACCGAATTGATGACGCGGGTCAGCGTTTTATAAAAATTGAGGCATATCTTCGACCTTACGGTCGTTTCATTGAACGTATTGTTCTCCTGATCGAAAGCGTGGATCCGGTCGCCAATTCTCCCGAAGGATTTAAGAAGCGTAAAGTGGTCGACCAAGTCGAAGAAGACACGCGTAAGCCTTTTTTCACTTTCTCGAATGTTGTTGGAATAGCGCTCGCTCATTCTGCCTATCGGCTTCGCTATGATCACGGAAAAAGCATAGATAAACGCAGCGGTAAAAGGATAAATGATATTGATCGAGCCAAGTTCCACGGCTGCCAGCAGACCTGTGGTTAAGCTAATGATAAAACGAATGATTCTCTCGATGGAGAATTCCTGAATATCATAGATATCTTTGCTGCAGATTTGGAAAAGGCCTGTCGGATTTCTCTTTAAAAAAGAGGGATAATTCATCGTGTGAAATTTGCGTATCAACGCGTGATGCAGACTGGTCACAAAGTTGCACGACAAGCGCGTGAGAAAAAACGACAGGAGTATTTTGTCCAAAAAATACGTCAGGGCCGTAATTACAATAAGTGCCAAGAGAGAACGGATAAAAACCGAGGTGATTTGCATGCGGTCGATCACAGCGCCAAATTGAACGGACATCTGGACATTCATCAAGGAAAGAAGCGGCATCACAACCGCAATTCCTATAACGAGCGTGACATTCTTTTTATTTATAAGAAGCTTTTTCATACAGATGGTTCCTCCAATAATTTCTGACAAACTTTAGAAACCGCATCGTCCAACGTCTTGTCGTTCTCAATGACCTCCCATCCATTTTCCTTGGCCAAGTTATGGTATAACCGACTTACTCGCTTCAACGAAAAGATGTTTTCCGTTTTCTTGACAACCGGCCTACTGCTCAATCTTCTTTGAACAATATCCATTTCTGCCGAAATTAAAAAAACGATATCTGGTTTATAGCATAAAGTCAAGCATTCATTAATAAAATCATTCCAAACGAACCATGTTTTGTCATATACTTCCTGACACATTGTCCATCGATCAACCAGAACATAATCAAAAGAGCTATGCGCTTCCTTGATCTTCTCCGACGTCTTCAAGAGATCCAATGCTAACGCTTCCGCAATTTTTTGATTAAGTTCTCGTTGCTGCTGTTTGTCCTTCTGGCTATAAGCATCTCTAATCATTCTCAACACTTTAGCTATTTCAGTATCCCCGGACTCTGGCTTGATTTTAGCAACCTTCTTCCCTCGCTCAACAAGAATACTATAGATAGAGTTAAGAATACCAGTTTTACCTACACCATCCATCCCTACGAATGCAATTAGTTTCATAATATACTCGCACACAGAATTCAACTCTGAAGGGTGCCGAATATCACAGTACCGGAAGTTGTCTTCCAGCATCTCTGCTACTTCATTGGTTTTAGTAGAAAAATAGGTCGCAACAACTGCAGCGCCCTCTTTACAGAAGCGATTTGCTAAAGCCTTTCCAATCCCAGATGATCCCCCCAAAATCAATACCACTTTTCCTTTTACTGACACAAACACGGGAGCACCTCTTCCTATCTATAGTCGAAAGCAAATCTTCTTAGCATTACCATTTTCAAGCTACCTCTCAGCGGTCAAACAAGCACCCGCATACATATTTGATTAAAGAGCCATGTAAGCATTTTCCGTTTGTGTATCAGCTAAAAGTAACCACAATAGCTTTAAGAAGTTGCAATGTTTCTCTTCCTTTTGATTGCGAGTAATACAAAAATTCCAATCCGAAGTTCCGCTGACGCATAGACTATGCTAAAACATGACGAGAAAGAAATCAAGCCATTTCACACGAAACGACAAAAATGCCGAATATTTGGGCAAAAATGGGAAAGGGCAGTGCCCTTTCCCATTTTTTAATAATATTACCCTGAAATATTCACAGGGAATACAACCACTGAGTGAAACGTCTTATCATTTTCTTCGTAATATTGCTCAAGATTGCCTTTATACTTCTTCATAATGCGCTTCACACTCATAAGCCCTATACCATGCTGCCCTCTTTTCTGTTTCCGAGAGATGAAGCCCATTTCTGAAGTTTCAGGCGGTTCC
>OCSG01002132.1_pt1 | contig 10735 bp, 10 predicted proteins | sample 1538831 | NCBI WGS metagenome assembly OCSG01 (sample SAMN04571729, study PRJEB22368) | human gut metagenome | biome: human gut; material: stool | host: Homo sapiens | place: Luxembourg | collected 2012-09-20 | reverse complement strand
CGCTGCCTGCGCAAGGACAAGCCCGAGAAGATGAACGAGACCGAGGAAGCGGCCCTGCGGCAGGCCAAGAGCCAGCTGGAAGCCTCGGCCAACCACCTGATGCTGCTGTACTCTGCCGAGCAGACCCCCGGCGATGGAACGGACAGCACGCTGTAATATTTATAATATAAGGTTTGTGGGCTGCTGCACCCGCCCGGCGCAGCAGCCCTTTTTGCAGAAAGAGAAGGGAACAGTTATGAAGGAACTGCAATATCCGGTGCGCCCCGGGCGCTACCGCCACTTTAAAGGCAACGAGTATCAGGTGCTGGGCGTGGCACGCCACAGCGAGACCGAGGAGGAAATGGTGGTGTACCGCGCCCTGTACGGCGAGGGCGGGCTGTGGGTGCGCCCCGCCGCCATGTGGCTGGAAACCGTGACCCGGGACGGCGTTACCCAGCCCCGCTTTACCTATATCGGGGAGTGATGCGCCCGGCTTGAATCCCGTTATTGACCATAGGATTATTTTGCGGTAAAATGTGAGTATGATACCAAACAACAAAGGAGGTTTTCGTATGAAGGCCAAACGATGGATCTCGCTCCTGCTTGCGGTCAGCATGATGCTTGGTGTACTGGCGATGCCTGCTTTAGCTGCAACGCAGCAGCCGGAAAGCACCGCTGTTGTCAGCGAGGAACTGCCCGATGCCGCAGCGCTGAGCGCGGCAGAGGATGAAAATGATATCGTCAACATCCGCATCCGGGCGACCGGCAACCTTGTCTACGGCTCCGATTATAAGCTGGAGGTGGAGACCCGGCCCGAAAACACCCAGTATATCGCTGTGGTGCTGGGCACCAGCGGCGAAGCCTACGGCTATGTGACCCTGATGATCTCGGATAAGCTGCGCACCCTGCTCAAGCTGATCCCCCTGCCCAAAAAGATGTCCCAGACCCCGGACCAGGCCGAGGAATTCAACGTATACAGCTACCTCAAGCAGCTGATCGACGGCAACGATGTCAGCGTGCTGCTGCGGGTGGCGGACGAAGTAGTGTCGGTGATGGACACCGTCAGCTTCTTTGTCCCGGCCAGCTACCTGACCACGGTGAAGAATGTTTCCAACGGCATGAAGCTGGCGCTGAGCCTGATCCGCAAGTATCTGCCCGAGGGTGCGCTGAGCCGCATCTATCTGGACGAGCAGCCCAAGGACAGCGGCAAGTACTTTGCCGGTGCCATTGCGCTGGAAAGCAGCGATATCAACGCCGCCGGGTTTGCCATGTTCAAGATCAAGCCCAAGACCGAAAACGTCAGCCTGAGCTGGGCAGCCGATGCCCCGGCCAGCATGACCGTCTCCCAGCTGCAAAACGCTGATCTGACCGCCAAGGTGATCTCGGACGGACAGGTGGCTGAAAACGGCAAGGTGAGCTACACCTACAAGAAAAAGACCTTCCTGTGGTTCAGCAGCAAAATGAGCGGCGTGCCCACCGAGCCCGGCACCTACACCCAGACCGCCAAGGCGGGGGGCAACTACTCCTGCGGCAGCATCAGCCGCACCATTACGGTGACTGCTGACCCGCAGCCTGCTGCCGCAGAGCAGCCCGCAGCATAAATCAGCGGAAAACTATTTTTGAATAGGACGATCCCGGAAAGTCTGCGGACTTTCCGGGATCGTTTTTTCACGGGAGAGGCTGCTTTTTGTTTTCTATAAAAGGGGCTGCTTTACTCTTGCAAATCGCCGCACAATACGCTATTATAAAAATAAAAGAACCCCTTGCGGTAAAAAAAGGGAACAAGAAGGAGCGGTTTATCTATGGAGGAGAAAAAAAGCGGCATCAAAAAGTTCCTTGAAGAGTTCAAGGCATTTGCCATGCGCGGCAACGTGCTGGACATGGCAGTGGGCGTTGTCATCGGCGGTGCCTTCACCGCCATCGTCACCGCGTTGGTGGAGGACATCATCAACCCGCTGATCGGCCTGTTCTTCAAGGCAGATTTTTCCGATGTGGTCATCGGACTGGGCGGCTCCAGCATCAAGATCGGCGAGTTCGTCAACTCCATCATCAACTTCCTCATCGTTGCCTTTGTGCTGTTCGTTGTGATCAAGTTTGTCAACTCCCTGCACAAAAAGCCCGAAGCGCCCGCCGAGCCGGAGGAGCCCACCACCAAGGTGTGCCCCTACTGCCAGAGTGAGATTTCCATCAAGGCTGTGCGCTGCCCCCACTGCACCTCCAAGCTGGAGGGCTTTCCCGAAATGAAGGCCTGAAGCATTCAGCATTGACATTACAACAAAACCCTCCCTGCCGGGCGCAGTCTTTGCGCTTGCGGCAGGAAGGGTTTTGCACATTTTGAGGCTTGGCTGTGGAAAAGTGAAGCAGGAAGTGAGGTGGGAAAATCAGGCGCTCTTACTGAACCTTGGTCAGCTCAGCCAGCTTGTGGTAGATCTCGGTGTTGTCGTATACACCGCCGAACTTCTCGGCACCGACACCCATGGCGTACACGTTGACCATGGCACCGGTGTGGGCGTAGGTGGTGTGGTCCATACCTGACTTGTGGTTGATGGTGTGGCAGACAGCCATGCTGAAGGGGATGTAGGTGCCGTACAGCTCGTAATCCTGCTGGCTCATCTTGCTCTGGCTGGAGGAACCCACCTGCAGGGTGCGCTCGTAGGCCTTGCGCAGGTTCTCCACCTCATAGTCGGTCAGCAGCAGCTTGCCTGCGCTGGCGGCAGCGGGGTCGGTGGGCAGGGTCAGGCCAAAGACGTTCTTCACATCCTGCATGGCAGTCTCAAAGGGAGTCTTGTTGGCAATGTAGCCCTGCACATAGGTGGAATCAAACTTTGCGTAGGACATCTTCTGGTGTGCCAGATTGGTCAGGAAGGTGTCGTAGTTGGTGGTTTTGTAGCCGATGGCCATGCCGCCGGTCTCATGGTCGGCGGTGACAAGGATCAAAGTCTCATTGGGGTGGGCGTTGTAGAAGTCCACCGCAGCCTGCACCGCGTTGCTCATCTCCAGCACATCGTGGATGGAAGCAGCGGCATCGTTGGCGTGGCAGGCCCAGTCGATCTTGCCGGACTCGGTCATCAGGAAGAAGCCCTTCTTGTTGTTCAGCAGCTCGATGCCCTTCTTGACGTAGTCGGTCAGCTGCCACTCGCCGTTGGCAGCGTCCATGGCGTAGTTCATGGCCTTGCCATCGCCCAGATTCTCGGCAATGATCAGGGTCTTGCCTGCACCGGCGGTCAGAGCCGCTGCACCGGCCTGGGTAGTGACCACGTTGTAACCTGCGTTGGCAGCCACGGTATGGTTGTCGGGGCCGGCGCCGTCGCCGTTCACCTTCTGGAACTCGCCGCCAGCAAAGTACTCAAAGCCGGAGTTTGCCAGCTCCACGCCGATCTGGTAGTAGTTCTTGCGTGTCTTCTGGTGGGCATAGAAGGCAGCAGGGGTGGCGTGGTCGATGTTCACGGTGGAGATGACGCCCACCTTATAGCCCTTCTGGGCGTGCAGCTTTTCGGCGATGGTCTCGTAGGGCACATCGCGGGTCCACGGGCACATATTGATGACGCCGCTCTCGGTCTTGTGGCCGGTGGCGATGGAGGTGGCAGTGGAAGCGGAGTCCGGGCAGAAAGAGGTGCTGTCGTAGGTGGTCACGCTGCCCACCTGCGGAAAGCTGGTAAAGCTCAGGTCAGCCTCGGTCACAGCGCCGTTGTTGTCCACAGTGCCCTTGTAAAAGCGTGCGGACTGGATCTGGGCAGTGCCCATGCCGTCACCGATGAACAGGAAAACGTACTTGGGCTTTTTGAACACGTCCAGCAGACCGTTCTCTTCGTCTGCTGCGGCAGAAGCATCGGCCTCGGCGGCGTGAACGGCTACGGGGGCAGCCGACAGCATGCCCACTGCCGATGCCACGGCACCGGCTTTCAGGAAGCTGCGGCGGGAAATTTTCGCATTCTTCATAACAGATATCCTCTCTTTTTTCAGCCCGGCTTGGGGCGGTTCTACTATTTCTTGTGGGAACACCTGTATTGTAGCGCACCGCCCGCAGCGGCGAAACCAGCCCCGTGTAACACTTAGGTAAACCTTTGGCGCACGGAAGAGCGGCGGTGTAAAATGCGGGCAAAACAGGTAAAATCTGCCTGTAACGCCCGCCGCCGAGGCACTTTTTGCGCCGAACCGCCCCGCAAGGGTTGCAAGCAGGGGGCTTTTCATTGTACAATAGAAAGAGCAAGCTGAGATATACTTCTATATTGAGAGGATCTTTTAAATATGTCTGATATCAAAGTGCTGGCGCTGGATCTGGATGGCACCCTGACCAACGACCAGAAACTCGTCACCCCGCGCACCCGCGCCGCGCTGGACGCCGCCATTGAAAAAGGTGTGACCATCGTGCTGGCGTCCGGCCGGCCCACCGCCGGCATCCAGCCGCTGGCTGAGGAGCTGGGGTTGGACAAAAAGGGCGGCTGTATCCTGTCCTACAACGGCGGCAAGATCGTGGACTGCCGCACCGGCGAAACGCTGGTGGAAAAAACGCTGGACCCCGCCCTTGTGCCCGAGCTGTGCGCCTTTGCCGCCGCGCAGGATATTGCCATCCTGACCTATAACCGCGAGGGCATCGTCTGTGAGCGGGACAAGGACGAGTGGGCCAACAAGGAGTGCTTTACCACCAAGCTGCCCATGATCCATGTGGATGATCTGGCGTCCTATGTGAACTACCCCGTGTGCAAGATGCTCATCACGCTGGATCCCGCCCGCCGGGACGCGGTGTGCGCCGCCGGGCAGCAGCAGTTTGCAGGCCGCGCCGACCTGTACCCCTCCAGCCCCTTCTTTATCGAGGCGGTGCCGCTGGGCGTAGCCAAGGACGGCAGTCTGGCGGAACTTCTGCGCCGCATGGGGTTGACCCGCGAGAACCTGATGGCCTGCGGCGACGGCCTGAACGACCGCTCCATGATCGCCTACGCCGGGGTGGGTGTGGCCATGCAGAACGCCGAGCAGCCGGTAAAGGACTGCGCCGACTATGTGACCACCGCCGACAACAACCACGACGGCGTGGCCGAGGCCGTGGAGAAGTTTATTTTACGAGAGGACTAACAAAGCAATGCCGCGTAACTTGGTTTTATTTGATCTGGAATGGAACATTGGCTACCAGCCGTATACCTTTAACTACCATGGGGTGCAGCAGACCCTGCGGGGCGAGATCGTGGAGATCGGCGCTGTAAAGATCGACGAGGATGCCAACGTGCTGGACACCTTTTCCATCCATCTGCGTCCCCGCATCTTCCGCAAGCTACAGCACCATATCGCCAAGGTGACCGGCCTGACGCAGGCCGATCTGGACAAGGGTGAACCCATCGTGCAGGGACTGCGCCGCTTTATGCAGTGGTGCGGCCCGGATGCCGAGTTTGCCGAGTGGGGTCTGGATGATGTGCCGGTGCTCAAGCAGAATTTGTTCCTGTGCAATCTGGATGAGTCCAGGCCCACCGTGTGGTACGACCTGCAGCAGGTCTTTCTGCGAGAGCATCCCCGCAAGGAGGGCGAGGGCATGACGCTGGAAAGCGTGGTCACCCGCATGGGCATCCCCATGGAACGCCCCTTCCACGATGCGCTTTCCGACACGCTGTACACCGCCGATGTCTGCCGTCTGTTGGATCTGCGCACCGGGCTTGCCGCCTACCCCACCGAGGACGAGGCCCTGCGCCAGAGCCTGTGCCAGAACCCCGGCGATTACCGGGACTTTACGGTGTTCCACGGCTATGTGGAGCAGTACGCATGGCGGGCTGACCCCAAGATCAGCCAGATGCCCTGTCCGGAGTGTGGCACCACCCTGCAGCCGGACGAGATTTGGCTGAAAAAGGGCAGCAACAGCTGGTATACCCTGTGTCAGTGCCCCAGCTGCACCGGCAGCGGCAACGCCGCTGGGCAGGGCGTGTTCCAGCGGTACAAGCTGTCCCGCCGGGACGGCCTGCACTGGAGCTTTGCTCGCTGCGCCCAGATGCCGGACGCCGAAAGCCTTGCCCGCTGGGAAAAGCTGCGCACCGCCCAGCTGGAGCGGATGCGTGCCAAGGCTGAAAAGCAGGCTGCGGAAAAATAAAGGCAGGAAAATCCCCTTCCGTTTCGTAGTATAGATAGCAGAGCGTATGACGTGTCGAAAAATGCACACTCTGTTCACGGCTCTGTCATAGAGAATGGATATACTAGGTATGATGCAGCCTGCCCGGGAACGCCCCGGCACCGGCCGCACAGAAAGGGATCGGACACAGGATGCAAACCACACTGATGGGCTGGGCACACCAGCTTGGAACACTGGAATACTGGGAGACGTTGCTGACGGGCTTTGAGGGGCTTGGCCCCCTTGTGCCCATTCTGCTGGCGATGGTGGAGTCCTTTTTTCCGCCGCTGCCGCTCATCGCCATTGTGGCGCTAAACGTAGCCGCACACGGCGGTCTGCTGGGCTTCATATACAGCTGGGCAGGCGTAGCGCTGGGCGGTACCGTGATGTTTTTGTTCTGGCGGCGGCTCATCAAGCGCTTTTTCTGGAAGGTAGCCAGCCGCTCCCCCAAGCTGGAAAAGGCGCAGCAGTGGGTGAACCGCTTCGACACCTCGTCCCTGTTCATGCTGTCGCTGCTGCCCTTCACCCCCACTTCCTTTATGCACTTTGCCTTCGGGATGTCGGACTTTGACGAAAAGCGCTACCTGCGCACCGTCCTTTTAGGTAAGGGGCTGATGGTGGCCATGATGGCTGTCTTTGGGCAGTCGCTGGTCAGTTCCCTGAAAAACCCGGTCTACCTTGTGCTCTCGGTTTTGCTGTGGGGCGGGATGTACTGGGTAAGCAAAAGGTTCTGCCGGAAACATCATCTGGAATAAAAGAATAACATTCGGGACAGCGGAGCACCTGCGGGCGCGCCGCTGTCCCTTTTTTGCAAAAAAATGCCATGGCGGGCAGCCCGCAGACTGCCCGTCATGGCATGAGATACATCATTTTATTTTGCTTCCGGTTCCTGCACAAGGGGTTCCGCCGGCGGCGGGGTAAGGGTGGAATGCTCCACCACAAAGGCCGCAGCCCTTGCCCGGGCAAGGCGCTGGCGCACCTTGCGGGTGTCGTTGGCCGGGAAGGTACGCTCTCCGTCCAGCTTTTCGTCCCAGTGCGCAAGAGCGGCATTCACCTCGGCTTCGGTGGGCTGTAAGCCCTCCCGCTCGGCCACCAGCAAAAGCCCCAGCCAGCTGCGCAGCTTGCGCTCTGCCTGCCGGTGCAGCCACTGCCGGAACTGCTCCACCGTCTGCCCGCGCACGGCTAAGAACTGGTCAAAGTTGATACCGTTTGCCTGCAAGCTCAGATTGAACTGCCGCTGCTCGGCAAAGTAGTTGCCCGCCTCCAGCCGTTTTGGCACCGGGCCGGTCACCTCATCGCCCAGCTGCCAGACCAGTTCCTTTTCGGCCCGGTCTCTGGCCTGTGCGCAGCGCTTTGCGTAGAGCTCCCGGGTCACCCGGTCGCGCAGCGCGGCCTTGCCTGCGGCATCGGCGGCGCGTTCTTCATCGCCGTAGTTGCGGTTGATCTCCAATTCAATGGTCAACCGGCGCAGCGGATGGGGCTCGATGGGCTGCACAAAGCCGGTGTCCCGTCCCAGCTCCAGCGGCGGCAGGGTGTAGAACTGCGCCCCCGCCCGGAAGCCCTCGGCCTTATTGACCGCCAGCAGCTCAAAATCCGGGTCGGTCACCGGTACAAGCTGCTGCTCCTGCACCAGCTGCCGGTAAAGAGGGTCAAAGCCCTCCAGAATGGTGCGGTTCACCGCTGCTGTCAGCAGTTCTTCCTCGTCCTGCGGGGCGTCCGGGGCGGCCTGCTCCTTTGCAAGCGCAGCGGCCAGCTCCTCCGCGCTTGCCGTGAATACCAACCGGCAGTCTCCCGGCTCTGCCATGCCGAAATGTTCCAGTTTCATGCGGTGTCCCTCCTTCTCAACGATTCATGATGCCGACCATCAGCACCAGCAGCGCCGCGCCGATGCCAGCGTACAGCAGCTCGGCACCCAGCACGGACTTGTCGCCCTCTACGAACATCTTCTCCGGGGCATCGGGGTCGTAGTACAGGGTGACCACGCTGCCCTCGGCAAAGGGCTTGCCCTTGGCGGGCTTGGGATATTGCAGCCGGTGGCTGCCGCCTGCGGTGGTAAACTCCAGCACATAGGCAGCGCCGTCCCGGCTCTGCACCGTGCCGCTTACCGTGGCCTGCACGCAGACGCCCTTGGTGCGCAGCTGCTGCCGCGCCCGCACGCTGCGCAGCGCCATGTAAAACATGATCAGCGCGCCCACCAGAAAAATAATCACATTCAGCATTGTTTTCCCTCGTTTTTCCGTAATCGCCGGGCGGTGCCCGGACGTATAGACAGTACCGCATAATTCTAAGTGCCGATACGGCGCGCGAGGTGCGGCAGATGCTAAGCCAAAAGCGCAGATAATACTTTGTGTATTATCGAGCATTTTGGCAACGCAGATGCCGTGCCGCAGCCGCCGGAACGGTGCTTAAGCCGTCAGGCGGGAATTGTGCGGTACTGTCTATCGTTTATTGTACCATAATCTGCCCTAAAAAGCGCCCCACAGCCGCTATCCAGAGTGCACCAACTTTGCCGCAAAAATTTGTCGAATAATTTTGAAATTAAGCCTTGACATTTCCTTTGTATCTGGTATAATAACTATCGTTCCCGGCGCCACGGCGCAGGAACACAACAGAATATGCGGATATGGCGGAATTGGCAGACGCGTTAGATTCAGGTTCTAATCGGGGCAACTCGGTGGAGGTTCAAGTCCTCTTATCCGCACCAAATAATGAAAATCCGAACCTTTTCTCGATAGGAGAAAGGTTCGGATTTTTGTTTTATTGGCTCATGGATCGTGTCGGAATTTACGGCTCAGGCAAGACTTTCAATGACCTTGGCGCTTTTTTCAATGCCGATAACCCCGCTGTCCAGCGCAATATGATAGTTGGCGGCATGATGATGCGTTTTTCCATTAGACTTCTCCTTTCTGGTTCAGTTCACGGTAGGTTTTGCAGATCAGATAGCCTGCAATCAGGAAGGTGAGGATATCCGACATGGGCATGGAGTACAACACACCGTCCAGCCCGAAGAACCGGGGCAGCAGTAGGGCAAAGCCCACGCCGAACACCACCTCACGCACCATGGACAGGGCGGTGGATTCCGCTGCCTTGCCCATGGCCTGCAAAAAGATGAAGCAGGCTTTGTTGACACAGGCCAGAATGATCATGCACAGGTAGATGCGGAAGGACTTCACGGCAAAATCGGTGTAGTAAACGCTCTCGTTGGCGGAACCAAACAGGGCGATGAGCTGCCGGGGAAGCAGCTCCACCAGCACCAGTGCAACGGCACCCACTGCGGCTTCTGCCAGCAGCAGCTTCGTGAACAGCTCCTTCACACGGGTGGGCTTTTTGGCGCCCATGTTGAAGCCCACCACGGGGATGCAGCCAGCCGCCATGCCCACCACGATGGAGATGACGATCTGGAAGAACTTCATCACGATGCCAACAACTGCCATGGGAATCTGGGCGTACTGCTCCTGCCCGAACACGGCATCCAGTGCGCCGTATTTGCGGATCATGTTGTTGATGGCTGCCATTGCCGCCACAAGGCTGATCTGGGACAGAAAGCTGGTCATGCCAAGGGTCAGGGTACGGCCGCAGATGGAGCCTTTCAGCCGGTAGTCACCCTTTTCAGGGCGAATGATCTTCATGTGCAGCAGATACCACACTGCCAGCGCTGCCGTGACCAGCTGACCGATGACGGTAGCCACCGCTGCGCCCATCATGCCCCAGCGGAAGCCGAAAATGAAGATGGGGTCCAGAATGATGTTCAGCGCCGCACCCGCAAGGGTGGAGATCATGGCAAACCGGGGGTTGCCATCCGCGCGGATGATGGGGTTCATGGCCTGCCCGAACATATAAAAGGGCACGCCCAGCGTGATATAAAAGAAATATTCTTGGGAGTGATGATAGGTCTCGGCGTTCACCGTTCCACCGAACATGGCAAGAATGGTGTCCGCAAAAATCAGATAGAGCGCGGCCAGCACAATGCTGCTGACCAGACACATCACCACCGCATTGCCGACGCTCCGCTTTGCCTTGGGGACTTCGTTCTGCCCAAGGCTGATGCTGACGAAGGCGCAGCAGCCATCACCGATCATGACGGCAATGGCCAGCGCTACCACCGTCAGGGGGAAAACGACCGTATTGGCGGCATTGCCATAAGAGCCGAGATAGCTGGCGTTTGCAATAAAAATCTGGTCCACGATGTTGTACAGCGCACCCACCAGCAGCGAAATAATGCACGGGATCGCATACTTTTGCATCAGTTTGCCGATGCGTTCCGTGCCGAGAAATTGATTGGAACTTTCCATGGGATTCACCTTACCTTTCCATTTTGAGGACAAAAAAACAACGGGCAGCCCTCATGCAACCGGTTTTACGCATGAGTGCTACTCGTTGTACGAAATCATTATAGCCTGCCTGTCTGGAATTTGCAAAGGCAGTTTTGCACAAGAATTGTACTGGGCATTCTGCGCAGATTGCACGAGGAAAACTTTGTGGAAGATGCCCTTTGAAGCCCGCCAACCTACCGTGGTACAATAAAGTAAAGAGCAAAATTACGCTGGAAAGTCTGTTTTTGCAGCCTTTTCATACAAGGGAAAGAGGAAATACCATGTCACGGTTTCAAGCGGGAGCGCTGGTGGTCTACGGAAATCTGGGAGTGCACGAGGTGGAAGGGGTCGGGCT
>OCSG01002130.1_pt1 | contig 10746 bp, 9 predicted proteins | sample 1538831 | NCBI WGS metagenome assembly OCSG01 (sample SAMN04571729, study PRJEB22368) | human gut metagenome | biome: human gut; material: stool | host: Homo sapiens | place: Luxembourg | collected 2012-09-20 | reverse complement strand
AACTAGGGCGTTCGGCCCCGGGAGAGCGGGGACACCGGCTTAGGTTTCCTGCTCTACAGTCCTGCTCACGACGGAGGCCACATTAAGTGGCCTCCTGTTCGTGCGGAACTCGCGATAAACTTAACCCCCGCCCCGGAGCCCAGCGGGCAATCATCGTTGTACCTATCACTGATACCAATAAACCGCTTGCATATCGTCTGTTGGCTTGGCACGGTACAATGCTTGTAGCTTTAAATTAATAAATTAGTGGGGTTAATTCATGGCAGAATCTCGTGCGGAGCGTAAGGCTCGTCGTGCTTTGATCGAGGCGGCTGAGGGGTCGAAGGAGGAGAAATCTTCTACGAAATCCAAGTCTTCTAAAGCTGCAAAAAGCAAACCGACCAAGAGCAGAGCTAAGACCAAGCGTTCTGACTCTCGTCGAGGCGGGGATAAAGCGCCTCAGACTCGTTCCAAGCGCTCGCATAAAGATCGGGTTTCGTCTGCGCGTAAGGCCGTGGACCCCAAGTCTCCCTGTTCGATCATGAAATCTTGCGGTGGGTGCACGGCGCTCAATCGTCCTTATAAGAAGCAGTTGGCAGCCAAGCAGGCCGCCATGGAGGAGCTTTTTGCTACCCTTTGCGAGCGCGAGGGCATTAGCGTCGACCCCATTCGCGGTATGGGCGTCACCCTGGGCGACCCGGGCAAATATCCTGCGCCGCGCGGTTTTCGCCATAAGGCCGCCACTCCCTTTGCCCCCGGCAAAGAAGGCACTGTCCGGTGCGGTTTCTTTGAGCGCGGCACGCACAAGATCGTTGCCGTACCCGAATGCCCCGTCGAGGCACCGGGCGCCCGTCAGATTCTCAACGGCATCGCACGCGAAGCTGAGCGGCTGCATATTCCCGCCTTTAATGAGGACAAGCATCTTGGTTTGCTTCGCTATGCCGTCGTCCGCTGCGGTTGGCGTACCGACCAGGTCATGGTTACGCTCGTGACCGCCCAGCGTGACTTACCGCATGCGCAGGAATTCTTTGAGGCCGTCGCCGCACTCGATCCGCGCATCGTCACCGTCGCCCAAAACATCAACGGACGCCCCGGCAACGCCATCCTCGGCGAGGAAACCCGCATCGTGTATGGCGCCAAGTGCATGCGCGACCAGCTACTCGGCTGCGAGTTCGATATCTCCCCCACCGCGTTCTACCAGACCAACCCGCAACAGACCGAGCTGCTCTATCAGCTCGCTATCGACGGCATGGATTTGCACCAGGGCGATGTGCTCATGGATGCCTACTGTGGCAGCGGTACCATCGGTCTTTGCGCAGCTAAAGATGCCCAGAACAAGGGTATCGGCATTATGCTGCTCGGCGTGGAGCGCAACCCGGCGGGCATTGCCGACGCACGTCGCAATGCCGAGCTCAACGGCCTCACCCGCAGCGCTTGGTTTATGGCCGACGACGCCACCGATTACATCCTGGATGCCGTCGATAACAACGAGCGGGTCGATGTCCTTTCCATCGATCCGCCGCGCGCCGGCTCTACCCCCGAGTTCCTCGAAGCTGCCTGCGCGCTTAAGCCGCACCGCATCACCTATATCAGCTGCAACCCCGTAACTCAAGAGCGCGACCTGCATCAGCTCCTCGACGAAGGCTATCGCCTGCTCAAGATCACGCCCGTAGACATGTTCCCTCACACCGACCACACCGAAACCGTAGCGGTCCTCGAACGCCGCTAACCAACCTCAGTAGATTTTTGGCACAAGAAAGGGGGCGACCCGCCTGGGCCGCCCCCTTCGCTTGGTTTATAAACTCCGCTACATCCCATTGCGCAGATCGCACACGCCGGCTGCCGCCATCTCGCGCAGCAGCGTCTCGCGGTCGCGCGTCACGATCAAATCCAGCGGGAAGTGAATCTCGTCGAGCATCTTGCGCGCGTGATCGAGCTTGCCAATGGCCATGCCAATGTGGGCATCGGTTGACACGCCAATGCCCACGCCCAGCTCGGCGCAGCGCTCGGCGATCTTGCGGCATACGGCCCAATGCTCAGTGTCAACACCGTGTTCAAGACTATGGTTGTTGATCTCGATAATCTTGTGCTTGGCCTTAGCTGCCAACAGCACCTCGTCGATATCGAACGGCACGCCCGAACGCCCCGTGTGACCCAGCATGAACACCTTGGGGTGCTCCAGGGCATTGATATACATCTCGGTCGTCTGGGCCAGCGTCGCGCCTTCAGCAATCTGCGGATTATGCACGCTCGCAACCAAATAATCCAAATTTCGCGTAACCAAATCGAACAACGAATGCTGACGGCTGTACGAATCGCCGGCAATATCGAGCGTGACAGGAGTGTCCTCGCCAAACAGGCTTCCGTCCAGCGAAACGATATCGGCCTCGGCACCACGCAGCACCAGCACGCCGCTCCAAATGCGCGGCCAGATATCCTGGTTGATAAAGAACTGGTAACTGCGCAGGTCATTGGGGCAAGCCGTAACCATAGAGCTCAAATGGTCGGCAGATCCGAGCACCTGCAGACCACGCTCTGCCGCCCAGTACACATTCTCCTCAATGGTCGAATATGCATGCGCAGAGAACATCGTATGGGTATGAATGTCACAAGAAAGCAGGTAGGGCATCAGGTCTCCTTATCTGGCACGGCCGTCGCTTATATTCATTGTACGCATAGCCTTCGATAGTCGTAAAACCACTCCATCCCAAAGACACAACGTCCATGACAACGGGGTCCGGCTTAACACCAAACCCCGTTTCACGTAAAACATTGTAGGCAGAGCGCTTTACTTTTAACGATACTCGTCCGCCAACTGTTTCCAAGCGGGTAGCGAATTGACAATCGTTTCGTAGCTCACGCAATAGCCCAGGCGGAACCAACCCGGCATACCAAAGCTGTCCGAGGGAACCGCAAGCAACTCATACTTCTTTGCGCGCTCGCAAAACGCATTCGCATCGGGCTCGAGTGCCTTCACCCACAGGTAGAAAGCACCGTCCGGCTCAACATAGGTATAGCCGTAGTCCGTCAAAGCATCGGTGAGCGCCGTGCGGTTGCGGGCATAGGCCCCGACATCACTCGGCTCATCGATGCAATCGATGATCACGCGCTGGAAGAGTGCCGGTGCGCATACAAAACCCAGCGTACGGGCAGCGCCCGCAACAGCCGGCATCAGACGGGCAGCCTGCGGATTGGTGTTGGGAACCAAGATCCACCCCACGCGCTCACCCGGCAGCGACAGCGACTTGGAATACGAGTAGCACACGATGGTGTGCTCGTAGATCGAGGGCACCCAAGGCACCTCGGCACCGTACACGATCTCGCGGTACGGCTCATCCGAGATGAGCATAATCGGATTCTCGGGATCGCGCTGAGCGTTGGCCTCGCGCAGAACATTGGCCAGTCGCGTCAGCGTGTTGCGTGTATATACGGCACCAGTCGGATTGTTGGGCGAGTCGATGATGACGGCAGTCGTCTTATCGGTAATCGCCTTGAGCACGTTGTCCACGCTCAGCTGGAACGTATCTTCATCGGCGAGCGCCTCAACACACGTACAGCCGGCCTTCTCAATCCAAACGCGATACTCCGGAAAGTACGGGGCGATAACAATAACCTCGTCGCCCGGGTTCGTAACGGCGTTGAGCGTGCAGGTGAGCGAAGCCGCGGCACCCACCGTCATAAAGACGTCCTTACCCTCATAGTTCGTTCCAAAGCGGCGGTTGAGCGATTCGGCGACGGCTGCTCGACATTGCGGCAGGCCCGGAGCGGGGGTGTAGCCGTGCAACTGGTCACTCGGCAGCTCCAGGGCCTTCTTAATGGACTCCGCCACAGCAGCGGGTGCCGGAACGCTCGGATTGCCCAGCGAAAAATCAAATACGTTTTCCGCACCGATCTGCGCCTTGCGCTCAAGGCCATAGCTAAAAATCTCACGGATGATGGAGCTTTCCGCACCGCGAGCATACATAGTTTCGTTGATCATCTGTTCCCCTTTCGCATAGGCGCTATTGTACGCTTTAGCCGAGCAAAGTGCCGCAGCAATGTTGATTGGGGACAGACTTAAATGCGTGAAAACGCTCATTTTAGTCTGTCCCCAATCAACAGACGGCCCCATATCGCTCAAAAGAAAAAGCCTCCGCAGGTTTCCCCGCGGAGGCTTTCGCCACAAAGACTATTTGTCGGTGTCGGCACCGGCATTGACGGCACGGTCATCGGCGGCATCATCGGATGCGACTTCGGCATCCTCCTGCATGGCCGCCTGCGCAAATGCGGCGGCATCGGCCGCAAGCTCCTCCTCGCTCATGCGAGGCGCACGCTTCTTGGTCGGCATGCCGGCAGCCTTGGCGTTGCGCTCCTCCTTGGCCGCCAGGATATCGTCCTCGCGCTCAAGGTAGGCGTCCCACTCGTTATCGAGCAGGGCGTTCACGGCGTCGCCCTCGACGGTCTCGCGCTCGAGCAGCACCTTCGCCATCAGATCGAGCTGATCGCGACGGGCATCCAGGATCTCGGCCGCACGACGATGGGCCTCGCGCATGATGCGCTGAACCTCGATATCAATGCGACGCGCCGTCTCCTCGGAGTAATCCTGATGATCGGCATAATCGCGGCCCAGGAACACCTGATGCTGCGCCTCGCCAAAGACCTGCGTGCCCAGCTCCTCGCTCATGCCCAGACGTGTGACCATCTCGCGCGCCATCTTGGTCGCGCGCTCCAGATCGTTGCTCGCGCCCGACGTGATGTCGTCGCACATGAGCTCCTCGGCAACGCGACCGCCCAAGAACACGGCGAGCTCGTCGAGCATCTCGTTCTTGGTCTTGAGGAAGTGGTCCTCCTGCGGAAGCTGCAGCGTGTAGCCCAGGGCCTGACCGCGGCTGACGATCGAGATCTTGTGGACCGGATCGGAGTGCTCCAGGATATGGCCCACCAAAGCGTGACCGCTCTCGTGGTAGGCAATCGTGGTGCGCTCGGCCTCGGTCATCACGCGACCCTTGCGCTGCGGTCCGGCAATCACGCGCTCCATCGATTCCTCGACCTCGTCCATCGAGATCACGGAACGATGGCGGCGGGCAGCCAACAGTGCAGACTCATTGAGCAAGTTCGCCAGGTCGGCGCCGGTAAAGCCAACGGTCATCTGGGCGAGCTTCTCAAACTTCACGTCCTCGTCCATCGGCTTGTTCTCGGCATGCACGCGCAAGATCTGCTCGCGGCCCTTCACGTCCGGACGGTCGACCGTAACCTGACGGTCAAAACGGCCGGGACGCAGCAGCGCCGGATCCAGAATGTCAGGGCGGTTGGTCGCAGCGATCAGGATGACCGACTCGCTCTCCTCAAAACCGTCCATCTCGACCAGCAGCTGGTTGAGCGTCTGCTCGCGCTCGTCGTGACCGCCGCCCAAGCCGGCTCCGCGCTGACGTCCCACGGCGTCGATCTCATCGATGAAGATGATCGACGGGGCCTGGGACTTGGCCTCCTTAAAGAGGTCGCGCACGCGGCTGGCGCCGACGCCCACGAACATCTCCACAAAGTCAGAGCCCGAGATGCTAAAGAACGGCACGCCCGCCTCGCCGGCAACGGCCTTGGCCAGCAGCGTTTTACCGGTGCCCGGAGGGCCAACCAGCAATACGCCACGCGGGATCTTGGCGCCCAGCTTGCGATAGCGATCCGGATCGCTCAAAAAGTCACGGATCTCCTCGAGCTCCTCGACTGCCTCGTCCACGCCGGCAACGTCTTCAAACTTGACCTTGGGGCGCGTGGCCTCGTTGGTCTTGGCGTTGGTCTTGCCAAACTGCATGTTCCTGTTGTTGGCGCCCATCATCTGGCGCATAAAGTAGAACATGATGGCGATAAGGGCGATCGTCGGAAGCACACTCATCGCCAAGTCGCCCCAAAAATCGGGATCGTTGGTGTTGACGATGTACTTAGTGTCGGGGTGCTCCGCCATGAGCTCAGCAAGCGAATCGGAGCCGACATAGGTCGAGGAGAAGCTCTTGAGCTCGCTCGTATCGCCCTTGTCCTTCTTCGTCTTCCAGTAATGACCCGTCACGCTTCCGTCTTGAACCGTATAGGTCAGATCTTCGACGCGATCCTGCTTGATGGCGCTCACCATCTCGCTCGTCGCGAGCTTTACGGTATTGCTGGAATTGGCAAAGCCGGAGCCCATGTTAAAGAAGGCGTAGCCCAGAAGTGCGCAAGCCAAAATAAAATACAGCCAGCCCGTACGCGTGGGCTTCTTGCCTCCGGGCATCCCCGGGATCTTTGGGTCCCGGGGAGTCTGGGAATTGTTGTCGTTACGGTCGTCGGGCATCTTACGAATAAACCTCCGGTTTCAAAATGCCCAGATACGGAAGGTTGCGATAGCGCTCGGCATAGTCGAGGCCGTAGCCCACCACAAAGGCATCGGGGCAATGGGTTCCAACATACTTGGGCGTGATGGCCGAGACGCGGTCCTCAACGTCCTTCCACAGGAAGGCGGCGACCTCCAGAGAAGCGGGCTTGCGGCTCTCGAGGTTCTTCATCAGATACTTGAGCGTCAGGCCCGAGTCCAGAATGTCCTCGACGATCAGCACGTCGCGACCGCGGATGTCGATATCCAGGTCCTTAATGATACGCACGATACCCGAGGACTTCACACCGTCGCCGTAGCTCGAAACAGCCATGAAATCGATGTTGGTCGGCAGCTCGATCTTACGCATCAGGTCGCCCATAAAGACCACGGCGCCGCGCAGGACCGCAATCAGCACCAGATCCTTACCCGCGTAGTCGCGCGTAATCTCCTCGCCCAGGCGAGAGACGATACCGTCGATATCCTCCTGCGTGAACAGAACCTTCTCGATATCCGGATGTTGAGAAGCCATGACAACCCTTTCTTGTGCTTATCGCCCACACACCGCCGTATGGACGCGAACTACACATTCTAGCAGCGCACGGGGTAAATTTACCAGCCCGTGCGCCATCAGCGCGGGAATACCGTCAACGTCGCACAGAACAGCAGGCGTGGGACGCTATTCCGCATCGACCACGCGGAGCAGATATGCCACGCGCGTTGCGGCCGTGCACTTAAAACGCTCGTCCGCGCGAACTCCGGCGACCCACACCACGGCACCCCCCGGCGCCGTCCTCACCATGGGCACGCCGGCGCGCTCGGAAACGGGAATGCGAGCCTCACCTAGCAAATCGGATACTTTCTTGCTTCGGCCACTCATCCCTAACGGGCACATCACGTCTCCCGGCGCGGGACCGTCCACCCACAGGCGTGCCAATCGCGCCTCGGCAGGGATCTCGCCACGCGAGCCCGCCAGGATCCGCTCACTATCGCTGTCGGCAAAACCCAGGGCAGCCGCGTCTACCAAAGCTGTCACTTCCCCGGCAGCCGCAAGCTCACGGGCGCGGCGCACGATATCGCATCCCGGCTCAACAGCCATCGGTTCTGTGACCAGCATACGTCCCCCGCCCAACGGCAAACGACCGGGTACGGTAACCCAGTCCGCGACCAGGCCCTCGCGAGCCGCCGGCGCCTTAAACGCCAGCATGCCAAACTCAATGCGTGCGTCAATCCCCGCCGGAAGCGTGACCGAGCCGGTGCCCTCGGCAACGCAGGAAAGGACTCGCTCCACATGTCGCATCTCGGGACGAGCGTCCGGATCGATGCGCTTAATCGCCAGTCGCACGATGCGCCGCGCGATTACCACCTCGGCCGCAGCCAGGCGCCTGGCATCGAGCACCAGCGCACCCGCTGCCTCTTTGCGCAAACAGCTTCGAAACGCCTGTGCCGAAAGCTGAGACAAAAACGCGTCCTCATCGCCTAAGATCTCGCAGGCGGCGCCAATCGTCTTGCAGACGCTCGCGTTGCGCTGCGCCACCACCGGCATTACTCGATGGCGCACGTAGTTTCGCAGATACGAGATATCCTCATTGCTCTCGTCTTCACGCCACGGCTGACCATGTACCTGTAGATAGCCCACGAGCTCGCCATGAGTTAGGTCGAGCAAGGGACGCACCACGATATTCCTCCGGCGAGGAATGCTCGATAGGCCAGCAGGCCCTGAACCCTTAATCGCGTTCATCAAAAACGTTTCCGCGCGATCCGAAGACGTGTGCGCGGTGCAGATACGAGCCGCCGTTCGCGGTGCCCCCGTCTGGGCGCAGAGCTCGCGAACATACCTTCGCGCCGCGGCATAGCGCACCTCGCGGGCCGCGGCCTCAATATTGCCCGACTCCCCATCAAAATAAGCGTGCTCCACGCACAGCGGTAAACCATATTTCGCGCAGAGCTCACGCACAAAGGCCTCGTCGCCATCGGACGCCTTGCCGCGCAGATGATGGTTCACATGCAGCACGTGCAGTCGCTCGCGCGCGATGGGGGCCACACCACGCCCATCCAGAATATCCAACTTTGATGTGCACGCCATAAGGAGCAAAGCCGTCGAGTCCGCACCACCTGATACCATGAGCACGACAGGAGCAGCCTGCTGCCTCGTCCGGGTCTCATCGACTGCCCCAGGCACGGCATGGTGTCCATAATGCTGAGATACCGTAGGCATTTGCTTCCTCCTCTATTCGTCCGCACCCATTGTATCCTTTGGAATCTTATGTCTCGTCTGCACCTTCATATCCTCGGCAGTGGCTCTAAAGGCAACTGCGCACTCATCGAGGGCCCGCAGGGGCTCATTATGGTCGATGACGGACTGTCTCGCCGCGAGACATTAAAGCGCATGGCAGAACTGGGGCTCTCGACAGACAACGTCTCGGCTCTTCTCATTACTCATGAGCATAGCGATCACATCAAGGGCCTCGATGTCTGGTGCAAGCACTGGCACGGCCCCCTCTTTGCCAGCAGGGGCACTCTTTCGAACAAAGAAAATCTTTCGCATCTGCCTGTCGAGGAATTCGATCCCGGTGACACCCTATCCATTGCCGGCATCCACGTGCAAACCTACTCAACATCACACGATGTCATAAATCCAATCGGCTTTCGATTCGACACCCTCGATGATTCCATCGGCTTTGCTACCGACACCGGAGAGCTATCGAGCCAAGCCATGAACACCCTCAAAGATTGTCGAGTCCTCGCGCTCGAAAGCAACCACGATGTGACCATGCTGCGCGAGGGAGAATATCCCCGCTTTCTTCAAGAGCGCATCCTGTCTGCAAGGGGACACCTCTCCAACGGCCAAGCCGCCGAAGCCGCGCGCGAACTTGTTACCGATCGCACCGAACAGCTCATTGCCATGCATATCAGCCAAGACAACAATCGTCCGAGCCTTACCGTCAAAAGCTACGCCAAAGCTCTAGCCGCAACCCTGGATGACGAGCTCGGCAGCTCCGCCACCCTTCTCCAAGGATCGCGAAAACTCTCGATACGCCCCGCAAGCCAGTATCGGCCAGCAACCATTCAATAGACTGTCCTAAACAGCAAAAGGGGCCGGGAATCGCTTCCCAGCCCCTTTTGTTGTCTTTTAATAGCGCAGAACACCAACGAAGTTATTCGATGGAGATCTTCGTAACGTTCTTCTTCTCGACGATCTTGGGAACCGTAACGGTCAGGATGCCGTCAGCGTACTTAGCCGAGAGGCCCTCGCTCGAAGCGTCCTTAAGATACACGCCACGCGTCGCGCTGTACGAGCTGAACTCCTTCTGCAGGAAGTTCTTGCCCTCGTTCTCCTCGTCTTCCTCGACATTCACGCTAATGGACAGACGGCCCTCGTTAAGCTCGACATCGATATCGTCCTTGGCGACGCCGGTCAGATAAGCCTTGACCTCATAGCCATCGCCCTTATCCTCGACGTCAACGGGGAACGCCTTGGAAGCAATCGAGTTGTTTGCAAGGTCGGTCATATCATCAAACAGATCGAACAACGAGCTAGCAGAAGGACGAACGCCAAAAACCGAACGATAAGGAACCATGCTTGCCATGTTTACCACTCCTTTTAGGACTGCCGAGCCATCTTCTAGGTGACTGGGACTTCTTTTGACGCTCTTATATATGCCCACACAGTGCTTATATATACATCGACTATAAAGTTTTTTGAGTCCAGTACTATAAGCATATCTAAGTGCGTATGACTCAGGTTTTAATAAGGTTAAGGTTCTTTGAACCAGAGCTTAAATAACAAGTATGTTCGCAGCTACAAATAACAGGGGGCTTACAATGAGCGCGTACACGTTGTTGGTAACGAGCTAAAGGGCATCATGGACGACCAAAACCAGAACAATATGTTTATGCCGACGCAGGGCGAAGATACTTCTACGCAGCCGCCACGGTTCCATCGCCCCCACATCTCGCAAGAGCCCATTAATGATCCGGAGCCCGAATATGTGACGAGAAATCGATATCAAACGCTCGAGGATGCCCAAACGGGACGTAAACATATGGGCGTCGCCTCGGGAGACCCTGTATATCTGAAAGACGCACCATTATCTAAAAACAGCACAGCTAGTGAGGAGCCACTGAAAGCATCCGCCGCTCATCAACAAAGAGGTCCACGACCCAAGCAAACCTTGACGCATTCGGCTCGCTATCTCGAAACGCCAAAACAGGGAAAATCAATCTTCGTTTCATCAAGTAAACGACGCAAGCAGCATCGACTGACAATCCTGCTTTTGATCATTGTGGCCATAGCAGTTGCCCTTGTTATTCGATTTATCTTCTTTAAATAAGGGCTCAATACCAAAAACGATAAGATCGTCTCGTGTAATTGAGTCATTTACGCCCCGTAAACGCAAAAAGGGGGAGGCCGCGAGGCCTCCCCCTTCCAAGTTCGATGACGGCTC
>OCSG01002128.1_pt1 | contig 10756 bp, 4 predicted proteins | sample 1538831 | NCBI WGS metagenome assembly OCSG01 (sample SAMN04571729, study PRJEB22368) | human gut metagenome | biome: human gut; material: stool | host: Homo sapiens | place: Luxembourg | collected 2012-09-20 | reverse complement strand
ATGTAGGCGAGAACAAACCAGTTACTTACGAAGAATTTAGTTTTCCGGAAGGCTATGAAACGGTTACGGATAATTATGTAATTGAAACTTCAAAAAAGACAACCGTTACGATAACAAAGAAAAAATTACAGGTGAAGGTTGTTGTTACCGACGCCGGTAAAGACGCTGTTGAACGGGAATATACAAACTACAAGAGCATCGAAGGAAAAGAAGAGACTGAAGAAAAAGATGTAAAGATTGAAGTGTATGGCTTTGCTGGAGAAGAAGGACCAGAGAATCTTAAAGAGTATCAGGCTCCTAAATTGAAAGTTGATGAGTCAGTAGTGACGGAAAATGTTGGACTCAATGAAAAATTGGAAAAGGCCATTATACCAGACTTTACAAATGCTAAGGCTAGTTCCAACTATGCGTTCGACAAGGAGAATTATGCAGCCAGCTTAATCCTGAGACCGCAGACGGTTGAAGACTGGAAAGAGATTTTATCCGTAGATAATGAAAAGAGTGAAAATGCTTATCAGGATCAAACAGTTAATGACGACAAACCAATTTATTATGGAACAAATGCCAAAATCAAGTGGAATGTCAAGAAAAACTTTAATGAAAACAATACGCAGTCGGATTTAAATACCGTATATGACAAAGTTGAAGTTTCCGTATCAGAGCCATCTGATACTGCGGGAATATCCGAAAATGCAGGCAGCGATGAATTTTCCCCGAAAGATGAGCAGACAATTTATGTTCGTTTAAGAACTCAGGATGGATGCGGGGCAACAAAATGGTTCACTGTGAATTTGAAGAAAGACACGAAAGCACCGGAAACTCCGATTACTCTTGATGGTGAAAACTCTGTTTATGACTTTTTAAGAACAGTTACATTTGGAATGTTTGCAAACCATAAGGTAACCGCTAAGATAGGAGATATCACGGATAATGCTTCCGGAATTAAAGAATATAAGTACTATAAAATTAATTTGCAGGAAGATAAGCGGTTTACGGAAGATGAAGTGAAAAACGCGGAGCAGTTTTCTGAAACTATTAAAAATGAATTGATGGAAAACGGTACGGGTTCAGGTGAGCTTGGAAAATGGACAGAAAAAGTTGATGCGTTTGATGTGATCTTAGGAACTGACAAAGGCGCTGAGAAGGAAGAAGAAGGAAACTTTGTCGTTTTTGTATGGGTAAAAGATAATGTTGGAAACGAGGCAGTATATGGATCCAATGGTGTAATTATCGATTTAACCCCTGGTTCCGTAGAACTGAGATACCATGTGCCGGATGCTGAGAAGGTTAGAACAGAAACCGTTGATGGAGAATCCATTGATTTCATTCCGGTTTCGCCTGATAAAACTGCGCAAGCAAAACTGTATGCATATGCAAAAGATGTAGCAGAAGAGAAGAACGTTTCAGCTGGCATTGAAAAAATTGATGGCGTTATACAGGAAGAAGGCGTTGAAGAAAAAGCATTTTCTTTCTATAAACAGTCGGAAGAAAATGGAGCACAGACCCTAGAAGATATTAGAACGAATTATACAGAAATTAATAAAGAGTGGAATGCTCAGACAAGAACCCTTGACCGGAAGATTGGTGAAGATGAATGCGTAAAATACACCATCGAAGCAACAGCTGTAGATCGTGCTGGAAATCTGGTAGATACGACTAAGAACTTTGTCCTTGATACATTGAAGCCAGTAGTAAAACCAAGCAGCATTTATTACGGAAATGGTTCAAAAACAGCAGTGAAGCATCTGGGTCAAGGAGAAGAACTGACCTATTACAGCAATGAAGATGTTACAATCGAAACCGTTGTGACAGAACGATTCACGGATGCAGGGCTCATTGAACTGAGACTGTTAAAGGACGATGGAAATGGTTCAGAGACCGAAGTAAAGCAATCAGTGGACGAGTGGAAGAAATGGATTGAGGATAATAAGTCTGATTATAAACTGGAGTTAGATCAGACATCCGTTGATTATAACTCGAACGAGTCTACCTGGATTGTTCGGTTTACAATTCCGGCGAGTGAAGGTGCATACAAATACTCTTATGATGTAATCACAACGGATTACGCAGGAAACAAAACAACCAATGATGCGATCAATTTTGTGGTTGATACAAGCACTCCAACAGTAAGGGACAACCAGATTGAATCTGAGGGAAAACTGGTAACGAGAGGAAAAGGTGAGAATTTAGTTTACTACAGCAGCCAGGATGTAACGATTACAACCGATGTAACAGAGCGTTTCATTGATAATAATGAAATTACCCTGACACTGCAGAAAGATGATGAGATCATCACGAAATCCCTGCAGGAGTGGCTGGATACGCAGACGGAAAATGATCCTTATCGTGTAGAAGTAAATGAGAAGGATGTAAAACCAGACTCAAATGAGTCTACTAGAACCATTGCATTCATTGTTAAGGCGAATGCTGTAGAAAGCAAATACTCCTACTATGTAACCGCAACAGATTATGCGGAAAATGAAACAGGCAATGCTGCAATCAACTTTGTGGTTGATACACATGATCCGGAGATAAGTCAGAACACCATTTATTATGCGGATGGTTCACGGGAAAAAATAACTTCCCGAACGGATGGAGAGAATGTAATCTACTATAGCAATGAGAGCGTTACGATTGAGACGACAGTAACAGAACGTTTCATTGATAATAATGAAATCACCCTGACCCTGCAGAAAGATGATGAAACAATCCAGAAATCTGTGCAGGAGTGGCTGGATACGCAGACAGAAAACGATCCTTATTATGTAGAAGTAAATGAGGAGGATGTAAATCCAGACTTAAATGAGTCTGCGAGAACCATTGCATTCACTGTAAAGGCAGATGCAGTAGAAAACAAATACTCCTATTCTGTAACCGCAACAGATTATGCGGAAAATGAAACAAGCAATGCCGCAATCAATTTTGTGGTTGATACGCATGTTCCGGAAGTAAATGACAGCCAGATTACATCTGATGGAAATCTGGTAATGAGAGGAAACGGTGCAGATTTAGTTTACTACAGCAGCAAGGATGTAACGATTAAAACCGATGTAACAGAGCGTTTCATCGACAACAAAGAAATCGAACTGACGCTGCAGAAAGATAACGAGACAATTACAAAATCTCTGCAGGAGTGGCTGGATGATCAGACAGAAGAAGATCCTTATGAGGTAAAAGTAGATGAGGAGAAGGTAGATCCAGAATCGAGTGAATCTACGCGAACCATTTCTGTCCGAGTTAAGGCAAATGCAGTAGAGAGTAAGTTTTCTTATCAGGTAATGGCAAAAGATTATGCCGAAAATGAAACAAGCAATGATGCAATCAACTTTGTAGTTGATACACATGATCCTGAAGTGAGTGATAACAAGATTACAACAGCTGCCGGTGAGGAACTTCTTACAAGAGGAGCAGAGAGTGATCTGGTTTACTACAGCGGTCAGGATGTAACAATTACAACGAAAGTAACAGAGCGTTTCATTGACAACAAAGAAATTACGGTTGTGCTGACAAAAGAAGGGAAAGAAGTTAAACAGTCTCTGCAGGAGTGGTTTGACGGACAGAAGACTGATCCGTCGTATTCTGTAGAGATAGATGAGACAGCCGTGGATCCGGAGTCAAATGCTTCTTCCAGAACAATCAAGTTTACCCTTCATGCCGAATATGCAAAAGAAATTGTAGAAAACAAATTTGCATATCAGGTAAAAGCAACAGACTATGCGGAAAACAATACAGAAAATGGTTCGATTACGTTTGTTGTAGATGCCCGCACACCAGAACTGAGCGATAACAGCATCGCAAAAGCAAATGGTTCACAGACGGACAGCCAGATTTATTACACCAAAGAAAATGTTGTAATTACAACGAAGGTAACCGACCGCTTTATCGATGAAAATGAAGTAAAGATTGCTATCAGCAAAAATGGTGAAAAGGCAATCGAAAGAACTCTTGCAGAATGGAAAGCAGATACCAAAGGATTTGACGGAATTGATTATTCCTTGAAGTATGACAGCAATGAGATGAACAGCCTTGCTTCCCGTTCCACCAGAACCTTCATCTTCACCATTCCGGCACGGGGAAATGAAGGAGACTTCACCTATCAGGTAAGCGCTGTGGATTATGCAAAGAATCCAGCCCAAAATACGGTAACCAGATTCTGCATCGACACAACCCAGCCGGAAGTAACCGTTACATATTCTCCGATTAAGAACGGACAGGTTCAGAACGCGTTAAATATTTCCGGAAATAACATCAGCTATGTAAATCAGCAGTACGATGCATTTCAGGTTGATGTGAAAATTCTGGAGAAACATCTGAAAGGAAATGATAAAGCCCAGATCTTATGCACTTATAGAGATGTTGAAACATACATTGTACGCGGAGATCTTGGCACAGACAGCAGAACCGCAACAGATGTGACAGTAAGAAGAAATGGCAGCGGCAGTGCAGTAAATCTGAAGAAAGGTATTGTTTCGGACATTCAGCAGAAAGACAGCTGGGTAAAAGCAGGTACTTCCGGAATCGAATATCATTACACCTTTACCTGTACAGCAGAATCAAACTATCAGTTCCCGAATATCCAGATTACAGACTTTGCAGGAAATGTATCCAGAGCTACGGGAACAGCAAACGTTACACTTGACAGAACTGTACCGCAGGGAACCGTAACACTTTCCAACATGATTGCAGGCGGAGACAACGGAAGCAAGACATGGAAGGATACCCTCCTGAATGTTCTGACCTTCGGATTATATGGAAAGAACTTCTCGACTACATCCATGACAAGCGAAGACGGAGCAACAGGTGGTTCCGGTATCCGCGAAAAACGGTATTATCTGGCACATAACCTGATGAGCAAAGCGTCACTTGCTGCATTGGCAGAAGGACAGTGGACCTCCTATAATGGAGCAGTTACCATGAACGACAACAGAAATTATATCGTTTATGAAAAAGTAGTAGATAAAGCAGGAAATACAGCATACTACAGTTCCGACCGTGTCATCGTTGACCATCAGGATCCGAAACCGGAGGTTACCATTACTCCGACCGTACCTGGATGGGGCAAAGATGTTTACAGTGCAACAGACAATCCGGGATTTGATGTAAACGTAGTAGATCCGGCAGGTTCCGACGGTTCCTGCTCAGGTCTCGCAGAAGTAAAATATACTATCAAGAACGGAACGACCGGATATGTAGAATCCGGCACACTGGCAACCTACAGTGCAGCAGCAGAACCAGTATCCACGTATCGTGGACACGTAACCATTGACCCGGAAAAATTCTACAGCAATGAAGTACAGATTACCGTAGAAGCATCAGATCATTCTACCAATGAAAAGACAACAGAGACCACAACCATTAAAGTAGATAACAAAGCGCCAATCGTAACCTTCTCATTTGATCAGGGTGACGTACATAACGGCAAGTACTACAACAATGACAAGACTCTGACAATTACAGTTGATGAGCGGAACTTTGATGACACTTATGCACCGCAGGTAACCTCCACCGCAGGCGGCGGCTACAGCATCAGCGGATGGTCTCACAATGGAGAAATCCATACAGCAGTCATCACATTCAGCGGAGACAGTGATTATACCGTAAGTTACGAGTGTTTCGACCAGGCAGGAAACAAATCCAATACCGAGAAGCTGGAAGAGTTTACGGTAGATAAGACCAAGCCGGTTATTCAGGTTTCGTATGACAACAATAATGCGCAGAATGTAAACTACTTCAAAGAAGCAAGAACAGCGACCATTACCATCAACGAGCATAACTTCAATCCTTCAGAAGTGACGGTTACGACAACTGCACAGCTGGACGGAACAGGAGCTTCCGCACCGGTGGTAAGTGGATGGTCAGGATCGGGAGACACACATGTGGCTACCGTATCCTATGATGGCGACGCAGATTATAGCTTTACCGTTACCACAACAGACCTTGCAAGCAACGTATCGGATCCTTATGCGACGGAGAACTTTACCGTAGATAAGACGAAACCGACCGCTGAAATCACCAACATTGAAGATCATTCTGCAAACAACGGAGATGTAGCGCCGATTATCAATCTGGCGGATATTAACTTCGACAGCAGTAAAACGGTAGTTCGCCTGACCGGTGCAAACAAAGGCGAAGTAGACACAACAGGAATGTATACCTTAACTGCAAATGATAAGGGTGAGACGATTACATTCTACAATTTTGGTGAGCATATGGATGATATTTATACATTGACTGCAGAGGCAACCGACAAAGCGGGAAATGTATACAGCACATCCAAGATCTTCTCTGTAAACCGTGATGGTTCGACGTATATGTATGATACGTATACAGAAAAGTTGATTAAGAATGGTTACACCAACGATCCGAAGAACCTGGTAGTTTCTGAGATCAACGTAGATACGCTGACTTCTAACGAATTGACAGTAGCAGTAAATGGTACACAGAAGACACTGGCACAGGATAAAGATTACGAAGTAAAAGAATCCGGAGGCGAAGTAAGCTGGAAAGAGTATCAGTACACGATCTATGCAGATAACTTCGAAGAGGAAGGAAATTATAACGTATCAATTTATTCTGAAGACCGTGCAACCAATGTAACAACGAACACATCCAAAGCAAAAGAAATTGAGTTTACCGTAGATAAGACTTCACCGGTTATCTCCATCTCGAACCTTGAGGACGGCGGAAGATATAAGGCGGTTAGTCAGAAATTCACAGCAAACGTAGACGATAACATGGCGCTGGACAAAGTAGAATACTATGTAGACGGCGAGCTGAAACGAACCTTTGATGCACAGGAAATTGCGTCCCTGGGCGGCGCACTGGAGCTGGAAGTAGAGGCAGCAAGCAAGTTCCAGGAAGTATCTGTAAAAGCCTACGATAAGGCACAGAATGAGGCAACGACTGTGACGATGAACGTCCTGGTATCTCCGAACACATGGGTACAGTTCTACAACAACAAACCGGCATTTTATGGAAGCATTGCAGGCATTCTTGCTGTTCTTGCAAGCATTGCAGCAGTGATCTACCGCATGAAGAAAAAGGCAGGTGCTGCCGTAGCCGGTAAAAAAAGAAAAAAAGAAGACGAAACAAAATAATTGAGTAACTAAGCTGAGACAGGCTGCTGCGATGGGGCAGCAGCCTGTTCTGCTTTGTCAGTATGGGACTGCGGTGCAGTCTTACACTGAGAGTGCAGAACAAGAGGGGAAGGAAAGAAAAGATGATAAGACAATGTGAAGAATATTTATTCTGCGAACTGGAAAAGAAAGAAAATTTGTGTGAGGAATGTCTGGAGACCATGCAGGAACCGATGCAGGGAGTTCTGCCGATACAGATTCTGCCCAAAGATGCGGGGATGATGTGTTTCTGGAATAGAAAAGGAAAAACACAGTTGTGGGAAAAAATGGCAGGACAGGGCGAGAAGAAGTTTGTTACTGAGACAGAAAAGCTGCTTGCCTTGCTGCAGAAGATAAAAAGAGAGGAAAAATTAAGTCTGGATGGCGTTGTTCTGGAACCTTCTTCCATTTTCTGTGATAAGGGAGAAAATCTGTATCTGCCAGTTCTGCCGGTTGCAGTAAAAGAGGAAGTATGGGAACAGAATCTGGTAAATTTGCTGAAAGAAATGATGATCATAAGTGGCATAGAAAACAGCGAGTTTGGAAAGTCGATGGAAGTATTGCTGCAGGGAAAAATGGTTACGCCGGAAAATCTGAACAGAAATATACAGATTCTTGTAAAAAAACAGGAAGAGACAGAGCAGAGAAAGACGGTACATTCCGGGTCAACGGAAGAACTGGACTGGCAGTCACGAATGCAGAAAAGTGCAAGAGAAGATTTTGAAAGACCTTTGGAAGAGAGCGCGCAGTCTGTAAATGGTGTGTTTTTACGAAGAAAGACAGAAATAAAAGATGAGCCACAGGAGCGTGTTGTGTCTGGAAGACTGCAGCAGAAGGAAACACAAAACGAAAGAAAAGATACGCAGGTGCTTCGTAAGAATATGCTGAGCACAGGAGAAGGAACAGCAACAGGATTTTCGAGTGTAGCGCCAGTGCAGCTGAATCAGAAAAAAACAGAGGATGGCCATGTAGAAACAACTCCAATAGAATATGAGAAGCAGCTTCATTTTGTATCATTTGGAATGAATCAAAAAGTAGATCTTCTGGTAAATAAATCCTATTTTATCATTGGAAAATGGGAAGCCTGTGCAGACGGAATCATTAATTATACGGGAACGATCAGCAGAAGTCATTGCGCAATACAAAAGACTGATGATGGAGTTTATATTGAAGATCTGGGAAGTGCCAATGGAACGTTTGTAAATGAACAAAGGCTGGAAAAATATAAAAGAGTAAAGATTACAACAAAAGATACCATTCGGCTTGCGCAGGAGAGATTTGCGATTGTCTATAAATAATACAGGTGGAAGATAAAGTGGAAGAGAGAATTGTAATAGCAGTAGAAGAGGAAAAGCTGCGGATGCAGCTTGCATGTTCGTTTTTACGTCATGGCAGAAACGAAATAGAACTGTTTTCCAGAGCAGAAAATATCACAGATGCGGCAGCTATTGACTGGCTGATAACGGATGAGCCGCGAATAGGAAGCAAGCTTCCGGAATTTGTCGGAGAGTTGTTTGTAATAGGACAGGAAAAAATGCGGGAGGCATCGGAAGGCATTTTTCTGGATGTGCAGCTGGGGGCAGATGCATTGTATGAAATAATGGATGAATGGATGCAGAAAATAAAAGCGGACCGCATATATGAGAAAGAAAACCAGCCTGCGCGCCTGATCGTTACCAGCAGTCCGGTTGGCGGGTGCGGAAAAACAGAAAGTTCTATTTTATTATGTCGAAAGCTGGCAGAGCAGGGGAAAAAGGTGTTGTATCTGAATCTGGAAGCAGTGCAGGATTTTTATTTTTTTCTGGAAAAGAAAGACCATATATTTTTGGAGACAACAGAGCAGCTAGATTCGGAAGTATGCTCGCCGGATGAACTGCTGCAGAGTTTTATTGGAGAAGAACAGTTCTTTTTCATAAAACCGCTGGCAAAAGAAGCCGAAAATGAGGAAAAGCTGATCGACGGGTATATTTCCCTGATTCGTAAATTTCGAAAGGAAAACCAATATGATACTATCGTAGCAGAAATGCCATACAAAAAGTATCTGCATACAGAAATTCTGATGGCAGAGGCAGAGCAGATACTGATTTTTGTCAGACAGGACAAAATCAGTGCAGAAAAGCTTCGAAAAATGGAACAGGAGCAGAAAATGCATCTGGAAAAGTATTTGTACATCTGTGATTTATATGAGGAGTCCAGAAAGAACTATCTGGAGGACGTTGATATTACAGAATATGTTCCTTATCTGGAGCACGAAAGTACAGCGGATTTACTGGAACAGGGCTGTCTGAATTTAACAGCGGAAATTTTAAGATGAAGGTTATGAGGACAGGGAATTTATGATACAGCTGAAAACGAAGCAAAAAGGAAATCAGACGCTGGTAATTCATAAACTGACAGGGCAGGAGCAGATTGCATATCTGGAGCAGTCTTTGATTGAACAGGGAGAAATCCCCAAATTGCTTCCGGTAGAAATTCAGAACAGATTTACCGGAATTTTGCTGCAGTTTACACTGGAAAACTGCATTTTGCTGCGGGACTATTTCCAATCAGGAATTTCTATAGAAAATTTTTGCTGGTGCCTGCTGGAAATGATCCGCATTATTTTGGACTGCGAGTCGCATGGAATCAGCATCAGCAATCTGGAACTGCGGCCGGCGTACATTTATTATGATACGAAAAAAAGGAAGGTTCAGATGTTGTACTGGCCGGTTAATTCAGTGAAAGAATACCCGAATGTGAAAGGTACTTTTACAGAACTTGCAGAGAATTATCGATATCCAGAAGCACAGAAGGAACTTTTCTTTCAGATCATTTCCAATCTTGGAAAAAGAGAAAAACTGGATCTGAGAGAATGGCAGAAACAGATTACAGCCTGTGTGGAAATGACGGGAATTCAGCAGACACATTTTCGGATTTTTCATACTAATAAGCAGCGCTGGATTACGCTGTACAGATTTCCTTTTTCCGTAGGAAGGCAGTCAGGATGTGATTATGCAGTTCATGATCCGATGGTAAGTCGATGTCATTTTACCATATTGCAGCATGATGGCGGACTTTATATCAGGGACGATGATTCGGCAAATGGAACAAGGGTGGATGGCAGAAAGCTGGAAGCAAAGAAAGTACATCCGCTGAAAAATGAGAGTGTGATTCTGGCAGGAGGACAAAAATTTCAGATTTCAGAGGGATAAAAATAAAAAGGGGGAAACACGCGAATGGGATTAATTTTAGCAATTTACACGAACGATGCCTATCAGGAGGTGCATCTGCCGCAGATCGATAATGCGGATTACGATTTATGGCTGCGGGCAAAGGAATATGGAATTAAAAAGGATCTGCATCTCTTTATGGAGGTACTGGAGCAGCAGTGGCGCTTTAAACGATCAGAACAGTATGAAGTGCTTGATGCCAGGGGATCTTTCCGGGATAAGGCACTCGTGGCAGGGCAGATTTTACAGATTCAGGCAGAAAACAAAAGAACCACATTAACAACAGACGAAATTAACTTTTTCAAGGAATTTATGAAAGAAACAGGTTTCTTGGCTTCTAACAGAAATCTGAAAAAAGAATATGCAGCAGCATAAGAAAAAGCGCTTCAAGCGCTTTTTTTATGTTCATATACAATTTTTCTTGAGTATTTG